>Ga0208321_1001081_pt1 | contig 9825 bp, 7 predicted proteins | sample June2015DPH_4_15_FD_184692 | JGI IMG/M metagenome (GOLD analysis project Ga0208321, IMG submission 184692) | Peatland microbial communities from SPRUCE experiment site at the Marcell Experimental Forest, Minnesota, USA - June2015DPH_4_150... | ecosystem: Environmental > Terrestrial > Soil >... | reverse complement strand
GCAAGTGTCGCCGGCAGCAGAAGTCCGGCGTCGGCGACCAGACCCGTCCCGTCGAACGCCACGCCGAGTCGCTTCAGGCTGTGGGATGATCGCATCTATCAGGTGCTCCTCTACTGAGCCGGCTGGGTGGTTCGCAACGCCAGTTTCTCAGTTCAGAAGGGCACCTGATTCGTCCTCAGCGCACTCTGCCGCACCCGCGGCTCGGTGGATCCGGGCTTATGTCCGGCTACGAGGCTGGCACGCTCCCAGCTGGCGCGCCAGCGCCGCTCGCGAAGCCTTTCAGCGCGCTTGACCTCGCCGATGCCGTCGGTGCCCTGTTCGGACGGACCGACTGAAGGTCCGCGCCACGGTCAGCGACCGCAACCCTGAGATCCCTCGCCTCGTAAGACTGGCCAGCGAGGTCACCAGCGTCGGCGAGCCGCAACCATGGACGGAACAACCGGATGAGGCCATCTGGTCGTCTATACCATGACCCAATTCGGGTCGGGGCTCGATCGGCCAGGGAGATCTCCGCCCGGCAATCTGGATGTCACCACGCGGCGCCTAAGCGCGTCGGCCCCCTACGCCGTCGAGGAGCAAGGCGGTCAGCCGCTCCGCAAGATCCGGTTCTGGCTCGGGGCGATGGGCCGCGCGGAACAGCAACGTTCCGGTCACGGCGTCCAGGAGCAGATCGACGTCCGTGTCCGCTCGGATCTCTCCGTTTGCGACGGCCGGCGACAGGAATTCCGCCCTCTCGCGCCTAAGTAGGCCAAACGCCTCCTCGAAGTAGCGCTTCCCGAGTTCGGTGCCTCGGATTGTCTGGTCCATGAGCATGGTCCAGGCGAGCACGAAGGGGGCTCGCGAAGCGACGCAGCGCGGCTTCTGATGACAGCCAACCTCGCGCGCCACGGCATCGATGGTGACTCCGGCAGGACCCAGGCGGCCCAGCAGACGAAGGACCGCCTCGTTGACGGCGGCGTCGAGCTTCTTGGAGCGTCCTCGCCTTCTCCTCCGAACCGCGTTGGCCGGTTCGGGCTCTTCAGCGGACACGGGGATTCCTCATGGGGTAAGCGATACACATCGTATGAAATACGGAGATTCACGGATCGTTCGCCAAGGAAAGGGAACCGATCCCCCCGATGTTGCCAGCTTCAGCTGGATAGGCACCGGAGCGCACGTCCCGCGCATCCGCCGTATCCGGGAGAGTGTGACATGCGCCTCAGTGTCCGAAACAAGATCCTCGGCGGATCCGCCATTCTGCTTGTGCTGATCGCCTCAGTCGGTCTTCTGGCCGTATCCAATCTGGGTTCGGTCCACGACAAGGCGCAGGTGGCATACAGCGACGGGCTCACTCCCGTCGAGAAGCTCGCCGCCCTCGACACGGCCCTGCTCGACAAGGCTCGAGCGGTGACATATGGCGTGGTCGTCGCCGGCCAGGCCGACGGCCAGGCCACGGTCGACTCCCAGATCGCCACCGACGACGCCACGATCACGGCCAGCCTGACGGACATCGCAGCCCTGTCGCTGACTTCGGACCAGGCCTCGACCCTGGCCGACCTTCGGACCCAGATGGCCGACTACCAGAAGCTCATCGACCCGATCCGAGCGTCCTCGAAGGCGGGCGACTTCGCCCAGGCTTCGTCGGGCATCCTGGCCGCCGCCGCCCAACGCGGCAAGGTGATGACCGACGTCTCGACGCTCATGACCTCGGTCCAGAAGGGCGCCCAGAGCCTCAACGACCAGATCGGCTCGACTTATCGGTTCGGTATGCTCGCGACCCTCGTCCTCGTGGCCGTGGCCTTCTTGATCGGCGTCGTGGCGAGCCTGTTCATCTCGCGCGGCATATCCCGCGGCGCTCAGGCCGTTTCCCGTCAGATGGGGACCATCGAAGAGGCTATGGCCGAGTTCACGCACTGCCTGGAGGGCCTGGCCGAGAACGACCTGACCCGCGTTTACGTGGCACACGTGACCTACATGGAGCGCGTGGGCAGCGACGAGATCGGTGAGACCGCAGCCAAGCTGAACTCGCTCCTCGGCCAGCTCAAGAAGATGGTGGGCGCCTACGAAGTCTCGCGACGCAATCTGACGAACGTCATCGGCGAGGTCAAGGCGGCGGCGGACTCGGTGACGCGCACCAGCGCCGAGCTGGACAGCGCGTCGAACCAGACGGGCACGGCCACCCAGCAGATCGCGAGCACCATCGGCCAGGTCGCGACCGGAGCAGCCGACCAGGCTCGCGCCGCGTCCGAGACGTCGGCTAGCACCCAGGAGTTGACGGCAATGATCGCCCAGGTCGGAGCGGGCGCGGCCGAGACCAACAAGCGCGTCGAGCAGGCCGCCGACGCCGTACAGGCCGCCACCTCAGCCGTCAACCGAGCCGATCGGGCAGGCGAGGAGATGAAGGTCTACGCAGAGCGAGTCCATGCTGCCCTCGAGAACGGTATCGAGGCCGTCGACCAGACCGCGACCGGGATGCGCCGCATCCGCGACGCCGTCGAGACGACGGCGGGCCGAGTGGGCGAGCTGGGCGCCAAGAGCGGTCAAATCGGTGCCATCGTCGAGACGATCGACGACATCGCCGAGCAGACCAACCTTCTCGCGTTGAACGCGGCCATAGAGGCGGCGCGAGCCGGCGAGCAGGGCAAGGGCTTCGCCGTCGTCGCGGACGAGGTCCGCAAGCTCGCCGAACGCTCGTCTCGTGCCACCAAGGAGATCGGCGCCCTCATCGCCGAAGTCCAGCGCGAGACGGAACAAGCGGTCTCTGCCATGGAAGGAGGCGCTGCCGAGGTTCAGTCCGGGTCGGCCCTCGCGGAGAAGTCCGCGGCAGCGCTGGTCGAGATCAAGACCTCGGCCGCGGAACGCGACCGTGCCCTCGGCCAGGTGTTCGGGGCCCTATCCGAGATCGGTGGAGCCACGAGCCAGGTCGTGAGCGCCTCGGATGCCATCGCCGCGATTGCGACCCAGACCAACGCCGCGGCCGGTCGCATGACCGAAGCGGCAGCCACCGTGTCCACCTCGATCGAATCCATCGCCGCAGTCAGCGAAGAGAACTCGGCAGCGGCCGAGGAGGTCAGTGCGGCGACCGAGGAGATGTCCGCCCAGGCCGAGCAGGTCGTTGCGTCAGCGGCGAGCCTGGCCGACATGGCTGCGCAGCTCGATGCCCTCGTGGGCCGCTTCAGGCTCGCCTTCGGCTCGGAGTCGAGTCAGCCTAAGGGCTCGACATCGATCGAGCGCGGCCGAGGCGCACCTGCGAGCCACCCAACGAGCATCGAGCCCACCGCCAGAGCCGCCTAAGGACACCGATCAGCAGCGGCGCGAGCCGGCACACCTCGACGCCGCACCAGCCTTGGGCGCGGGCTCGCTTCTCATCCGGCGAGCCCCGCGCCAGGCCACCAGGAGTCAATACGATGAGCGAGTTCCAGATAGTCGTCTGCCAGCTCGGTGACGAGAGCTACGGCCTAGACATCGGCTCGGTCTACGAGATCATCCGCTTCCAGGAGTCCACCGCGGTGCCGACGGCGCCGTCCTTCGTGGACGGGGTCATCAACCTGCGCGGCCGGATCATCCCGGTCATGGACCTCTCGAGCCGCTTTGGGATGGCCCGGTCCGCCACGACCAAGTCCACCCGGATCATCGTCGCGGGCACCGACGGGATGCGTGTAGGTCTGGTAGTCGACGCCGTGACCGAGGTCCTGATGGTCTCCGAGGAGACCGTCGAGCCGACGCCACAGGTCGCCTCGGGCTACGACTCCACGTATATCCGCGGCATCTCCAAGCTCGGCTCTGAGCTCGTGATCCTGCTCGATCTGGGGGCGCTGTTCGCCGACCAAATCCGGGCGCGAGCGGCCTAGCCAGGAATGGCACGCCGGGCGACGCCCCCGGGGGCGGGACTCAAGCTGCCCGACGCGATCGCAGGTTAGTGTCGAGCTCTCCCTGGTCACCATCACGATTTGCCGATGCCATCGCATGGCCTGGTACCGCTGGGCGTCTCCTCGTGAACCATTACCAACGAGATGCTCGGTATCATCGGACTAGAACGCCTAGACAGGCCAGGATGCGCAAGTTCGTGAGGAGGTTCCGGTGGGTCGGACATGGCAGGTGGAGATCGACGGGACCGTTCATAGGGTCGAGGGCGACTACAAAGCCCTCTTCAACACGGGCAGGGGGTCGATCTCGGTCGACGGCCGAGTTGTGGACGCTTGGGGAGCCGCGTGGTTTGGACAGCCTCGAGAGCGGCGCTTCGAAGTAGTCGGCCGGCCAGCGATTCTTCGAAAGAGTGGGCTGATCTTCGAGGATTACGAACTCTTTGTTGACGGCAAGCTCGTGCCGCATCAGCGATAGCACAGGGCAACCTGACTCGGCCGGTCCAAGCCGAGCTGAGGACTATCTGCCCTGATCGTGTCCCCTGGCGGAGCTGGCCTAGTATTCGGTTCGTGGATCCCTTCACGGTCCCGACCAGGTACTGGCACCGTCTCGACGACGGACGGGTGCAGTGCGATCTCTGCCCGCGCGAGTGCCGGCTGCGCGAGGGCCAGCGCGGCCTGTGTTTCGTGCGCGCCCGCCGCGACGACGCGATAGTCCTGACGAGCTACGGTCGCTCGTCGGGGTTCTGCGTCGATCCGATCGAGAAGAAGCCGCTGCATCACTTCCTGCCAGGGTCCGCGGTGCTGTCATTCGGCACGGCCGGCTGCAACCTGGCCTGCCGCTTCTGCCAGAACTGGGACATCTCCAAGTCGCGCGAGCTCGACACTCTCGCCGATGCCGCCGCTCCCGAGGCCATCGCCCGGGCCGCCCAGCGCCTCGGCTGCGCCTCGGTTGCTTTCACCTACAACGACCCCGTCATCTTCGCCGAGTACGCCATGGATGTGGCCGACGCCTGCCACGCGCTCGGGATCAAGGCCGTGGCAGTGACCGCGGGTTACATGAACCCCGCGCCGCGGGCCGACTTCTACCGCCACATGGACGCCGCGAACGTCGACCTCAAGGGCTTCAAGGAGGCCTTCTACGCCGACCTCTGCGCCGCGCATCTCGGGCCCGTGCTCGACACCCTGCGCTACCTCGTGCACGAGACCGGCGTCTGGGTCGAGATCACGACGCTCCTCATCCCCGGGCGCAACGACTCCGACGAGGAGCTCGACCGCCTCACGCGTTGGGTCGTGGAGGAGCTCGGGCCGCAGGTGCCCCTGCACTTCACGGCCTTCCATCCCGACTACAAGCTGCTGGACGTGCCGCCCACGCCGCCGGCGACCCTGACCCGCGCACGCGAGATCGCGCTCGCCAACGGGGTGCGCTACGCCTACACGGGCAACGTGCACGACCGGAGCGGGCAGTCGACGGCCTGCCATGCCTGCGGCGCGCTCCTCATCGAGCGTGATGGGTACGAGATCGGCACGTACCGGGTGACCGACGAGGGCCACTGCGACGCGTGCGGTGAGCCGATCCCCGGCGTCTTCGCCGGGCCCGCCGGTCGCTGGGGCTCGCGCCGTCTCCCGGTACGGATCGCCGCCTTCGCCACTGAACGGAGCCGTCCTGCTCCGGCCTGAGTGTCCGCAACAAGTGTCATTTGGGACCGTCGCGGGGTGTCGCTCCTGGCGGCCAACCTGACCGGCATCACGATCGCTGGATCGTGTGCCTTAGCTGGTCGCCCCCGTAGCTCCTCGAGACCCACCACCTCGCCGATCCGACCGCTCGGTGGGTGCCAGGTCGTCAGGTCTTGTCCGCGTCCTTGGTGAGGCGAAGTAGGAGGCGAGGACGGCCGCCCCAATCCCGTGGCAGCACGTCGAACGAAGTCACCCCGGCTGCTCGGCAGCGTTCGGCAAAGCTGCTCGCGTCATGGACGTAGTGCGGGTTGGGTAGTCCGTCGAGGACATCCCAGCGAACGCGATGCTCGTGTCCGCGCCGGTCGCCGTTCGCGATCTCCTCCGCCGTTGGCGGCGTGTAGGGCGGCCCCTCGATGAGGCCGAACCCGCCGCCCGCCAGCACGCGCCACATCTCCCCGATGGCCGCGGTCTGGGCACCCACTTCGAGGAGTTCGTGGAAGGCCGACCACAGGCAGAGCACGATGTCGAACGACGCGTCGTCGTAGGGCAGGTCCGTCATCGACCCGACCACGAACGGAATGCGCACGCCGGCCGCGGCCGCGTTCTCCTGCGCCGCCTCGATCATCGTCGGGGACAGGTCGAGGCCTTCCACCCGATGTCCTGCGACCGCCAGGGGCACGGCAAGGCGCCCGTAGCCGCAGCCCACGTCGAGGATCCGGCTCGCCGGCGGAAGCAACTCGGCCAGGTCGCGCAGGATGAGCTCGTCCCACTCGGTCCGCGTCCTGGCGGCCAGACCGGCCGGGGTCAGCGCCGCGTAGAACGCACGCGAGATCGCCTCCGACTCGTAGGTCATCGACGCAATTGTGCCAGGGCGCGGATCGGCCTTGGGGGCATTTCGAATTGGCCCTGAGGCCGGCGACCACGGGCCCGCACGTTGTCACGAGCTGCTCATCGTGACAACGTTGCCTCACCCAGCAGCATCACGACGAGGGCCTCGACCTTCTGCCCAACGCCGTCCGCTAGAAGGGCCCCTCGAACCATCGATCGGGTGCGCACGAAGTGCATGCCCGGTGTCAAGGTGACCTTCGCAGCGACCTCCTCTGCCAGCCGCGCCGTCGCGGCCAGCTCCTGATGTAGTTCACTCGACTGGTCGTAGGCCGGGATCGGTAGCTCGAAGATAACCTTGTCGAAGTCCCGCGCTCCCCACTGGCCCCGACTCTGCAAGTGGGCAACGCGGGATCGCGCGGCCTCGCTGTTGAGGACCGCTGCAAGGTAGTACGCCTCGTTCTCCTCTGCGCCGGCCCAATACAGCTTGTGCTCGACCACTCCGCCCGGATCGCGAAGAACGGCTGCCGCGGGTTGGGTGCCTGAAGCGGCGTACACGACGCGAACCGGCGAGGGGGGCATCTGGATCGCAAGTGAGCCGTGGTAGTCGATGCGGTCCGACAACGGCATCTGGCCGCGGCCCTGCGATTCCCAAAGTCCTTCGGCTGCGGTCAGCCAGCTGCCGAGGTGCACGTAGCCCGCGCTCCGCGCCGCCGCGGCGTCCAGCACCGTCCGCGTCCGCTCTTCCCACGGGATAACCGTCGGGACTGATCCGAGCACGCGATACGGGGCGATCGACTCCCCGAGGTAGAGCGGGCGGATGAACGGGGCCTCCACCTGCCCCCGGATCGGCGGCAGGGACCGCCAGGGCTCCTTCTCTTGGCGACTTCGACGGGACACCACGAGCGGCGCCGAGGGGTCGCCGCCGAGGAAGCCTGCGCTGACAGGTTGGACGAGCCACAAGACGCGCGGGAAGACCGTCGCGCCATTACGGAACCGAGTTCGGTAGGCCGAACGTCCGGCCGGCGCGAGGACCGGACGCGCTTCGCCGTGGATGGTCAGGGCCGCGTCGGCCTCCGTCGGGTTGGCGTCCCGTCGCGGTAGGGTGCCTGCGAAGGCGACAACGTCGGTTGGCAGCGGCGCGGGAGTATCCTCCCGGGCGAAGACCACGCAGGACGGCACGGGGAACAGTGGCTGAACCCGCTCATCGAAGCCCCACACCTCCCCGAATGCGATTGTGGCAAGAGGCGGCTGCCGGGGCACCCCGAAATTCCCGGTGCGGAACCCCGCGAACTGCTGGCGAGTGATCGCGGCGTGCGGCATCACGAATGCGATGGTTCCGCCTCGCCTCAGATACAGCTCGACCGAGCGAGCGAAGAAGTACGCCGAGAGATCGTGGTGCGTCGCAAGCCGCCCTCCTGCCCAGAGGCCCCTCGCTTGGCATTCTGCTCGGAACCGTTCCTGAGTCTGGGGTGCCATGAAGCGGTACGAGAGCCACGGCGGGTTCCCGATCACGACATCGGCTCGCTGCGCTTCCGACGACAGCCAGATCGGGCGGCTGAGATTCCGGGCCACGTAGCCCCAGATGTGGTTTCGACCCTCCGAAGCGAGCTGGGCAAGGTCGTCGAAAGTTTGCGAGAGTGAGGCGACATCCACAGCCTCCATGATCCCGCGGAGCTTGAGCCACGCGCCGAACGCGCTCGCGTCCGCCCCATGTTCAATGAGGTCCAGCATCGCTGCTATGACCGCGTCGAACTCGCCCGGGTCTCGCGTGACCGCGAAGGGAAAGAGCAGCGTCGGTCCGTCGGGGACCGCGATGAGGACCTCACGCTCGGCCATGAACGACTGCGTGTTCCACTGGAGGGCGTCCCCGAGATAGATCGGGATCGCAAGCGCCGGTCGATCTCGAAGGCGCTCCTCTCCGAGCGCGAGCAAGTAGGTTACCCGCGCCACGATGACCGCGACTGGATGCACGTCGATGCCGAAGACCTGCTCGCAGCAGCGGGCAAGTGCGTCACGGTTGGTCACGCCTGCGGCATCCGCGGCGGCAAGAAACCGGCGCACCGCATGGAATGGGAAGGTCCCAGAACCGCAGGCGGGATCGAGTACACGCTGGTTGAGGGGATCGGTTATGGCTCGGCTGCACACGCGGTCCGCGAGCCAGTCCGGGGTGTAGTACTCACCGAGGTCATGGCGCTGGCGTGGGTCGATGAGCGACTCGTACAAGGTCTTCAGAACGTCGGCCTTGACGTCGCGGAGTCTGAAGCGGGAGACCTGAGCGGCGATGCGGCTGACGAGGGCGCCTCCGCCGGCCGCGCTGAGGATCCAGTCGAAGAAGTCGGACTCCACTGCCCCGCTGATGCCAGCGTCGTGGAATGGGCGGCCTTCGAGCAGCTCCTCGGCGCCGGGGACTTCGATCCCGAGGACGCGGGTTGCCATTGTCTTGGCGACAACGGTCAGGTACGTGTGCTGGAAGAACAACTCGTCCTGATCGACGTCGGAGCCGTACACGCGCTCCAGGAGTTGGGCCCACAGCTGGCGCTTCAGAGCAGCGTCCGGGTGCCCTGAGACACCCTGCCATGCCTCCGCGAGCCCAGCCCGGGCCAGATCATAGGCAATGCTCTCACGGCCAAGCTCGCGGCGGATCAGCTCAGGATCGGGCGGCAGCCCGCTGCCGATGGCGACCGCTGAGTCAAGCCAGACGAGCAGTTCACGTGGCTCATCGGGCGAGGGCACGTACTCGGCGAGCCGTACGAGGTTCCCGTGCCGCAGCTCGTACGTGAGGAAGCGGGCTCCGTCGGTCGCGATTCCGATGAACTCGGACCCCGTCTGCGAGCGCCGCTCAGCGAGGTACCGGGTGAGTTCCTCTTCAGCGTCGAGAGTCTCCATACGGAGGTCGCGCTTGAACTCAAGCACGGTCTGTCCGAGCAGCGCGTCGGCACGCCCCCGGACTTCCGGGAGCGGTCGCTCGAAGTCGATCTCGGTGCTGCGGGCTCCCAGGCCATGGACGAGCAGGTCGTAGACGAGGGCGCGGACCTTCTCGTGCCCCGGGCGGGACAGGAGTTCAGCAACGATCTCGTGAAGGCGCTCGGCTGATACTGCCACGGCCCGAGTTTACCGGGCTGACCTGCTGACCACGCGTCGTCTGCGCTGGGTCAACTGACTGCCAGCGGTTGGCTCCGGGAGTCCCAGGCCGAAGCGCCGACACTACGCGTGCGTCAGATTGAATCTGGCCATCGCGACCGTGCGATGGTTGGGATCGCGAGGCGGATGGCCCATCACTATGCAGCCCGGCTCAGGCCGTGGCCTCATGTTCAAGTGCCTCCGCCTTTGCGATCGAGCGGGTCGGACGTGGCCTCATAGGAGCATGACTCACTGAACGCACGCCTGCCCTTCCGACCCGCCACACGCCGAAGCGCGGCCATGACCAGGTCGGCTGCCTCTTGCTCGTGAAGGTGCTCGAGCATTAGTGCCCCCGCCC
>Ga0208321_1001075_pt1 | contig 9899 bp, 11 predicted proteins | sample June2015DPH_4_15_FD_184692 | JGI IMG/M metagenome (GOLD analysis project Ga0208321, IMG submission 184692) | Peatland microbial communities from SPRUCE experiment site at the Marcell Experimental Forest, Minnesota, USA - June2015DPH_4_150... | ecosystem: Environmental > Terrestrial > Soil >... | reverse complement strand
TCGCTGGTGAACTTGAAATTAAGTAGTCCTCTAGACAAGAATGCCAAGCGCGGGAAGTAGTCTGTACGCGGCGGCGCCTATCAGTATCGCGAGGCTAATAGTCGACACCACTATCACGATCGTGCTTTTTCGACCAACCTCCCTTCCTAGAACGCTCATCGTTGCGATGCAGGGAAAGTACAATGTGACGACGAGTCCAAATACGAAGAGTTGAAGCGGCCTCATGAAGAGGAGCAGATTCGTCGCTGATGGCCCGTACTGCATCACGGCTAGGGCAATTAGCAGTTGTAGCGTCAATTCTTTGCGAAGGATTCCGAGGACCAAGCATATGCTCGCTACAGCAGGCAGGCCCAGTAGCATGTACATGATCGGGTTCACAGGTGCGAGAAGCATCTGAAGGTATCCTGTCTCGTAGAGTGCTCCGAGTACTAGACTGCCGATCATGACCATTGGGAGTGCGAGTAGCATGAAGGTCTTGAATCTGAACCAAGTGCGCTTCAGGATCGTTGACGCCCTCGGTCGTCTGAATGTGAACATCTCCATGACCATTCCAGATGCCTTCCCGGGAAGCATCCGGTTTAGCAACCAACCAGCAGCGCCTATGACGGCGAGGTCGATACCGAAGATGGCTAGGGCGTACTGCCATCCCGCAAAGAATCCCACCGCAGCCATAATGACAGCTGTTCTGGCGCTACATGGCGTCAGCGTAATCAGCGTGCACGCAAGTATCCTCTCGCGTCTTGTGGTGAGAACTCGTGTTCCCATGATTGCGGGAACGTTGCAGCCGAAGCCCATTATCATGGGAATAATCGCGCCCCCGTGAAGCCCGATCTTATGCATCACAGTGTCGGCGAGGTATGCCACACTGCCCAGGTAGCCACTGTCCTCGAGAAGCGACAACACCAGATAGAATGTGAGCACATACGGTATCCCAACCGAAAGTGCGCCCAGAACCCCAGCGTCTACCCCCCACAGAATAATTCGTGACACCAATCCACTCCCTAGGGTAGTCGTGACAACGAACCTGATAGCCGGCGAGGCGAAGTTGGCCCACAAGAAAGTCGTGGCGCCGCCCAGAAGTCCTCCTACACCTAACATGAAGGCGAAGATCCCTGCGAGCACGCCAAAAAGGAGTGGAAGTCCTGTGTATGGTGAGACCGCGTAGTGCATCAGCTTCTGAGACAGAAGAGGTGGCTGACCAGCCCGGACTTGCACGGCCTCCGTTATCCGTCCTGCCAGTTCGTGTCTTTGACGAGCGATAACCAAGCTAGCTGACTCGTGATATTCGGATTCGATGGATTTGCCTAGTTCCTGGGCTAATTCGATAATTCTCGCTCCCTGCTCTTGCTGAGACAGGAGTCTGGTGAACTCTGAATCATTCTCGAGCAGCCTAACCGCTAGGGCACGGGCGCTCAGTCCGAACGGCCTTTCTTGGAGGTCGTTCTTGATCGCCTCTTCCATTCTGTGGATTGCTTGCTCAATGTGCAGGTCAAATGTGGGGGCCTTCTGGACAGGGATGACGGCAGTATTCTTCGTGAGATATTCCAGTAGCTCCTCGATGCCTTCGCCCTTGGAGGCAACCATCGGAATAAGTGGCACCCCTAGCATTTTCGAGAGCTTCTGGTAGTCAGTTCTTATCCCGATCTTCTTGGCATGGTCTATCAGATTGAGTGCGATTACAACCGGGGACTCCAACTCGATGAGTTGGAGCGTCTGGTACAGGTTCCTCTGTAGATTCGACGCGTCAACAACCGCCACAACAACATCCGGTCTTTCTTCCAGAATCGCTCTGCGTGCAACCCATTGATCGTCCGATGTGGGATCGAGGCCATACGTCCCAGGGAGGTCTATGACGCCAATCGTCTTTCCTGCATGTTTTGCTACACCACAATTCAACTCGACAGTCTTGCCGGGATAGTTCGCGGTGACAGCTTGAAGTCCTGTCAGCCTGTTGAATAGTGTGCTCTTGCCGACGTTGGGGTTTCCTGCCAGTGCAATGGTCATGTCCACTTTGTGTATGGCTTTGTCGATAGCCGCATGGCAGGACATGGATTTCCAGACCTAGGTGCTCACAGCCTCCGGGCTTGGACGATTGAAGCTACGTTTCTGCCGAGTGCGTATGAGGCGCCCATGACCTTGACGATTATTGGGCCTTCGAAGGGTGCCTTCTCCTGAACTTCTACTATCGCGCCCGGCATCAGGCCCAGTGATGCAAGATACCGTAGCATGTCGGATTTCTCGTCGGTGATCTTGACGAGGACAGCCTTGTCTTTGGGCTTGAAGTGTGAAAGAGGCTCAGACTTCTCTTCGTGGAATCGACCTGTTTCGTCTGGTATTGGGTTGCCGTGCGGGCAGGTTGTCGGGTCTTTCAACGTTTTCTCGAGCGGCTTGATCATCTCGTCCGTCATTGCATGCTCCAGCTCGCAGGCGGCATCATGAACACGACTCCAGTCCATGCGCAAGACCTCAGTCAGGAGCCGCTCAGCTAGCCGATGCTTCCGTATCACTTGGAGAGCTACCGTTCGGCCTTTGTCGGTGAGCGTTATCCCCTGGTAGCGGTTTCGCACAACCATCCTGTGTTTCTCAAGGTGGGTCAGCGTGTTCGTGACAGCGCCTGGGGTAACCTGAAGCTGTTCAGCCAGCTCGCCAGTCTTCACAGGACTTGCCTTCTCTTGCAGTCTCCAAATGGCCTCCAAGTATTCCTCTAGGACGTGCGATATTCGATCTCGTAGGCGCATTTTTTGCCACTCGTAAACTAGAATCATAGCCCTCTCATTATTACACTTTGCTCAGTAAGAACAAGGCAGGAGAGGGGAAGGAGAACGAACCCGTTATGGTCCAGCCGTGTGCCAAGATTGGCAGCGAAGACGAGTTGTCGGGCGATCCCTCCAACGAGGAGAGTAGGCGGACCTGGTTAGGTGACATTTCACGTTTTGAACCAACGAAATCCCTGCGCACAAAAGCGACGCTACGCTACAGCGTCGACCGTTCAGGTCCATTGAGACCCTCGTGTCGACGATCAATGGTCGACATGAGTTTTCTGCACACGTGCAGTTCGCGGAAAGTCTTAGACCTCCTCCTGTTTTTCGGTCGACGGCAATCGTTCACCCTTGATCTGCAAGCCCACCAAACTAGAGGTTGAGATCACCACCTTCCCAAGAAGTGATCTGAACCCAACCGAGTATTGGATCTAGCCTTTTCTTCTCCTCTAACCGAAAGCTTGTGATGGCGGACGTGTCTCAGGATCGGTATGCGATGGCATCGGCAATGTACAGGGCGAACAAACACTAACCAGATAATGCAACTGGCCTGATCTGTATGCGTGATCGCTTGGTCATGACATCGGATGTCTGAGGTCGTATGCGTGTGTCCCCGCACGGATAGATCGGATGCTAGGCTAGGGGGTCTTTGGCCATTGCATTCCTCCTAACGTTCAGTTCTGGAGCTTCTCGCTCTGCACCATATTTCCGGCATGGAACCCTGTACTGTTCCTCAGCCGTTTTCGCACTAGAATCGCGCATCCCAGAATCAATACGATGCCAGCAACTGTAGCTATCGTTTCAATTGGCTCTACACCAGCGAAGAATTTCACGAGGGTCCTTGCTAACTGAGATTGCACAACTCCGACCACTGCAGATCCAGGCATCGGAATCATTCTTCCCATCAACCCGAGGGCTACCGTTGCCAGCCCCATTGCCACAAACATCGTTCCAGCGATCAGTTTCGTGGATTGAATCGAAAACTCTCGCCCGAAATAATTCATGCGAAGGATTCGACCGCGGAGAATATTCTCTCCTTGGAGAGCGTACTTGTCCCAGATCAACGCGATCACGAAGAGCGGAGCGACCATACCTGCTACGTAGGTGAATCCAACCAGCAAGCCTTCGAGTAGACTCGCAGAGAGGGCACTCAATATCATCACGCCAGCTAGTACCGGGGCACAACAGGTGGTGGCCGCGCCTGAAAAGAGCCCGAGAACGTAAACGGAGGGGGCGTCGTTCTTGTTCAGGTTGACTGGCAGGTTCAGTTGCGGTAGCATTCCTTCACCCCAGAGTGTCAGGAAACCCAAGAGAATCATCAGGAATCCGCCTGCTACGAAGACAACGCTGTGGCTGGCTGTGATCGACTGTGCGATTGCAACCATTCCTAGCGCAAGTGGGAGCATTACGGTCCCGATTCCTGCTCCGAATATAATGGTCATTCCAAGTCGGCGCGTCTTGTGCCTGAAGGATTGAGCAAAATACGACGGAAGGAGCACACTAAAGCAGCATGGCATGGCTAGCGCAATAACACCGGCTACGAAAGCCACAATCATATAGGCCAAAAGCAGTAGTGCCATTAGCTCTCGCTACCATTCTCGGCGCGGATAGCCGCTACCACCTGTTCTGCGTAGATCTTTCCTTTGGCTACCAGCTTGCCATCGACGAAAACTGCTGGCGGATAAGCAACGTTGTTTTTGATCGCTGTTTTGGATCCGGTGGGTGAGGCAAAGTCGATCTCTTCAACAGCGACGTTGGGGATTTCGAGTTGGATTTCTTTGAGGATACGCTTCACACGTAGGCAAGGAGTGCATCCTTCGCTGGTTAGCACTTGGACGTTAGTCATGACGTTCTATGCTCCGAGGGCTCTTCTTACAGCTGCCATTACCTGATCATTTGGTACGTACATCACACCGGGCCCGTAATCTTGTCGCCACTTTATCATTCCTGACTTGTCGACTAGCACGAAGCTGTGACCTGGCGCCATACCTGGCATCATGCTCTTGTCTGGGCCGAGCATGTCGTACATTTTACTCACAGCTAGACTCTGATCGGATAGAACCTTGCCAGACTGTGGTCCGCTTGAGTGAGCCCAAGACGAAAGAAGGTTCACTGAATCTCCTGTGATGCTTACCACTATTACGTCTAAATTGGTGAACTGTTGATTCAACTGATCCAAGTCGCTCATCTGATTCAGGCAAGGCGCGCAGCTCAGTCCCTCATTGAAGAACAGTAACACGCTCGCCTTCCCCCTGTAAGCGGATAGAGTGAACATTCCCCCGTTAACATCGGGCAAAGTGAAATCTGGTGCAACCGACCCAGAACTTAGCACGTTTCCTCCCGTTGGCTCTCGCGGTATAGACGCAACGTATCCGATAGTCCCGGCTGCAACGATCAGAATCAGGAGGAACACTGCCAGTTTGGTCTTTGAAGGGCCATGCGTATAGTGGACGGTAGCTTTGTATCTGTCAAGTTCTCTCTCTCCTGCTAGCTTCCTCTCAAACTCCGATGGCTTGTTGGCCCCGTGATGCTTAGTATCGAAGTGTTGCGAGAGCGCCGCGTATGATACGAATTTCCTGTGACATCTTTCGCATTCAACCATTTCATTCAGCCTCCGCAGCGTCATGACTCACTTTCTTCATGAACGCGCGAATGTCATCGGTCGTCAGTCGTTTGGGATCGTAACCAACGACGACCGTGTCTGTAACGTAGTCTACATTCACATTCGTTATTCCGTGCAGTTTCCTGAGTCTTCCTTCAATCACGCGGGAGCAGGACGAACAGCCAAGGTTGAACAGGGAGAATATCGCCTCAGCCATTACCCTATTGTCTTGTGTCGGAGCAGACATCACTATCTCTCTCTGCATTAAGCAACCTTCCTAGTCAGAAGGCCAGGGTCAGTTAAGTCGGCTGTGCACAGAGAAACACAGTGTGTTGCTAGCTTGTTGAGACATTGAAGATAACCGATCTGTCGCTCATCTCCAGTTTCGGCGCGAATCCTATCTGAGCAAACATCGCCGTGATGTAATGAACAAGGAAGATAGACCAGTTGAGTCCGAAATCGTGAATAAGTGTCACAACGTGGCTTTGTGAATCGAGAGTCTCACTGAACTCAAAGAGTTGTGCGTAGGATGCAAGCGAGCGAACATGCCCGATGAGGGTCTCGACGTTGACCTTACCGTGCTTTGCAGTCACAAACGCCTGAGGAATACTGCTCCCGGCTGACTTGGCCACCTCGATGAGCTGATCGACGTCGGCAGCAGAGAGAAGTCCCCTGAATGGGGCGCTGCTAATCTTCACCGTGTTGATCTTCCTCGCGAAACGATCGAACTCCGCATATTGCTTCAAAACCTGGTTCACGAGCGTGTTAGGACTCACGTTGAGCGAGGCAGCTTCAGCTTCCACTGCGCGTACGGCGGATTCGTCGATTCTGAAGGACTTCGGCACGGTCTTGGATGCCTTAGTGACTCTAGCTTGAGGCATATCGGTCAAGAACTACTCTCCAAAACATCAGTTGTTAAGCTTGTGCTATGATAAGAGACAAAGGCATGGCATCCAGAAGACTCGATTTTGGCTGGCGCTACATGCTCCGGATCTAAGGACGTACTCTTACATACCCTTATTCACACAACAAATGCGGACGTGCTTTCCATGGCAGTTGATCCTGTCTGCAAGATGGATGTAATAGAAGCGCAAGCAAAGTACACGACTGTTCACAAGGGCTCAAAATACTACTTCTGCTCAGCTGCCTGTAAGCAAGAGTTCGAGAAGAAGCCGACCAAGTATGCTTCACCCTAGTTTCCGTTGCAACACTCTGCGTTTCAAAGTGTACGCTTAGCTTAAGCGACTTCATTCCATATGGAGACATCGGAAATGGATCAGGTAGTAACCACTCATGAATAAGATATCGACACTGGCGCTCTTGCTAGCCGTGATAGGAATAGGAAGTGTAATCGTGGTTTCGGCCTATTCATACTCTACCTACTCGAGCTGGCAGAATCAACAGGGAATGATGGAACGATGGCGCGTGCAGGCTCAGCCGCCTAATTCAATTACCCTTGAACAAGTAAGAACAATCGCTCAACAGTATCTGGCATCAACTCGGAACCCCAACCTCGGCATCAAGGAGATCATGGAGTTCCAGAATAACTTCTACGTCATGTATTACGAGAAGGACACAGGTGTCGGCGCGTTTGAGATGCTGGTCTGGAAACAGGCACCATCCCCAGAAATGATGGGCGGCGGCATGGGGATTGGGGGTGGCATGATGGGTTATGGAATGATGACCGGTACAATCGTGCCTGAGCCTGGGCCGAACATGATATGGAACACAAAGTACAGCATGATGCAAGGTATGATGGGATCACGCTGGCAAACGGGCACTTCAGGCCAGATGCAAGTCAGCGAGCAGGAAGCCAGATCCGCCGCCGAGACCTACCTATCACAGAACTTCCCAGGGACGCACGTCGAGGGCATCACTCGATTCTACGGCTACTACACCATCGATTTCCAGAAGGACGGCAAGATCGTTGGGATGCTCAGCGTGAACGGATACAGCCAGCAAGTCTGGTATCATTCTTGGCACGGCGCTTTCATCCAGGAAGTCGAACTCGCCTGAATTAGGCCGGAATTAGTCCCAATCTCCCTGTCCGGGCTTAGGGTCGTAGTCTGGATTATGATGTGTGTGCGCACCAGCCTACCCACACACAAAATGCCTCATACGACGACGAACGACGACCGGTGCGCACACACATCCTTGACCACATGACCTTTGCTGTGAGGCTCTATTTCTTTCGCTTCTTCTTAGGGGCGGGAGTCTTCGTTATGTGGTAGACGTCGAGCCAAATCCCGTCGATGACTTTGAAGAATGCGACTTTCCAATCGCCATCTTCAATTGGTCCTATCATGGCAGGATACCCAGCATCCTCCAGTCGATGCATGGCTCCGTCGAAATCATCAACCTCGAATCCTAAGTGATCCAGCTCGTCACCTTCTTTGAAGGGGCCTGCGACTGGGCTGTGATCTGCGTACCAGTTGATCTCCAACCAATGCTTCTCGTCGGGTGTCAAGAGGTTTGCGAACTCGCCTTTGTTCAAAGGGGCCTTGATACGAGCTTGCAGCTTCATACCGAGGACACTCGTGAAGAATTGAATTGCCTTATCGAGGTCCCGGACACGTATGCCCGTGTAACCGAACTTGAATCTCATGGTAAGCAAGAATGCTCATTTCGGTATTAAGACTACACCAAGGATCGATGTCGTACCAGTGCCGAATCCAAGCAACTTAGTGAGGAGGCGGTGTGGGCATTCTGTGTGTGGGTAGGCGCGCACACACTACCTCAACGACGACGTTCAAATTACGAAGCTAGCACCAAGTGATCCACACACAATGCGCGCAGCATGAAACACAATGGCCACATAGAAATCACTCCTCTCATCAATAGGGGAACACGGGTGGAATATCGTTGCTTGAAGGCCAGAAAGTGAGCTTGCGCCTTGTTGAGAAAGATGAACTGCACATGTTGAAGGAGTGGGTGAACAACCCGCAATTCGTGGGTGAGTTTGAGCCGATTTCCCAAGAGACTCTGGGAGACATCGAGAAGCAATATGAGAGCCTAGCTGGAGAAAAGGGGCAATGGTTCTTTGTCCAAAGGGACGGGACGAAGATTGGTTACATTGCCCATTTCAAATCCAAAGGATGGACGGCAATTGGCTACATGCTCGTACCGAACGAGAGGGGGAAAGGGTACGGCGGCGAAGCCGTTCAGCTCATGGTCGACTACCTGTTCCTAACCAAAGACATTGTTCGAATCCAAGCCGAGACCCATCCAGAAAACAAAGCATCCTCAAGGGTCCTGGAAAAGGCGGGATTTAGCAAAGAAGGAATAATACGCAAATCCTTCTTCAGCCGCGGAGTCTGGAGGGACACGGCCCTCTACAGTGTGCTGAGAGAAGAATGGAAAGAGCCAAAGATCCTGCCTAGAGGGCATTAAGATTCGAGCTCCTCATTTCCGCGTGCGACAAAATGACGTAGTATGCTGGTTCGCACACACACAATCAGACGACGCCAATCGACGTTTCAAATTACGACGGCCGCAGCAAGGGACCGGGGGATATAGGTATCTGGATTTCTTCCGTGGGACGTGGAAGTCGAGAAAGGGACGTGTAAGTACGCAAGAAAGAGGGCACTCGTCGGCCGAGAATTGTTCGCCTGACCAGTTACTTGGCAGTTAACACATCATAAACAGAGGATTAACGCAGTCGACCATTCAGCATTCGAGCCCTTAAGGCCATAACAGGTTGAACACGGTAAGCAATGGGGATACTCTGGACATGAGAGACTACGTACGTTGAAGGTTGTAGTGGTACGTGTCCGTGTGTCCTTCACATGGCTTCTTTGGGTTTGATACCGCAAATGCTTACACTCAAAACTGAGCCTGCAAGGTCTCTTATCTCGTCGCGTCGTATTCCTGATTTCTCTCGACAGTTCTGCAATAACACCCAAGTCATCCGAAAGTCCACCAAACCACAGGTTGAGATCACCAACTTCCGAAGGAGTGATTTGAACCCAACCGAGCGTAGTTTGGCAATGGTGGACCGGGCGGGATTTGAACCCGCGACCTTCCGCACTTTGGATCTGGATTTGCCAAGCGGACGATCTTCGGCCCCGTAGGCATACCAGACTGATCTACCGGCCCACGAATATCATCAGAGCTCCGACAGACAGCGATCGATCACCATGCGATATGCCATCCATCTATGCGCTCAATGACCGCTGTCAGTTGACATCGGCCTCGTTAAATGGATTTTGGAAACAGGAAAAATCCCAAAACGAGCAAGCGTCTGGGAAAGTCTTAATTGAAACCCGAAAGGCCTAGTGTCCCATCCCAGCTGTGCCGAGGTAGAACCTTGAGGTTCCTTGAAAGCTCAGCCTGGGAGAGCACCCGATGCCTGTAAGCAGGTGAGGCTGAAGACCGGGCTGACGGTCTCGACGACCGACCCAATCAGGTGTTCAAAACCGTCGGTATACCGACGGGGAAACTCACCTCCTCGGCACCAACCTTACTTTGTACTCTAGCCAAGAGTCTGGTCCCTTTGCATATGCAAAAGGTAGATGAATGTCTGAGATCTGATTGGTTGC
>Ga0208321_1001069_pt1 | contig 9943 bp, 8 predicted proteins | sample June2015DPH_4_15_FD_184692 | JGI IMG/M metagenome (GOLD analysis project Ga0208321, IMG submission 184692) | Peatland microbial communities from SPRUCE experiment site at the Marcell Experimental Forest, Minnesota, USA - June2015DPH_4_150... | ecosystem: Environmental > Terrestrial > Soil >... | reverse complement strand
TACTCCCGACGAGACAAGAACCTTTGAGAAGGGCAAAATTGAGCTTGTGAAGATTGGAGGAGCGACGGTTGGACGAGCTGTGTTCCAGCCTGGATGGCGCTGGTCCACCCATGTGAAGCCGATCGCGAAGACGAAGAGCTGTGAAGCTCCACATTTCCAGTACCAAGTATCTGGAACCTTGCACGTGCGCATGGATGATGGCACAGAGGGAGAGACCAAGGCTGGCGATGTCGCCTTGATTCCTCCAGGCCACGATGGGTGGGTTGTCGGAAACGAACCAGTAGTCATGATCGACTTTCAGGGCATGGCCGATTACGCTAAGCAGTCGACGAAGAAGTAAGATCACGACTCATGAAGTGTACGGCCGGCATGGAACGGCCAGTAATTCTCCTTTTTTTGGACCCAATTCCGTAGTTGCAAGCAGTTCTGAAGTTGACGCGACAGATCGCCAAGGTTACCTTTTAGCAACATCAGCGCTCGAATGCGTTCAGTAACCTCTCCTCCTTCTCAACCAAACAAGACCAACATCACCTGCATGGGCTCGAACGAGACATGCACATGCTGTGGAAATGAACTGGGCCAACGCCCGCAACCTGCATATGCGACCTAGCGCCCTCATTCAAGTGACATACTCGTTCTTCTAGCTGAGGAGCTTCCTTCACAGGATGCACAGTGAACATGAAGGGAGACCCAAGTTCCAGCGTGTGTAAAGGGCTAGATTTAGATGACGTAGGCGGCTCTACAATAGTGACTGAAAATGGAACTACACGAAGATCTAGTGAAACTTATTGAAGAGCAGATTGGAATTGAAAAGGACAGCGTGGCAATGTTCGCTGAAACTGAGCAAAGGGTCGGCACTGGTATCGCCAAACTACTTCTCCGTGAGATGAAAATGGATTCCCAAAAACATGCGAGCATCCTTGAAGGAGTCCTTGAGACACTGAAAGGACATCCATCACCCAACTCCTCTTGGCAAGAAGGATTTGCCAGATTCATTGATCCCCTAGTAGTGAAGCGGGAAATAGAGAAACACAAGGATCTAACGAAGTCAATGCAGGCGCACCTTGCCAACGAAATGCGCAAGACAAAGGACGAAACGATACTGGCACTGCTCACCCACCTCGCGCAAGACGAGAGAAGACACAACGAGATTCTCGACACAATCGCAAAGAACTGCGACAGGATGATTCGATAGGCATCGATCGTTAGTCAGGATGGCAGCCGTCCCTCGTGCGACTTGCACAGAACAGTAATGATTCGTAGGACAGCCTGTAGGCAATGCGAGGAATCTGGAGAGCCAGAGCATGAACGACACCTCTCAGATCATTCTAGCATGACAATACACTGTAATTTGTGTGTGTGCCCTTTCCGCTGTCGATACATATGCCGAGTGGCCCAATTCTCTGGTTCGTCTTCGATAGTCAATGACAAAGAAAATGATTCCGAGAGTTAGTGCAACGTTTGCCAAGTCTGAAAGGTCGAAACAAAACCAAGTTATGCAGAAACTAGCCAACCCTGTTCCCAATTTACAGACGTGTTCGAACGAATTTAGCCTTGTTGTGTGCGCACTAGGCTAACCACACACTAATGGTGCGCACACACAAATCAAGAACGACTGACGACGGTTCAATTTACGACGCTCGCACCAAGGGACCCACACACACAAATTCAAGGGTTCAGATTACGGCGCCCGCACCAGCCTACACACAGGGCAATCCCCCTGAACCACGCGTAGTTCAAACAACCAACTCGAAGCGAAAGTTAAGTCTTAAACCCCTTCAGGTGCCGGAGGTGTTGGTTGATTGCGTATGACTAATCAATGTGTGGTCACATAGCCTCATAGCGAGGCTTGGGCTGAGTTTCTTGTCCAGCGCTGGAGAAGTTGTGCCGGAAGAACGGCGGCAACTCGCGGCCATAATGTTCACTGACCTAGTAGGCTATACGGCGCTAACGCAGGAGAATGAATCGCTCGCACTTCAAGTCCTAGACAAACAGCGCACCATACTTCGACCGATCTTTCGGAAACATGGAGGGAAAGAGGTTAAGACTATTGGAGACGCTTTCCTGGTTGAGTTTCCGAGCGCACTGGAAGCGGTCCGCTGCGCAGTTGACATTCAGAAGACCTTGACAGGTCAAGGCTTCGAACAGGCGGGAAAGAACCTCCCGCTGCGGATCGGGATTCATGTTGGCGATGTGATCTATCGAGACGGCGACGTTTACGGTGACGCCGTTAACATCGCATCCAGAATCGAACCGCTCGCTGAGCCTGGCGGCGTATGCATCTCCCGCCAAGTCTACGATCAGGTCTGGAACAAGATTGACTATGAGATCCTCGATCTTGGGCAACAGGAACTCAAGAACGTCCAATCTCCACTAGAAGTCTACTCCATCTCACTAGAGAAGGCACCGAGTAGCGCTGAGGCTGTCCAGCTTCCCACGGTTCCTTTCCAGAGGCCACGTTGGATTACAGGCTTAATCGACAGAACAGCAGAACTCACGAAGCTCAAAGGAGCTTTGGAGAACGCTCTTGCTTGCAGGTCGTCTGTGGTGGCGCTTCAAGGAGAGGCAGGTGTGGGCAAGACTCGCCTGATGCAAGAGTTGGGAATGGACGCTCAATCTAAGGGAGCTGTGGTTCTGACCGGTGCCGCGTCGGAGGCTGGCCTACCATATGCGCCGTGGGTTGAGGCAGCAAGACAATACGTGGCTCAAGCACCAGCCGAATTGCTTCGTAGAATTCTTGGTCGAAACGCCTCTGAATTTGTGAAGCTGGTCCCGGATATTGTTGCTAAACTGGGAAGTATCCCGCCATCCAAACCTCTAGGTGAGCAGCAAGATAAGATTCGGCTCTACGAGGCTGTGACACAGTTCTTCATCTCGATTTGTACGGAGTCTTCCTTGCTTTTGCTGTTTGATGACATGCAGTGGGCTGATCAATCATCTCTGGAATTGTTGGAGTATTTCGTTAGAAGCACGATCAACCTTCGAGTACTAACAGCCTGTGCCTACAGGTCTGAGGATGTCCGACCAGACAGCCCACTAAATCCATCGCTCATGAGGTTCAACAGACAGCGCCTCTTGGAAACGATTCAAGTAAGAAGCCTAAGCAAAGAAGAGACAATAGAACTGATCAAGCAGACTTTTGGAGAGCAGACTATATCGTCTGAATTTGCAGACCTAATCTACGGAAGGACAGGGGGCAATCCCTTCTTCGTTGAGGAGGTTCTCCGCTCACTTGTTGAGGACGGAACCGTCTTTCGAACTGAGAAGGGATGGGACCGCAAACCTATCCAAGAGCTTGCAGTCCCAAACACTGTCAGAACCATTCTCAAATCGAGGCTGTCGAAACTTGACCCTGAAACGCTGAACGTTCTTGTTTTGGCGTCCGTGATTGGGTCAGAGTTCGATTTTGAAGTACTAAGGGAAGTGACGCAGATTGACGAAGACAAGCTTCTTGAAAGACTTGAAACGGCGCTTGCTTCTGGGCTAGTGCGCGAGCCCCAAAGAGGCGTATTCAGATTTGTGGACAATCGCATCCGAGAACTCATGCTTGATGACCTAAGCAAGATCAGGCGAGGCAAATATCATGAGAAGATCGCGGAGGCAATGGAGAAGGTCTACGCTAAGAGCTTGGATAAACATGCAGAGCTAATTGCCAGCCACGCCCATGAGGCGGACGACGCAGAGCGGGCAACAAGATTCTCAATTATGGCAGGAGACAGAAACAGAGCGATCCATGCCTATGAGCAAGCAGTCAACGATTACCGGCGTGCGTTAGACCTCATTAATCTGGAAGGAGGAAGGGACCAAGAGAAGGCTGCGATAATAGAGAAGCTTGCGGAATGCTATCGCATTGCAGGTCAACTTCAAGACACCATCCGGTACTACCAAGAGGCACTTGAAATCTTCGAGAGGCGACATGACAGTAAAGCGTGTGCGCGAGCCTGTCTTGGTCTATCTAGATCCATCGGAATTAAGGGAGTCACAGGAATTCGCGAGGCCATCCTCGTTCTGATGCGGGGGCTCAAGTACCTTGAAGCAGAGCCAGAGAGCTATGAGGCCGCTTCAATCTATGCTCAGCTGGCTCAGAATCACGGCGTCATAGATGAATGGGATGAAGCCAACGCTTGGGTTGATAAGGCGTTGGCGGTTGGAGAGAAGACGCAGAATCACGCAGCCATTGCAAAATCTCTCTCGATCAAAGGTTCGTTTCTGACAGACACAGGGAGAATTGATGAAGGACTATCTATTTGGCAACGAGCCTTCGACCTATCGCTGCAGCACGAAGAGTACGAGGATGCGCTTTTTTCACTATGCAACTTAGTTAACTACACGTTTCAGAGAGACCTCGGTAAAAGCCGGGAACTGGGAGTTCGATGGCTCGAACTATCCAAACGCCTGAATCACGTATGGTTTGAAGGTCAAGCCTGGGAATGGTTATCAGTTCTTGATTGGTACAGCGGAGACTGGAAGACTGGCCTAGAGGAGCTCCAGAAAGCCTCTGAGCTTATGAATAGGCTTGGTTTGTCTGCAATCTTGTCTTGCTTTGCATTGGACAAAGGATGGTACTCGCTTGGGATCGGAGACTTGGAGCAGGCAGAAATGGAATTCCAGAAGGGCCGAGATTGGCTCAATGAGAACCCGAAGATCACGGACATCGTTCACTATCATTTAGGTCTGGGGATGCTGAAGGAAGAGCAAGGCAACGAGCATGAAGCCGAGGAACACTACCAGACCTGTGTAGACTCGTTTAGAAAATGGGAATTCACCACATTTCCCACTCTCCATATCCAGACTCTGCTCCACCTTACCTCAATCTACGGCAAGAATCAGGAATTGGAGAGGGCACGTGAAACATCTCAATGGGCCAAGCGGCTTGCAGAAACGCTCAGGAGCGACGGGGGCTTGGCATTGGCGTTGCAGGCTGAAGCGACCGTTTTGCTCGCTACTGGTGACGCGAAAGGAGCTGGAGAGGCCTACCTGAAATCTTTGGACCTATGGGAGAAGGCTGGTTGGCCATATTATCACGCTAAAGCGCTTGTTGCCTACTCCGAGGCACTAGCGCAGAAGAGCCCTGAGGAATCAAGGAAACGATTGATGCAAGCTGCTGAGATCTTCAGGAAGCTCGGGGCAAAACGAGACCTAGAAAAGGCAGAGGCTAAGCTCTCAGCTCAAGCCTAGCAAGTTTTCCTTGAGCTTCTCTTTTTGTGTTTGTTTGGGCACGTTGGTGCGCACACACACAATTTCAATCAAACGACGACGGGCGACAGTTCAAACTTGGACGCCCGCACCAACCTACACACACAAAATACCAAGAACGACGACGGAATGAGAAGCGCGTCTGACGTTCTGAGTCATCTGCGTTTTTGGGGAGCTGTTCTGCGTTTCCTGAATCTTTCCTCGTTATCCTTGATACGCGCCTTGACAAGCTTCTTCACCAGTGTGGCAGGCAGCGGCTTGTTGATCGTGAAGCGGATGGTTCCCTTGGAGGTGTCATAGCGCTTGAGCAAATCTCTGTGCGCTTCTATGACTGATGGACCAATGAACAGGCTGCAATGGTCTTTGAAAGCGGCAAAACCCACGAGCATTCCGAAGTAACTGTACATGGGCATACGATAACTGATCTTCTCGACAGCCTTCGGTGCAGCAACCTTGATCGTCTTACGAATCCTCTTGAGAACAGCTCGCGAGCTTTCTGGGAGCATTGCCAAATAGCCATCCACATCCCTCGCCAGAGCAGTCTTCCCCATGCTCTTCATGGCGATCTCCTCATCATGGATACTACTTATGGATCTTTGCGGGTTAGTTTTGATCATAGGCTTCTTGCAGAATCTTCATGTCGATCTTTTTCATTTGAAGCATTGCCTTCATGACTCTCTCCGATTTCTTGGGATCCTTATCTTGCAGCATCTCGTTTAGGATGGTGGGAACGATCTGCCAGGATACGCCGTATTTGTCTTTGAGCCAGCCGCACTGTTCCGCTTTTGGATCTGCGGATAGCTTCTCCCACAGTTCGTCTACTTCTTTCTGAGTCTTGCAGTCCACGAGGAATGATATGGCTGGAGAGAAAGTGAAGATTGGGCCGCCGTTTAATGCTACAAAGTCTTGTCCTTCAAGCTGGAATTCCACGGTCATTACCTCCCTCTTTGTTCTTCCAGAGACCTCTGCGCCTGCTTCTCCATGGCGGGCAATTCTGCCAATCTTGGAATTCTTGAAGATCGACACGTAAAACTTCGCTGCCTCTTCGGCCTGGTTATCGAACCACAAGAATGGGATAATCTTCTGCATGCAGATTCCCCCTCATGCATTTAATCTAAATTCCATGTCCATTCTCCCAATACTTCTCTTCTGGTTGTTGAAACCTGGAATTCTCTTTCGAGTTCTTGGCATTGTTCATGCAAATAGAGGGGAATGTTTGTGTTACTGCTCATTCATCTCGTTCCAGATTAGCGAAAGAATTTGTTCAAGTGCCATGGATGACTATGGCTTCGACTTGCTTGGCGAGTAGTTGTTAGGGTATTCTTCCGCTAACCCGTCGTTCGTCGTCGTTTCACTAGTATGTGTGTCACATGTATCTTGGTCCGAGCATCGTAGTTTGAGCCGTCGTTTTTGGTTTGATTTGTGTGTGTGCGCACCAGCCTACCCACACACACCGACAAACGACGACGGTTCAAATGGCCGCTGAGCGATGTTCGTTTAAGAGCTGGAAAAAAGTAACTACTTCATAGCAAGTGTTATTCGGAGAAGAAGTAGAATCTTCTGCGCAAAGAGCAGAGTGAAAGTACGAAGAGGATTGTTCTCATGGGAACTTCAGCGGCATCAGGTCAATCATCACCTGCTTCCAACAACTCCCAACAGCTGATGCGGAAGCATCCCTTGTTCTTCTTCTTTTTCATGGCATACGCATTTTCCTGGATCATTTTGATTCCCTATGTGCTCTCAGCTTGGGGCATCATAGCAGGTGATTTCACTTTCACATTCGCCCTACACACATTCGGACCGGCCTTGGCCGCCATCATAATGACCAGCGTAATCGAAGGGAAAGCAGGCTTGCTTAGCTTATGGAGCCGCATTAGACAATGGCGCGCCGGTTGGCAGTGGTATCTGTTCATCCTGGTGGGCATTCAAGTGCTGCTTTTGATTGGGATCATTATCCAACCAGGAGCGCTGGCGAGCTTTCACGGTCTTCCACCTCTCCTCTTCTCCGTCGTGTATTATCTGGTGAACTTTGTTCTCGTCTTCTTTCTGGGTGGGCCGCTTGGCGAGGAAATCGGGTGGCGCGGCTTCGCGCTGCCCCGCATGCAACCGCGCTATGGGCCACTATGGGGTACTCTGCTCCTGGGTGTCTTGTGGGTCTTCTGGCATTTGGCGGACTTCCTGACGCCGGTTCATGGCGGTTTCCTCACAAACTTCCCCATTTTCTTTCTGGAGGTTATGGCACTTGTAATCATCTTTACGTGGGTGTTCAACCACACTCGTGGAAGCATTTTCACTGCTATCTTGTTGCATGCCAGCGTCGATACTCCAGAGGTTGCTTTGGTACCACTCTTTCTCGTCGTGGACCAGACCAGCTTGACTCTGGCCGGCCTCATCGGCTTTGGGGTGCCGGCACTGTTGATTCTCATCCTGACACGCGGTCGGCTTGGCTACCAATCAAGCCAAGAACAGCCCTGAGACAGGGAAGATTAAGGCGTAACTCACGCACGCTTCACATTGCGCGCGCTGTGTGTGGGTCAACTGGTGCGGGCACCCGAATTTGAACCGGTCATTCGTTTGGTTTTCTTTGTGTATGTACTATTGGTGCATGACATGATGCCAAATCCTAAATTCAGAACTCTCGGGTAGTATTCGAATCCGGATTCAACAGAATCAGATGTGCGTGAGCATGAACACCCCGGCGGATTCTGCGTCGAATCAGGCGCGTGCAAAACCTAGGAGAGAACCTTCACCGCATGACAGGAGGGCCCTCTACGAGTTGACCTTGCTTATGGTCATACTCCTCCTCACCCTTGCCGGCTCGATCTACTCCGGGCAGGATCTCTTCATTTTCGGATATATTGTGGTGATAGTCTACGCGCTTCGCGGACCGGTTCACCATAACCGATCTTGGCAAGATCTGGGGCTCAAGCGCGGTTTTTTCAAGGACTTCAGGCGCGTTTGGTATTACTTCGGCATTGACGCCCTGCTCTTCCAGGTTCTGCCGCCGACCCTGGGAATCGCGTTCGTGTTCGGATACTACCCTGAACTGCTGAGGCACATCACTGGCAGGCTCTCTATCAATTTCGGATCCCTAGAAAGCGTATCGGCGGTCGGTAGTCTGCTTGCGGCGGCACTTATCCTCACGCTCATGGAAGAAGTGGTTTTTCGCGTCACGATTCAGGAAAGGCTGAGCTGGTTCATCGGAACGCTACCCGCGATTCTCTTCGCATCGGTCATCTTTGGGCTGGCTCACGTTGTAGGAACGTCAGGGAGCTTGCTGGTCGTTCTCACAGACGTTGCGGGTGTCGCAATAGATGGTGCCTTCTTCGGGATCATTTACGCCAAGACTCATAATCTCGCGCTGACTTGGGCAACCCATTACACAGCTGATGTGATTGGGCTCATCGCACTCTTGCTCATATTCTGACGAACTATCCTCATGTGTGTGAGGTCTCTTGGTGTGGGCATCCTAATTTGAACCGTCGTCCGTCGTCTTTCGTTTGATTGTGTGTGTGTGGGTAGCGTGGTGCGGGCGTCTGAATTTGAACCGTCCGTTTTTGGTTTGATGTGCGTGTGAGGAAGGTGGTGCGGCCGCCGGGATTTGGACCTTCGTTCGCCCGTTGTTTTCGTGTGTGTGGTACCTTGGTAAGACAACTCGTGGAAAGACCATAGTTCAGGGAAATGTGGCGTGCAAGGCCAGCCATAAGCAGTACGATTGGAATGAGGAGCGCAGAAAGGTGGGTCACAAGGCTTGGTTCCTAGAACGGAAGCGTGCTGTGGCCAGAATTCCTTGCCTACCGTCATCAATATGAGTGCAAGATCACGTAAGCTAAGGCGGGGGTGAAGTCAAGGTGAGAATAGTCCGGAGAGGAGAGAAGGCGCAACTAGAGGGGAAGAGTCCGGCGCCTGCCGATATGTCAAGAACCGTTGAATTCGGCAAGGAAGACTATCTCTTGCTGATAGTTCTGTTGATTCTAACGATTGGCTACCTCAGGGGTCAACTGTCTATTCAAGAGGTTCTCACGTACTTGGGAGTGACTACAACAGGCGGAATCTGGGGCCTCATCGGCGGGTCATCATCATCAAAGTGAACCGTGGCCCTAGAGTCACCACGTCACATTATTCCTGTGCGCGACTCAGGAAACTCAGTAGACTGATTCCGGTCGGTCTGGTGGGTAGGGGGTAAGACCATACTATGCGTCCGTTCTGTCAAGTGATATCATTTCTCTCAAATGCCCTGTCAGGTATACTCCAACGTAAGCGAACGTCTTTGAACCCGGACGTATGAACCGTATCTGTGCCCAACCGATAACAAGCCAAAAGACTATCAAGAAGAGTGCTCCGCCCGCCAAGAGATCGGACTGTCCTGTCCATCCAAACGCAGCCTGGATCAAAAACCAAACCCGGACGATCAAGTTGGTATTCGCTATCAGAAACTCCACTACTCCCTGCAATGCAGGGTTCATTAGTAGTGGTGGGACCCTTGGTGCGCACACACAAATTACCTCAACAACAACGGTTCAAATCCTGATGCCCGCACTAGGAAAAGGCACACGAGAGGTGGAAAGAGCTAAGGCGTCGAAGTGCGAGAATCTTGCTGCCGAAGGGCCTTCATAGAAGGCTACAAGCCTCAAGGCAGCGGCTCTTCGAGAGGGAGGGTAAGATGAGCGGGGAGCGGAGGAGACTGGCAGCAGTAATGTTCACCGACATCGTCGGGTACAGCTCCCTAACTCAGAAGAATGAACGA
>Ga0208321_1001066_pt1 | contig 9970 bp, 9 predicted proteins | sample June2015DPH_4_15_FD_184692 | JGI IMG/M metagenome (GOLD analysis project Ga0208321, IMG submission 184692) | Peatland microbial communities from SPRUCE experiment site at the Marcell Experimental Forest, Minnesota, USA - June2015DPH_4_150... | ecosystem: Environmental > Terrestrial > Soil >... | reverse complement strand
TGCCGCCCCGTTGTCGATTCCTATGGCACGGATACCGGCCCGGAAAACCTCCTCCGCCTCACGCACTGCACCGTCGTCAAGGTCGGTGGGCATGGTATGGCCCATCTCGACGAAGCGGGGAGGAAAAAAAATGTGCCTGTCCGCCACCCCGCACACGCTGATCTCTCCGCGATATACGACGGCGTCGAGGCTCAACTCCTTTCCTTCCATGAACTGCTCCACGATGACGCGTGAGGAGCGCGAAAGCCGGAGCGCCGCGCGACAGGCATCCGCCAGGCCCGCTTCATCGTCCACCCGCCTTACGCCCCGCGAACCCATGTTGTCCACGGGTTTCACCACCAGCGGGAAGACCAGGCCTGACTCCAGAACCGCTGCGGGGTCTTCCTTTCCGGTCCAGGCAGCGAAGCGAGGGCTGGCCACTCCCGCCTTCCGGAAGGCTTCCCTCATGAGAGATTTATCGGTCGCGCGCATCGCGACGGCATAAGGCATGCCGGGGAGTCCCATTTTCTCCGCCACCCAGGCAACCGACGAAGAGAAATCCGTGCCTGCGGTGAACACGCCGTCGAGCGGAGTGCTCTCCGCGCAGCCGCGCGCCATCGCCAGGAGGCCTTCCTTGTCCTTGAGATCCACGACCTCGAACCGGTCCGCCAGGTCCCTGGCCATCGCATCCGGATTGCCGTCCGCAACGATCACGCGCCATCCCTTGCTCTTTGCAATGCGAATGCCGGGAATCTGCATGAGGCCCGCGCCGAGCATGAGAATGGTCTTCACTCACTCTCCCTTCACCGCGTAAGCTTCGAAGGTGTCCCCCCATCCAAGCAGCCTGCTCAGGGCATGGACGAGCGCGAACGCGCCGGCCGACCTGTCCGCCATGCGGCCGATCAGCCCGGGGAATCTTTCGGGGTGATGCCCTGTCACCCGTATGCGCCGCAGCTCCAGGCCGTATCCGGAGAGCAGCTTCCTCAGGCCCCGGGGGGAGAATATTGTAAAATGATCGGCCGGGCTGTTCTGAAGAAAGTCCCTCAATTTCCTGCGTGCGGATATCCCTCTCCCGTTGGGGGTGGAGAATGCCAATACCCCGCCCGGAGGCAGGAGAGCAGCCGCCTTGCGGATCGCAAGGTCGGTTTGCCGAAAATGCTCGATCACGTACCACAGGGTCACGGCGGAAACCCTGTGAGGAAGCGATTTCCTTCCCATGTCCTCGAATGCCGCGCAAACGGCGGGAATGCCCAATTTCTTCCTTACGTATGTCACGGCTTCCGGAGAAACGTCCACTCCATACCCGGGCATTCCTGATTCTTTCAGCGCATCCAGGAAGGGCCCGTAGGCGCACCCGATGTCAACCACCGCGCCGTCCGATTGCTCCCCCAGCAGCTCACGAATGATCCGTACCCGGGGCCGGGACGCCGCTCTTATTGAATCGAAATCCTGAAGGTAGGTGCGTCCATACTGCGCGCGGTAGTCCGCAAAGAAGTATCGCCTGTCGTAGGCCTTCTCTTCCGCCGCAAAGCTCTCCAGGTACGCAGTGCCGCACTTCCTGCACCGCCTGTAGGTCCTGTCGGGAAACCGGGCAATAACCTTGTTTCCCGAAATGCCGCACAGAGGGCATCGCGAAGATCCACGCGCGGCCAGCGACTCAAGCAGTTTTGCCAAAGGCTGTTCGCGATCCCTGGGCAGAGATGCGTTGAAGCTCTCCACGCTCGCCCGCAGCGCCGCCGGCACGTGGAGCAGCCTTCGCAGGGCATGCACGTCGGGAGACCGGATACCGATGCGAGGCAATCCCGCCGCGGCCGCCAATCTTCCATGGTAGCGGCTCGGGTTGAGCAGAATCACGGGAATGCCTGTGGCCAATGCGTCGAAGGCGCTGATCCCGAAATGCGTAAAAAGGAGGTCATAGCCGGGGAGGAGGGCGGCGACGTCATGTATCCCCTTGAGCACCGCAACCCCCTCGGGCCATTCGTGCATGGCAAACAAGGGGCCTTCAACCACGGTCAGTTGCGCGGGAGTGAACAGCCTTTCACGGAGGAGGGTCCTGAGGAGCTTCCCGCTCAGTTGCGCGCGGTCTTCGCCTCCGAAGCTCACCAACACTCTTTTTGCCTGAAGGTCGGCCCGTTTCCGTGCCCGCGCGGGGAGCCCAAGAAAGGCCGGGGAGGAAAGGTTCGGCGGGCGTGATCCGGGTGCGCAAGGGAAGGCGTCAACGAGAAAGGAGGCATACTGCCTCGCCTGCCCTCCTTCGTCCAGACACACGGCCTGGCCATGCTCCATGAGCGCGTCCAGCTCGCCGCGTGAAGTCCGGCGCGCATCGATGAGCACAAGGTCCCAGCGTGTGCCGGAGCCGGGCCTCGCCACGGTCCCGGGGCGTCCGCGTTTTGGAAATCTCAGGATCTCCGAGGCGAGATATGCGCGGGCCGCAGGGTCCAGGCGCGCGGTCAGGAATGTCACGCGCCCCTTGAGCGTTCTCGCCAGCCGGAGGCACCGGGCAAGGTGCCCTACGCCTTCTCCCGCTCCGGCGGCCGGGACGAGCAGATAGGATCGATTCCTCTCAATCATGCCGCTCGCCCCCGCCCTGACGCGTGAGCCACTCGACGACCTCATACGCCTCGAGAGGCCTGCCGACGTAGAGCGCCTCGAAGATCGATTTGACCTTGTCGAAGTCATCACTCGTGTCGACGGAAACGTGGGCGTCCGGAAGCCTCGTGGGAGCCGGTGCCAGGGGCTCGAGGATCGTAAACCGCTCAGGATGGCGGTAGAGAAAGGTCGTGATGTGCTCTCGCTCCTCCGGCGCCGTCGCGTCCTTCTCCGCCGCATAAAGAGCCGCGGCCTCGACAACTTCGACACCCGTGCCCAGAGGGCATCCAAGGTAATGGCTCAGGTCTGCGCCATGGCTTGCATGCGCGCCGAGAATCTGCAGGGCCAGGGACGCGGAAGTAAGCGGGTTGTCTCCCGTCGCGCGCACGACACGACTCACCGCATACTTCCGGCACGCCATGCAGTAGCGCGCCAATACGTCCTGCTCGGGACCGATGAACAGCGCGTAACCTTCGCCGTCCGCGAACGGGAAGAGCTCCTTTGCACTGGAATCGTCCGTGAGCAGCGCGCGCACGTCAGCGGGCACGCGGACGAGCGACCGCATGACATGCTGAATGATGTTTCCGCCCGGGAGCAGCAGAGTGGCCTTCCGGGGAAGCCGCGTCGAGGCGAGCCTTACCTGGATAAATATCCCCGTGCGCACTCAGAGGACCTCCCATCTCTCGACGACATCCCGCGAATCTCTTCGGAACCTGAATCGGTGCGTATGCACCCATCCACGGACGGCCCGGAACTCCTGAATCGCGTGCAAAGGGCCGGTATCAGAGTGCATGATGTAGTCGAGTATCCTTCTGGCGGGCAGGACACCCATCTCCCTGCGGAAGCGGACAGCCATGTTCTTGAGCCAGAAAAGCTTGTACCCCCGGTCGGGGGTTGTATTCTCCTCGGGAGGCGCGCCCGTGTACGTGAGGGCGATTCCCGTCGTGCCGCGCACGCTGTCCCCCCACAGGAAGCAGCGGAACCCGAAGTCGAGCTTCTGCCAATAGGGATTAGCGATGCGGGGATCGAACCCGCCGGACTGCGCGAACTTCTCCCTGTTGTAAACGCCGCAATAGTCAAAGGGAAAAAGGGTGTGCTCCCCGTCCCGGCGAGGGGCCCTGTATGAGAGGGAGAGCCTGCGCCTCTTCCAGACGGGCGATTGCCACGACGGGATCGCCTCGAGCCGGGCATTGCGGGCAACAGGGACTGTGCATACCGCTCCGGATTTTTCCATGGGTATGAGAAGTGACGGAGAAAAGAGGGAGAGCCGGGTATCGCTCCAGAGACTCAACACGACCGGCGCGCGCGACTCCTCGATGCCGATATTGATCATCTCCCCGACCGTGCTCGGCGCCTTGATAAGGAGAAAACGCACGTCGGGAAAATCGCGCGCCAGGGAATCCACGTCCGCGGACGGTTCGAAGCGCTCCACCCAGAGGATTTCGCCGATCCCGCGTGACTGAAGGTCCTTGAGAAGCTCAGGGCGGAAGAGCCGGTCCCCGCGGCTCAATACCAGGAGCGTAAGAGGAAACGAGTAGCGTCGGACCCGGTCCCAGCGGGGGCCACCAATCACGGTGTAAGGGATCCGCGCATCTCGCGGCTTGAAATCCGCGGGGTACCGCGATGCCTCAGAAATTGTACGTATAATATTCATCGCACGCCGCGCAGATTCCCGGGTACACCCCCGACAGATGGGAGCGGTACACCTCCTGCGCCCTGTCCCAGATGAGCCCGAGATCCTCTTCGAAGGCGTTTCCCAGTCGCGTGCCTGCGCGGACATCCTCTTTGCAGAGAGGAACGGTTCCGTCCAACAGAACCGCCATGTCACGCTTGAGGTGCCAGCAGGGCAAACGCCGTACCGGCGAAAGATCCGCAACCTTGCGGTCCGGCAGCAGTCCGCTGAAGGAATCGTATTTCTGCACGATGACGTTCTCGGTCCGGGCCTTCCAGGATTTGAAGAATTTCTCCAAGTCGTCCTCGTTCTCCTTCATGCGCACCGCCTGGACCCAGGCGTGGGCAGGAAAAAGGGAAATCAGCTCTTCCGCCGCCCGGTGGGCTTCCGCGAATCCGTTGCCCCGCAGCGTGCGGTACAACTCTTCATTTGTTGCATCAAGGGACACGATCCAGGTAGGAGACCGGGGGAGCGTCGAGCCGATCCTTGAGAAAATCCCGGGCTCCCACCCCACGCCCGAGGTCTCTATGACGAGGTCCAGACCCGGGTGCACGAGCACGGCGGCCACCATGTCGTAGATGCGGGGATGAAGCGCGGGCTCCCCCCAGAGCGAGATGTCAATAACCGCCTCGCCGGCAAAGGAGGCGATTTTGCGGAGGAGGGCGGAGAAGCTCTCCACGGGCATGAATCCGGACTTCGAGAGGATGTCGCCTCCGAATAACGGGTAAGGACAGTAGGCGCACGCATGGGGGCACCGTTCCACGATCTGAATGGGGAAAAAAGCGGGAAGAGTCCTCAGGATCTCCGGCTTCTCGCCGAGCAGGGCGCATGCGGTTTTCGCGTCCCGCCCCCCGTTGTCCACGATCCGCCGAAGGAGCAGGAAATTCCTTTCCGTGTCCGCGCACAATGAGACCCGCAGCATGCGCATGTCGGATGGCGAGATCTCAGTCTCGATGTCGAAGGAATTGATGTCCTTCTTTATTACCGTAAAAAGAGTTTCCCTGTCCGGAGCGCCCTGCCCCTCACCGGCAAGCCCTCGCAGTCTCCCGATTGCGTCCTTTGTGAGTATTTCGGGCGTCAGTCCATAAGGATAACCGTCGGCGAACGTGTAGTCCGCAAAGTAGCGCCGGTGATTGGCGTGCATCCGGCGGGCCATTTCAGCGTCAAGAAAGGGACAATCCGCGAAAAAGTAAAAGACGTCATCCGCGCCCTCGCTTGCCCGGGCAAGCTCGCTCATGAAGTCCGCGATGGTCCACCGATCCCGGACTATCGTGAGGCAGCCCTGCGTGTCCTCGAGGGGACGCGAAAGAAGGAGCACGCTCTCCTGGACGCCGGGAAGCTCTCTGGCAAACGAGAGGGCGCGCGCAAATGAGGACGTGCCGTCCAGCAGGGGACGGAACGCGGGGGCCCGCAGACCCGTTCCATTGATCACGGCGATGTTTTTCATGTTCCCCGCTGATAATATCGACAGATTGCGGCGAAGTTCAAGAAACCGCGGTGATCCAAGCGTGGCAAACGCACCGCGCCTCCTTTGGTGCAGGCGCGGAGGACGCTTCTCTTGCCATTCCGTGACCAGCGGTATAATCTGCCCCGTATGCCGGGGCAGCAGGCTGAGCGGATTTATTCTGTTTCCGAGATCACCCAGCTCATCAAGACGACACTGGAAGACGGCTTCCCCTGGATCACGATCAAGGGTGAAATATCAAATTTCCGCCCCTCCAGCACGGGGCATTGGTACTTCAGCCTCAAGGATGTCGACGCGGTGATTTCCGTCGTGATGTTCCGCGGAAGGCTCGACGGAGTGCATTTTTCACCCGCTGACGGCGTGCTCGTCAAGGCCACCGGAAGCGTATCGGTGTACGCCAAGAGAGGCAGCTACCAGCTCATCTGCGAATCGCTCGTCAAGGCGGGAGAAGGCGACATTCTTGCCATGCTGGAGGAGCTGAAGCGGAAGCTGGCTGCCGAAGGCCTGTTCGATCTTGACCGCAAGAAAAAACTCCCGCTTTTCCCCTCCCGCATTGCGGTGGTCACGTCCCCCACGGGCGCCGCCGTGCGCGATATCCTGCGGATTCTCCGTCGTCGCAACGCAGGAGTGAGCGTCGTCATACTTCCTACACCCGTCCAGGGGGACGGCGCGGACGAGCGAATCGCCCGCGCCATCGAGCTTGCCAATCGCCATGCCCTTGGCGAGGTGATCATCGTGGGCAGAGGGGGCGGCTCCCTGGAAGACCTCCTGCCCTTCTCTTCGGAGCGGGTCGTGCGCGCAATCGCCGCGTCCGATCTCCCTGTGATCTCCGCCGTAGGACATGAAACCGACGTCACCCTTTCCGACCTTGCCGCCGACATCCGCGCCCCCACCCCTTCGGCGGCGGCAGAGATGGTGGCAGCTCCCCGCGCGGAGCTGCTGGCCCAGGTGGGCGGCCTGCGGTCCATGCTGGAGCGCGATATGCGTCAGCGCCTGGAGAGAGTAAGGCTCCTGCTCGGCCAGTTCGTCTCTGAGAACCTTGAACGGAATGTCCGCATCTTTCTCCAGCCCGTTGCTCAACGGGTGGACTACGCGGCGGAAGAGCTCCTCCAGGGTTTTCGCGATATGGCTCTTAGCTGCCGCCACAGGTTCGAGCTTGCCTCCCGTGAGCTCGCCTCCTATTCGCCCCTCGCCATTCTCCAGAGGGGATATGCCGTCGTTACCCATGAACGCACCCGCACAATCCTGCTTTCACCGCAGACCGTTCGGCAGGGCGACTCTCTGTCGATCAAGCTTTCACAGGGCGGGCTGCGCGCGACCGTGGAGGACACTCATGCCGTCGAAAAGTGAGGAATCGCGCAAGCTCGCGCGAGACGAGGAATCGCGCAAGCTCGCGCGAGACGAGGAATCGCGTAAAAAACCATCCGGCTTCGAGGAGCGCCTGGAGCGGCTGGAAGAGCTCGCCGAAAAGCTCAGGGAGGGCAAAATTCCCCTCGATGAGGCCGTACTGCTTTTCGAGGAAGGAATGAAGCTTTCCAGGTCCCTGGAAAAGGACTTGTCTCGTGTGGAACGCCGGGTGGAGATCCTCACCCGGGAGCCCGAATCGGCGCAGGAGGAACCGGGCCTGGAGTTGTTTCCCGAGCTGTCGGAGGAAGACACGGAGTAGCGGGGACCCGGCAGGGCCCGGGCTTCGCCTGCCGTGGGCAATCAGTTGGGAAAGCCGGCGGGGAAAGTGACAATCGTGCCCTCGGTTATGCGCATCTCGGCAAAAGCTCCCTGCCGCATTTCAAGCGCATAGCGCGCGGAGAGGCGCGAGCGTATGATTTTCTCAGAGAAAGGCTCCATGTCCGCGATCTGGAGAACCTTTCCCTCTGCCGAGAGGAAGGCGATGGAGAGAGCGGTCGAGGTGTTCTTCATCCAGAATGAGAGATGATCGTCCCTGTCGAAGACAAATATCATTCCTTCGCGCGGGCCGATTCCCTTCCTTCCCATGAGCCCCCGTTCTCGTTGCGCATCAGTGCGCGCCACCTCCACGGTCAGCTCCTGTCCGGCCGCCTGAAGAGTCACACGGGGGAGGCGTGTCTGGCAGCCGGAGAGGCTCGTTGCGGTCAGAATGCAGATAGAACTGAACACGGCAAGGCCGCGGGAGAGCCCTGAGGCGCGTGCTCTGCTATTCAGCATTTACCGGAGGATGGCTGGTTTTGCGGGGAAATTGATGGTAAAATGGCATCCGGGTACATAGCCGGGTCCATCGTTCAAGGGGGCTGCTCATGCGCAAGTATATCTTGTTCAAGCGACGCGGTGAAGGCCGCGATCCCGTCTGGTACGTCAAGATCTATGAGAACGGCCGGCGCAGAGCGAAGGCGATCAGGATTGACACCGGCGATGGAACTACCAGGCCGTGCACTCTCAAGGAGGAAGCGGAGGACTACGCGGAACTTCACTACGGCCAGGGGCAGCGCGCACCCGTCCTCAAGGCATTCATCGAGGAGCGTCACTTCTTCGAGCGCGGCGCCTGTTTCTGGATCCTGGATCGTGAAGCCCATGGCCACACCATCAGCCCCAACACCATCAAGGTCTACAAGCATGCGTTGAAGCAGATCCTTGCTGTCTTCGGTGAGAAACGCCTCACGGAGATTCGCATGCGTGATCTCAAGTATTGGATTCTTGCATTGCCTTGCGCCGATTCCACGAAAAACACGATCCTTGGCGTTTCGAAAATCCTCTTTACGGTAGCTCTTGAAGAGGAGTTGATCAAGGAAAGCCCAACGGCTCTTCTCAAGGCTGTCAAAGCCGATAAACTCGTGCGCGGCGTCTTCACCCTGGCCGAGCTCGCGAAACTCTTCCCCCTCGATCGCGTGGAACTATTCCGGATCTGGGGCGGGCAGATCTATGCCGCCTTCGCCCTCACGATGGCCACCGCGGGGCTCAGGAATGCCGAGGCGCGCGCGCTGCAGTGGAAACACTACCTGGTCGCCGATCGCGCGCTCCTGGTCGAGCAGCAAGAACAGGACGGGAAGATCTGCGGGACGAAGGGCAAGCGGGACCGCGTGGTCCTAATTCCCGACAGGACGTGTGTGGAACTCGACCACTGGCACCAAGCGACCCCATACGGAGATTCAGACGGCTACATGTTCCCAAACGCAGCCGGGGTGCCCTACCATGAGCGGGCGCCTCAAGATTGGCTGCGCCGTGCCCTCCCGAGGGCTGGAATCGATCCTGCAGGCCGTGTCCTGGTCCCGCATTCCTTCCGACACACATACGTTTCGCACGTGAGGCGAAGCATTCCCGCCGAGGCACTCGGCGAGATGATCGGACACTCAAACGAGGCGACAACGGACGGGTACGACCATCCGACGATCGCTCAGCGCATCGGCGCCCTGGACGGAGCACGAGACGGAATAACGCGCCTGCTGCCGCACTGATACGGACCGCTTATCGGCGCCCATGCTATGATAGGGGCGCCGGGGATAGGGTAGCTCCCGACAAGCCGCGACCGTGGCGGTTTCCCTGGCACATCATTTCACGGTGCAGCGGAAACGGAGGCTGCCAATGACCATTCATTTTCACATCGGACCTATTCCCATCATGTTCACCATCACCAAAGGACCGGATCTGGTACAAGAGATACATGAAAAAACAGAGGCGCTACTATTCTACGCTCTCCGCTACTCCGAAGAAGGCGCTCGGGCTCGTTACACGTTGCGCAAGTGGGCGGGGGCGCGTCATGATTGAACTTGTCACCCTAAAGGCACCACGGAAGCGCGCCGCTACGGTCCACACGTTCAAGCCTCGCGCGCCAGAGGGCAAGGTGCGGCCGCTGTCGGTGCAGGAGTCAAGGGCAGCGTTGCTCCAAAAGTTTGAAGAGATGCGGTATGATATGGTGATCTACATCCGAGCGATGTTCTCAAAGAACGAGGGACAGGACCGCGACTTCAAAGAGATCAAACGGCAGCAGGCGGTCTTCCGGGAAATACTCGGCAGCTTTGCCTTCAGGCTCGCAGCAATTGAAAAACTCTTGAATGTGGCTGTCACGACGTTCACCCCGGCGCAAATGAAAGCGGCGGGGCTTGTCAAACCTTGGGGGGACCCTCCACCTGACGCCATGCTGGTTGCCTACGAGGGGCGAATCCGCGCGGCGGTTAAACGACTTGAGGAACTACCCGATCCCTGCACGCCGATGCAGTTGTCCGCACACTTCGCAATTCCTTATAACTCGCTCCAAAAGTTCTGGCTCCGTGGACAACTGGCCATCACGCGGACCG
>Ga0208321_1001055_pt1 | contig 10154 bp, 10 predicted proteins | sample June2015DPH_4_15_FD_184692 | JGI IMG/M metagenome (GOLD analysis project Ga0208321, IMG submission 184692) | Peatland microbial communities from SPRUCE experiment site at the Marcell Experimental Forest, Minnesota, USA - June2015DPH_4_150... | ecosystem: Environmental > Terrestrial > Soil >... | reverse complement strand
CAGAGATACCCTCCTAGGAACTCATCCCCGCGGGTCGGTCTCGCCAGTGGCTCGGCGCGGTCCCGGCGGCCAGTGTGTGCGGGCCGCGTGTCCAAGCCCCCCGTGTGGGTCCATTGTCCCACCGGGAGGAAGGGACCCAAGCGTTCGCGAGTGTAAGCGAATGTACCGGGCCGTCAGCAGCCGAGGCTGGTCTGCGCGACTCCTCTCCGTCCGACCCAGATGCGATAGCGTCGGCGTGGGCGAGTGCGACTTCGCCTGGCGACATGTGCGACCCAACCGCCCACCATGGCTTGAGTGCTCGCCGTAAGTGCAAGGACTGCCGCGACCGAGGCAAGGGCTGCCCCGACGTGTCTCAAAGGATGCCGCTCAAAGTCGGTGTCTCCATCGAGTCCCGCGAGTCCCCGTGGTCGAGCTGCCAGCGATCCGGGATCGAGGACGATCGGGATCGCGGGCGACTAACTCAGCTCGATGCCTGATCCGGGTTGTCAAGTCGGCCATGCCGACGAGACGGCTTCAGCTCGGGCAGATCACCGCGGCCCGCCGCCGGGCGAAATGAGGCCGTACCGGGCGACGAGGTCCGGCACCTCCGCGAGATCGAACGAGAGGCCGTACCGTCCGGCGATCGCGCCCATGGTCGAAGGGTCGGGAAGCCCACCCACTGCCGCGACGGCTTCGGCCAGCTCGACGAAGTACTTCTCGAACCCCGCGGGGCTGATGATCTCGATCATGCGAGCGGGCGTGCTGCCGGCATTCCACATCGAGTGGAGCTCGCCGCGTGGCTTGACGATGTAGCCACCGGCCGCGAGCGTGACCTCCTTGCCGTTCGAGCGGAAGCCGATATCGCCCATGACGACGTACGAGATCTCGTCCTCGAGCGTGTGCGTGTGCGGCGGCACGAGAGCGCCCGGCGAGAAGACGTGCTCGACAATTGAGATCGAACCCGTCTCAGCGGACGTCAGCCGTGTCGATGCAGTCAAGCCGGGGATGAGTGGGGCGTCTGGGCCGTGAGGCTGAACGACGGCGAGGTGCGACCTGGGCGGTGCGATCATGGCGGATCTCCTGAACGTTCGTGAGTCAGTGGTGTATCGTGATCGTGATGATCCTCACGCCCAATCGTGTGTCTGTCAATGGCTGAACAGAACCGTCTCACGAAAGCTGTTCGGCCCTACCGTCTGCGGGCTCGCGCAGCCGCCATGGACCGGACCCGCGAGCGGATCACGCACGCGGCCGTGGAACTCCACGGGACCATAGGACCGGCCGCAACGACCATGAGCGCAGTCGCCGAACTTGCCGGAGTCACGAGAGCAACGTTGTACCGCCACTTCCCGAACGAGGAGGCGCTGTTCACCGCGTGCAGCTCGGACTGGCTTGCCGCGAACCCTCGTCCGGACCCTACGGGTTGGGCCACGGTCGCCGATCCAGCTCACCGACTCCGTGCCGCACTCGAGGATCTCTATACCTACTACCGCTCGACGGAGCAGATGCGGACGAACCTTCTCCGAGACATCGCGGTGATTCCCGAGAGATTCCGCCCGGGCATCGTCGGGTTCCCCCCAACCACGGTCCAGGTTCTCGAAGCCGGCTGGCCGGGGCCATCCGCGGCGCGCCTGCGGCGCGCAGCCATCGGGCACGCGGTTGGGTTCGAGACGTGGCGATCACTGGCCAGAGAGGGGTTGACGGACGAGGAAGCCGCAGAGCTGATGGTTCGGTTCGTCACGTGTATCGGACCGCAGGAGGAGGGCGAGTCATAGGGTCGGGTCGTTCGCAGTCAACCTTGCACCATGATCCGGCACGTCGGGTCGGAGGTCTTACTCCGGTCGCCTGTCCCTTATCCCTCATTCATGCTCAGAACAACGCCATGACTGCCATCGTGAACTGCCCCGGGAGCGACGGACGGGCGGCTCCTATCGCCCCACCTCGAGCCTGATGTCCGGCGACGGCCGCTTGGTCCTGATCCGGACGGAACGTCCGAGGACCATGCCCACTACGTCGGCGAACTGACCGACGCTCCCGACCTTCGACAACACCCGTTCGATCGTGCGAACCTGGTCGGAGGAGAGCGGCTCCCGTGTAACGATGTGCAGATGGAGGTGGCGCCACTCAAAGGTGGTGACGCTCTCTTCAGCCGCGACGCTGTGAACGGTCTGGCTCAGATCGGCCATGCGCCCTCCATCCCGATCCACAGTACGCGGCGCCCCCTACAGCAGGCATTGCCGACCCATCTGATCTCCGCCACTGCTCGCCGAACGACGGCGCGGCACGGGCCTCGGTCGCCGCCTGCGGCGCCCACCTATAACCGAACGGGCCCATCGGAAGGGCACGTTCAACCCCCACCATGCAACGTCGTAACCGGACGTCATGTGCCTTGGCGTCCCAGGTGGCGGGGACGACGATGACCGCGCTTGGGGCTTTAGAAAATGATGGATACGAGCGTGGCGAGAGGGCTTGAGCCCGCCGTTCCCACATGCCGGATCGTTGTGCCGAGCAAGATCACAGATACGCTAAGACGCCGTCGCCGGAGCAGTCCGCCTGGCTACTTGGGCCCGCGCCGCTCGTGCTGTCGCTGCTCCTCGACGGTCCGCTCGGCAAGCGGTTCCGCCTCGAGTCGCTCCTCCGGGATCGGTATCCCGCTCTCGACCGATCTGCCGTACGTGCCCCGTGCGATGCGCTCCTCGGCACGCCCTACGGCGGCGAGCTGCTCGCGGAGGTCGGCCGTGAGGGCCACGCTGACCGACTCCGTTTCGCGAGCGCTGCCGGCGTCGGCGCGATCTCCAGGCTGCTGGCGCCCGAGGTACCCTTCGGCACGGATCTCGCCGCCCAGCTCGGCCAGCACGGATTCAACACGTGCCCGCTCCCGGGCAACGAGTTCACGGGCCCGTGGCTCGTTCACGATCACCTCCTGGTCGGATGGATCCGGCTCCTCACCCGGTCCCGGCGCAATTCTCCCCTGGTTCAGGGTAAACGCTCCGTCACCTGTCGAACACTGCGAGCGCCGCCCCGGCGACCAGGATAGTTGGACGGATGTGCAACAGCGCCAACGGAGAACAATGTCTTACACCCGTGGTTCGGACGAGACACGATCGGCACCCGTCCCGGGCCGCGCAGCCGGCACCGGTCCGCTGTCGAGTCTCAGGGCCCGGGCTCCATCCGCAGGGGGTGTTGGCCTAGTAGTCCATGTCCCCGCCATAACCGCCGCCGGCGGGCACGGATTGCTTCTTCTCGGGCAGGTCGGTGATGAGCGACTCCGTCGTGAGGACCATCGCCGCGATGGAGGCGGCGTTCTGGAGCGCTGAGCGCGTCACCTTGGCAGCGTCGACGATGCCCTTCGTGAACATGTCGCCGTAGTTGCCCTTGAGGGCATCGAAGCCGTGACCTCGCTTGAGGCCCTTGACCTTTTCGACTACCACCTCGCCATGCGCGCCGGCGTTGTCGGCGATCTGGCGGATGGGCGCTTCGAGCGCGCGGCGCAGGATGCTGAGGCCGACCGCCTCGTCGCCCACCAGCTCGACCAGGTCGAGCGCCGGGATGGCCTGGAGCAGGGCCACGCCGCCGCCCGCGACAAGACCCTCTTCCACCGCCGCCCGGGTGGTCGAGAGCGCGTCCTCGATCCGGTGCTTCTTCTCCTTGAGCTCGACCTCGCTCGCCGCGCCGACCTTGATGACCGCGACGCCACCGGCCAGCTTGGCCAGGCGCTCCTGGAGCTTTTCCTTGTCGTAATCGGACGTGGTGTCCTCGATCTGGGCCCTGATCTGGCTCATCCGGGCCTTGATCTGCTCCGGCGAGCCCGCGCCGTCCACGATCGTGGTGTCGTCCTTGGTGGCCATCACGCGGCGGGCCTGGCCGAAGTCTTCGACCGTGACCGAGTCGAGCTTGCGGCCGATCTCCTCGCTGATGACGGTGCCGCCGGTCAGGACGGCGATATCGCGCAGCATCTCCTTGCGGCGATCGCCGAAGCCCGGAGCCTTCGCCGCGAGGACGGCGATGGTGCCGCGGAGCTTGTTCACGACGAGCGTGGCGAGGGCCTCACCGTCGACGTCCTCAGCGATGATGACCATCGGCTTGCTCTGTCCGACGGCCTTCTCAAGCGCCGGCAGCATGTCCTTGACGCTCGAAATCTTCTTGTCGGTGATCAGGATGAGCGGGTTCTCAAGGACCGCTTCCATGCGGTCGGCGTTGGTGACGAAGTACGGCGAGAGGTAGCCGCGGTCGAACTGCATGCCCTCCGTGTACTCGGTCTCGAGGCCGAGCGACTGGCCCTCCTCCACGGTGATGACGCCATCCTTGCCCACCTTGTCCATCACCTCGGCGATGATCTTGCCGACCTCGGGATCGGCGGCGCTGATCGAGGCCACGGCCGCGATCTGCTTGCGGTTGTCGACCGGGCGGGACCAGAGCTTGAGCTCGGCGACGATCGCCTCGACACCCTTCTCGATGCCCCGCCTGACAGCGATTGGGTTGGCCCCGGCGCTGACGTTTTGGAGGCCCGCGGCGACGATCGCCTGGGCGAGGACGACGGCGGTCGTGGTGCCGTCGCCCGCGACCTCGTCGGTCTTGGTGGCGACTTCCTTGAGAAGCTGCGCGCCCATGTTCTCGAAGGGGTCCTCGAGCTCGATCTCCTTGGCGATCGTCACCCCGTCGTTGGTGATCGTGGGAGCGCCGTACTTCTTGTCGAGGACGACGTTGCGGCCCTTGGGCCCGAGCGTGACGCGGACGGCCTCGGCCAGACGGTCGATGCCGTTCATGAGGCTCCGACGAGCCATCTCATCAGAGCGGAGTTGCTTGGCCATGGCCGTTGTCGTCCTTTCAGGATCTGCGGGAGGCTCGCCGGCATCGGCCGGGGAGTGCCGGAGTCGAGACCTGATCTAAGGTCGGCTCTCCACCACCGCGAGGATGTCCTTGTGGCTGATGATCAGCAGGTCCTCGCCGTCAAGCTTGAATTCAGTGCCGCCGTACTTCGCATATAGGACCTTGTCGCCCGGCTTGAGGTCCATTCGTTCGCGCTTGCCGTCGTCGAGGACACGACCCGGCCCGACAGCAAGGACCGTCCCCTCCTGGGGCTTCTCTTTGGCGGTATCCGGGATCACGATGCCGCTCTTCGTCGTCTCTTCGCCGGGAGTCGGCTGAACAACCACGCGGTCGCCCAGCGGGCGGAGCTTCTTCGTGATTGGCGTGACGACGGCGTGCGTGGCCGACTTCGAGGGGTGGGCGGGCTTGGCTTTGGTGGCGGTAGCCACGGATGGTTCCTCCTGAAGGTCCGTTCTGCGGACAGGGTTCCCGGCCTGCGGCCGGCCCGAACTCCTTCCGAGCGGGCAGAGAACGCTTTCTACTTGGATGGGCCCTCTCTGCAGAACCGTCTCACCAGTATGGTATCGTTTGGACCAATGTCAATCGATACGACCGCCACACCACCCGCCCACTTGACCTCGACGTCGTACCTCGTGCTGGGCCTGATCGAGCGAGAAGGTCCATCCACGCCCTATGAGCTCAAACGTCACGTGGCGGCGACCATCGGCCATTTCTGGTCGTTCCCCCACGCCCTTCTCTACAAGGAGCCGGCGCGCCTACTCGAACTGGGTCTGTTGACAGAGGAGCGCGAGGCGGATGGACGGCGGCGGCGGCTCTTCACGATCACCGGCCGCGGCCGCGCGGCGATCCAGGCGTGGCTCGCGACGCCCTCACAGGAACCGACCGAACTGCGCGATGCCGGCCTGCTGCAGCTGTTCTTCGCGGATCTCGGGTCGACCGACGACCGGCGAGCTCTTGCGGTTGCGCAGCTCGCGATCCATCGCGCTGCCCTCGCCCGCTACGAGGACGAGCGGCGCGGCGAGCGCGGGCTCAACGGCTCGGACCCAGCGGCGCGCACCGTCGAGCATTGGCGAGGGGTGACCCTGCCCATGGGCCTCCTCTACGAGCGGGCTTCTGTCGAGTTCTGGGAGGGCGTCGCCGTTGGCGCGCGCGTCGATGACGCTGCCGCGGACAGATCGCGGGCGGCGGACGACGGCGCCAGCCTAGCCTCGAACGAGGCCTGGCGAGACGTGCGTGGCAGGAGGTAGTCGGATCTGCAAGTTCAGGCCACCACAGCCTCTCTGTACGTGAGCGTGTATGTCGCCATCTGAGCGTCAGCGCCCGATGGCCTGATCGGGCGAGAGCCTCGGCCGGCATCCGCGCGGACGCCCGCCTCGCGAGGTCGCCCACTCAAGCGACCGATCCCCTAATAGGCGATCAGGGTCGCGACTGCGTCGACGCGCTCCCTCTCTATGCCCGTGCGAGCCTCCTCGCGGCCGCATGGCCGCTGTGGCCCGGCTGACGGCCTACTCCAAGTAGTCCTGCAGCTTGCGCGAGCGACTCGGGTGACGCAGCTTACGGAGGGCCTTCGCCTCGATCTGGCGGATTCGCTCACGGGTGAGGTGGAACTCCTTGCCGACCTCCTCGAGCGTCCGGGCGCGGCCGTCCTCGAGGCCGAAGCGGAGCTGGAGCACTCCGCGCTCGCGGTCGGTCAACGAGTCGAGCACGGCCGCCACCTGCTCCTTGAGGAGCTGGGTCGCCGCGGCCTCGGCCGGCGCCAGCGCGCCCCGATCCTCGATGAAGTCGCCGAGGTGGGAGTCCCCCTCCTCGCCGATCGGGGTCTCGAGCGAAACCGGCTCCTGGGAGACCTTGATGATTTCGCGGACCTTCTCGGGGGTGACCACGACCTCCTGGCCGCGCGACATCGCCTCGGCGATCTCCTCGACCGTCGGCTCGCGGCCGAGCTCCTGCAGCAGCGTGCGGCTCACCCGGATCAGGCGGTTGATCGTGTCCACCATGTGGACGGGGATGCGGATCGTACGGGCCTGGTCGGCGATGGCACGGGTGATCGCCTGGCGGATCCACCACGTCGCGTACGTGGAGAACTTGTAGCCCCGCTCGTAGTCGAACTTCTCGACCGCCCGAATGAGGCCGATGTTGCCTTCCTGGATCAGGTCCAGGAACGACATGCCGCGACCGATGTACTTCTTCGCGACCGAGACCACCAGCCGCAGGTTCGCGCTGGTCAGTTGCTCGCGGGCGTCACGGCCGATGCGAACCAGCACGCCGCGGCGCTCGCGGAGCTTGGTGCCGGGAGGCACGGCGGGGTCCCAGCCCATCTCCCCGAGGAGCGCGGCATCGTGGCCGGTGGTGACCCAGCGCTGCAGGGCCGGGAACGCCACGCCCTCGCGGGTCCAGTCGTAGATGGCGCGCAGGCCGATGTTGTCGCGCGAGTCGAGATCGCCGTTGTGGACCGCGAGGTAGGCGGAATCCAGCAGCGTCAGAAAGGCATCCGGCGTCAGCGTCTCGTTGTAGGCCGTGGCCAAGTAGCGGGCGTCCTTGAGGAGCGCCTTGGTCCCCTCGGACTGGGCATCCCGGCCAGCCTTGATCAGGTGGAAGTCGGGCGAGGGCACGAGCAGCTCGGCCGCGGCCTCGTCGGCGATGGCGTCGCGGACCATCTTGTGCGCCTCGGGCCCGAACGGCAGGCGGTGCTGAGGCTTGGCGGTCCGGGTCTTGCGCTCGGTCTCGTGGTGGGTCCACTCGTGGAGCGAGACAATACCTTTGCCGGGCGCCTCCGCTAGCTGCTGGCCGAGCTCGATCGCCTTGGCCAGGACGACCTCCTCCTCGGCCGTCAGGAGGGCGACCCTGCCGATCTCCCGGAGGTACATCCGGACCGAGTCGTCCATGTCGAGCCGGTCGGCCGAGACGGCCTCGAGCTCTTCGGCGGTCGGCTTCTCGAGCTCCCTCGCGTCGAGCCGGGCCTCCTCGAGGTCGGCCTTGTGTCGACCGGCACTGCCGGCGGCGAGGGCGACCCCGATGAGCTGCTGGTCGCCGCGATCCTGGATCATCGTGGTCCTCCGGCGGATCGGGCGAGGAGACGCATCGGCCCGCACCCGATGGCGTCTCGACGGTCGGTCCGTCCGCCACGAACCGAGAGCAACGTCCCTCTACGGTATACCTTCAGGCAGGACATTCAGCAGAAAGCAGGCTGGCGCCTCCTCCACGGGAGAGGCGCCAGCCGCACGGGCTGCATCTCCATCTCCGCCACCACGATCGCTTGAGTGGCGGTCCCCGGCCGGGGCAGCACCCAGCCTCACTCAGGACGTCAATCAACCTCGTAGTCAAGCACGTACGTGACTTCGCGACCGCCCGGTGCCTCGAACGAACCCTCGCCGCGGATACGAGCCAGCTCGCCCGTGCCCGATCCGGTGACCACGCGCCAACGGCCCTGCGACCGCCTGCCGTCATGGTCTCCTACCGATTCCATCACCAGGCTGCCCGACAGCCCATCGATCGAGGCTTCGATGCGCTGGAGACCGACGAACCTGGCCGAGCCATCTGGACGGTAGCAGAACACCCACTCGACCGACCCTTCGCCCACGACCCCGCCGCCAAACTGCTGGGTCCCGCTCACGCGGGTGAGCCTGACCTCGCCCGGGGCCTCGCGGATGGTCTGCTCGCTGCCGCCGATCACCGTAAACGTGCCTTCCGCCCTGCCCAAGATCACTCTCCTTACTGAATGGGGCCCACCTGTTCTACCTCGCCTGACCTGGCCTCCCGATGGAGCTTTAGGCGGCTGAGGTCCAGTCTAGGGACACGACGGCCCTTCGGAGTTCGCCTTCGGCGCACTACAAGAGGCGCTCACGGAGACGGTCGCTTCGCAGACTGGCAGCCTCTTCCTAACTGGCATCGATGCCGCACAAGACGCATACCGCGCGTTATCAACGGAACGCAGATTTGCTCGGCTCTCCCGCCTCTTCCTTGCACGCCTCTTGTCGCGATCCCTCCTGTACTTCGCGGATCATGAGGCCGCCAACCAGCTGGGCGGCGAGGGCGGGCTGCGGTCCGAGACGGACCTTCACGCCTTCAATGAGGCGGTCACTCGGTACGCATTCGAGGCATCTCGGATCGTCGAGGATTTCGCGGGCGGTTGGTACTCGAAGGGTCGCTGGCTTCGGACAGCCCGGCATCGCCCGGCCGTCTACCCTAGTGGGGTCGTTGTCACCGGAGGGCTGGGGCATGACCTCGCCGCTCGAGCAGCTCGCAACGTATCGACGGCTCAATCAGCGCCTGACCGCCTGCTGGCCGGCCTTCGTCTCCAAGCGGCACGATCGGCTGACCCAGGCCGAGCGGCTAGGCCACGCCGCGGAGAAGGTGGCCGAGGGCATCCTCGAGGACCTCTTCACGGGACCTCTCGACTGGTCTCTCGCGGACGTCAACTATCAAGTCGACCATGCCGACCTCCTGCTCACCAGGCTCGGCATCAAGCACCTCCTCATCGAAGTCAAACGCCCAGGTGCGCTGGCCTGGAGTCGCCACGCCGTCGATGCCGCGCTGGCACAGGCGGCTGGATACGCCCGAAAACAGAAGGTGAGCGCCATAGCCGTTAGCGATGGCCACATGCTCTACGCGGCCGACGTTGGCGAAGCGGGCCTCCACGACCGGGCCTTCGTCGCGCTCGACGCTCCTGCCCCGCACGTCGATCTGTGGTGGATCAGTGTCGACGGCATCTATCGGCACCGCGACGACCTAGCCGGCGGTCCTGGACTGCTCCCGTCGCCGGCAGCCACCGGAGCCTCAGAGGCGGCCACGACCGAGGGCGAGCTGCTGGACTGGAAGTACCACTTGCCGGCGCACTGCTTCGCCTACATCGGCGATCCGGCGCATCCCTCGAGCTGGCATTTGCCGTATCGGCTGGCCAACGGTTCGGTCGACCACGCTCGCTTGCCCAAGGCAATCGAGGCGATCCTGTCGAACTACCGCGGTGGCCACGTCACCTCGATCCCTGAACGGGCGATTCCTGACGTGCTGGTATGCCTTGGTAGAGCGGCCCATTCGCTGGGGAGGATGCCGGGTCAGGCGTCAGAGACAGCACCTTCCTACATCGCGCTCGCGCACGCGCTCGACCAGCTTGGCCGTCTCGGCGAGGTTGGCTGAAGTCGGTCCGGCTGCGCAGCGGCGCTCCGGCAGATCGACCAGGGAATCCCTGCACGACGCGACTATGGTGTTCCGGAGGGCGGGGTGGACCCCACCGGAGGATCGGCGTTCGAAAGGCGCGTAAAGCGCGACCGCCCGCACCGGTGTTAGGCTCGATGGGTGCTGCTCGGTATCGACCACCTGGTCATCGCGGTTCGCGACCTCGACCATGC
>Ga0208321_1001043_pt1 | contig 10249 bp, 5 predicted proteins | sample June2015DPH_4_15_FD_184692 | JGI IMG/M metagenome (GOLD analysis project Ga0208321, IMG submission 184692) | Peatland microbial communities from SPRUCE experiment site at the Marcell Experimental Forest, Minnesota, USA - June2015DPH_4_150... | ecosystem: Environmental > Terrestrial > Soil >... | reverse complement strand
AGGTGTGCGGGCGCTTTGTTTTGTTCGGTCTGGTGGTTGCGTAGGAGTTCCACGTTTCTGGGGGCCGATGCGTATGTCGGAGGCCGATCTACCCTTTTATAAGCAGTGTTTGTCCTAGGCCGTTGTACAGCCTAAACGCGAACGCGTATAGGCTCTTAGTAAAAGAGTAGTGAAAAGAATTGAGTAAGAAAATAATTGCAAGCATTATTGTATCACTAATGGTACTCAGCATATTCACTGTTGCATCTATGACGTCAGTTCCACCTGCCAAAGCCGCATATGATACCACTGTTACCGTCTTCCTGCAGCCAGGGGTTCCTGACCCCAACAACCCGGGGTTCAGCCTCACACTTGGCACCCTGCGAAATTACCCTGACATGATAGCGAGCGACGTAGCGAGCGAGAGCTCAGTGAACAACTTCGCAATACTTACGGGCAGTACAGGTGACTTCATGTTCACTTTCACCGTCACCCAGGCTATAGGCTACATAAGAATCTACGTGGATCCCGCCTTCACTTGGCCCTTGCCAAACAATGCCCAAAGTATAAAGTACGACATTTGGACGGACATAACGAACGACTACGGCTTCATCGGCGTGTCTCACCGTGGCCCGTTCGACGGTGTCGCGCCTAACTGGTACAGGATCACAATAGGTCGGCACGATGCCGCATTTGGCGGTGGATTCGATACCACAGCGAGCCCGATGTATACTACGCTCGTCATAGAGCCTGGCGTGTACCATGTGCGCCTCCTTGGATTGACGGCACCCAACACGGTTGGGGTATACCACTTCAAGATCGCCACGGACGCCGGCTTCATACCTGTTGCGGACTGGCCCATTGCCATCGTGAAGGGCGAACTGAACGCAGCATACGTAACGGGTCTAGTCGAAGCCGCGGGCGACATGTCTGGGCTCTCAGGTATGGTTACCGCCACAGGAACAACCGCTGACGGAAGATCCATAACTGGAGTCGATATGCTCTCACCGGAAGATGAGTGTCCCCTGCTCCTAGATCAGTGCGGAGGAGACCATGTTGGCTACTATAGGTACTACATCTTTGGCTTACCAGCCGGCGCGTACACCGTGAACGCCACAATGTCAGGCAATACGGCAGATACCTCATCGAGGTTCACCGTAGCCGCCGGACAGTCATATCACCTAACTAGCAACCTCGGTCCATCGGCGGGACCATTGGTCTCTGTGCACGTCTTCTCGAAGCATGGACGAGGAACTATACCATGGAACTGCTTGTGGCAGCCACCCTTTGGAACGAATGACCCCACTGTATGCGACGACACGCATCCCAGAGACATAACGGTCATACTTTCAGACAGTAGCGGAAACCAGATTGGTTTCTGGGGATCAGACTACTACGGTGTCTGGACAGGGCTAGGTAATGAGTTGAAACCTCCAACCGACCCGGCAGCAACCGACTACACGATGCAGTTAACTGACACGCGAGGCCTACCATCAATCAACTGGATGGCAGTTCCCAGTGACCACGCTGACTACGTCGCAGGCTTCTCGTCTGGAACAAACTACAGCGTAGGCGCGTATGTTACGGGCTACGTGATGACATCCGACGACGCTTACGAGAGAACATTCACTGTAAACGACAAAGGGACCTCAATTGAGATGGATCTCCGAAGAAGCAACTGGTTCGATATTACAGTCCACGAGTTGAACAACCTCTACCCAACGACATTGGTCGTTGCCGCTGTTCCTACAGGAACAGGTTGGCCAGTTGATGCTGGCACCGAGAGCGGCTTGGCTGCAATCTCAGTCCCACCCGCGAGCACTCGCGGCACCAATGACGCCAGGATCATACTGGAAGGCTGGGCTGAAGGCTGGCCTGGCGCAAATCCGACTTGGGACTACGGTCTCGCACCCGGCACATACGACATCCACATGATGGCAGCCGATGAGGGCCTACCGAATGTACAGGGTGTCATAACGCAGGTCGGCAACGGTATCTACAACATCCAAAGCGGACAACCATTCACCGGTTCAATAGCACTATGCAACTCCCCGAGCGCTATCAGCTTCAAGGTTCAAGCCATGCAGCTGACTCTATCTCTGAGATCCGTTGACTCCGAGATTCCAGCGCACACGCGTCCATGGACCTTCCCAGGAGCGGAAATCTGGGTCGACTTCCTCGACGCCAGCGGGAACGTTGTCGCATCCGTCAACCCGACGGAATATCAATGGGTCTATGGGCTAGTCCAGGACAACGGCCACATCGGTAGCGCATACGACGTCGATACAATCAGCCCGGATAACATGCACAGTCTCCTCAAAATGACGTGGGCCGGTTTCAACCCCACTCCGATGGATGTTGTTACAGGAAACGCTGGCTATCCGACGAGCCTTCCGTCCGGTCAGTACACCTTCCAGGTCCATACCTTCGGCTATACAATGGCGCGCGTCTTCCCGGTCTGGGTGCCCGTGAGTGGAAGCGGTGACATACAGGCGGACCTAATCCAAGGCGGAATGGTTCGCGTGAACCTTGACTTCAAGAAGCAGGGCGAGAAAATAAACTTCAACGGCTTCGTCAGAGTTGAAGTCTACGATAGCAGCAACAAGCTAGTCGGCGCAAACATCTACGGCATGGCCCAACCCAACTACTGCGACACATCCAGCAGCTCCCCGGACACCTGCACATATACCGGCGGCTATGCCGGGAGCTACCTTGACTATAGCGCTGCTAATGACTTCAAACTCGTTAAGGGTGCAGCTGAAGGATCCAACACAGACCCAGACGGACAGAGAGGCTACCTCTCAAGCGTATGGTATGGTGTGCCAAGTTCAACGTGGGCAGGATGGCCAGTGATGGATCCAAGCGACGCCAACAGACTCAACTATGACACAACCGCATCAGCTTCCTTCGACGTATACGGCTTCTACTGGTACTATGGAGGCCCATCGAGCCGCAACAACGGTTACTGGGCGAACGGATGGGAGACAACAGACGGCACACACCAGCCTGACTCAGGCATACTCGGAAGCCGAGACACGACACTATTCAAGGGCGGCGGACTCTACACTGTCAAGGTATTCGCCTTCGACCCATACGGACCTGACAACACCTTCGGCACCAGTGACGACTGGCAATCGTACTATGCAGATCCAGTCACGAATGTCGAGATTCCATGGAGTGCTAGCACAACGATCGGTATCACCATGAACCAGATGGGTCGCGTATCCGGCACTGCTACATGGCTTGACATGTACGGCGACATGAGCAGCGTACCGTGGGCTACAGTATCCGCTGGTTCGACGTTTGCATCGACCACCACGCCAATCGACCTCTCGTGGGGCTTCGGATACGAAGAACCATCATACTACATGTGGCTACCAGCCGGAACACAAGACGTGTCAATAGCTGCCAGCAACGCATCACAGGTCTTCGCACCCGCCACTAGCACGGTCGTCGTGAGCGACGGCTGGAGCGGAACATACGACCAAACCCTCATCCCGACCGGTGTACCCGTACCAGAGTTCCCAGCAAGCATGTTGCTGGTAATGCTCTCGGCGCTCGGTGCATCAGTCTACCTGCTACGCAGAAAAAGAACCATCAACTAGAGAAAGGGATCCGAACGGATCCCTTCCCCCTACTTTTTTTCAATCTGATTTCGACAGTGCACTTATTCGTCAATATCAGAGAGCTGCTTTGGGTACAGCCGAGGCACCTTTCTGATCATCAGAACTCACGGTTTCCGCTGCCGCTCTGGCCGCTGATTCGTACTCACGGACTCGGGGCCTGATATCAGTGGACGCAGATGCATCCGGTTATACCCTTTTGGCCGGTAGAGAAACGAATTCCACGCGGCCGCTCGGTGCGATCTTGAGACCAACCCAGCCATGTTCATGTTCCATACCCCGGGCTTTCTTGACCAGCAGCTGGTTCCGAACCTTGCCTGGGCCGGCATATCTCTCGGTCTGCAGTACGCAGTCAGAGGAATCCTCAAACCTTCTGAGCAGGTCAGGCTCGATCGTATCGCTGGCGACGTACAGGAAGCTTCCACCAGCTTTCATAATTCGTGCACCGTAGTATTCCACGAAATTCAGAGCTCCGGTCGAACCATTAGGCGCAGCTATGGGCGCGAGGGAGTCAAGGAAGACATCACCAACGCCTCCCACTTCGTCAAGGCAACTTGTGACCTGAATCCCAAGCGCTGTCAGGTCCCTCGGAGATGACACGGAATGTTCCTCAGATGAGACGACACCAGAGCCACCAGAGTATGCGTCTATGAATCTGAGCATGTTATCCTTCTGGTATCTTTCAGTATCCAGCCCCATCCTTGCTAGTTGTTTCTTGATTCTAGAAGGCATCTCAGAGTTCGTAACGTACACGCAACGCCTTCGAAGCCGTAGTGAATCGCTCAGTATGTTCTGCAGGAGAAGACTCTTTCCGCTTCCGGAGGGTCCAACAATCATGATGATCACCGAGCCCGGAAGCGTGCCCCCGAGAAGGTCAGCCACATGTTTGAAGTGACGCGTTCTGGCTCTCCTGCGGGTTACGGCTACGGCTCCAATTAAGACGATGATGGCTATCGCAGCCGCCAAGAGGATTGCGTTGTTCCGGATCCAAGTGAGAATCCAAATGAGGAATGGGAAATATAGCATGGTCCTCTCGACCTCGGGAGCGTGGGTCACGTTATGAAATTGGGTGGACCCAAAGGGGGCGACAACCGTGACCTCATATGTCCCGTTAAGCATTGGCGTGAAAACGGCCAAACCGTTCCGATCAGTAGAGTTCGAAGCGACCAGTGTCTCATTCTGAGAGAGCTCAACCCTCGCGCCTGAAATCGGAAGTCCCACATACTCAACTGTAACAAGGAAGGTCCAGCCGTACATTTCCACAACAAGCTTCAATACCGAATTGCTCTGCTCCAAGTCAAAGTTGCGCGATAGAAGCTTCATCCGGTTCTTCCAGACATCCACAGTGATGGGACCGACTATTCCGCTTGGCGGAAATGCAAGAACCGCTGTGCCGGTCGAGTCGGTTGTTGACTCTCCGATCAGTTGGCCTGCTGCCGAGAGAGAAGCATTAAGACCGGGCAGCGGCCTCTCATTTGTGTCAACTAGCAAGAGAACGAGTGTGTAAAAGTGGACGACGGTGAGCGTCGTGGTGGTCACGAAGGTCCTCTGGGTGAGGTCCCGAACGGTCGCGGTGACGTTGAATCGCCCAGCTGGAACCGTTATCGGAAGCGTGTAGATGAGTCGAAGCGGCGGCTCGCCACGAGATGTCAGAGTCATGCGGGTATCGTTGATAAGAACATGTCCCGAGGAGTTCGTCGCTCGCAACGAAACCGTTTGCACATTTATGCCGCCAAAAGGTTCCTCGATGGAGACCTTGGCGATGAGCTTAGTCAGGCCGGTCTCGTTCTGCGCAAAGATGGCCGACACTCTTCCCGAACTATCCGTGATTGTTAGACTTGTGTGCGGTGACGGTTCGGCCTCTAGAACCAGCCGTGTTCGCGTTGAAGGGTCATCCCACAATAACGAAACAGGCACGGGCCTAACCGGTGAAAACTGGACCTCAAGCCTCAAGGTCGAGCCGGTCGCGAGTGTGTGGTCTATTCCTGCCTGGCCAAATATGACCGTTGGTGATGGATATGGTTGTGGTGGGTATGGAACGGAAGGAATTCCAAGCGTCACAGATGCTGACGTTATCTCTATCGCAGATGCGTTTGCCGTCACCTCTGATATAGCTATTCGCAGTGTTCCCTGAACGCTGCTTTGAGATGAGAGCCAGACATAGACGCTGATGTCACCATGTATGTGCAATGGCGCTGAAAGTGGAGGAACTAGCGCAAAAGCCAAGCCATCTCGTACGTCGGCCGACTGTCGAGCCGTCGAGTTCGACACAAGTGTGAGAACTCTCCCTCCCACAGACGTTGCCGAAGGATCCGTGTGCGCATACAAAGTCACTTGGGTAGTCAGCGGGTCTCCGCTCGCCGCATGCAATCCAGACTGCAGCATGGCCAAGGCGATGATCAACAAGAGGGCCGCTGTCTTGGAACGCATGCCTTTGGACCGCTACCTTCCTTGGCATGGATCATTCACATATAACGTTAGCACCAGTCGCTGGTGTCGACGGTGGTAGTCAAATTCTTAATACGAGCGAAGCAGCTAGCGTTGACAGTCGTTGCGGATAGTAATGGAACGCGCTTCATCTGGGGTCAAAGGGCTCGATGAGATCCTCGGGGGTGGATTCCCAAAGGCGAGAACGATCCTCGTTGTGGGAAGTCCAGGGTCAGGCAAGACAATCCTAGCGCTCCAGTTCCTGAGAGCCGGAGCCTTGAGCGGCGAACGTTCGATCTACATCACGTTTGACGAGAGGCCGGAACAGGTGAAGGAGAACGTGTCCGCTTTCGGGTGGGACTTGGATCGTTTGGAGGCCGAAGGCAAGATGATGTTCGTTGACGCAACGCCCTTCAGACAGGCCAGGACAACTGCTGACGTACACGAGACGCGTGGAGGCTTGCCCATGTACGAAACCGTGCCTGAGATCACTCTGCGTGGCCTCGTTGAGACTGTCAAGCGCCTCGCAGAGGAAGAGGATGTGACGCGACTTGCAGTTGACCCGATCACATCGCTTTCGATCAGATATCAATCCCCGGTCAAGAGAAGGCGCGCCATGTTGATGCTCTTCGACGCTCTCTCTTCGACAGGCGCGACGTGCCTCGTGACCAGTGAACTTAGAACCTCGATGCTTAGTCGAAGGTTCCAGCTCGAAGAATACCTGTCACAGGGCGTAGTACTCCTGCGCACAGGCATTCACGAGGGCAACGTCATCAGAGGTGTGCAAGTAGAGAAGATGAGAGGCATCGCACACGACACCCAGCTCAGACCGTATCTCATTGCTCAGAGTGGCATCGAAGTCTTCGCCAAAGACAAAGTCTTCAAGTAACGGACAGAAGACAACTCCCTCAGCCACCTCGTGCTTGTCGAGTTGCCGTCATCTTCATGATAGAAATGGGGCGGGCGCAGCCCCCTGAACTTTATTCGGGGGGATGAGCGAGATAAGAAATGAACGCAATGCAGCGAAGCAACACGATCCTCCTCGCACCAACTGAAGCGGAAGAGCAAGAACTGCACGCGCTTGCAGACGCATCAGCGCGATTGTGGAACATGACGAACTATGAGCGACGACAAGCCTACTTCACGGCGGGCAGAGTACCAAGCTACGAGAACCAGTGGAGAACATTCAAAGACAGTGAACCCTTCAAGCAGCTTGGAACATGCAAAGGCCAAGCCCTACTCCTCAAACTACGAGAGGCGTGGGGTAGCTTCTTCGCGCTGAAGCGACTGCAAAGAATCGGCCGACTGCCTCCCCACATTAAGCGCATTTCTCCGCCAAAATACATGAAAGACCGCAACACGCGAAGACGCAAAGCGGAAGCGATCTATGTCCGCAATGACGGCTACAGGCAACAGGACGAGACGCTCGTCCTCTCGAAGAACCTCCGCATCCGCTTCGGGGCAGGCGACCTCTGGCTTGGGAAGCAAGGTAGGCTTGAACTGCACTATGACCCACTACGCAAGAAATGGTACGGCAATATTCCAGTCAAGGTCAAGTGGCCCCGTAAGGGTCTGCCACATTATTCGACGCTGAAACGTGCGTCCATCGACCTTGGAATATGCAACCTAGCCACATGCGTAGTCGAAGGTGGCGACAGAGCCTACATCTACTCTGGACGGGCGGTGCTGAGCGACTGGCGGTACTGGACGAAACGCATCGCCTCATGCGAATCCACGTTGAAGAAGACGAACGAGCGGGATACCTCGAAGTGTCTCAGCAGGCTCTATCGGACACGCAGACGACGACTGAACCATGCAGTGAAAGCGATGCTCCGAGACTTGTTCGACCGCTTGGAGACGCATGGAGTCACCGAACTCGTCGTAGGCGACTTGAAGCATATCCGAGACAACACGAACCACGGCAAAGTTGGCAACCAGAAGCTCCATAACTTCTGGCCATTCGCTCAGATCCGTCAGCGAATCAGTGAACTCGGAGAAGAGTACAGTATCCGCGTACGGTTCAAGTCGGAGCGTGGCACATCAAAACGCTGCTCACTATGCGGAGAGAAACACGAGAACGGACGCATGCATAGAGGGCTCTACCACTGCAAAACCCAAAATATCCTCATGAACGCGGATGTGAACGGCGCATACAACATCCTATGGGCGTAAGGTAGCCGCAGTTAGCGGTAGCAGGCCAATGGCTTGGCCTATGCTTCTGAAGTGGAACTCTCAGGAATGGGAAGTGTCCGCAGCATGAGGAAGCAAGAATCCCACGAATTCATCCGTGGGAGTGTCAAGGATGATGCAGTCAGTTTCACGAGAAACCCTTAAGTTAACTATGCTTCAGCGTTCAGGAGAGACGAAGCGATTTGAAGCTCACGCGCTGGTTAACGTTCTTTTTTGTAATCTACATTGTCGCGTTGAGTTTCATCCCTTTGCTCCATGACACGCTGCTTGGTCAAGAGAGTTGGCTTGGGTACGGCACAGGCGCCTACCAATACCAGAACCAAAACTACTTCGTCCTCTTCAACGATCCGTACGACGGCAGCAGCAAACCCCACATCCACGTGAACCCAAGCTTCGCCCCCGCTAGCCGTATCAGCCTTATCGAGTTCAGCGATTGGACCTCGTGGGTGAATGACCATAACCTCTTCAACGAATTCAATGTGACAACTCGAGCAAGAGACCCCCAGACGCTCGACGTCACTTACAGTCGCCCCGAATTGGTCATCCACAAGTACATCGAGATCTCAGCGGACGCCGTGAAAGTCACGCTGCAGTCCGAAAAAGAGTTCGTCGCTCATATTGAGATGTGGAGATGGGTGATGACATCCATAAACGGAATATCGATCAAGGACGTGGCGAAGCCTTTGGTGATCCCCCCAACGATTTTGGTTGAGTTCACATTTTCGGACGACGCTCTGCCGGGCCTCGGACGCGGACGCATCTTGATGTCCGCTGTGCCCTCTCAGATAGAGATCTGGCCTCACGAGACAGGCTTCAACAAGATCACTGTCGACTTCGTGAACAGCATGATGTCATTCACGGTCTCAGGTTCGATGGAGGCAGTGGGGGCACCCTCACTGAACTGGAACTATCAGCTGCTACCCTATGTTCTGCCGGTCGTATCGATCACGGTAGTCGCGCTGTATTTGTTGGTCGGTAGATATGGAAGAACGATCAAGAATCGTGCTACTCGCCGCCACCATTAGACTGGCGATCGCGCCCTTCTTCATGCACGCCGGCGATGTTGGCACAATCTACGAATCTAGCATAATGGTGCTCAAGGGTGCGAACATCTTCGACTTCGTCTACGCCAAGACTATGCAGATGCAGACCACAACCGGCCTTCCCGTATTCTTTGAAGGGTACGCGTACCATCCGCTGCTGATCTACTTCTTCGCACCGTTCTATTGGCTCTTCACCCTGATCGCGGGGCAGGGTCCCGTAATGATTGACGGACACTATCCTTCGGTTCCCGTGCTGATCTATCCGTGGACGCCGCTGCTGCTTCTGATGCTCAAGATTCCGATCATCTTAGCGGACGTGCTCGTTGTCTACATCTTAGCAGGCATGGACTCGAAAAAGGCGAAGATCTATGCGTTCTGCCCGTACGTGATATTCATCAGCGTAGTGTGGGGCATGTTCGATGCCCTCGTCGCTCTCTTCCTTCTACTCTCCTATCTCACATCGTCTCGCAACAGCTTCCTATCCGGACTTTTCTACGGTTTGAGCCTGATGAAACTTTACACGATCGTTCTGTTGCCGTTGTACGTGGTTCGTCTATTCGGAAAGTGGAAGGAATTCGGCACGTTTCTAGCTGGTTTTGCAGTAACGCTCCTCCCGATCGTCTACTACCTCATTGTGAGTCCGGTTTCGATTTGGAATGTACTGGTCACATTTCAGGGCGGTAGGCTCATGGGCGGCGTCAACTTGTACAATTTCATCTGGGTTGTCCAGGATCTTCGATTCGATCTCGCTGTCTCGATGATCCCGAACATATTCCTCGTCGTTGCTCTGTTGTGTCTGATCGTCAAATTCGGTAGGAAAGCCCCGCTCCTGGAATCTACGCTGGCGATCATGTTTGCGTATTTCCTTTTCGGGAAAGTCATAAACGAGCAGTTCCTCGTCTCGATCTTCCCGCTAATGCTCCTCTGCAAGGAATGTGACCATAGGCTGTGGATCGCACCGTTCGTCTTCGTTTTTCTTAGGTCGCC
>Ga0208321_1001035_pt1 | contig 10371 bp, 12 predicted proteins | sample June2015DPH_4_15_FD_184692 | JGI IMG/M metagenome (GOLD analysis project Ga0208321, IMG submission 184692) | Peatland microbial communities from SPRUCE experiment site at the Marcell Experimental Forest, Minnesota, USA - June2015DPH_4_150... | ecosystem: Environmental > Terrestrial > Soil >... | reverse complement strand
CTGAAGATCATATCCTCAGAGAAACGGCGTCGCCACACGTCCGACACATTATGCAACGAATCACAGGTATTGCTGGGGAAAAGGATCCCGCTGAGGAAAGATAGTCCACCGCTTGAACGTTGGCTGAACAAGTTTCTCGTCAGCGAGCATGAGAATGTCTGGAGGCTCGCCTCAAACCCACCTTGAGCATTTGGTCTCGTCGATACTAGTGAAGGAGTGATTCCGTGTGCAATCAGAAGCTCAAGCGGCGAGTGCGGATACACGTAGCCAAGTATTGTTCCTCCGTCCTCCGAGAGCTCTCTCAGCCGTTCTTCCAAGTTGTCGAAAACTTCCCCATAGCTCAACTGGAAACCAATCCTTTCTGGTGCCTGAGCTCCGATCGAACAGCGCTCAACGTCCGACAGACAGCGTCTTATTCCTTGTGCTTTAGGCCAGCCACGGACCGAGTATTCTACCACGGCCCGCATTATGAGCGCGTAGAAGGAATTATCAACAACCACAGCGGAAACTATCAGACCGTTCTTCCTTGACGGGCTCCTTAGTCGAACGAGAGGGAGTTGTGACCGCGTAAGATGGACGAGTATCTTTGGCACAAACACAAGTGGCCCGCGGACGTTCCAAGGACCTTGGAATATCCAAAGGAACCGCTCTATGCCATGCTTGATAGATCCGCCGAGAAGAGTGGCAATCTGCCCTATACAGTGTGGGAGGGACAATCGTGGACCTTCTCCCAGGTAAGGGATGATGCAAACCGGATGGCCAACTTCTTGGCAAGCCGAGGCATCAGGAAGGGTGACAGAGTCGCGATCTTTCTGCCGAATACGCCGCACTTTCCTCCGGTTCTATTTGGTTCTTTGAAGACTGGAGCGACTGTCGTCACTTGCAATCCCATGTACAAGGCAGGTGAATTGAACTTCCAGTTGAAGGACTCGGGAGCAATTGCTGTGTTCGTGTTGGATCATCCCGCTTTCACGCCGACATGCTATGAGGCGATCAAGAACACGGCCGTAAGAACTGTGGTCGTGTGCAGTGCGAAGAACTTCCTGCCCAAGGCCAAGGCTGTGCTAGGGGGTCTTCTAGGGAAAATCCCGAAGAGTCCGTACTACCAGAGGGATGTGACATTTTTCTTCGATGACATCCTCACCAAGAGCGAGCCCATAGCGCCCAAGGTAGAAGTTGATCCTGAGGACGTTGCCATGATATTGTACACTGGAGGAACCACGGGCACACCTAAGGGAGCATCTCTGACTCACAGGAACCTCGTGGCCAACGTTCACCAAATCTACGAGTGGGTCAATCTTGTACCCGAGGACATCGACGCAGCAAGGAAAATCGAATATGGGAAAGAAGTGTTCGTCGGGGCACTGCCATGGTACCACAGCTACGGCCTGACTCTGACACTGTTGATAAGCACAAACAATGCTTGCCAACTAGTGTGCGTCCCAGATCCGAGAGCCGGCAAGCCCCCACTGACGGACCTGCTCAAGGCACTTGAGAAATACAAAGGGACAATCTTCAACTGCGTGCCTGCTCTGTATGCAGGAGTCGTCAACCATCCGGATGTGAGAAAGTACAACCTCAAATCCATCAAGATATGCAGCTCTGGAGCAGCACCCCTACCGCCAGAACTTGCGAAGAGATTCGAGGAAGTGACTGGGGCAATCCTCTTTGAGGGATACGGCCTAAGCGAAACATCTCCCGTGACTCACATCAACCCTACAAACAGAAGAGACCGGAAGTTCGGTTCAATCGGACTACCGATCTCTGACACCGTCGCGAAGATGCTCGATGTTGAAACAGGGACCAAGGAGATGCCCATCAAGCAAACCGGCGAGCTTGCAGTGCACGGTCCACAAGTCATGAAAGGATACTGGAACAAACCACAAGAAACAGAGAACGTGATGAGAGAGATTGACGGCAGGCGTTTCTTCCTTACGGGAGACATCGGACACATGGACGAGGAAGGATACTTCATAATCTCAGATCGCAAGAAACAGATGATAAACGTCGGAGGCCTCAAAGCCTATCCCCGCGAAATCGAAGACATGTTCTACGAGCATCCAAAGGTGAAAATGGTCGCGGCGGTTGGCATCCCACGAGAGGACGAGCCAAGCAATGAGTTCGTCAAGGCATTCATCGTCCTGAAAGACGGTGTGAAAGCAACTCCTGAAGAGTTCGTAGACTGGGCACGGAACAGAATGGCAGGGTACAAGAGGCCAAAGGAAGTTGAGTTCAGAGACTCACTGCCGCTTAGCCAAGTTGGAAAGGTACTGCACAGAGTGCTCAAGGAAGAGGAACTGAAGAAGAGAGCAACGAAGTAAGAGAATCGATCCTGCCGCTCTCTCCCATAGTTCACGGTTGAGATTCGGTGCTTATCCCATCATAGTCGTCTCACCCTGTTTGAGCCTGCTGTACTCTGAGCGGACTACCGGTCACTCAGGCCTTGAACGGCCTCCGACAAGCACGACTTTTAACTTGCATTACAGATTGTGACACAGCCCTGAGGGTAATGAACTACCAGCAGCTCTGTAAGCGAATCTTCTCAGTGGACAGGCGGATCAGGTATGTTACCGTGACCGATGACGAGTGCAAAATCCTAGCTGGAGGGATGCGACCTGGTGTCGCACCACTGGAACGGAGTACTAAGGAGGCTGAGAAGATCGATCTTCAGGTGACGATCCTCGATGGCGTTATGCAAACGTGGGCTGAGTCTCTAGGGCAAGCGAGATTCGCGTTGATACGTCACGAGAAGGCGTACATGCTCATAGTTCCCCATGACAACAACCACCTTGAGCTTTCGATCGACGCAAGTATGCCCATCGAGGAGATTGGCGGAGTGGTCGGTGCTATTGAGGATATTCTTCATCAGTAACTGAAGCAAACAAAGTCACTGAAGAATTAACTAGAGAGACCTATCTGGAACAGAAACACTTTGCACGAAAGCCAAGAATTCGCGGCAAGGTTGTGATTGTTGGGCAAGGTGTGCCGAAAGTCGAACTTGTGGCAGCAAACTCCAGCGTGTGCATTGCTTGTCGTTGTAAGGTGGAAGCCATAAGTTTAGCCTCCATCCGTCCTTTCTACGAGTGACGACGGTTTGGTGACGTGGATCTGTAATGGCTGTTCGGTTGCGCCCAGCATGGGCTTTGGCACTATTGTGTTCGTTCTCGTGATGCTAGTCGCATCGATCTTGGTAGGAGTCCTGCTGTTGTACAGAAGTCTCGGTGGCCATCAACATGGGCCCCTCATATTGCTGAAGCAGCAAGATCTCCATGAAACGTTCTTTCGGTCCGCTACGGGCGGAGGAACTGTAACTACAGCGGACGGGTATCACCCCCACTTGTCCATACGCTAGTCTGCCCTGTCATCGTCAAGCAGCGAGCCTGATTCCCAAGTGGCTGGAACTGTGTTCGAGAAGAAGTTCGAACCGAGATTGAAGAAGCAGCAGAGGAGCTGTGCCAGATGCTCAATGATTCTGCCACATCAGCGCGCGAGCGAGCAAGGATGTTTCGACCGGGGATTTCGAGTGTCGAACCTAATCAGGAGATTCGCTGGTTGGGATGGCTCTGGTATTTGGGAAATTCGATTGTACGCCTGAAAAGGATACGAGAAGTAATTTGTAAGGCAGGATCATCTGTAGGGTGGAACAAATCGTAACACACTTGGAACTTGAGAACGGCATATCCACCAAAAAAAAGGGATTTGATAGCAATGTCAGTCGGCGAGCGCCTCATGACAAGAATCCTAGGGGGACGCACAATTGCTGTGGTGGGTCTGTCCAAAGACCCTGCGAAAGCCAGCCATGACGTCGCAAGCTATCTGCAATCTCATGGCTACCGAATCGTCCCGATCAACCCGACAATTGATGAAGTTCTGGGCGAGAAAGCATACAAGTCCCTGCTTGACCTTCCTGAAGAACTCAAACGTCAGATAGATGTCGTTGACATCTTCAGGCGGGCTGAGGACATCCCTTCCATCGTTGAACAAGTCATCGAGTTGCACAGGAATCACGGGCATCCTACTGCCGTCTGGATGCAACTGGGAATAGTGAATGAAGAGGCGGCGAAGAGGGCGCGAGCTGCGGGACTCGATGTCGTTATGGATCACTGCATGAAGATCGAACATAGACGACTACAGCCAAATAGGGTTGACACAAAGCACGCTGAGTAGGGGTTTGAATCACTACGTCTGCGTCTCTTGCTCCAACATCTCAGCGAATCTCTCGAAGCGCTCGTGCACGTCGGCGGTGACAACGTGTCAATCAAGGATCTCCCGCACGCGCCTCGCCACTGCCAAACCAAGCTTTCGATGCTGATCGCCATCAAGATGGATCCCGTCGAGGTCACTAGACGTGATGATCGGTGCCGTGTCTAGGAAATGACAACGATACTTCTGGGCGACGCGTCTGTAGTGCTCGGCGAATTTCTTCGACTTCGCAACAGCGTCTTCGAACATTTCAGCAAAGTCAGTGAGTTTGCCGACCACTGGTGGAGCTATGAGCAGTACCTGAGGCGCGTTTCCTTTTGGCCCGGCCGCGCTCCGCTGTGTAATGTCAACCAGAGCACCAGTGGCTGCCGAGATATCGTAGGCGGAGACGGAAAACCGTTCCTTCAGATCATTAGTGCCCAGCATGATCGTTACCAGGTTGATGGGCATGTGAGACCATAAGCATGGCAAAAGGTAGGTCTTGCCATTCCGCCACTCCTCGATTGGATCATCCCAGGCGGTCGTTCGACCGTTCAGACCTTCCTCGATGACACGATAGGGCGCAGCAAGCTCTTCTGCGAGCACCCCTGTCCACCGTTCCTTGGTGGGATACCTGTCCTGCGTGGCTGGGTTGAAGCCCCAAGTGTTCGAGTCGCCGTAACAGAGGACGGTTTTCAAGGATTCTTCCATTCCGCTCGACCTTCGAGAAGAACTTCGTTTGAAGTGCCTAATAGACCGTGGCACATATTCAAGGTTCATTCTCCGCAAAGGTTCGCATGAAATCCACAACTCTCTGGAGTTTCTTGGCGTCCACGGTCTCAGCCTGTTCGAGCCTTTCTGCTAGTACGGCCATCGCGCCAACAACTTTCTGAATGAAATGATGCTCTTCCTCAAGGATCTCCGTCGGTATCTTGGCGCTCGGGCTCGTTTTCATGATGGAACGTCCTGCTTCTCGCGTCACGGTTCGGTGGAGGGTCCTTAAGGTGTTTGTTCGGTGCCAGGCCGCTCCATTCTAATCAATTTGAACCCTTGATTCTGTGGGTGGTGGGCGAGACTGGAAACGGGGACTGACGGGTTAGGTGGAAGAGCCATACCTGCGAACCCCTCTTTTTTGCGAACAAAGCTGGCTAGTGCTGTCAGTGTCTGTCAATCGCCTCATACCCAGACGGAAGCGCTGATCCGAACCCAGGCTACTGGAGTGGCTTTCAGATGGGATAGGGGAGCTCTAGCCTTGGTAGGATCGGGATAATGGACAAGCGGGCTACGGGATATGGACCCCCATCTCGGGATAACGAGGATAACGAGTATCGTATGCCAATAGTGGATATTGTTGCTGGATATTCTTCAAACTCGTCCTACGAGGCACATTCGGATACTGTACCCACCGCATAGAATATCATAGAATATCCATGATAATATGGCCAGTAGTGCTTCTCGCTTATCCCGAATTATCCCGTATTATCCCGACTATCCTCATCCGCTGTCCTTAACTATCCCGGCCATTACCCCTCTCTCCATGGGAACGTCTCCCAAAATCGAGGAACTTGTCAAAGAACTGTCGGAACTAGGCAAGATGAAGCCTTTGTCCGCGGAGAAGCTGACCAAGGCCAAAAAGCTCATGCGACAGCTTAGAGAAGCCGGCCTCACAAACGAAGAAGTCAGTCAGCTCACAAACCAAATTTGGAGAAAGGACACGATAAAGCTGTACACCAGAGGAGCCGAGGTGAACGATCCCGCTCCGAAGAAGAGAGCGATGGAGCTGCTCGGGGAGCTTATCGATCGAGGCATGACCCTCGAAGAAGTTGAACGCGCACTTTCTGTGAGAAAAGGTCTCGAGACCCGTGAGGTGAGTGTGGACGATGTTTCGAGCTTCCTTGATGATACCAAGAAGTCAAAGATTGACATGAAAGACATACTCCGAGTATATCGGGAAACTAAGGACTCAGGACTGACCTTAGAGCAACTAACGACGTTACGGGATTATCGATCGCAACTTGAGGCAGCCGGGATAAAGACGCACGGCCTGATTACGATCTATGAGACCTCGAAGGGCTATGGTGGCTATGATAAGGTCATGGAGGCCCTCAAGACTTACGGCAGCGTAACATCTCTTACGCGAGAGGCAAATGACCTCGAGAACCGTAAGGTTCAGCTCCAGAAAAGCATCGAGAAATTAGGCGGGGACGTTGCAAGCCTAGAAGAGCGCAAGCGTAAGATACAGGACGCGCTATCCACCTACGAGAAACTCAAAAAACAAGGCCTCGACGAGAATCTCCTGGACTCGCTAAAGGCGTCATCTGAGAAGTACGGAGGAGCCAGAGGCGTCCTCGATGCAGTCAATGCATACACCACGCTCAGGGCACTACAAGAGACCGTTCAAGAGACGCAACGGAACCTGACCAATTTGGAATCCGAAACGAAGAATGCCAAGGCGGAGCACTCCCACTTAATGACTGTCATTGGAATGTCCGAAGATCTTCTGTACAAACATAACTTCAGCGTGTCCGCTATAGTTGACATTTACAACCTAGCGAAGAAGTACGGTAAACCCCCCGAGGTCCTAGGGGCCGTAACCGAGTACGGAGAAATGAAAGCCATAGAAGCAGAGAAAAAGGGACTATCGGCCGCGAGGGATGAACTCCAAAAAAGGATGGATGAGCTTCAGAGAGAAATTCAGAATCAACACGCGGTCATCGAAAGCGTCCGGGAGTTGAGTGAGAAATACGGAATAGGAGCAGACAAGATAGTCAAGATAAGAAGCCTGGCCCAGAAGCACGGTCCGCCAGGCAGTATCCTGCAAGCGCTTGACACATACGCATCGTTGAAGCAAATCGAAGAGCAGAAAGCAGAACTCGAAGCATCGATTAAAGAGCTCACCCAAAGCGAAGCCTCCCTGAAAGGAAGCATCAAGGCTCTCGAAGATAGGTTGACAACTCTGCCAGTCAAGGCTGACGAGAGCGTTCAAGGCGTCAAACTATCACTCGAGAAATTCTCGAAGCAGGTTCAGGGTCTAGGAGACACCATAGGAAATGCTTCAACACGTGTAGATAATCTGATGGCGGCGGCGCTGGCAGCTGGGAGAGACATAGCAGCCATGGAGTCGCAGGTAGCGGTCTACAAGCATGTTTCGATGCTCATAGATTTCCTAGGAAAAGGAAAAGGCGAGGAGGACGAGGTCGTGGCAGTAGCTGTCGCCACTCTTGGTCGTCTCTCCAAATGGGTTGAGGATCAGCCCAAGTATTCCAAAATAAAGCAGCAAGTCGAATCGCTAAAAGATACGATCGGGAAGCAACGGATCAATGGATAGGACCGAAGCATACGCCAACGAGCTTAACCGCCTGAAGCAAGACGCCGCAAAGTTGGTGGATGCGATCAAAGGAAAAGAGTCGGAGATTCTGGTCGAAAATGCGGTGAATTTGGCATTCGAAGAAATGAGGACAATATACATCCGGGAAGCCGAGAGTCTAATAGACGCAATCGCGCAGCGCAAAGTGCATGAAATAGAGAGCGTGGAGTCAAGACTACCTCGTAGGGGTGTGAAATTAGCCTACGCGGTATTGGCGGGCTGGCTGGCCAGCAGAGCGGAGCGGGACGATTCGCTCCGCGAACTAGCTGAAGGTGCGTCAGAAGGCTACAGCTTAGATGACACAGAGAAGACAAAGATCAGGCAGGCATATGAAATAGTGAAGGAGAGAGTCCGAGATCAGGCATTAAGCGTAAAGCCGAAGGACTTCATGAAATCCGTGAGAGGTCGCAAAGCTCTACTCGAATCCCTCAATGCCATGTTCAAGGAGGAACGTGATAGTCCCAGGTCGTGGCGGAAAGTGAGGCTGTAGCTCCCATCCATCTCAGTTCGAATAAGAAGAAGCCGCTGTACTTGCCCGCATGATCATCGTGTTGAGGAGGCTGTTGACTTTGGTGTCTTTTAGAGCGTCTGCGATGCGAATGGTCCTCGAGATAATCTTCTTTCGGACACTTGTAAAATGGTGCGGGGGGGGATTCGCGCACCAGTTTACCAGTACTGTCTACCCCATAGGTGACGGACTATTGCGCTCGATTAGCGCCAGATTCAGAGAAGAACTCATGACATTTGCCGCGCACACAATGATAGGCGATTTCAAAGGTAGTTCCCTCTTTGCGAACGACAGGATTTGAATCCCGTACGGAAGAGCAATTCCTTCTACCAGTAGATCAGGGTGTACTCGTCTGCATCTAAGAAACCTAGAACAAATGATGATTGAGCCGTTTCGTGGGTGGCCGCCACTCACACAAAACCGTGCGAAATAAGAGGCCCACACATTTCTAACGAGGAACGACCTAGCCTTGCGTGTAATATCCGCAGGCCTGTCTCTTTTCGTTTTGATTGATCGATAGTCGCGTTGCTTTCCAGTTTGCCGACATACGTTTGGCCTGTCAGTCTTAACCGTAATCAGAATAGCCTATACGATTCGGCGATAGTGCCCTACATCGGGCAATCACACGGCCGGGATTTGCGATGCGGGCGAAGATTGGTTCTCTGCTTACATTTGCTTTTGTCGTTCTGTTGATTGGCCCAGCCGGTTTTCCGTCTCTCGGTTTGTACCCCTCCACCGCGGGGCAGTCAAAGATTAATCACATCGTATTCATCGTTCAGGAGAATCATTCGTTCGACAATTATTTCGGTACCTATCCGGGGGCCAATGGTTTTCCTCCGGGGATTTCTGTTCCTCTAGATCTTGGTGATCTTTCTGCTGGGTATGCTTCGCCGTTCCATCTTAACGTGGCGGAGCCGATCTTTATTGTTGGAGATGAGTTGCCGCCTGGAATCAGTGACCCTTCACAGTTGAACCAGACGACAGGAATGGCTGTAGATCCTGAGGATGTTCCTGTGAGTGGGTCTGTGAGTCCGTTTCCATTTGACAATGAGAGCATAGCGGGCGACCTGAGTCACGCTTGGTCTGTGGCTCACGTGGACTATGATAGTGGAAAGATGGATGGTTTCGTGATTGGGGAGAAGAGCATTAACACGATGGGATACTACGATCGGAACGATATTCCCTACTACTGGGATTACGCCGACAACTACGTCCTGGATGACAACTTCTTCTCTTCATTGATGGGCCCCAGCTTCCCAAACCACCTATACATCGTGTCGGGGACAAATGGACCTACAAGCGGACTGTCCAACTATCCCTGGGTCCTGCAGAATGGCATAGTCGACAATCCTGCCCAAGACTTCGGTTGGCAGGGCGTCAGTCTCTCGTGGGGGACACTTGCATAGGCCAGTCGCCTAGCGAGCATCCGCCAGCTAGAAGTGATTGCGGTATGGATTACGTGACGTACCTGATCGATAAGGCGATGCAAAGCCAATACTGGCAGTCTACCGCAATCGTCCTGACCTGGGACGATTATGGCGGCTTCTACGATCACGTTCCACCGCCGAAGATCGACCAGTACGGCGAAGGTTTCAGGGTCCCAACTGTAGTCATATCACCCTGGGCAAAACATCACTTCATCGATCACACTCAGTATGAGTTCGCTTCAATGCTGAGGTTGGCTGAGGTAAGCTTCAACCTCCCCACACTAGGAACCAGGGATGTCAAGTCGAACGACATGATGAATTCATTTGATTTTAGTCAAGCACCGCAACCACCATTGATTGAACCCGCTAATTTTGTCGGTCCAGCCAGCGTGACAACAACATTGACTCGTCTTCAGACCTCAATCACGGAAACCGCGACCATAACGACGACGCAAGTCATACCTACTGGCGGTAACGTGCCATTGTACTACGCTTTAGTGGCGATCGTGGCAGCAGCGGCAATTGTAGCCGCGGCTACGGTAAACTATCGATCAAGACGAAAATCCGTAAGCTGACCAGACGGGCGTACAAGAGGTTCCATTCAATTACAATCCATGAACGAGGCAACGATAGAGAAACCGAACACGTTACAAAGAAACTAGATACGGTGTTTGTGCGCACCAGCCTACCCACACACAAATCAACGGTTCAAATTACCACCCCATTAGTACACTACCGAACCTGTTGCCCAAGGAACGTAGAGACACTTAGCTAGAAGCTGCAAGCGGATGGGCTTAGACCGTAGCGGTTACAATCCCAACCTTTCGCGGTGCGTGAAGACCATCGTGACGACCTCGGAAATATCGTGTATCCGCCTCCGAAGCCGA
>Ga0208321_1001029_pt1 | contig 10463 bp, 9 predicted proteins | sample June2015DPH_4_15_FD_184692 | JGI IMG/M metagenome (GOLD analysis project Ga0208321, IMG submission 184692) | Peatland microbial communities from SPRUCE experiment site at the Marcell Experimental Forest, Minnesota, USA - June2015DPH_4_150... | ecosystem: Environmental > Terrestrial > Soil >... | reverse complement strand
CTTGGAGATAAGGTCGCCCTGGTCACGGATGGGAGATTCTCTGGAGCAACCCGAGGCGCATGCATCGGGCACGTCTCACCTGAAGCAGCAGCAGGTGGACCGATTTCGTGGCTCAAAGACGGAGATCCAATCGAGATCGACCTAGAACATCATCGCCTTGATGTTGTGCTGGACCCAACCGAGATGGAGGCCCGTCGGAAGCACCCACCAGGCATCCCAAGCCGTGCGAGCACCGGGTATCTCGCGAGATATGCCGCCCTTGTTGGTTCAGCTGACGAAGGGGCGACGCTCAGGCAAACCGTTGTCGACAATCAAGGTGACACATAATGTCAAAGAAGGAAGCGAAATTCGTATGGATGAACGGAGAGTTCATCGACTGGGAAAGGGCGAATGTTCCTATTCTAGCCCATGCTCTCCACTACGGAACAGCGGTCTTCGAAGGAATAAGAGCCTACGAGGCCAGCGATGGGCTTTCCATCTTCCGCTTGAAGGAACACATGCACCGCCTCAAGGCTTCAGCAGATGCCTACATGATGGCCCTCCCATACTCAGAGACCGACCTCTGCGAGGCCACCACAACACTCCTAGCCAAGAACGAGATGCGTGACTCCACATACATCAGACCCATTGCCTTCAAAGCCGTAGGTGGAATCAACCTAGACTTCAGGGAAGTCCCGACTTGGGTTGCAATAGTGGCCTTTCCATTTGACGGGTACTTCGAGAGGGAAGGGCTCGATGTTTGTGTCTCCTCATGGAGGAGGACAGGTGAGCCGTCGGTATTGTCCTTGGCAAAGGCATCGGGACACTACATCAATTCAGTCCTCGCCAAGGTCGAGGCTGCTCAAAACGGATTTGACGAGGCAATATTCCTCGACCAAAGAGGTTTCGTTTCAGAAGGCAGCGGAGAGAACATCTTCATCGTGAGGAAAGAAACGATATGCACTCCTCCGATATCTGCTGGGATTCTAGAAGGAATCACAAGGGATACATTGTGCACAATTGCCCACGACCAGGGCCTGAAGTTGCAGGAACGAGACATTGCCCGCGGCGAGTTGTACACATGTGATGAGGCATTCTTCACCGGAACAGCGACTGGAGTCATGCCGATACTGAGCATCGACAGGCGGAAAATAGGTGCAGGTCGAATGGGTCCAGTGACTCAGAAAATGCAGAAGCTGTACTCCGAGGTTGTCTGCGGCAATGATGAGAGGTATGGCCACTGGCTTACGCCAGTCTACCCTAAGACTCGGTACAAGGCTTCTCCGGAGGCGCTCGCAGCCGTGCCATTACCGATAGCGGATCCGTGGCCTTCGAATTGGCAGCTTCAGTTCTGGGAATGGACAAGACCACAAGGCCCCTAGGTCTCGGCACCAATCAACCGGCAGGACATACTCGACTGCGAGATTCGACAAGATGCAGATCAAAGAAAGTATGAGTGAAGGTAGTCCAAGCAGACGGATTGTCGAGTGAGTCACAGGTTTGGATCGCATCCCCTGGACCCTAGCTTCGAGCCAGCTCTAAGCTCAAGTACGTCCTGATGACAATCGCTTTCGGACCAGTTGGGTTAACTGCACTATCAGACACCTATTGTCGCTTGTTGGAGAACGTAGGCTCGCCTCCACGGAGTCGGATATGAAATGAAGAATCAAGACCTAGCCAAACTGAGACGCGAACTTCGTTCTGTCGACTCAAAGCTGGTCGCCATTCTGGCTCAAAGAGATCGACTGGTCAGTAAGATTGGGGAGCTGAAGAAGAGACTGAACCTGGGAGTTATCGATCCGGCGGTGGAGAAGGTCGCTATTGACAACTTCATCTCTTCTGCTGCTAGAGCAGGAATCGACAAGACCTACGCAAGGCGTCTCGCCAGCCTCGTCATAGGGCGCTCCGTGGACGCTCAAACACGGAGAAGACGACACGTAACTGGAAGGGACTCCATGCTCAAGCAACTGTCGGAGATGATGCTGAAGGCTGAAAGAAAGGGACGCAGCCTGATCAGGCTCGACATAGGTGAGCCTCGCTTCAGAACTCCAAGGGCTGTCGTGCGCGAAGCGAAGAGGTACCTTGACCATACTCCTATGATGCTCTACGGATCAAGCGCCGGCCTCCCCGCTCTTGTGGACGCAATCACAGAACGGCTGAATCACCAATATGGAACCAAGCTTGGCCGATCCAACATACTCATCTTTCCAGGTGGTCGCTTCGCAATCTTTGCTTCGATATTTACCACCTTGTCAAGCCTCGACAGAGTGGCGTTATGCCAGCCCGCATGGCCGGCCTACGAATCATGTGTCGCCATCGCGGGCGGAAGAACGTTGGCTGTCCACACGCGTCTTGAGGATCATTGGGACATTGACTTGACCGCGCTTGAGGAAAAGCTGAAGCTTGGCCCCAAGATGATCGTGCTCAACAACCCGAACAATCCCACGGGAAAAGTGCTTTCGAAGAACATGTTCGGTGAGATAATGGAACTCGCGAGGAAATATCGCACCGTAGTCCTGTCAGATGAAGTCTACACGACATATTCCAGCGTCCCGGTTCCAAGCGTGCTCGAATACCCTGATACTCAATCGATTTACGTGAACAGTTTCTCGAAAGAGTTCAGCATGACGGGCTGGAGAATCGCCTATGCAGTAGCGGACGAGGAGAGGATTGCTCGGATGCGCAAGATCGTCGAGACCTCGCTGACCAACGTCCCCGAGGTCATACAGCGGGCAGCGCTTGCGGCGCTGAAAGATACGAGCGCAGACGCACTAACTGGCAGAAACGGGATCAGGAAGCGTCTGAGCATGGCATGTGAAGAGCTGAGAAGAGGAGATTTCGAATTTCATCCTCCTGAAGGTGGATTCTACGTCTTCCCCCGAATGCTGGGAAAACGCATAGACTCTGTGAAGTTTTCGAAGCACTTGTTCGAGAAATACGCGGTTGGTGTTCTACCAGGAACCATTTTCGGAGAGTACCCAGACTTCTTGAGGCTCGCAATAACAGAACCCGAAGCAGCCGTAAAGACTGGGATCAAACGAATTGTAAAGGCGACAGATGAATGGTAGCACGAGTGGCCATCATTGGAGCAGGCGGAATGGGTGCATGGTTTGCACATTTCTTCAAGTCACGAGGAGACTCCGTTGTTGTCTCCGACCGCGACTCAAATAGAGCTAAGCGCATTGCCAGAAAGATTCATGCGAAATATTCCCCAAGCAACACAGAGGCGGCAAGAGGAAGCGACATAATCCTGCTCGCCATCCCCACAAACGCGACGTCGGAAGTCATCAAGGAGATACTCCCAGTCCTGCGCAAGAACGCTCTCATATGTGACATTTCTGCGACAAAATCGGTCGTCATGCCGGCTCTTCGTTCTGCTGAGAAGCGGGGAGTCAAGGTTGTCAGTATTCATCCCATGTTCGGACCTCTGGCACGCGGAATCCGCGGAAGAAGAATCATCGCCATCAGGACAGGGAAGGACACACGCGGCTACAAGACCATGAAGCACCTCCTTCAAGGCGCCCACTTCTTTCTAGCAGGTCAAGGCATCCATGACAGACGCGTGGCTCTAACGCTAGGTCTTCCGCATTTTCTCAACATGGCTTTCGCCATGACTCTCTCTAAGAGAAGAGATCTTGCTGAAATCCGAAGGTTTGCCGGCAGGACATTCAACCTGCAGATGTTGCTCGCAGAGGCGATTGCCGATGAACCTGAAACCATTGCGGACATCCAGATACTGAATAAGGAGTTTCTGAGAGTCATGCGAGACCTGCAACGAGACATTCGGTCGCTCGCAACAATTGTGAACGAGCAGGACAGAACCAAACTCGTCGCCCGCTACAAGAAGATCAGAAGAGCACTATCAACTGAACCGCAGTTCAGAGTAGCGAGAGCAACATTCGAGAAGGTCGCCGAGGCACAGTCCGCGGCCTCGAAAGTCTAGGTGAAAATGAGTCCGTTCAGGAGCTATGGCTTTGCGTAATTTGCGAGCGCGTGTCGCCTTTCAAGGTGAAAGAGGAAGCTACAGCCACGAGGCGTGTGAACGATATTTCGGAACCCCCATTGCAGTGAGGCCACTCAGGACCCTTAGGGATGTTTTCCACGCAGTGGAACTCGGACACAACGTATTCGGCGTAGTGCCAGTCGAGAACTCATACGAGGGAAGTATCAACGAGACATATGACCTGCTGGCAAGTACCACCTCGAAGGTTTGCGGAGAAACACAAGTTCGAGTAAGACATTGCCTAATTGGGAAGTTTGGAACTGGGGCCGACGAGATAACCAGCGTCTATTCCCATCCACAGGCCTTGGCGCAATGCGCAAGATACCTGCGTACCCACAAGATGGAACCGGTCCCAACGTACGACACGGCCGGCAGCGTGAAACTGATCAAGACCATGCGGTCACGAAAGGTGGCTGCGATTGCAAGCAGACGCGCTGCTGAACTGCATTCTATGCAAATCATTGCGGAAGGAATCGAGGATAGTGGCGTGAACTACACACGTTTCCTAGTTCTGGGGAAGAAAGCTGCTCCCCGATCAGGAGACGACAAAACGTCGATCATTTTTGGCGTCGAACATAAACCCGGGTCATTGTACCGAGCTCTCCAAGCGCTTTCTAGGAGCGGAATCAACCTAACAAAGATCCAATCAAGGCCTGTCAAGAATACGCCATGGCAGTACAACTTCTACGTGGACTTTTATGGTCATGTGCGCGACAAGGTCTGCCGCGAAGCCTTGAGGGGTCTGCGCGAGCAGGCGACTTTCGTGAAGGTACTTGGATCCTACCCAATCGCGACATCCTAGTTGTTTCTCAGAACAGGCCCAATCAGGCCAGCTCGAAGCGAGTGATCGACCAGGACGATTGCCATCATGGCCTCCACGATCGGTATGGCCCGAGGGACGACGCAAGCGTCGAATCTGCCCTCGATCAAAAGTGGCTCTTCCTTCAACGTCTGAATGTTGACGGTGGTCTGTGGAATCGCTATCGATGATGGCGGCCTGAAGCCGATCCTGCATACTATGGGCTGACCGTTACTTAGGCCGCCAGTGATTCCTCCAGCATTGTTGGTTAGGCTCTGCACTTTTCCTTCACGTACCGTCAAAGGATCATTGTACTCTGAACCCCGCATCCTCACCGATTGGAACCCAGCTCCCACTTCAACTGCCTTGACTGAGGGGATTGCGAAGAAAGCCTTGCTTAGATCGCCGTCGAGGTTATCGAAGACCGGTTCTCCTAAGCCAATCGGAACCCCGCTTGCAACGGCCTCAATGACTCCTCCAAGCGTGTCTCCGCGTGTCTTGGCGTCAGCGATCACGCTGAGCATCTTCTCCGCTGCTACAGTATCTGAACAACTCAGTGAATTACCACGTGCCAACTCCGCTTCCCGATCCGGCGGAACCTTGTTAGCACTTACACCTCCGATCTCCACAGTGTGAGCATACACTGTCATACCGATCGTACTGAGGAGTTTCTTCGCAACGGCGCCGGCAGCAACAAATCCAACAGTGATCCTTGCGGAGAACCTGCCACCGCCCCTGTAGTCCTCATGTCCTCCATACTTCGCTCTGGCGACAAAGTCCGCCTGTCCAGGCCTGGGAGTGAATTTCCTCTTCTCGTACCCTTCTGATCTCACGTCCAGATTCGGTACAGAAAGATGAATCGGGGCCCCAGTTGTGCGATTGTTGAACACTCCTGACGAGATCTCTACTTGATCGCCCTCTATCCTCTCAGTTGAGAACTTGTCACCACTAGGTCGTCTCCGCTGCAACTCGCGTTGGATATCGTTCACGACAAGTTCGAGTCCGGCTGGACATCCATCGATGACGATTCCGATCTTCGGACCGTGGCTTTCCCCAAAGCTCGTGACCACGAAGCGTGTCCCGAGAGAATTCCCAGTCAAGCTGTTGTCACCCTTGCGCCCAGTGACTGGAGATCAGACCAGAATGATGGGTAGGATTTCTCCACACATTCAGCGTCAAGAATCGTGACCTCTTCGCAGCACAACCCGAGGACACCGAACGCCATCGCTATCCTGTGATCTCTGTATGGGTTGATGATCGCCTTGCGCGGTTTGCCGCCATTTATGGTGAACGAATCCTCTGATTCCTCGGTTCTAATACCCATCTGTCTCAGTCCATCACTCATGGCTTGAACGCGATTCGATTCCTTGATCCTCAGCCTACGAATACCTGTGATAATGCCAGTGCCCTCCGCGCTCGTGCACAGCACGCATGTGATCGGGAACAGGTCCGGGCAATCCGAAACATCAACTTCAGCTGTTCCAATTGGTGATTCCTCAACAGTCACCGAACTTGAATCCTGACTTACTCTCGCCCTCACGTGCTTGAGGATATTCAATAGATATCGATCCGCCTGAAGGCTCTTCTTCTCAAGCCGTTGGATTCTCACTCTGTCGCCCGCTATTGCTGCTCCAGCCAGCAGGAATGCCGCCGATGACCAGTCGCCTTCTATTTCCACTTCAGAAGGACGATATGTCTGATCGCGCACGTGGAATTCGGTTAGGTCCTCGGACGCCTCGACGTTGACGCCAAATCTGCTTTGCATATCTAACGTCATCTGAACATAGGGTTTCGACTCTAGGCGCCCAACCATGTGCACCTCAACCGGTGCGCAGGCCAGAGGTGCCGCCAGCAAGATCGACGAGAGATACTGTGAGGTGGCATTCCCGGAGATTTCGACAGATCCGCCTTTAATGGGGCCCCTCACATGGACCGGAGGATATCCCTGGTTGGATGTGCAGTAAGCTCCGATCTTCTCAAGGGCAACCACGAGGTCCTTCACAGGTCTCCTCAGCAGAGAAGGTCTGCCGGAGATTTCAGCATCGTGAGGGGCAGTCGCACATATGCCTGTCATGAATCGAAGAGTCGTTCCCGATTCTCCGCACAAGATAGTGTCAGGCGATTTCCTCAGTTCCCCCGGCCTGGAAACGCGAGTTTTGCTGTCGTTCCAGTCAACTGTCACGCCGACCTTTCTGAGCGCACTCGATGTTGCGTGAGTGTCAGCGCATAGAAGGGGCCGTCGGAGTGTGCTTTCACCTTGAGCCAAGGCCGAGCAAAATAGCGCCCTGTGCGTGTAACTCTTTGATGGTGGGGCTTGCAGCGAGCCGTTGAGACTACTTCGACGAACCGTGACTCTCAAAGGCTACTGAACCTCAGTGTTCCTTGGTCGGCTCTACAAACGATGGTTGGTTTCTCGTCCTCGAAACGATCACCCCGCCCTCGCGTCGTTTCAGTACATCCAAAACCGGATCCTTGAACTGCTCTTCGACGACAAAAGCGTAGGATGGACCTTTCCCCGAAATTCCCGCGGCCAATGCACCCGCTGCTAGACTTTCCACGATCACGTCTGCCGGGAGTTTCAGAACATGTGAATAGATCAAACCGTTGAGCGTCATTGCGTTCCAGTACTTGCCTGCTAAGGCCTGCTCGTGGGCAATCTCCACCTGTTTCGCGACTGTCTTGATTTGTCTCAAATCAGCATCGGCCGTGTAGGCCTTCTCCGGCGGCACCAAGAGCAGGACGGTGTAATCTTCGACTGGAAATGTTCGCAACACCGTCCGAGTCGTATTGTCAGTCACAACCACGTTTCCATACAGTGAGGCGGCGGCGTCATCGAATGCGCCGGTCACGCTGACCTTTGCCTGCAAACTTGCGTTTACAACCAAGTCCAGGATATCGTCGGGCTTCAGGCGCTTATGCAACGCAGCCAGTGTGGCAAGGACGATTGCATTGCCAGCTACACTGCTGCTCTTCAGGCCTCTCGCGATTGGGATGTTAGAGTTCGTTTCCACTTTGGCCCCTAACTTGCTTGTTCCGAAATATCCGAACACTGCTCGAACGCATCTCTCGGCAAGCAATGTGCTCTCTTCCTCATCGTCAAGAATGCGTGTCTCGATGGCTCCGTCATCGGTCAACTTCACCCTAGCCTTGGTCCATAGGTCGATCCCAAAGGCCGCCCCCTTGCCGGTCGCAATCGCGTTTACTATCGTGACAGCACCGTATGCAGCTGCTTCTGCACTCACGCAGTCCATCCTCCCTTTGCTTCTTTAGCTGCTGCACGCATGACACCAATTGGGGGATCACGACCCGTCCAGAGTTTGAAAGAGAGAGCTGCTTGACGTATCAGCATTTCCAGGCCGTCCGTGACTATTGCTCCTGCCCGCTCCGCGTCAACGAGGAAATCGCTGCGGTGAACATAGTTGGTATCGAAGACGATCATCCCCGGTCGAATGAGTCCTTCATGTATCAGTCTCGCTCCGAAACGGGGAAAGATGTCGACAGGTAGCGTGTTGATCAGCAGGTCTGCTTGGGGGACTTCTTTGCTTAGGCTTGCTTTGCTCAGGCCGTATGCACGAAACTGAACCTTGCTCCGTCTTGCGATCTCTGCTGAGAGTCTTGATCCCCTGGCGCGTGTGCGGTTGAGAATGGATATGCGCGGAACAGTTTTGGAGAGAAAGTGGGTTATGGCTCGGGCGGCACCTCCGGCTCCGAGAATCACAACTTTCTTGTCAGACAGAGGTCCGCCTATTTCCTGCAGAACATCCAGCGCAGCCTGGCCATCGGTGTTGTAGCCTCGAAGAGTACCGTCAGCATTGGCTATGGTGTTGACGGCTCCAATTTCACGAGCGTTCCTCTCGATCCCATCTAGGAGACGGATTACGCTGGTCTTGTGGGGCCGCGTCACATTGACGCCCAGTATCCCGAGAGCCCTGAATCCCGCCATCGCGCGTGCGAGTTCATCCCTTCGAACCCGAAAAGCGACGTACACGAAATCCATGCCCAGCGATCTGAAGGCCGCGTTATGCATCGGCGGAGAAAGCGAGTGCTCAATAGGGTCGCCAATGACCGCGAAGACCTTCGTTGCTCCCCCGATCCTGTGTGGACCAGCGGTCGCACCTGGTGAATTGAGAAACTTGTTCAAGCTAGTCCGAGCTCCTTGTAGAGTGTTTGTAGCTCGTCGATCGAAATCTGCCCCGCCGCAGTCTCTCGGCCTGGGTGAATCGAGGCAAATGTGAAGTAACCTCCGAATACGGGAGACAGAATCCGCGAAGGGATTCCCAGTCTTCCCATACAAAAGCAAACAAGCTTGGCTCTTCTTGCATGCTTTTCGACGAATCTCAAGCATCGCAGGTTATCGCTGTAGCCCTTAGCGGTACCAACTATCTTGCAGACATCCGCGCCTGCACGCTCTTCCTTCGAGAGGATAGACTCGAGTGCTTGCTCCCCGTGAGTGAGCTTCTCATTGTGGTACGAGACAATCACTCTTGCTCCGTGTCGCTTCATTTGACGAACCGTCTCGCGGACATCCTTCGTTTTCAGTTCCACATCGATGTAGTCGAACTCTTCTCGGGCCGCCTGCATCAACGTCTCCAACCTCGCCCCTTCAGTCCCGCGAAACAGCCCACCTTGTGCTGCGCTTCGATTTGTGGCGATCAACGGACGCTCCGTGGCGTTCCTTATCTCGGATAGTGATGATGGCGATCTCATCGAATCAAGTCGTATTTCGATGAAATCTGGGTCATGGCGTTCCAGTAGCCTAAGCGATCTGACTACTCTGCTGACGTTTCTTTCCATCACCGGAACACAAATCTTCGGCCGACTCAACTCTTCTCCTCTCTGGAAATAGTCAGGTCCTTCACAACTCGGAGAACTACATCGAGCGGAACCTCGTCAGTGAGAAAGACTTCGCCTATGGTCTTGAGAAGCACCCATCTAGTTTGCCCGGCCAGTCTCTTTTTGTCTCTGATCAATTGGGGAACGACACTCTGCGGGTCTATGCGACGATCAATCCGGGTTGGAAGCCCGGCCGCGCTGATCAGGCGCTCTTGCTTCTCGACCGTGGCCTGGTCGGTCGCGCCGATTTCATGAGAGATTCTCGCAGCCACGATCATCCCGAGTGCTACCGCCTCTCCGTGCGTGAACTGGGTGTAGTTGGTCAGCGTTTCCAATGCGTGCCCGAAAGTATGACCGTAGTTCAGGATCGATCTGACGCCGTGTTCTTTCTCGTCCTGCTCCACGATCCGGGCCTTGGCCGAGCAGCATCGAGAGATGATCTCGATCAAAGTGTCGCTGGAAGCTTCCGAAAGCGACTGTATCTTCTCTTCGAGAATGTGAAGGAGTTGCGGATCTGCGACAACTGCATACTTGATGACTTCAGCTAATCCTGAGCGTAGTTCCCTCTCCGGGAGTGTCTTCAGGGTTGAGACGTCTGCCCATACGAGTGTCGGCTGGTGGAACGCTCCTACGAGATTCTTGCCGCTTGGTAGGTTGACGCCCGTCTTTCCTCCGATGCTACTGTCTACTTGTGCAAGCAGAGTTGTGGGCACCTGGACAAGGCGCATTCCGCGCATGAATGTGGCTGCTGTGAATCCGGCAACGTCACCAACCACGCCCCCGCCGACAGCGGTTATCCCAGAGTCGCGTCCGAACTCTTTCTCAACAAGTCTATCGTAGAGATACATC
>Ga0208321_1001026_pt1 | contig 10485 bp, 9 predicted proteins | sample June2015DPH_4_15_FD_184692 | JGI IMG/M metagenome (GOLD analysis project Ga0208321, IMG submission 184692) | Peatland microbial communities from SPRUCE experiment site at the Marcell Experimental Forest, Minnesota, USA - June2015DPH_4_150... | ecosystem: Environmental > Terrestrial > Soil >... | reverse complement strand
GCCCTTCCAGGCCCGCGGCCTTGGCGAGTTCCTGCAAGCGGGCCGGCACCGCGCCGGCTTTCTTCAGCGCCACGCTCAGGCGTTCGGATTTTTCGATGGCGATACTGCCCATCAGCACCGGCTCGCCGCGCAGGTGGTACTCTTTGATTTCCTCGATGACCGCGTTGAACTTCTCGCGCTCGGTGCGATAGACAACGTCCGCGAACTCGTGCCGGATCAGCGTGCGATTCGTCGGCACGATGACGATTTCCAGGTTGTAGATTTTTTCAAACTCCGCCGCCTCTGTCTCCGCCGTGCCGGTCATGCCCGCCAGCTTCTTGTACATCCGGAAATAGTTCTGGAAGGTGACCGTCGCGAGGGTCTGGTTTTCACTCTCGATCTTGACGCCTTCCTTCGCCTCGACGGCCTGGTGCAGGCCGTCGCTCCAGCGCCGGCCGGGCATCAGGCGGCCCGTAAACTCGTCCACGATAACCACTTCCCCATCTTTCACCACATAATCGCGGTCCAGTTTGAAGAGCGTGTGAGCCTTGAGCGCCTGGTAAACGTGGTGGATATACTCCATGTTGGCGGGGTCGTAGAGATTTTCGAGCCCCAGGTGTTTCTCGGCCTTGGCCACTCCGGATTCCGTCAGAGTTGCCTGGCGATGTTTTTCATCCACCTCGTAATCGGTCTTGTCGACGAGATGCGGAATGACCTTGTCCACGCGGAAGTACTTGTCGGTGGATTCGTCCGAGGAGCCCGAAATGATGAGCGGCGTGCGGGCCTCGTCGATCAAAATCGAGTCCACTTCGTCCACGATGGCGTAATGGTGGGGCCGCTGCACATAGTCCGCGAGGTCGAACTTCATGTTGTCGCGCAGGTAATCGAACCCGAACTCGTTGTTGGTGCCGTAAGTGACGTCACAGCGGTATGCGGCCCGGCGCTCCTCGTCGTCCAGGTCGTGGACGATTACGCCCACGCTCAGGCCCAGCAGGCGGTAGATGGGGCCCATCCAGGCGGCGTCGCGCCTGGCCAGGTAATCGTTCACGGTTACCACGTGCACGCCCTTGCCTTCCAGCGCGTTCAGGTAGCAGGGCAGCGTGGCGACCAACGTCTTGCCTTCGCCCGTCTTCATCTCGGCGATCTTGCCTTCGTGCAGCACCATGCCGCCGAGGATCTGCATATCGAAGTGCCGCATGTTCAGCGTGCGGCGCCCCGCTTCGCGGCAAAGGGCAAAGGCTTCCGGAAGAATGTCGTTCAGGGTGGCCCCGTCCGCGAGGCGTTCCTTGAGCTGGCGGCTGCGCACGGCAAACGCGGAGTCCGGGAGCTTCTGGATCTCGGGTTCGAGGGCGTTGATTTCAAGCACCCGCGCGCTCAGCCGCTTCAGCTCGCGCTCGTTCTTCGTCCCAACAATCTTGCCTAAGGCGTATTGGAAGAAATTCCCCATAGTCTATGGATGACTTTCGACAGAATATTCCGACACCACCATTGTAAGGCCCAGTGCCGAGGTTGACAAGGAAGGTTGCCGAAGGCTCGGGACTGAACCTGCGCCGTGTGCCGTGGCCGCGGTAACCCTTGTGCCCTTACGACTTCTTGCATCCACGGGCGCATGGCGTCAGAATAGGGCCACTCGAAGCTGCCGCGGGGAGCGGTTCCTGCAACGGGCGAGGGCGCGGACCCGCGAGCAGCTCGCGGCGGTCGTGACTCCGGCGCCCACGTGTGGCCTGAGGACGGTCAACACCGGCAGCCGGGCGGGGCCTCGCGAGGGGGAAACTATGAGAGCAGCGGCAAGTGTCTTAGGCTTGGTGATTGTGGTCGCGATTATCTGGTTCGTGGTGAAGTCGCAGTTCTCGTCGCAGGGACCCATGGGCGGGCGGCCCCCCATGGAGACGATCGACGTGGTGGGCGTGAAGAACGACCTGCTCGCCGTCGCGCAGGCCGAGCGACTGTACCTGGCGAGTCATGGTTCCTATGCCTCGCTGGAAGAGCTGCAGCAGGAAGGCTCGCTGGCGTTCTCCAGCGCACAGCGGCGCGGCTACATTTACACCGCGGAGGTGGATGGCGGCCAACACTTCAAGATCACGGCCACACCCGCCGACCCCGCCAAGGCCACGTGGCCGGCCCTCGCGGTGGATGAAACGATGCAGATTGTACAGCAATAAGCGCTCAGCGCTGAGAGCTGACAGTTGACAGCTCATGGGTCGGTCCTTAATCCACTTCTGACGAGGTTATCATGCGAGTTGAAGCGCGAGCTCCGGCACGAGTTGACCTGGCGGGTGGGACGGTGGACATATGGCCGCTCTACCTTTTTCATCCTGGTGCACAAACGATTAATATTGCCATTCGTTGTTATGCCTCTTGCGTGATCGAGACGCGCGCCGACCGGCGCATCGTGCTGGCCTCGCAGGATCAGGGGTTGCGGGAAAGCTGGGAAAACCTGACGGACCTTTCCTTGGGCACCTCCCAATTGCCTCTGTTACGCGAACTCGTGATGTTCTTTGAGCCCCGGCGCGGGCTGACCATCCGCACCAGTTCGCAGGTCCCGGCCGGCGCCGGTCTGGGAGGCTCCTCCGCTCTGAACATTGCCCTGTGCGGCGGTCTGGCGGGAGTGACAGGCAAGCGCTGCATGCGCAGCACGATTCTGGAGATCGCCAAGAACGTGGAGGCGATCGTCATCCGCGTGCCCACCGGCTGGCAAGACTATTACCCGGCGCTTTACGGCGGCGCCAACGCCGTCCATTTGGAGCGCGATGGCGTGAAGCCCGAACGCCTGCCCCTGCCGTTCTCAGACGTCGAAAAGCGATTTGTGCTTTGCTACACAGGCCAGCCGCGCGACTCCGCCATCAACAATTGGGAAGTCATGAAGGCGCACATCGACAACGACGAGCGTGTCCTCAAGAATTTTGACCAGATCACCACCATTGCCAGCCAGATGCGCGAAGCGCTGCTCGCCAGGGATTGGAATGACGTGGCGCAGCTGTTGGCGCTGGAATGGGAAAACCGCAAGCGCAACTTCAAGGGCATCTCCACCCCCAAGATTGATCGCATGATCGAGCGCGCCCGCAAGCACGGAGCCATTGCGGGGAAGGTCTGCGGCGCGGGGGGCGGTGGATGCGTGGTCTTCATGGTTCGCCCGGGGACCAAACCCGCCGTCGAACATGAGTTGACGCGCCTGGGCGGGCAAATCATCAACTTCAGCATCGCACGTACCGGGCTGGAAGTTCACAGTGATCAGACGGAACGAACCCGGGGAGTGCGTTGAACTTGCATCGCGTTTTCATCGTGGACGGCCGGCTGCGCCCGCTCTGGCGATTCTTTCTCTCCGCGGTGCTGCTGTTTGTTGCTTACCTGGTGGCACGAGAGGCGCTGGGTGTGGCCTACCTCGCCTTGGGGCATCCTCCCGGACCGGTGGCAGCCTTTTTCTGGGGAGCCTTGGCGACCTTGCTTACGGTCCTTGCGGCCTTCAAGCTGCTGACCGCGGTTTTTGAGCGGCGCCCCTTGGGTTCTGTAGGGTTGGCGTTTCACGGCCGCTGGTGGAGGGAACTCGGTCACGGCCTGGCTATTGGCGCGGCGATGATTTTGATCGTGGCCGGGCTGGAGTGGGCGGGTGGCCTTGCCCAGTTCACGTTTGCTCCGCAACCCCTACTGCGGGCGGCGGCGTTGACGTTTCTGCTCCTGCTGGTGGCGGCCATCAACGAGGAGGTTATGTTCCGTGGGTACCCGTTCCAGCGGCTGGTGGAATCCATCACTCCCGTGGGTGCGATTGCCGTCACCTCCGTACTCTTCGGCTTGATGCATCTTGGCAACCCGCATCACACGTGGTTCTCCACGGCGAATACCATGCTGGTGGGAATTCCCTTGGCCGTCGCCTACTTGCGGACTCGCTCGCTGTGGATGCCGATTGGGATACATTTCATCTGGAATTTCCTCATGGGTTTCCTTCTGGGGCTGCCCGTGAGCGGCATTACCTTTCCGGTCAGCGTCATAGCGGCGCGGGTGCGCGGCGCGGCCTGGCTGACCGGCGCGGAATACGGCCCGGAAGGCGGCGGGCTTGCGACCGTGGTGATTGTGGCGGCGACCTTCTACCTGGTGTTCTCGAAGCGGATTTACACGACGGAGGAGATGAGGGCCCTGGTCTTCGATCCGGTACCGGAGTGTGAGCCGGGGCAGCCGATTACACTCTTTGCGGCCGGTTCAACAAAGGAATAGCAAGTGCGAATGTCGATCTGTCGTATCAGGTCTCACGCCCGCTCCGAAAGAGCCAGCCCGAGCTGGTTTTGGCGCAGCCTGTGGCTGGGCGCGGCCTTCCTGGTGCTTCCCGTCGGCTTCGCGAAAGAGAGCCTGGATCGCGGCACCCGCATTGAATTGATACGCGGCTTGCTCCGGGAAATCGCCGTCAGCAAAGTTGCCATGCCGCGCGGGAAGAAGGGTCTGCGCCTGGATGCCCAGGGGAAACTTGATCAGGAGAAGGCCGAATCGGAGGTGCGCACCAACGGAATGGCCGTCAAACCCGGCATGCCCGTGGAGATTACCAAGATTTCTTTCAAATCGGACGAACTTATTTTCGAGCTTAATGGAGGCGGCAAATCCGGGAAGAAGTGGTATCAGCACATCGAAATCGGCATGGGGACCACGATGACGCCGATTGGCGCGCAACAACCGGTGACCCTCGCGTACGGGTCCTCAATCACGCTGGCCTTGGGGAAGTCCGCTCCGAACCTCACCGTCTCCCAGGTGAGAAAACTGCTCGAGGGTGTCCTCGATTTTGAGCGGCACTCGCCAACGGTACTGTACTCGCCGGCCGTCCCACCCAAGTTCAAAGAGGCCATCAAGAACCACCAGATCGTGGTGGGAATGGACCGTGACGCCGTGCTTTCCTCCAAAGGCGCGCCCGACCGCCGCGTGCGCGAGGTTCGGGACGGCGTCGAGCAGGAAGACTGGATCTACGGAACGCCCCCCCACGTGCTCTTTGTAACTTTTGACGGTGACCAGGTCGTGGGCGTGAAACAGTATTGAGAGCGGCCGCATCCCCCACCGGTCCGGTATCCCTGAAGCGCGTTGCTCAGGCGCCAATCCGCGGCCTCCGCGACGGGGCATACAAGAACCACACTTCCTTCCGGTTGGTATTTGCATTTGGAATTAAGGGTGCGGCGCTTTACTGCTGTATCCCTGCGTTGAGCCTTTTCGCGCAGGCGAAGCGGGGACAATATGTACTGTTGACCATTTTGCCTTTGACTTAGTGGTTTACCCCGCTTAGAATTCTTGCTTCAAGTCAATCTACAGAAACGCACCGGAGGTAGCAATTATGCCAGTCAAGGTTGGAATCAACGGGTTCGGGCGCATCGGACGAAACCTTTTGCGCGCCTCCCTGAATGATCCGGGGATCGAAATCGTCGCTGTTAACGATATTACCGACCCCAAGACTCTCGCTCATTTGTTGAAGTACGACTCGATTTTCGGCATCTTCGAAGCCAAGGTTGGCTTCGGGGACGACTCCATCAGCGTCAATGGCAAAACGATCCGCGTCTTCAAAGTGAAAGATCCGGCCGAAATCGACTGGTCCTCGCTCGGCGTACAAGTGGTTGTTGAGTCCACGGGCTTGTTCACCAAAGCCGAGGATGCCAAGAAACACCTGAAAGGCACGGTGAAGAAGGTCATCATTTCCGCTCCGGCCAAGGGTGAAGACATCACCATCGTGCTGGGCGTGAATGAGAAGATGTATGACCCGGCCAAGCACCATGTCCTCTCGAACGCCTCCTGCACGACGAACTGCCTGGCGCCGGCGGCGAAAGTCCTCCACGACAGCTTTAAGATCCTCAAGGGATCCATGACCACGATTCACGCTTACACCAACGACCAGCGCATCCTGGACCTGCCCCACAAGGATCTGCGGCGGGCCCGCGCAGCGGCGCTTTCGATGATTCCGACTACGACCGGGGCCGCCAAGGCCGTCGGCTTGGTGTTGCCCGAACTGAAGGGTAAGCTCGATGGTTACGCCATGCGCGTCCCCACGCCGGATGTTTCGGTCGTTGACCTCGTGGTGCTGGTCGAGAAGTCCACGACCACCGAGGAAGTGAACGCCGCCCTTAAGAAGGCTGCGGAAGGTCCCATGAAGGGCATCCTCCAGTACGTCGAAGAGGAACTGGTCTCCAAGGACTTCACGGGCAATCCACACTCGTCGATGGTGGACGCCGGCTTCACCAAGGTAATTGATGGCAACCTGGTAAAGGTCGTCGCCTGGTACGACAACGAGTGGGGATACTCCTGCCGAGTTCGCGACCTGATCAGTTATGTCGCGGTGAAGGGACTGTAGAAGAGCAGTAGGCAGTAGGCACTAGGCAGTAAGCACTAAGCAGTAGACAGCGGGCGGCGGTGCCTGCTCTGTGGCAGCCCTGTTCTTCAGCCGGGATGGGAAATCAGCCCTCTCCCTTGGGGAGAGGGTGGCTGAGGTACGAGGCAGGGGGCCCCGAGCGCCGGGGGTGAGGGGTCAGTTCATCACCTGTAGAATCGCGTTCCTAATAAGTGGGGACGGTTTGCGAAACGCCCCCACTACTCCCTCTTCTCTGGGGAGCGGGTGCCAGTCGCCGAGCCCTAAGTGAAGCTGGGGTTTGCCCGCGGTTATTTGCACCGAGATAGGCAACAGCAGTCAGTTTCCAAGTACGACAAACTGGGAAGGATGATCGGCAAGATGATGGGAAGTCCGGAACGTTTCCTGCCTTCATAGGTTGGTTGCTGCCTTCTGCTTTCCGCCTTCTGCCTTCTGCCTTCTTCCCATCAATCGACTACATTCATTCGGAGTTAATACCATGGCTAAACTCTCAGTTCGTGACCTCAACCCCAAAGGCAAGCGCATCTTCATGCGCGTGGATTTCAACGTGCCCATGAACGACGCCGGAGAGATCACGGATGACACTCGCATCCAGGCCTCGCTGCCTACGATTCAGTACCTTATGGAGCGCGGCGGCCGGCTGATCCTGGCCTCGCATCTGGGCCGGCCCAAGGGCAAACCCAATCCCAAAATGAGCCTGAAGCCTGCGGCCACGCGCTTGGCGCAAGTGCTCGGCAAGCCCGTGGCCTTCGCGGCGGACTGCGTCGGACCGGAAGCCGAAGGCGCGGCGAAGGGGCTTAAGGACGGCGAGGTGCTTCTGCTTGAAAACCTGCGCTTCCACCCGGAAGAAGAAAAGAACGTTCCCGAGTTTTCCCAGCAGCTTGCGGCGCTGGCGGAAGTTTACGTGGATGATGCCTTTGGCTCTGCGCACCGCGCCCACTCCTCCACGGAGGGCATCACGCACTACCTTTCCCCCTGTGCGGCAGGGTTGCTGATGGAAAAGGAACTCGAATACCTGGGCAAAGCCGTGGGGAATCCCGCGCGGCCGTACCTTGCGATCGTGGGTGGCGCCAAAGTTTCCGACAAGATCGAGCTGCTGCAAAACCTCATGAAGTTCGCGGACAGTGTGCTGATCGGTGGCGCCATGGCTTACACCTTCCTGAAAGCGCAGGGCGTGGAAGTGGGCCAGTCGCGCGTCGAAGCAGACAAGCTCGACTTGGCTCGAGACCTGCTGCAATTCGCCGAGCGTCGCAGCATTGAGTTCCACCTGCCCCAGGACCACGTCGTAGCGGAAAAGCTCGACGCGAGCGCCGCCGCGGAAGTGGTCGGCACACGCAGCATTCCCGCCAACCGGTTGGGATTGGATATCGGGCCTGCCACGCGCGCCGCTTACGCTGCCCTGATTGCCAAGGCCAAGACCATCGTATGGAACGGGCCCATGGGCGTTTTTGAAATTCCCCAGTTCGCGGAAGGCACCATGGCCATTGCCCGCGCCGTCGCGGAATCATCCGCGGTTTCGGTGGTAGGCGGCGGGGACTCCGTCGCCGCCGTGAAGAGGGCGGGCGTGGAAGCGAAGATCTCGCACATCTCGACCGGCGGCGGGGCTTCGCTCGAGTTCCTCTCCGGCCTCACCCTTCCCGGCGTCGCCGCGCTGACGGAGAAGTAGGCAGTAAGCACTAGGCAGCCGGCACTAGGCAGTAGGCAGAAACCAACGAGGAGGCATCATGGGGACGCTGCGAAGCCGGCGTAAAGCTGCCGGGTTTCGCAATCATTCCGCCCAGCATTCGTCCGGCTGCCTAGTGCCTACTGCCTAGTGCTTAGTGCTTACTGCCTGCTTCCGGCTGCCTACTGCTTACTGCCGACTGCCTACTTCTAACTAAGGATGGGAAACATGCGAATACCGGTCATTGCTGGTAACTGGAAAATGTACAAGACCATCGCGGAAGCGGTGGATTTCATCGAGAAGATCAAGCCGGTGGCGGCGAAAGCCGGGCACTGTGAAGTGGTCGTAGCGCCGCCTTTCACGGCGCTAGCGGCGGCGGCTCAAGCTGCGAAGGGCAGCAAGGTCGCTGTGGGCGCGCAGGACCTCCACTGGGACAAGGAAGGCGCGCACACCGGAGACATTTCCACGGCCATGCTGCGGGATGCTGGCGCGACGCACGTCATCATTGGCCACTCGGAGCGCCGTCACGACCATGGCGAGACCGACGAGCAGGTGAACCGCAAGCTCAAGGCGGCGCTAGCCGCGGGCCTCACGCCCATCGTGTGCGTAGGCGAAACGCTGGCGGAGCGCGAGTCCGGCCGCACCGGGGAAGTCCTGCAAACTCAGTTCGAGGGCAGCCTTGCCGGATTGACCCCCTCCGAATTTTCCCGTATCATGATAGCTTACGAGCCGGTTTGGGCGATTGGCACGGGGCGCACCGCGACACCGGAGATGGCGGCGGAAAGTCACCGCGTCTTGCGCGACCTGGCTCGAAAGAAGTTCGGAGAAAATGAAGCAAACGCCGTGCGCATCCTTTATGGTGGCAGCGTCAAGCCCGATAACGTCGGCGGGCTGATGTCCCAGGAGGGAATTGACGGCGCGCTGGTGGGCGGGGCGAGCCTGAAAGTGGATTCGTTTACCGCTCTCGTGAATTACCCGCGAGCCTGAGCGCCGCGGGCCGGTAAGGAGCGGCATGATTACTCTGGTCCAAGTCCTGCACGTTCTCGTCTGCGCCCTGCTGATCGGAGCCGTGCTCCTGCAGGGCGGCGAGAATGTGGATATCACTGCGGCCTTCGGAGGAACCAGCCAAGCGGCCTTCGGTCCGCGCGGCTCGGTCACCCTGCTGGCCAAGATCACCTGGGTGTTGGGAGCGCTTTTTATAGCGACGTCGATTACCCTGGCCGTGCACGCCTCGAGCCAGGGCAGTGGATCGTTGTTGGAAGGCGCGCCCGCCAAGTCCGCGCCCGCGGTTCCCGCACCCGGCAGGAAGTAGGAAAGGCAGCATTCAGCGGTCAGCTTTCAGCACTCAGCAAGGACCGCGACGATTCACGCTGAGGGCTGATGGGTTAGCGCCCACTGGTTTGTTCAGGAATCAGCGCTCGGCCATGACGACGCCTTAGCTGACGGCTGATCGCTGAACGCTGACAGCTTCTATCAAGCCCTCCAAGTGCGGAAGTGGCGGAACTGGCAGACGCACCAGCTTGAGGGGCTGACGCTCGCAAGAGCGTGGGGGTTCGAATCCCCCCTTCCGCATACCAACCTTTGTTTTCAGCAGCTTATGCATTGGTGCAGAATGTAGTATTCTGCACCAATGACTATTTAACTCGTTTGGACTCAGATGCTTGTCCAGATCGCCGGAGTCTGGCCTTGGCAACGAACAGACACCAAGCATCAATCCCGTATGATCAAAAGACTCGAACGCATTGAAGTATCGTAGCTTACGTTCCAGACTTTACTTCTCCAGTGCTTACTCCAAAACTCCAATAGAACCTACAATCGCGACTTAATCACTCCACGGGGACTGGGAGGATCCAAATGACCTGGGCTCGTATGCTGGCGTGTATCACGGGGACGGTCGACCAGGAACTCTTGCGGAGGAACGAATATCGGGCAGCCGAGAACCGCATCCTCAGAGTCCAAATCAAGACCCGGCTGCTCCTCTCCGACGCTGAGAAGGCTACGCTCGCCGAGATCGGTCGTCGACTGGGGGACGCAAGGCTCTCCGCAAGTGGTCGAGAACGAGTACCAATTCGGTACCACTTCAGTGTCCACAGCGTGCCTGAACGTGCCTATCGGGTGTCAGCCGTGCCGCAAAATCAATGAGTTAGCCCAACTCACCTTGCCTAAGAAGCATGGGGTCGGGTGTTCGAATCACCCCGGGCGCACTAAATATCAATAGTTCAACAACTAACAAAATCGGCTTTCCCCCAAGAGCACCTGGGCGAGCCTCGAGTGGTCGAACGCGAATTCCCACGGTCCCCTACAGCTTAACTCATTGCGAATCAATACACCCTGGTTACATCGCGGTGTGAGTGGAATTCCCTCGTACCAAATCTGTACCAATTCGCGCTGCGGTGCTTATTGAACTCTCGCCATTGTGCACGAATTACGCTCTTCTTCTGGGCTTGCCGGGATAGCGGTCCAAACTGAATGCCAAGCTGACTGATGCCGGATAGTCGGGTATTGTCTTGCCTCA
>Ga0208321_1001021_pt1 | contig 10538 bp, 9 predicted proteins | sample June2015DPH_4_15_FD_184692 | JGI IMG/M metagenome (GOLD analysis project Ga0208321, IMG submission 184692) | Peatland microbial communities from SPRUCE experiment site at the Marcell Experimental Forest, Minnesota, USA - June2015DPH_4_150... | ecosystem: Environmental > Terrestrial > Soil >... | reverse complement strand
GGAATTGAGGCTTTTGATGTTTACGGGTTAACCGAACTGTGCGGTCCAGGCGTTTCCATCGAATGCTCTGAGCATAAGGGAATGCATATTTGGGAAGACCACTTTATTGTGGAAACAATTGACCCTGACACAGGAGAGGTTCTGCCTGCCGGAGAAGAAGGCGAATTAGTCTTCACAACCCTTACTAAAACAGGCTTACCCATGCTAAGATACAGAACAAGAGACATCTCCAAAATTGAAACAGAAAAATGCAAATGCGGACGCACACACGCCAGAATGATGCGTGTGCATGGAAGGTCTGATGACATGTTGATTGTACGTGGAGTAAATGTTTTCCCTTCACAAATTGAGTATGCAGTGATGTGCTTCTCAGAATTAGCGACCCAGTACTTAATAGTTCTTGACAGACCTGGAGCCTTGGACACGTTTTTGGTTAAGGTTGAATTGTCTGAGCAAGCCGCTAACAACCCGCAGTTGGACAAGAATGCGTTAAAGAATAGCATTCAGCAGAGAATTCACATTGTTACTGGGTTAACAGCTGACGTTGAAATCGTTAAGCCAAGCGAGATTCCGAGAACTGAGGGAAAAGCAAAAAGAGTTCTGGATTTGCGCAAGGGCAAAATGTAAAGGACTTAGCATATGACTTCCAAGATTGCAGCAAATAAGCCAGGCAGTTTTGCCTTGCTTAACGGCGATGAAGCAGTGGCTAGAGGCGCAGTAGAAGCCACCGTTAAAGTTGCAGCCTCGTATCCTGGAACGCCAGCTACTGAAATTTTGGAAGCCCTCGCCGAAGTTTCAAAGGAATTTGACATTTATGCAGAATGGAGTACAAACGAGATTGTAGCCACAGAAGTTGCTGCAGGCGCTTCAATGGCAGGCGTCAGAGCCATTGTTTCGATGAAGCATGTTGGCTTAAACGTCGCCGCAGACGCAGCCATGACCTTGGCATACACGGGCATTGAAGGCGGAATGGTTATTGCCGTCTGTGACGACCCAGCATTGCATAGCAGCCAAAACGAGCAAGACAACAGGTACTTTGCTGTCCACTCGAAGTTGCCATTGTTGGATGCTGGCAGTCCGCAGGAAGCTTTGGATATGGCGAGGGAAGCTTTTGAATTAAGCGAAAAATTGCATTTGCCAGTGATTTTGCGGCTAACAACCAGAGTGGCGCATGGAAAGGCAAGAGTGAAACTGGGCGAGTTTCAGAAAATCAAGCGGAAACCCGAGTTTGACAAGAACAGCTCAAGATGGGTGATGGTACCTTCTAACGCTATTAGGCAGCATAGGGTTTTAGAGGGCAGGTTGACGGAAGCAAAAAAGCTTGCTAATGATTCAAAGTTTAATGTGGTTGAGGACAATGGAAGCGAAATAGGCATAATTGGAAGCGGAGTAGGCTACTATTACGCACGTTCAGTTCTGGATACAAAAAAGTTTTCGTGGTTAAAATTAGGTTTTGTTTACCCTTTCCCAGAGGAAGTAGTTAAAAAATTCGCTTCAAAAGTTAAGAAGCTAATAGTGATTGAAGAGTTAAGACCATACATTGAGGAAAACATTCAGCGGTTAAATTTCCAATTATGCGGAAAAAGCCAGTTAGGTTTAGAAGAGATAGGCGAATTCACGCCCGATAACGTGCGCCAAGCCTTTGCAAGTTTAGGATTGACCGCTAAAGCAGAACCGCAGGAGCCTCTGGATTTGCCGCCTCGACCGCCAGCACTTTGCCCAGGATGCCCTCACAGGGCGTTTTATTACGCGCTTAACATGATTAACCAGTACGTTAATTGTGACAACGAGAAATGTGTCGGCTGCGACATTTGCGAGTACGCTTGCTCTTTTGAGAAAGAAAAAGTCTTCAACCCGCTTAAGTCGCGGATACGTTCGGTGAGAATTGGGCTAACTTTTAACACAGCAGTGACCTGCAAAGCCTGCAAAGATGCGCCGTGTGTCGCTGCCTGCCCGGAAGATGCGTTAACGCAATCACAAGAGACAGGAGTAATAACTGTTGACGAGGAGAAATGTAAAGGCTGTGACTGGTGCATCGAAGCATGCGAATACGGCGCCATAACATTACATCCGAGCAAGAACAAAGCAGTTGTCTGTGACATGTGCCAAGGCGACCCTAAATGCATCCCGCTATGTCCAGAAAGCGCTTTGAGTTTGACTGGAAAATCAAACGACAAAATCGTCACAGGCGACATCGGCTGCTATACGCTGGGTGTTTTGCCGCCTGTAAACACGGTTCAAACATGCCTGTGCATGGGAGCTGGAATTTCGCAGGCTGCAGGCATGGTTCATGCTGGCGTAAAGGACAAAGTATTCGCAGTCATTGGCGACTCCACCTTTTTCCATGCGGGAATGCCTGGGCTGCTGAACATTGCGTACAACAAGGCTAACGTGTGCGTAGTTATCATGGATAATAGCATAGTCGCAATGACGGGGCATCAGCCAACACCAGGGTCAGGAAAAACCGCCATGGGCACTGATGCTAAAATAATAAGAATTCAAGATGCTGCAAAGGGTCTTGGAATAGAAAAAGTGGATGTCGTTGACCCCTATGACATTAAAGCCACAACCCAAGCAATAAGAAAAACTCTTGATTACAACGGTCCATCAGTCATTATATCCCAGAGACCATGCCCGCTTTTAATTGAGAAAGGCACCCCCAGAGAAGTCTTAGAAAAATGCAACGCCTGCGGAGTATGCGTGAAAGCCTTCGGTTGCCCCGCCATCTACTTATCAAGCGAACGCGCCGAGATAGAGGCCACTCTCTGCTATGGATGCGGCGTCTGCGAAACTGTCTGTCCCTTTGAAGCCATAAGGAGAAAAGAAAAATGAAACTGGACATCGTTTTCAGCGGCGTTGGCGGCCAAGGAGTGGTAGTTTTAAGTGATATTTACTGTGAAGCCGCCATGCTGGACGGTTTTGACGTGGCGAAGGCAGAGGTTCATGGTATGGCTCAGCGTGGAGGGTCAATAGTGGCATACGCAAGAATCGGCGATAAAGTTGAATCTCCCCTGATTGAAACTGGAAAAGCCGACGTGCTAGTTGGTTTTGAAATTCTTGAAACCGCAAGAGCTCTTCCAATGCTAAAGAAGAACGGCACCGTAATCGTTAACATGAAGTACATCCAGCCGAACTGCATGATTTCAGGAGCTAAACCCAAAAAAACCGAAGAATTAATAAAAATACTAAAGTCAAAAGCCAAGGTTCATGAAGTAGATGGCATAGGCATAGCTGAAAAATTAGGAAACACTTTGGTCGTGAACACTATTCTTCTCGGAGCCTTATCTGCTCTTCCAGAAATTCCAGTTAAGAAGGAATCTTTTCAACAAGCCATAGCTAGCAGGCTTAAAGAAAAATACGTTAATTTGAACCTAAAGGCGTTCCAGCTAGGCAGAGAAAGCGTGTTAATGAGTTAATTTTATTAGCAAACAGCTTCGATATAGCAAATAAAAAGGAAAGAGGATGTAAATTTGCAAAAGAAAATACTTGCTTTAATCGTAGCTATAATAATAATCGTAGCAACAGTTGCAACTTTGCAATTATTACCAAAAGCACCATCACCTGAAGCTCGAAATATAAAGATAGGCTTAGTTGCGCCAATATCTAAGTCGCCAGTAGGAACCGACATGCAACGTGCAGCTCAAATGGCTGTGAACGAAATTAACGATGCAGGCGGCATCTACGTATCAAGCTGGAACACTCATGTGAACATTACTCTAGTGCCTGTTGACACAATCGACGACGCTCCAGGAAACGCTGTTACACCAGTAACTCAAGCAGTGGAATCAGACAAAGTAGACATGCTCATCGGCGGATACGGTAGCGCAGGAACTCTTGCTGACGAAGTAGTAGCTATCACCAATAAGGTTCCTTTCATAATCACCGGAGCCTCAAACCAGCTTGTTACTAGAAGAGGACCACAAGGCAACTATGGCGGCTTAGCACCAGGCAGTGCCAATATTATCACTGACGCGGATGGAATGAGTTATATGTTCCACTATTGCACCACGACCTATCACTATACAAAGACAGTAGTTGATTTCTTTGCCCAAGAGATGAAGCCAATGGTCGCTACTGACCGAAACTTCAGCCTTGCATTGTTCTACCGTAATGACGCTTTCGGACAAGGTGTTGAACAAGCTGCCAAATATTGGATACAGAATGAAAGCCTACCAATCACCATCGTAGCAGATAGAAGTTATGATCCTACTACCACTAATTACCAGACTGACTTAACAGTAATTAAACAAGCGCACCCAGATGCAGTATTTGTCGCTGACAATCCAGACAAAACGCCATTGATAATCCAGCAGGGATGGAATGACGTAGGATTAAAGACTGCTTACGTTGCTGTTGAAAACAATCAAGACCCAACATTCTACAATCTGCTAGGAAGCACTGGTAACGGACAACTTTTGGAGTCAAAAATGGATCCATTCATGGTACCTTCATACTCGTCAGCAGTACAAACATACGCTCAGAAATTCAACCAAACCTACGGTGTAATGCCGGGAATGATGGGCGCTGACACATATGACGCATTCTACATTGCTAAAAGTGCAATTGAAAGCGCAGGAACAGTTGACAAAGCAACAGTGCGCCAAGCCATTGAGAACACTGACATGAATCAAATGCTCATTATGACCACTACAGGCAAAATAAGCTTCAGCACAGGCGTTAACTACCATGAAATTAGCCCAGTGACTTTCATAGAGCAACTCTACTGGAACGCAACAACCAATAAGTTGCAATCGCAAATAGTTTGGCCAGCAACTGTACCAGGCATAAGCAATTTCAAACAAGCGGACTTTAAATTGCCAACAGGCTACCAAGCTGGAAGCTAAAGTAAGCTTCCTTCCAAAAATTTTTCTTCTTTTATTTTCTTAAACTAAAAACATTTTAAATAGTTAAATGAGAATTAAGAAAGCCAAGAGCTTATCGATGAATGATTGAGGGAAAAACTGTATCATGGACATAACCGCTGGGACAATCGTTTTAACTTTAATCTGGGGAGTCGCAATTGGCTGCATTTACATGCTACTGGCTACTGGATTAAACATTATTTTCGGGGTTATGAAACTGGTCAACTTTGCGCATGGACAGTTTCTTATGATAGGCGCTTATCTTACTTGGGCCATCTCCGTTGCTGCAGGCTTAAACGCGTATATTGCGATTCTTGTCTCAATGGCCTTAGTTGCTGGTTTAGGCGTTGTTATTGAACGGTTTACTTTTCGCAGGGTTTTGGGAACAGAAAAACTCAATGAAATTTTTGTTAGTCTTGGGTTGATTTACATTTTTGAGAATGCTGCCTTGCTTATTTGGGGAGATCAGTCTCAGCAGATTGTTAGCCCTTTTAGCGGTTTGAGTTTGAATTTGCAGAGTTTTTCAATAACTTATGATCGTATTGTCGCTGTTTTTGTGGTTGTTGCTGTACTGGTAGGTTTTGGATTGCTGATAGGGAAAACCAAGATTGGCTTAGCTATGCGGGCTACAAGTCAATCAAACGGTACAGCCAAGCTTATGGGCATAAATATAGAAAAGATTTACATGATTACATTTGCTTTAGGCTCAGCTTTAGCGGCTGCAGCCGGGGGCCTTTATGGCATCATTTTCTCGTTTAACGCCCAAACTGGGGCAATGCCAACCATCATAGCTTTCGCGATAATCATACTTGGAGGGTTAGGAAGCATAAGAGGCGCCATTGTCGGCGGCTTGCTATATGGCATTGCTGAACAGATGGCAACTCTGTTTCTGGGGGGAATATGGTCTACCGCTGTTGCTTTTGCCCTGCTCATAGCCGTCCTTATAATTAGACCTAACGGGATATTCGGTGAAAAAGGAGAATAAAATGCCAGTAACCCAACAACTTAACATGTTTTTGCGTTCTAAGGGCTTTCAACTTTTAGTGGTCTGTTTCGCGGTTTTAGCGTTAATTCCAATATTTATTACTGACAGCTTTTTCTTGTTCGTTTTTACACTCATATTTATCTTCGCGATTTACGCGGCAAGCTGGAATTTTCTGGCAAATTCTGGGCAAGGTTCCCTTGGTCATGCGGTCTTTTTAGGCATCGGCGGGTTCGCTTCGGCAATCATTGGCGGCAAAATTTCAATAGCGATTATTGGATTTTTAGGAGTGATTCAAATGCCGATTGGAGCTTTATCTGTGCTAATTCAAGTCTCTGTGCTTCTTGTTGGCGGCTTGATTTCAGCAGGAATTGGTTTGCTGATTGGTTTGGCTTGTGTCCGGTTGAAGGCTTGGTATTTGGCTATAGTGACGTTTGGTTTTTCAGTGATAGCTGGCAGCCTCTCCAGCCAGTTTGATTCTTTCACTAATGGGATAAACGGTTTTGCGCCAACATTATTTGTGCCTGGAGGATTCCCATTTTACATCTTGGTAATCTCTTTCACTGTAACATCGGTTGCGGTTATGCATTTGATTATGAAGTCACGAATGGGGCTAGCTTTCAGAGCTATACATGGAAATGAAGCAGAAGCAAAAATGATCGGGATAAACACGGCAAAATACAAGCTGATAGCCTTTGTCATTAGCACGTTTTTCGCTGGCATCGCAGGAGGATTATATGTTTATTTTATCCGGTTTGTTGATAACTCCATTTTTTCGCCGACTAACTCGTTTTTGCCGCTTATAATGACTGTTATTGGTGGCTTGGGCACGGTGAGTGGACCAGTCATCGGCGCGATTTTCCTCACATCAGTCGGGCAAATTTTAACAACCCAAAGCGTAACTCAATCTTTGAGCACAACACTGGGGCCATTTTTCCCAAAAGTTGGCTACGTTGGACCACCTTTAACCTACTTAATCATTGGTGTAATCCTATTGGTAATCTTTATTTTCTCTCCTAAAGGGTTAACATCGCTGTTCCGCAAATTCTACAATTACCTGATAACGGAAGACAAAGGAGCTAAGACTTCATGAAGGGAAAAGACTATTTTGCAGAAGCATTAGGAATTCAAGTTCTCGAAGTGAAAGATGGCTATGCGAAAGTGTCAATGAAGGTGGAGAAGAACCATACGAACGCTTTAGGCTTCACTCATGGAGGCGCCATTTTTTCGCTGGCTGATTACGCTTTTGCGCAAGCATGCAACTATGGAGATAATGTTGCCGTTGCAGTTCAAGTAAACATAAACTTCCTAAAACCCTCTGTTGAAGGAGACACTTTAACGGCTGAAGCGGTCAGGGTTTCTGACGGAAAAACAATGGGCTTATACCACGTGACGGTTAAGAATCAGGAGAAAATGATAGCTTTCTTTTCAGGATTAGCATTCAAAAAGTAATTTTATCCATGCGGTTAGTTCTTATTCTTCGTTCGGAAGGCGCCACAGGCAATCCCTGGTCTATGATCTCTAGCGCACACGGGAATGCCTTCAACGTTTTCGAAGTTGACGCAGTTTACGCAAAACCGCTCGTACGGCGCATCAGGGTCTGAAATCTCTGGTTTTGGCTTGAACTCTTGGCAGCAAACCGAAGGCCCATGATGCATAGCGCATAATGCAACTTTATCGATGCTTCTTCGGTCCTCGAGGTTCAAGCAGTCTCTGCAACTTTCTATTTGCATTTTGCTATCACCTTACTTACTCACTATTCTTCAATTTTGATTAAACAACCATTTATTTTATAATAATCTAAACGTATAAAAGGTTTGCTTGAATAATATTGAACGTTTGTTTAAAATCAGCCATAAACCATTACTTGATTAATAAAAACTGCCGCTCAAACTTAATTTACAAATCAACCAAACACAACCGCGGTCCATTCAGAAAAAGGAATTAACCAACAATATTTTTATGTCGGTCTAAACCCTAGAGTCACAATGCTGGGGTGGCCGAATGGTTCAGGCGACAGCCTGCAGAGCTGTTATATATGGGTTCAATTCCCATCCCCAGCTTTTTGGCATAAACCCATATACTTTGGATAAACCCATATACTATTTGCGTTTTCTAAAGAGTTTCAGCTTATCCATTTCACAAACGTATTCGTAGCCTGACTCAATGAGATCTGTTGCTTCCTTGACGTTTGAAGCTGCTTTACAGATGAAGTCGTCATCCTCGAATGTTACCAGCTGCGTGTAGATTAGAGTGTTTTTGATGTTTTTGTGTCCGAGCAGACGCATGACGCGCAGGATGTCTTTGGTTTTGCGGTATTCCATTGTGGCAAGGACGTTGCCTCGTCCAGCACTAAAATTTCAGGATTTGCAACCAGCGTTTTGGCTAAACATGAGTTGCGCGCACTTTCCCATTTGCAGCATTAATTTATCGATTTGCTCTTAGCAAATTATAATTATCTCGCTCGCTTTGGACAAGGTGTTGTTAAGAACGGTAAGAACGATCGACGAGTGTGATCCCTTGAAAGAAAAACCCAATGTTCTAATCGTCGGAGCAGGCGCAATCGGTTTAAGCGTAGCAGGCTGGATTTTTCCTTCCAATGAAAACTTGCATCTTCTAGCACGAGGCGAAAGCGTTGCTGCGATTAGAAAACACGGGTTACGGCTTTATCAAATAGGTAAAGAAGACACAACTGTTCCAATGCCAGTGAAAGTAATTGAATCATTAGACGAGATTCCGCCTCCAGATATTATAATCATTGCCGTGAAAAACTATGATCTCGACCGAACAGCTCAGACGCTCAGGCACCAACTCGGAAATTATCAGCCAATCGTTGCGACCCTTCAGAACGGCGTAGACAACCAGCAGATACTGCCCAAGTATTTTTCCAAAGTAACATACGGCGTCGTCTGCTACAACGCATGGCGAGAAGGTGCCGGGAAAGCCACATATGTGAAACGAGGATACCTAATTATTGGAACCCCAAACAATGGCCTGCAACCCGAACTTCAAAGCGTTAAAAACGTCTTATATCCTGGATTAGAATGCTTTATCACCAATCGTTTACAGGATGCAGTTCACTGTAAATTAGCAATTAATCTCATAAACGCATTAATGGCACTAGTGGGGTTTCGAAAACGGTCCATTGAGTCTGAAAAGATTCTTGTGCACATGACAACTAGATTGCTATGGGAAGGAATTCAGGTGCTGCAAGCGACAGGTTTTGAGGAACATGATCTTGGTAATATGCCCTCTTGGAACGATATCCGAATAGCTGTTAATATCCCAGAATCACCTGCAAATCCCCTTTACGACTTTATCGTCAACAGGGTCGGACCAACCAGCATGACACAAGACGTGTTCAGTGGAAAGACGAACACAGAATTGGAATCATTGAACGGGCATATGCTTGAGTTAGCCCGCAGGGTAGGGGTTCCGATGTCGATTAACCAAGCTATCTATGAGATAGCTAAGGAACGTTTCTGCTCCAGCTTCAAACCCATCCAAGAAATTGACCTTTGGGAAATGATAAACAATAGAATTCTCGACCGTTCGCGCGTGCTTATTCGAAAACTTGCAACACTAGGCGATTGCGATTGAAAGCAAATGTTAAAGAACGAAAAGAAAAAAGTGGGTTTGCGGGTGACATCTCCACTTTGGTGAGGGTTCAATTCCCATCCCCAGCTCTTAAGACGAATCATGGATTTCTCGAGATAATTGTTTTCTGTTCACTTGCGTCCTTTCTGAATAGTATAGCTGCAAAAATTGGCAGAAGAATTTCTTCGTTTTCTTCTTTCAGTTTAGCTTAAAGTAAATGCGTCTGTTATTTTTGCCCTTGTTCTCAGTTTTAACAAGTTCGACTTTTCCAATCTCTCTCAGGTTTCTTACGTGAGTACCGCCGTCTGCCTGCCTGTCTACACCGACTATTTCGACGATTCTGAGGACTGGAAGATCTGGCGGGAACGCTTCAGCCATCTTAACGATGCCAGGGATTTTCATCGCTTCTTCTCGGGGCAACTCATACCACTTAACAGGGATGTCGGTGATGAATAACTCGTTCGCCTTCGCAAGGTACGCTTCCAGAAGTGCTCTGTCAAATTTTTCTATGCTGAAGTCAAAGCGGACATGGTCTTCTTCAAGCTGGTTGCCCGTGATAAGTGCGCCTGTGCCTTTGTTAAGAAGGGCTGCGAGGACATGGGCGGCAGTATGACTGCGCATAAGTTTGTACCTTCTTTCCCAGTTTAGAACTAAGCGAACCTTGTCGCCTGGTTGAAGACCAACATGGTCAACTTCATGAGAGATTTCGCCTGAGAACTTGCCAACATAGATGACGTTATAGACCTCGTTGCCTTTGATTATCTTGCCCGTGTCATGTGGTTGACCCCCGCCTTTGGCATAGAAAATCGTTTGATCCAGAATCACGTACTTTCCATCTTTGACAGAAACTACGGTAGCGTCGGATTCTTTGAGGTAACTGTCGACCAAGAACAATGCTTTAGTCATGGAAGCATCTCTTTGAAGGCTCTGTTGTTCTTTCTCTAAAAAACTCTATATCAGCTTTGCGTAAACAGCGGCGCATTTAAAAGCAAAAGCCAAAGAAGCACAGAACAAAAAATGCATGCCTGCCTAATCCGTGAATTTCCTAAATTCAAAACATGTTTTCGTTCTCAGCTTTTCAGCATACATCCCCAGCT
>Ga0208321_1001017_pt1 | contig 10617 bp, 10 predicted proteins | sample June2015DPH_4_15_FD_184692 | JGI IMG/M metagenome (GOLD analysis project Ga0208321, IMG submission 184692) | Peatland microbial communities from SPRUCE experiment site at the Marcell Experimental Forest, Minnesota, USA - June2015DPH_4_150... | ecosystem: Environmental > Terrestrial > Soil >... | reverse complement strand
TGTACCTTTCTCGGATTAAATCCGCCCTCCTATGCAAAACACGAAGTGGCGTCTGCTGCTTTATTGAAGCTCCACTTAGCGTCTCTTCCAACATTCGCAAACCCTCCTCGGAAACCTCGTTCTCAAACTCAGCCAATAGCCGATACTCCTTCTGTGCGCCTTCACCCTTCTTCAGTCGCCTGACCACATCTTTAGTGGTAAAACGTAACCGCGAAACCTCAACCTTCCCCACGGCATCAGCATTAATTTTGGCTTGTATTTCTTTCAAATCAACAAACCGCTTTTTTGGCTTAGAAACCTCAATAACAAAAGGCCTCCCAGTACCCAGCATCCGAGCATCAATGTCTTCGCGTCCAGAAGCGTGAAACGCTGTTTTTTCGCCCTCAGTTGCTTCCAACAGCGGCTTTGAGGATAGCTCCTCGACTGATTCTGGATATAGTTTACCGGTTCCGCCGCACTTTTCACAGCCTTTTCCGCGGCAGTTTGAACAGAACCATTTTGACTGCGGAATATCTCGCACTAGCTTACGGTACCTACCGGCGACAAAAAGAGGGTTAACTTGAACACGCACCTTCTCAAGGAAAGGGTTGATTACTACAACAATGTCAGGCTTTAAGTAATCCACCTCTTTACCCGTGCGTTCGGCAAGGGCTTTGCCAAACAATCGTCCAAATTCATGCTTAATACTTTCGCCGTAGCCAAGGTTGAAGGCAGCCTTAAACTCATCTTCACGTTCCTCAACCTTAACTGGTAATTCAATTCCCACAAGGTACGTAGTAAACTCATAACCTTCGAGGGCGCTTAAGGATTTCTCGGTTAGGCTGTTAAGAAGCTCAAACTTGCCTTCACAAATGAAACACTTCGCTTCCAATGCTTTTTTAGGAACGCGTTTCTTCAGGTGTTTTAGGGTTTCTTGGGCTTCTCTTGAAAAACCATTAGCCGCCAAAATTTTAAGCTGTTTAATGCCATCAAGGTTTTTTTCTTTAGCAAGGTCGTTGGCTTGCAAGGTTAAACTAATTTTTAATGCTGCACCTCGAACGTTATTTTCCATGCTGTAACCAAGCAAAGCAAATTGTCTACCAAGACAATGGTCACAAAGGGGATATTTGCTAAGAAGCTCAAACGCTTTTTCGAGTACATCCATTTCATGAAGCCTACCTGCCGAAAGTCGCGGGCATTCCCCTTCCGCCAAGACCGAAAGGCAGTTTCTTTTTACGCTTAAACATCTTTAGCATTTTACGCATCATAACATACTGCTTTAGAAGTTCTTTAACGTCTTTTTCAGTTGTTCCTGAACCGCGTGCCACACGTCTTGCCCTAGAAGAGTTCAACACCTTAGGGTTGTCCCTTTCTTGAGGTGTCATGGATTGAATTATTACTCGCCATTTATCCAAGCGGCCTTCAGCCGTATTCAACATTTCTTCGGGCACATCATAGGACATGCCAGGCAACATCTTGAGCACTTTCCTGAAGGGCCCCATGCCTTTGACAGCTTCAAACTGCTCATACATGTCGGTTAGGGTGAATTTGCCGCTGAGTATTTCCTTTGCTTTCTTCTGCGGAACCTTAATTTCGGCATCATGCACCTTCTCCAAGAGCGTTTCTAAATCGCCCATGCCTAAGAGTCGACCGACAAAGCGCGAGGGAATAAACGGCTCGATATCCTCGATTTTCTCGCCTGTACCAATGAACTTTATTGGAGCACCTGTTGCTGCAACTGCTGACAGTGCGCCTCCACCACGTGAGGAACCGTCGAGTTTTGTTACGATGATTGCGCCTATGGGTGTTGCTTCATGGAATGTTTTCGCTTGAATGAGTGCTTGTTGACCGATGGTGCCGTCAATCACCATTATGACTTCGTCAGGCTTGATGTTCTTCTCAAGGTCTTTCATTTCCTTGATTAAGTTTTTCTCTTCCTTGTGCCTGCCCGCCGTATCAACGATTAACAGGTCCTTGTCGTTGAACTGCTTTAAGCCTTCCCTGACAACTTTAACTGGGTCTTTAGCCTTCAAGTCACCATAAATAGGAATGTTTATCCTGTTTGCCAGTTGCTGAAGCTGAGCGAACGCGCCAGGACGATAGGTGTCAGCGCAAATCAACGCTGGCTTTAAACCTCTTTTCTGGAAATACCTCGCCAGTTTTGCTGCCTGAGTGGTTTTTCCGGAGCCTTGGATTCCAACAAGCATTATAATTTTCCTTTTTTCAGGCTCCATCTTGATTGGAACAGGCTTATCACCTACAAAGTGAGTTAACTCTTCGTAAACGACTTTTATAACGTGCTCGCGTCTTGAAATGCCCGGAGGAACTTTCTCTTTTAACGCTCGCTCCTCTATGCGCTTGGATATTTCGAGGACAAGTTGAACATTAACATCTGCTTGGAGTAACGCTCTTTGTATGTCGCGGACGAGTTCCTTCACTGTTGCTTCGTCCACTACGGAAGCTTTGAAAACCTTTTTCAAGGCGTCGTAAAGAGAAGAACCTAACCTGTCTAATGCCATCAGAGTCTCCAGCCCTTAAACATCTATTATTCTTTTAAATAAAGATTACAGCATAAAAGTCTAATAATACAGGTTAATTTCTTTTTTAAGACGTTTGTGAAGCCTCAGTTTCCCCATTTTAAGCTATCTTCACAATTCAGACGGCTCTTCATGCATCATTGGCTTCATCAGCAAAAAGGTTCCAACTAGAAAATAAACGTTAATGGAAAATCTTAAAACAAAATAGGCTATATTCTGTAGGGGCGAGAGAGTTGGATGCAGAACGAGGAATACATGCTGGCATTTTTGTTTTATTTCTTGTTGGTTTAACAGTTTTAAGCGCGTGGGCATGCTACACTTACTTACAGAGTAACCTTATACTTGTAATCGCGAGCATTGCTTTAAGCTGGGGTATAATTCTCTTAGCAATGTACTTGAGCTTCAAAAAGCTCGGTTGGAAATGGTGGAGCTGAGAAATAGCAATGATCCCCTTGTCTACCGTTTATGGCTTGGGTTTTTAAGGCAGACCATGCTAGATGGTTCAAGGATGTTGCTAGTTTGGAGCCAAGCGAAGAACTTAACGCATCAACTTTCCAAACTTATATGTATCTTGTTAAGGTTGGGCGGCCTGTTGGTCCCAGAGACGTTATGCGTGGAGCCAACCTGAGCAGCCCAAGCGTCGCGTACAGGAACCTTCAGAAACTTATGGATTTAGGCTTGGTTGTTAAAGATGAGTATAACAATTACGTGGTCAAGGAAAAAGTGAGCAAGAGAGGTTACGTTTGGGTTGGAAAGACGCTAATGCCCAGCTTTATAATCATCGGCTTTATTTTCGTAGGCATGTTAATCGCTGAAGTTGGTGTCCTGGTTCCTCATTTGATTGTAGGAGCTCCGATTGAGGAGGCGTTTTGGTTCTGGATCGTTACCACTATTGTTGCCGCCTCGCTTTTCCTAGTTGAAGCAATTCGGTTCAGGATGAAACCTAAGGATTAGCTCTAGGTGGAAGTTTTCCGGCCTCTGCAAACATTCTGCTGGTTAGTAGAGACTATAGCCGCAAAACGCAAAGTGTTAAAAATGAAATTTCAATATAGTTGGTGAATGTTTACTTTGTAAAGGGAAAGAAACCTTGAAGGGCTCATTAGCGATTATGTTTATTGCCATCTTGTTCTTATCCATTTTTTCAGCAGTCCCTTCCATGTCGACGACTCAACAAGCTTCTGCAGATTGGCCAATGTTCCGCGCTGACCCATCTCACAGCGGCGTAGGCACAGGAAGCCCCGTGGTAACTGCCAAGCTGCTCTGGAACCATACTATCGGCGGCCAAATTTACTCGTCTCCGGCTGTGATGAGCGATGTGGTTTACATAGGCTCCTTAAACGGCAACATTTATGCGTTGAAGGCTAATAGTGGAGAAGAGCTGTGGAATTACACTACCGGCGGTCAGGTTTATTCGTGTCCTGCTGTTGCTAGCGGGGTCGTTTATGTGGGCTCAGCTGACGGCAAAGTGTACGCTTTAAACGCTACCAGCGGTAGCAAGCTGTGGAGTTTCACCACTGGCGACCAGGTTGATTGTTCTCCAGCCGTTGTAAACGGCGTTGTCTACGTAGGCTCATACGACAACAACGTTTATGCCTTAAATGTCACTGACGGCGCAAGGCTATGGACTTACGGCACCTCTGCCCCGATTTGGTCCTCTCCCGCTGTCGTTGCAGGTGTTGTCTACATAGGCTCTACTGATGGCAATACTTATGCGTTGAATGCATCTAGCGGCACCAAACTCTGGAATTACACTAACGGCTACCCAACCGAGTCGTCGCCTACAATCATAGGCGGATTCGTTTACACAGGCTACGATAACGGTAGCGTTTATGCTTTAGATGCAACTAACGGCTCACAAGTCTGGGGCTTCGCCGCTCGTAACATTATTAAATCCTCTCCCGCCGTTGCGGGTGGCGTTGTATACATAGGCTCCTTGGACAACAACATTTACGCGTTAAACGCTACTAACGGGGCGAAACTTTGGAATTATACCACTGATGGCACGGTTTATTCGTCTGCTGCAGTCGTCGATGGCGCAGTTTACGTGGGTTCTGAGGATGGAAACATTTACTCGTTAAACGCCACTAGTGGCGCTAAACTTTGGAGCTACGGCACTAACGGCTTTGTTGAGGCGTCTCCTGCAGTTGTCGGCGGCGTAGTCTACCTGGGCTCCCTAGACGGCAACATTTACGCGTTGACTAACCCAGTCAAGTCGTCTAATTCATCATTCGTTATTATTTTAATAGTGGTCATTATCGTTATTGTCGCCTCGGTAGCAACAGTTGTGATTCTCAAAACAAGGCAGAGAACCAACTGAAAAATTCCAGCTTCTATTTCGCAATCAAGTGTTCCAGCTATGGAACATGGTGTTCCATGTGTAGAACTAAAAGTTGCCTGTTGACATTTATTATTGGTAAGGTGTCATGGGTGCAAAAAGGACAATTATCCGAGCAAACAAAGGGCAAAATTAGAGTTGCTTTGCTAGTTGCTCTAGTTACCGTGGTTATCGGGTTTTTCATGTACTACTTCACTTTTACCTCGGTTGGCTATAACAATTGGCAATTCGTTATCATGAATATTGTGCTCTTCAGCGTTTTCTTTTTGCTCTCGTCCTTCCGAAGGAAACTCAACCGGTTGCCCAATAGTGTCTACGTAGCTTTCATCGTTGCCCTGTTCGCAGAAATGTATGGCATACCGTTGACAATGTACTTTTTCATGGGCATCTTCGGCTACAACAAAATCTTCAGCATTGAATTCCTTCTCACCCAAGTGACGGGGCAACAACCGTTCTACATAGTATACCACTATTGGGTCTTTCCCGCCTCAAAAATAATAATCGGCGCAGGCATGCTCTTGGTTATCTTCGGCTGGTACCAAATCTTCCAAGCCAAAGGCAAACTGGTGACCACTGGACTCTACAAGTACATTCGCAACCCACAATACCTCGGATTTCTAATGATAACCGGCGGCTTAAACGTCCAATGGTTGACAATCATTACAACAGCGATCTGGCCAGTTCTAGCCATCCTGTATTATCGCCTGTCAAAGATTGAGGAAAAAGAAGCCCAAGCAAAATACGGCGAAGAATTCAGCCAATACAAGCGCACGACACCCAGGTTTATTCCTCGCCTAAGAAGAAAGCAGCAAAAAAAAGAGGGGTAAATTCTGGCCAAATCCTCAAAAAAACAAAGAGATATCATAATCGCCTCAATAGTGATAGCAATGCTTATCGCTTCTTCAATTGTCGCATTAGCTATCTCTTACCAAGCACCAGCAGCCAAGCAGGCACAACTTGCCGATGGGGTCCATGCCCTAGGAGTAATTGACAGAATAACTTTGGAAACCCCGGGAGGCTATTATGGCGCGGCTTATGATTCTGATAAGGGAGAGATATTCGTAACCAATGCGGATTACGGTTCGGTTTCCGTGATATCGGATAGTAATAACACTATGGTTGCAAACATACCCGTAGGAAGCCTACCCCTTGATGTAGTTTATGATTCTGGAAAAGGAGAGGTATTCGTGGCCAACTATGCTTACGATTCGGTCTCGGTGATATCGGATAGAACTAATGCTGTAGTTGCAAACATAACCGTAGGAGGGCAACCCTCTGGCTTGGCTTATGATTCTGGAAAAGGGGAAATTTTTGTAGCCAATAGACTTGACAATACGGTTTCGGTGATATCTGACAGTACTGACAGTGTCATTGCAACTGTAAGTGTGGGAAATAGTCCCTATAATCTAGTGTATGATTCTGCTAAGAGCGAGATCTTTGTTATTAATTATGGCGATAATACGGTTTCAATTATTTCGGATAGCACAAACAGCGTCGTTGCAACCGTGACTGTGGGAAATAACCCATATTGTGCAGCTTATGATTCGGGCATGGGTGAAATTTTCGTAACTAATTATAATTCCAGTTCAGTCTCCGTGATATTGGATGGCAACAACACTGTAGTTGCTAACATAACTTCATTAGACCAACCCTTTGGCTGTGTATATGATTCTGGTAAGGGAGAGATATTCGTAGTCAACTATGATTCGATCTCAGTGATATCGGATAGCACCAACACTATAGTTGCAAACATACCCTCAGAAATCCAATCCCAAAGCATAGCTTATGATTATGGCAAAGGAGAGATATTCGTACCCAATTCTGAACACGGCACTGTATCGGTGATTTCAGATTCCTCGGTCACCTCTGCGTCGCCGAGCCCAACTGTGCCGGAGCTCAGCGGTGTAGGCCTAATTTTAGTGGCGGTAGCAATGATAGTTGTGACCATGTGCGCGGTTGCATGGGCAGTAAGAAAATCGACCAGAACTAACTCTGATTCCAAGCAGAAAACGAAGTAGAACAAAACCTGCTATAACGATTTTTTCTAGGCCAAACACAGAAATGACAACCTAAGGACACTGCTTTTCATTGCTTTTCAATGCTTTTTATCATAGTTTTATCTGTTTTTCATGCAGAAAAAGCACTAACAAGAAAAACAGAGCTGAATACAGGGCAAGAAGCAAATTTAAAATGATGAATGGAAGAGAAAATATAGCATTTGAATGCTTGATTATTTTACTCTGACGATTTTTACTCTTCCAAGTATTTTCCAGTATTCAATTTCTGCGCCGGGGGATAGCTTGGCTTTGAGGTCTTCCTCTTCAGGAAATGGAGCATCTAAGTACTCGTAGGTTTCTAGATCCATTATTTGAACTCCCGTGGGGTTGATGGCGAAAACTTGTCCGGGTCTTTTATCAATTAGTGGAATTTCAGCGCCTAAATCAACGGGTTTGACGAATTGTCTTTTTTGACCGTCAAATACGCCGATGGCAACTATTCTGAATTTGGCGGAGCCGTGTTTTCCAGGCTTTGACTTTGCAATGTCTACTATTTTGCAGGGTTCGCCTTCAATCATCATGTAGCCGCCAACGCGTAATTCTCCGACATCGACTGGTCTGCTCATACACTCACCAACAGTACTATGTCTATTCAAAGCATTCTGAATAACAGCCATATATAGATATTTATTAAGTTTTAATTGTCTAGGTAAACTTTTAGAATTTCCATCATCATTTACGCTTTCTAAAAGGCTTATGTTCATCGACTTCTGAGGGTGGGTAAAGTTAACGGGTTGACTAAAGGAATCGAGCATTTAGATCCTGTTGTGAAGCGAATTCTTCAAAAAGCACTAAATTGTGTGTAAGAAGAGGCTTGAAAAACAGTCAGAAGCGCTTATGCTTGATGGAAAATAGTTAGAGCCTTATGAATTTGTGAAGGAACATGGCTGGAAATATGCGCTTACTTACGCGAATTATACGCGGATTTGGCGTTTCTGTGCAGGTGGCTAAAAGTATGTTTAGCAACCGATTATGTGTTTTATGCAATGGTTAGAAGTGGCGTAATTTTGTCTCTTTTTTGCGATAAATTGCGGGAAAAAGGGGTATTGTAGTGAGGGATAAGCTTGGAAAACAATCATTTTCCTGGAATAGGCGAAATTAGTGAAGTTCACTCCCGAAAAAACGGTGTTTCAGCAAGAAAACAGGGCATTTTGACGTGAAAGAGGCGTCTTATCGCAAGGTTTCAGCCTATACCAAGAGTGTGGAGCGGTATAAGCGTGAAAGGGAGCGTAGGCGACAGGTGCGGCTTTTGGCTGAGAAGGGGTTTACGCAGAGTCAGATCGCTAGTGAGCTTGGTGTTTCTACTCGGACCATTAAGCGTGACTGGGACAAGATACGATCTTACGTTAAAGGCCAATTTAACAAGGAAATAAGAGAAATTGTAGATGAGAGAGGGCGAGAGTTTGAGCGGAGATATGAAGGGTTAACTTTCAATGAAGAGCTCAAGCTTCTGAAGCAAGACGTTAAGGAGGTTTCTAAGAAGGCGCGTGCACTGCAGACCAGTTCGAGGCCGCAAGAGCAACATCAGAGTCAGTTGGATGTTACTTTGAATTTTGATGACCAAACGCCAGAGGGCTTACCACGTTTGACGGTTTTTCCTACCCAGCAAAGTATTCGGTTTTCCGGAGAATTTGCCGTAAAGTTATATGCCTTGAAGAATGGAGAAAAGCGAGAATTATTTAACCTCCACTTCTCTACGAAGGCTACTTCTCCTGTCTACTAGATTGATATTTGATCGTCTAATTGCTTAATCTCAGGCCATATTGGTATTCGTTGGAAACTAAGCTTGAAGTTACCTCTACATTAGGTCTCCGAACATGCTGTCTGATTCTTCAGTTAGCTGGTCATCCCAGCATTCCCAGCACATACCCTCATAACTATCGTAATCTTCTTGGCTTATTTCTCGCCCACATACTTCGCAGTGGTGTTTCTTCTTCTCCTGAGCCATTTTAGGTTTCTTCTTTTTTCTCTGTGATCCGTTCGAAGTTGGTTTTTAGTCGGTTTTGTTTGTCGTTGACTTCTGAGGCTTTGTTGTACGTTTTTGTGATGTGGCCATAGAGCGTGCCCCATGCTTCTTGCACTTCATCTAGGGATTTGGAGAGTTTTGTGAGGTTGTTTTGGATTTGTTGGGCGTTCTCTGCGATTTCCGTGGCTCTGAGACCCATGGTTAGTAGGTTGAGGTTGATTGCGAGGGTGGCTGGAGATACTAGGAGCACGCCGTCTTTTGCGGCGTCGGCTACTAGTGTTGGGTGGCATTCGGTTAGGTATTGGTAGACGGCTTCTGAGGGAATAAAACCGAACGCAAATGGTGTTGTGCCTTCTTCAGGTTTGACGTAGTCGGTTTTGATCTTGTTGATGTGGGTTTCGACGTTTTTGCAGAAGCTTGTTTCCAAAGTCTGTTTTTGCAGGTCATCGGACGCTCCCAGCATTTCCCTGTAATTGTCGAGAGGAAATTTTGAATCAATGCAAACTATGCCCTTCGGGGTGATAATGTGGGCGTCTGGGATTTTGCCCGTTTGTGCGATTCGTTCTCTTATATGGACATATTGTGTGGGTAGCAGAATCTTTGAGGATTTGCAAGGCGAAAAGTTTACATCGTCTTTGGTCAAGAGAGAGGTTGTTGACGCAGGCAAGAACAAAGGCATTCCCGATGCGATTGTTCTAGACAAGCTATTTACCAACGGAGCCTTCAAAGTATGCGAACCTACAGACAAGAAGTTCTTGGCCATGCTGTTGAAGACCCATGGACTACATCTTGCAGATGCCGAGATTTTAGCTCTTGCCCATGAACACGCTGGAATTGCCGTGATTGATGACGAAGTGGCTAGGAAAACTGCAAAGGTTTATGACGTTGACTATGTAGGTTCATGTTATGTTTTGGTGCAGGCTATATACGAAGGACTCATTTCAAAAGCTAAGGCAAAGACAGCTATCAATGATATGGTTTCTTCAGGTTGGCGATGTAGCATTGAGAGTTACGCGAAGATCATGGAAGCCCTAGAAAAATTGTAAAGGGTCTGAATCTTGCGCAAGCTTCGAGAATTTTTACCTTGATCACTTTTCTCTGCGGCGTCTATTGTGGTGGTTATTTCTTTGAGGGCGATTCTTAGTCTGTTGCACAATATTTTTCAAGGGGTATCCCCCATTTTTATTCAAAATTGAGTAATAAACCCCTGTTAAATTCACGCTCGAGACGCAACCTCTAACAAAGCAGAAAAAAGCCCAAAGCGTGAATAAACAAGAAGTGCACCTTAAAAAGTTAATATAGATTAAAGTCACGCTATTTACTGAGCGGTGGAATTAGTGTTCAAAAGCGTGGGATTAGTCGCCCGCTACGATAAAAAGCCAGCGTTAAAGCTTACAGAGGAGCTAGCGGAGTATCTTAAAAACAAAGGATTGAAGGTTTACATAGAAGATACTCTAGCAGGAAAAGTCACCACGCAGGAAGAGATGGTTCCCTTATCAAAAATGAAAACTGACTTCATAATAACAATCGGTGGCGACGGAACAATACTACGTACATGCATCACGGTACCTAAGCCGGAACCGCCAATTTTAGCAATTAACATGGGAGTCAGAGGGTTCTTAACAGAAGTTGAACCTAAAAACGCCTGTGAAGCAGTAGAAAAAATCTTGAAAGGCGAGTACAAAATAGAAAAATGCGCTAAGCTAGCTGTGTCAGCAGGCGAAGAATCAATGCCAGACGCTT
>Ga0208321_1001008_pt1 | contig 10705 bp, 14 predicted proteins | sample June2015DPH_4_15_FD_184692 | JGI IMG/M metagenome (GOLD analysis project Ga0208321, IMG submission 184692) | Peatland microbial communities from SPRUCE experiment site at the Marcell Experimental Forest, Minnesota, USA - June2015DPH_4_150... | ecosystem: Environmental > Terrestrial > Soil >... | reverse complement strand
CCGGTGACTTTGATTTCTGTGGCGGGCTCAAAAACTATTTTCTTAGGCATATATAGCTAATATTAATCAATTATACATATAAAACTATCATTTCCCAAAAAACCAACATAGTTTTCACACACTCTCAACACGGTTCAAATCCCATAGAGACTAGAACTATTTTGGGTTCAGAACTGATTAGATTCAAGATGTACATTTCAAGTTCCGGGTTTTTCCACTTGTCCTAATCGCTTGTTAAGCAAAGCTTTATTCGTTGTTCCACTCATAAATTCTGTTATCACATTCATGGAGGCGAATTCATGGCAAAATGTAAAACATGCGGAACAGAAGTTGCTTCACCGAGGAAGAAATGGGTTATGGCAGGTAGAGCCGACAAAACAGGAAAGAAAACCCAGTTGGAAATTGGACTTTTCGACTGCGCAAAATGCAAAAAAACCTTCCGCGCTACCCTAAGCAAAAAGAAGATCTAAGACTGCTTGAAACTGACAGCACATCAAATCACTCCGTCTTAACTTTAAGAATCCATTTTCCTTTAGGATTGCCGTCTAAATCTACCCCCCTGCCCTTTAACACTTTAAATTCGCCCTTTTTCAAACCCAAATTTTGCATGGCATAAACTGTTGCTTCTTTAATCGTACAGAATCCAGCTGGTTTCTTTGCCTCAGTCTTAGTAAATCCCCATTCTGGCGGAACAAAACTGTCTATCTGCAAAACTCTTAATCTCATTCCTCTCTCACCTCCTCAAGGAAAATAGCGAAATATTCTTTGACGCGACCGTCTCGTTACTTGATGTCTTCGCTCCAGCCATTATAGAATGGAAATCGCTGTTAAAGCTTGCTTATCCCCCTAAAAAGTCTCCTTCAAGCCAATTTTATGTATCAGAGAAAAATAGGGAACGCGCGGGAAGCTTCTATACACTGGCAACGTAAGGCTTTTGTGAAGGGTATTTAGGCATCCGCTACACTATAAGAAGCGATGTTTAATGCCGAAGACTAAAGCCATAATAAACATTCAGAACGTTGTTGCTTCGGCCACTTTAAATCAGAAAGTTGACCTAAACGCGATTGCGAAGAGTTATCCAACCGCAGAATATCGTCCGGACCAGTTTCCCGGATTAGTGTTTAGGCTTAAGAGACCGAAGACGGCTACGTTGATTTTTAGCTCTGGTAAAATGGTTTGTACAGGAGCAAAATCGGGAAAGGAATCCCGCAGAGCAATCATGAAAGTTGTTAAAGAACTAAAAAAGAATGGAATAATCATTATTAGCAAGCCGGACTTGAAGGTTGTGAACATCGTTGCTTCTGCAAGTCTAGGCGGAAAGGTAGATTTGGAGGAGACAGTTTCCACGCTTAGAAACACGATGTATGAGCCGGAGCAGTTTCCAGGCTTGGTCTACAGGATGGACGAGCCTAAGGTTGTCATACTGGTATTCGCAAGCGGGAGCCTTGTTTGTGCCGGGGCGAAGAAAGAACAGGACGTTTATGACGCAGTGCATAAGCTTCATGAAATATTGGAGGAACAAAACCTCATATTCTACGAATAAAACTTCATATGTTAATCGCCTTCGTTTGTGCATTCCTTATCGTAGTAAAGCAGAACACGCTTGTACCCGAAAACAATGGAAAGTGAACATATGCCTGATCTAACTCATAATACTTTTAAGAGCAAATACGCGCGCAAATCGTTAAGCCTCCACAGCGGGTGAATCCGTTGGAGTAATTTGTGATTCGAAGTCTTCGACGTTGGTGAGGAGTCCTCTTGTTCCAATGCTTAATTGCCTTTCCCCTCTGAAGAGAGAGGCTCGAGCGTTCTCAATTCGAACTGTATCCCCCACGGAGACACAGCCTATCTGCTCATTCCACAAACAAAGTCTGATAGTTCCCGTCTCATCCCCAATCACTGCTTTAGACACGCTTGCATAGTTGCCATACCTAGTAATAACACGCCTGGGTTCTGCAACCTCCAAGATTTTAGCCTTCAAACTAACGTGGTTCATCCCAGACCGCACATCTCTGATGGAGCGACCCTGGGCCTTACGCCTCTTCCTAGAAAGATATCTAAGAATCGTGTCGGTTTCCAAGAATTTTCCAAGCGGATTATTTCTCTCCAACAGAAACTCTTCAGGGACCCGAAATTGCGCAAGGACTCCAACATCATTGGTCATCAAAAAGATTTTTTTTGCGTTTATCTCACCGCGGCACTCGATTGAAATGGGGCCACAGCTGGATTTCCTGTTTTCTCCAGCTTTGACCAGTGCGCTAAAAAACTCTTCAGGGTCAACTTCATATTTCACTGAAAGAAAAGCAAGATATGGCCCGATTGATCGTTTATGTCTCAAGGTTCTTCATCCTTTTCACTTTTCATAACGCGAGATAATTATGCTCTCTCAACCAGTCTGACTCGTTTCGTCTATACCGCCAAGTGATTTCGTCTTGCTCGTCCGTCGGAGAGCATTCAGGTTTTGGCTCCAAACAAGCAAAGGGCTAGAATGGCAAAGAACGCTCGAACCATATTCGAGGCAAATGAAGTGGCGCGTCTAGATCAGAGAAAGCGACGTTGTCTTGGTTTTTCAACGGGATTTTCAATCGGACGGCAGAAGACCAAAACACGCGGCGCCTTAATGGTTACCTAGCGCTCATATTTCGCATAGTTTTCCTACTCTTTTGTAAGCATTATTTCAATTGTTGAAACCATCCGTGCTCTAGTTTCGCCCTCTCTCGGCGGCATCTCCTCTGTTCCTATCGCGATTTTGCTTACTTTCAGGTCTTTTAGGAAGCGGTTTCTCGCTATTTCAGCTGCGTCAACAGCTGTAGTTATTGCTCGCCCTCTAGCCTTCAAGGTTATCTCTTTACTATTGCTCGCCGATAGACCTGTAATAATCGCTAGAACATAGTCCATTGGCATTTTACTTCCAACGAAAACAATTCTTGATTTTTCTGCCATTTTCCATCACCATTTAATCATAACGCTACTCCCCTATACTACGCAAACTTCCTTATAAAGCGATTAAACAACAGAGCATCTTGAGGATGTTTCAGTGTGGCTCCCTTATCTTAGATTCTGGTTTTAGACACGGCACGCGCATTGTGGATTTGTTTGATAAGCGTGTTTTGGCTGTGTTTAAGGAATAAAAACCATTTACACCAATTTAGCAACGCGTGGCACGCTTCAGTATTCTTCCTTCTTCCAGATGTTGTATGGGCACTGTCTCCAACAGTACGTGCTTGCCTTGTAAATACAATTCTCACATTCGAGCCTGTCAAACCACCGTCTACGTCTGCTCACTGGCAGCGCCCTCCATACTCTTCTATACTGCCTTCCCCATTAAGTCTTGGATTGCGCCAGTTATTCCGTCAGGATAAAATGTATTCATAACCTTCTGAACGAACCCTCTTCAGGTAGAAGCCTATAGCCTCTTTTGTACATGAAATTGTCCGAGAAGCATTTTGCCAAACGCGAGTGCACGCATGCCTGTTCCGAAATTGGAAAAAATTGTTTCCATTCGTGGGATTAAAAGGCAGCTTTTGGCTTCGTATCTGGTTTTAATTTCCTTGGAGAAACCGTCCTTCCCAAACTTGCAAAAGAATCCGAGAACGAAATTAAAACCACTTTTAGCCATTTAGGAACAATCATCCGCGCTTTAACTGCAAAGTATAAAGTTAGAAACCTTGCATTTAGTAATTTATTCTACATTAGTGGAATAATGTAGAACCAGTTAAATCCTTGGAAGATAACCATTATACAGAAGGCGAAATCATGGGCGATCACCGATGCGAGAATTGCGGGAAGGTAGAAAATTCTAGTTGAGCGCTGGGATGATATAGGAGATGGCTTCGGCGAATCAAGAAAAGCGCGGTTCTAATTCACAAAGCGTATATCCATGATAGTTGTAATTTATGCAGAAAGGTTTCGATATGAGACGGTCCAAGCTTGAAATGTACGTGGATATCCTTAAGGTTCTTGCGCAGCGTGGTCCATTGAAGCTAACTCACATAATGTACAAGGCTAACGTGAACTGCAAAGTGCTGAAGGAATACTTAGACTTTCTAGTCGGTCACGGCTTGGTTGAAGAAAGAATTGTGGGGAAGCGGAGAGTGGTTTACGCAACTACTCAGCGCGGCGTAACGGTTCTGAAATACTTCAGAGAACTGGAACAAGTGCTTCCTATAGTGGAAGAAGCCAGAAACGGCATGTTTGTTCCTTTTTGACTTCCGTCTAAGTAAAGCGTGCACGCAAAGTTGTGCCTTTTTTGTTGGCTCTTGTTTTAGGAGGATTTTTCAGTTAAGGGTTCCGACCCCTTTTGGGTTCAAATCCCCCCCGGTCCACTTCAACAACACCAGTAATCTAGTAAGAATTCATGATGTTGTCAATTTTCAAATGCGTTCCAATCCTGTAACAAGGCTTTAGTAACCGTTTATCCATAACATTGTCTGGTGATGTGGTGAAATTCGGTGTTGTAGTCGAAAAAGATGAAGATGGCTATTATGTTGCGTCCGTTCCCGAGTTGCCCGGTTGCCACACTCAAGCTAAAACTCTTGATGAAGTAATGAAGAGAATTAAAGAGGCCATTCAACTTTGCTTGGAAGTCGAAGGAACGAAAGGCAAGGGACGGAACGAACTCGTGGGAGTCCAGTTTGTAGAGGTTCAAGCTGAATGAGCTTAAAGCCTCAACCAGCTAAGAAAATAATTAAAGTGCTCTCCAAGTTGGGTTTTGAAGTAGTAAGAAAACGAGGCAGTCATGTTATCCTGAAGCATGCTGATGGAAGGCTGACTGTGGTTCCAGTTCATGCAGGAGAGGAAATAGGCTCTGGGCTGCTAAATAAGATAATTAAGGACACGGGACTATCGAAAGAGGAATTCATCAAGTTATTAGAAACTGCCTGACTGACTCAAATTCAACTTGTTACACTTTTGCATCCAGACATGAAAAAATTGAATCCGCGGAGGTAATCTCGCTTGCGTGGGGGGCTCAAATCCTCCCGGTTCACTTCAACATTATTTTCAACCACCCTGATAATTTTTGCTTGATACTTCTATTTTCTTCACAGTCAATTTTTTTGTTGTTCTAGCCAGTTTCTTGATTTCATTACCGTTTTCCCTGCAACTTTTAATGACAATGCATCGTCATAGGGGCATATTTCAACGCATCGTGCGCAAAGTATACACCTTGATTCAGTTACGTCGCCCCCTTTTTTCTCGTACACTTGTGTAGCTTGAGTTGGACAAACGCGTTTACAAACACCGCACTTGGTGCATTTTTGTTCGTTCTTCTCCAAGCGTGTTAGGGCGATTTGTTTGAAAGGGGTGAAAGTGCTGAATAAGCCTGTTAACGCGCCTAGAGGGCAGATTCTGCACCAGAATCGCCTATAGGCTAAAGCTAAAATTGTGAATGCAATTAAGATAGCTAAGTTTATCGAAGTAAGATAACCGCCTGTTATCCACAGCGGTCCATAAGCTATTTGCGAGACGTATGAAAACTTCATCGAGCCTAAACCACATTCGATTAACACGCAAAGGGGCCTCATGGGACAAACTAAACAAAAAGGCTCGTTTAGGTTGCCTACAATGCCAGCTTCAGTTCCTTCAGGTCCGCTGGGTCTAGTGCCTGGAATAAGCTGAGTGCCAAAAATGGCGTACGAGGCAAAAATAACACTAAGAATCAAAAAAACCGCAATAATGATATACCGTGATTGTCCAAGCGCCGTGTTTGTCTTGTCGGAAAAACGAAAATGCCGCAGCCGTAGGGCTTTGCGGATTCGTGTTAACACATCCATGTATAGGCCGAAAGGACACAGCCAACCGCAGAAAAACCTCCCCAAGACAACAGACGCCACAGCCACCATGCCGAAAACTATAGCTAGCTTCTCCAAACCAGTGGTGGAGTAGAAGACCTCGTAGCCTCTTGGATAGTTCCAAAATGGGAAAATGTAAGCTTGAATTTGCCAAATTGGACAAGTAACTGTCCGCCCATTTGGATAGTAGCATGCTAAAATAGGAATGGAGAAACCGTCTGGAAATTGGTTCCCAAAAAAATTAGTCCCAACTAACCGGTCGCGTGGCGAAGGTCCTAAAGGCTGGAATATTGGGACGTTGAAGGGGCCTAATATGAGCCCCATAAACACAGCAAAGACGGCGGCTATTTGAATAAAAAATCGAAGCGAGCTGACTTTACGGGTTTTGTTTTTGGCGAATCTAAAGATAAGATAGATTCCAACCAACACTATCAAAACGTATACAGGTAACACGATTGCACTGGGAGTCTCCCACGACATCTTTGCGCTTCCTACTTTTTATTTAATGTCGAGCCTTTGCTAATTAGCCTAAGCACTTTCACCAACTTATTTTTCACCCGAATGCCCTTTGCTTTTCACTTTAATTACAATAGCGACAATGATTGTGACAGCCACTACCATTGCTATTACAATGGCTACTGAATGCTGCTGGTAGAAAGGCAAGTTTGAACTTGGTATGCTATTTTCAAAAAAGCCCCAGTGCACGATGCTTACATTGCCAGCTGCACCAGTGATGACTATTGTTCCGTCATGCGAAATGGTCCAGCCCTCTCCTTCAGCTATGAAGACGTTATTATTGGTGATAACGCTCCAATCAATGCTACTCCATTCCCCTTCTTGGGAGCCGAGACCAAGGTTTAAAATCTGCTTACCTTGACCTTCAGTAGCATATCTTAACAGTGCGCTCTGAAGCGTAGTGTTGAATGCTAGGTAAGAGAAGATTGTAACGTTAGAGTTTTGGGTTGAAATCTTAAAATTATCAAGCGGCTGCGACCCATAAAGACGCAAATTCATAAAAGTCCAAGTGTCATTTTCAAATGTTGCCTCGGAATAGGTGCCATTTACAGCAAAACTTATGGTGCCATTATACGAGGGGATATTGAATTTGTCTGCAGGACTGAAAGTTATGTTAGTTTGCGCTTGTGTATTAGGGCAAGTCCAAGGAAAAATTAAGACAATGACGATTATGGCAATTCCAGCTGAGACTTTGTTGCAGTTAATTTTTACCAAGCCTCACTGCCTGCATCACGATAAGTAATTATTAAGTTTGGCTATAAGACTTTTCTAGGGTTCCAGAAAGTTGCGGTTTAGCTTTCGGTTTGCAAAGGAAAAAGGGCGGGTTTATCCGTTTTGCCTATTAATGAGAAGCGGTATAGGAAAATGCAATGAAGAAATCGTTAGTCATAGCTGTGTTTCTCATCGTTGCCATCCTTGTTCTGAGCGCTTCAATACTGGTTTTCTTGAACAGCAATAAGCCGTCAACAAACTCCTCAGCTGTAACACATTACACTTACACCGTAGTTAACACGTATCCGCATGACCCGAATGCCTTCACTGAGGGGCTCGTGTACTCGGATGGTTTTCTGTACGAGAGCACAGGACTTGACGGCGGTTCATCTTTGCGCCGCGTGGACTTGACCACAGGTAACGTACTGCAGGAGGTTATGTTGCCGACCCAGGATTTCGGCGAAGGCATAGCCATAGTCAACAACACCATTATCCAGCTAACTTGGCAGTCGCATATAGGCTTCATCTACGACAAAAACACGTTTGCTTTGCTGGGAAATTTTACTTACCCCACGGAGGGCTGGGGTTTGACCTTTGACGGCGAACAGCTAATCATGAGCGACGGCTCAGACAACCTATACTTGCTTGACCCAACAACGTTTCAGCGGACAGGACAAATCCAAGTGCATGACGGAAACACAACTGTAGTAAACATCAACGAGCTAGAGTACATCAACGGAGACGTTTACGCCAACATTTGGCAAACAAACACAATCGCCATAATCAACCCAGAAACTGGACAAGTCAAAGCTTGGATAGACCTCACAGGACTACCAGGCGCAAACAATTCAAACCCAGAAGCCGTACTCAACGGCATAGCATACGACCAAAAAAACGACAGACTTTTCGTAACAGGCAAAGACTGGCCAACCCTCTTCCAAATAAATCTAACACCCCAAACCAACCAAACAACCTAAAATTAACTGCTAGGTTACTGTGTTGCTACAGTTGTCAGACTGACGCTCCGATTTTCTTCAGTGAGAGCTTGGTCGGGTTTTCGCTTTAGCCGCTATCAGATAGGGGGAGGTAGGTATCTTTTTAGCTACGAGAACTATGTCTAAAAAGAGAGTATCCCTGCAGGTTAGCCGGATTTGTAGGACATTGCACATTGGCACTTTTGGTTAATTCTCGTGGCTGTGTTAGTTTTCAGCGCATATAAGGGGAGGAGGGCAGGGTTAAAAGCAACTCAGATAATGTATCCTTTGTAGTAACACGAGAAAACCAGCTTTTGAATATTACAGAAGAAATAACCATCTTTAAGGGAGTTAGTTTCGCAAAAATTTCATTTGTTCTACAAAATGAAACTGATTATGTGAATTATGATTGGCTACAACTACCGTTCCAATCAAGAGGTTTCCCATTGCAATATGCTAACAGTATTGCTATAGTCGATAACATAATACATGAACTAAGTCAAGTAGTACTCCCTGAAGGAAAACTTGGCAGCGATGTTCTTATGCAAGAAAACCCCGATTTCTATGAACTCATCTATAACCTTCAGGGGAATTCTACTGCTGAGATAAGCTTCTTTGTGGGGCTCTGCCAATTTAACCCTGATTTTGAGAATCAAGTTGACTACTGGAACAGTCTTATAGAAAATAACTCTAAAAGTTACCTTGATAAAATTTCAGACCTGCCGCTTAATTGTTTCGACTACCAAGCTGCTATACGAGATTGGAACATATCATACATTGTCATTCGCGATTTTGAATCGATTCCACGGTTCTCTGATGATCCGATGTTTGCACTTGTTTTCAAGAATGACCAGGTTGCTATATTCAAAATTATTAAATCTTAATTTTAGATAATTAAGAGCGAATTAAAAGGATGTTAACTAAATTTTCACCTTTCTAAAAGAGCAATCTGCTAGCGGGTTTAATCTATATATAATGGTTGTTATAGTCTCTTGGAAACATAGTCACCGTTAATTTGGGGGAGAATAGGTTGGATGAAGTATTAGACATGTTAGATAAAACTGCAAAGCGAATACAGAAAGTTGTTGACGAAACAAAAGAAGCAACTTGGAAACAATCAGCCCTATACGAGCAAACCATGCAATCACCCGAAGCATCCCAAGAGCAAAAAATCAAGGCGTTTATCAAGAAAACCCGTTATTTAGACCAGCTTGAAGCCTTAAACTCCCAGCTTAGTTTGCTTTATACTCTTCAGATTTTTGCGTTTAAAGTTAAAGTGCTTGAGGTAACGGTTGGGAACATCAACGAGCAACTTGCAAAGTCGGGGGTTCTCCTCAAAACAGCAGAATTAGAGAATATAAAGACGAATATTGATTCCCTCAAAATCTTAATTGAAGCGCAGTATGAATCCATGAAGGAAATCCGAGAGAGCCAAAACAAAACCTTAGACTACATTCATTAGAATGATGAAATAAAAAGGGCAGCCTGGTGGTTTTCACCACTCATCAGGTGTACTGCCTGCAATGTACCAGTTTTTTCTGAAGGCTTATTCTACGACTTTTTCCCAGCTTGTTACTAAGTCAAGAACTTCTTGACCTTGTTTGCCGCCATAGCTCTTTAAGCGTTCTCGAACATCAGTCTGAGCTACTGCAGCTTTCTGGAAATCCTGCATCTGTTTAGCTTTGTCGGTTAAGTATAGAATTCCGTCTACGCCTGCTCTTGCCATACGGACTGATACTGTTAAGAGTTCACTTGTGGTTGGCGTTTCTCTTGGGTCGTCGCCTGGACCGATAACGTATAATGCAATGTTGAGAGGTACGTCTTTGAAGAGTTTTTTGAAGTTACGGGTAAGCATTTCCCAATACCACGGTGTAGCGTAGTTTTTACTGAACATGACGACGAGGAATTCGTCAGTTAACGGTGCCAAATCATCAAAATTTACGCCAAAGCGTTCATAGTTTGTAACTGGATCTGGGAGAACACCGATGACAAATTTTTTCTTCGCTCGGTCGCGTACGCGTTCGCTGACTTGCGCCATGTAGTCGGTGATTTCTTTTCTGCGCCATTCATACCAGCTTAAGCCGCTTTTTGCGTGGAGTTCTTTGCAGCGCGGGCATATGCAGTGTCCGTGTTCTGCGAAGTGGATGCTGTTCAGCCATATTCCCGGGCTTTTTCTTGCAACGTCTTCGATGTAATCTAATTGTTCTGCACGGTGTTCTGGTTGGGTTGCACAGAGAATGTCCCACCGAACATTGAAGTTGTCGTTTGTTCTCCATGCAGGACCTAGGTCAGATTGTGAAATCCAATCTGGATGATTACGAGCAGTAACGTTGTCCCCGAAAATCGCAATGTTGCTGTGCATGTCAGGTTGCGGTGGTAATCGTCTGCCTACTTCTGGTTTAACTCGGAAAAGGTCAAAGTCAAAGCCTGGAACTTTCTTTGCTTCAAACATGTATGTGCCGAATTTCAATTTGCTTCTACCTTTTTGAATCCAAAACGTTTGGCGCTGTAATAAAGTTTTGCATAATGGGGTTTTGGCTCAAAATCCGTGTTCTCCTCTGATTGCCCAAATAAGGTTGTAGCAGGTAATTTTTGACCAGACCTCCGCATTTATGGTTTGAACAGTCTTGCTTCTGACAAAGTCTCCGACCATGCTTTTCAGCGAGTGCCACCCAGACTCGGCCCTCGCTCGCAACCCATAAAACCGGTTGA
>Ga0208321_1001000_pt1 | contig 10800 bp, 10 predicted proteins | sample June2015DPH_4_15_FD_184692 | JGI IMG/M metagenome (GOLD analysis project Ga0208321, IMG submission 184692) | Peatland microbial communities from SPRUCE experiment site at the Marcell Experimental Forest, Minnesota, USA - June2015DPH_4_150... | ecosystem: Environmental > Terrestrial > Soil >... | reverse complement strand
TCGTCCTCTGCCGTAACAATCATCCTTGCACACACATTCCTTGGTGAACGACTACTCCTTCACCAGAAAATAGGAATCATTGCCATCGTCATCGGAATCGCGGCTCTATCCTTGATCTCATAATAGGCATATGCAACACTCTGTCTTGCTGATAGTTGACATACGTGACGAAGCGATACCTGTTCGCCCACATAGGCGACCCCCAATACGATATCTCATACTATATGCCCCATACCTTTCGCGATGCGGGTGTGATCCGATATCCGCATCCGACATGACGTCAATCCCTCTGATATGCCCTTATCGCATGCATGAGGGCATGGCTAGTATGGAATTTCAGATTATGCGACTCGAATCGGAATCGACGATCGTATGTCGGACGCATGCGGGGCATGATCATAATCTCTGGCCGGGATACAGTTCAAATGCTTGGGCTATCGGCACTGATGCCGCCTTTGCCCGTCAGGGAAATTGCTCCTTCTGCAAACTCAACAGTTGAAACCAATTTTGAGTTCACGTAAATACCCCGGTTTATCCCGAAAACGAATGTTGCCGTAAACCGTGGCGTGAAAACATCAAATTGATCGGAGGGCCAGGACAAGACGACCAAAATGAGAAAAACTCCGGCGCAAGAATAGATAACCCAGTTGCGTTTGGGAACACTCCTGACACTTTTCTTCAATCCCATACTTCGTATCCGAGAAAGTAATGCCGTGTAGCCTTTCAAACGAATGGCAACCAGCAATCATGTGTTCTCTAAACCGGGTATAAGGGCCTTGGCACGTGAGCGCCCGTATGCGCCTGCCCAATGCGCCTCCAACTATGGATGAATCGATATCCGCTCCCTCATCTCCTGTGATAGATGAGCCCCATAGCAGCGTCTAGAACAATAGCGGCCTCGACCTTGGCGGCGTGTTTTTGAATTCAGAATTGGTGTCTGAAACTGGCATGTTTCAGACCTGCGAGAGTTGATCTCTAGTTTTGGATGCCTGTACTTTTAGGGGAACGAAATTGACGACTATTGTTTCGAACCGCATTCGGCGCAGAATTTTGCGCTAGCTGCTAGGGAAGCGCCGCAGTTGGTGCAGAACTTGCTAGAGGCCGCGGGCGGCGGTGGCTGTGCACTGGCCGACGGAGCTGTTTGAGTTGATGACGTGACGGTCGCTACGTGTCTTGGTGCTCCTGCCTTGCGTCTCAGAATCAACAAAGCCACAATAGCGAGCGCAATCAGGCCAATTACTGCTCCTATTACAGTGTAGGGCATCGTATTGTCTGTTCGCCATTCCGCCATGACGGTCTTCGGTCCGTCCATTGTTACCGAGGCTGATGGAGTGGTAGCGGTTGTATCTCCACTCCAATGATCGAAGACGTAGGCGCCGCCAAGCGTGCCCATGAAGCCCTGGACCGTCAGGGGAGTTGTGACTGAGAACGTGGGCTGCGTATCGGCGTCATACCATCCGCTGCCCTGAGGGGCGCCAAGTTCCGAGGATACCGTCAACTCGTACTGGGTCTTGAACGTGGCGGTCAAGCTTGCTTCCTCCGTGGCCGTTAAGGTTCTTGAGGCGTCCTTGGAACCATCGCTCCACTGAACGAAGACGTACTGAACTCCCGTGGCACCTTCCACGGTTGGATTGACCTCCAGAGTGTGCGTGCTACCGACAGTCCAATCGAACACTGTCGGAAGCTGATCTGACGCGTACCTGACGGCGTCAACAGTCACCGTGATGTGGGTGCCGGGTTCTGCGTTCAGAGTCACTGGCACTGTCGCTGGTGTTATGACGGGTACTGTGAAGCTGAGGTTCGTGTCTTCAACCTGGTAACCTTCGGAGTAGTCTTCGGTCCAGCTTCCGCCTCCTGCCACACCCTTCGTAGTATGCTTGAACGAGTAATCGACCAGGACGCCATGGACAGGATCATAGAGGTTCGTCTTGGTCGCCGGACCCACCGAGTAGACGCCTCCATCATTGTTCCACCAACCCAGTGCGTCGCCAGTGTACGAAAGGCGCCAGACCTTCAACTGAACGCCCATTATGCTCGCGTTCTGGGTGCCCACACTGAAATCTACGTCGGTAATCTTATCGCCCTTTGCATCGCTGTTTGGAACCCACCAGTATTGGGTGTCCTTGCCTCCTTCGGCAAGTTGTTCAACGTTGACCATGTACCATGTCGGGTGACCAACGTAATTCGTGTCTACGCCTCCTCCGACGTTGGTCATCTTGAGGGAATTCAGAGCTATTGTGTACTGATATGAATCGGACCAAGTGTCGTTTGCTACTTTCGCATTCTTAGTGCAGTACCAGGTGTCGGTTGCGGTGCATGACCATTTCCCGTCCTCTTGGCGCGAGAGAGTTATCGTATCTGAGGTCTTGTCTGTGACGAGGATCTTCTGGGTGTATTCGCCTGTTTCAGTATACGTGCCTCCCCAGCTTCCTGAACCTGTGCTCACTTGACGATAGGTGCCTTTGTAAGCCCACCATGATCCGACGGCCAGCGATTGACTGTCCTCAGCCGCGGACGCTATTTGCAGCCCCAATATTGGCATCGCGGTCAGGATTGAAAACAGAATCACACTGCAAACCATTCTCCACTTCATTCTGACTTTTCTCCTCTTTTGGTACCCGTTTCTCCTTGGGCCTCTGCTCGACACTCCTGTACACGCTGAAAGCAGCGAACCTTGAACACGCAGCGCGTGAATTCCAAAGAGCCACCACGAGTGTAGGTTGTCAGGATTTTAGCCTTTGCATCCTTGGGTAACGGCCGACTCATTCCTGACCGCGAAGAGAGGAAACAGACCTCTCCCCAACAAGCTCTGTGGCACGATGAATAAGGAGTCCAAGTGCTGGACAATCGTGTGTGTGGGCTATATTGAAGAAGAAATGATACGCTCTGATCGCATGCATGATGAAAATCATACACAGATATCATACAAGAAAATGAGATAATTGGGATAATTGGATGTGTGCGCCGCATCCGACTTGCTTAGCCATCACTCTAGTGTGATCTTTCAGTCCTCATATTCATGATCTTCGTAACACATCGAGCTTCGAAAGCGCCTGAATAGCCGCGCTCTTCGGATCGAGCTGGTGCGAAACGCTAAGCCTCGAAAGTGCATCAACGGTTTCGTCCTTCCGAACTAGTGCTATCTCAAGAGCGTCCAAGACGGCATCGCGCAGTTCTAGTCGTTTCGCTCCTGACGGAACTCTGCCCAAGCCCTTCACTAGGCGATCAACCTTGCTCAGTTCGGCTTTGGTTCTTTTCAGTCTTCCATAGGTCAGCCGACGAAGCTTCTGATCTCTTGGACCGAACATCTTCTCCACCAGCATGGCTATGTCATCAGTCAAACCGGATAGAGGTGGTAGTACCCTCGCGAGTGCCAGACGGTCAGGATCATCTCTGCAAGACTTGAAAAAGCTCTTGTAGAATTCTGGGATGGTTTGCATATGGCTCATATGCCCAATAATCCATTGGTGTGGTATCTTGATGTGCGCCATAGTATAGCTAGCTAGCAAGTATTTGACCGACCACTCAGCAGTATTCCAGGCAGTGGCGTTCAACGGACACAGCTGCTTCGAAGTAAGGGTCTTGATTGTGATGATGTAACCTTTTGGAGGAACCTGTACTTCCAAAACGGTCCACGCAAGAGCTATCCCAGTATAGTCCGCGGGGGTAGGTAGTAGGTAGGGGTACACTGTACTAGGGGGAGAATAGGTCCAGTCGAATTGAATCTCCGTTCCACCAGGTGGAAATCCCGGCGCATGAAGTCGTAGATAGAGATCAGAGGGGATGGGAGGGATCGGATAGTCCTGTGGGATCTTGAGCGTTACCACCTTCTTTTTGCTGATGTCATAGACCTTAAAGAGGAGGCCTGGCTCCACGGAGATTTGCGCAGCGACAGACTGTTGGTAGTTTGTAGCCGGAACCCAGGAGAAACTAAGCATCCACGCCCCGTGGTATGGAGTGGTTTCATATTTCCCTTCGAAGAACATGAAATTTACACTCATTCAATATCACCTCCTTCCGTTTCATCTCGTTCTTATCCAGGTTTGTTCTCGATGTGCGCTATCATTGCCCCCTTCCTCGGCGCTCCTCGACGAGCACGAGAAAGCAGTGAAACACCAAACAGGCAGACCGTGAATCCGGGAAAGCCAGTATCTTAGTATGTTCTATCAGGATTTCAGACTTTGGGTCGAAAGTAGAGTGACTAGTCAATGGCTGTGATTGTCTGCGATGGCGGCCAATGCTCAGAAGCTTTCCAGGGCTATAGCATTCCCTACCTGAGAAATGAGAGATGCCCGAATCGCATGTGGGATGAGAATCATACACAGATATCATAAGAGAAAATGATAGAAATGGGATAGTTGGATGTGTGCCCATCGGGCTATCCGAGATGATGGAACTGGTCTGATCTATATGCGTGATCTCTTGGTCATGGATGATGACATCGGATATCTGAGGTCGTATGAGCGTATTCCTATGCTGGCATTCCCTATCTCATGCTGACGTTATCGAGCATTGAATGGTGGTTGTCACTGTAGATGAACCCGATGTCATTCTATGGAAAGTCATTTCTTCTGACATGGGACATAGAATCGGACTATAGAGGAATGCATGATCCCTATGTCAATAGATTCAGAAACCATGACTGTTCCGCAGACCTTGCAGGAACTTATGGAAGCGAATCAGGGTTACCTGAATTGGCTACGTTCCAAGAAGGCCGCAAAAGCCGAACGTCACTTCATAGAGAGCCTCCGCCCACTCGCAACAGCACGCGTCTACGCCTATGCCCCGTTCCCGCCATACGCTCCCGCTGAGATTCCTTTCCAGCCTCCAATGAAAGAGATAGGAGGAGTTGCTGTTTCCCCATACACTCATGGATCCATGACTTTGAAGCCTATATCGAGATCTGATCCGCTGAATCTCGTCTTTACGGGAAACGCACAGATATCCAGGGTCGCAGAGATCTTCGGAAGTGGACTGTTTCCTCCTGAGCTAGATTGGCGTAGCACTGTGGTTCCTCTAACCAACTGTGCGCGGACTCAATGGGTCTACATCAAGAGGGAGAACGTGTCTGACTACGAGGGGATGGGATACACTATTGCAATGGGAGGTTGCTTGTCGGATCCCCGTTGCCATATTCGATTGTTTGATGGTGGCTATGATGGGGAACTTGGCGAATTCACATTGGCCAATGTACACTACGAACACTTCGGTCTATCGAAGATTGACCATATAGTTGACGACTGGGATAGGGCACAAGCATTCGTCCAGCATCTGTTTGAAGCGACAGACTACTGTAGATCAGTTCGAATGGAGAGCTTTCAGACTCAAGAAAAGATCCAGAATGTGCCTAACGACGGCATCGCTACAATCATGGAGCTTGGGTAGTCATCGGGATTCAACATGGCATGTGCCTAAGATCTGTCGCGTGAACAAACTCCAGACTGCTATGAGGTACCATTCTCGGAGTGACCTAGCAGCCTAGCCAACAGTACTTTTCGTGATCTCACTATGGCCTTGACCTTATCCACATATCCGAGTTGAGATATTCGTCTCGATATGGCCAATCGGGCATTCTTCAATTTCATATTCGATACGGGCACGATGAGCTTCACGAGAGAATCTACACCGACATGATGAGTAGCCTAGGAACTTTGCGGGAGCTTGTTGTGTCTGGCCTATCACCGAAGACTGCAGCCTCGAACCAGATTAGACGTTGTCAAATGCGGGCCGTCCAAGCTTACAAAACGCAACGAAATGCACAACTGACATCCTTTCTCCATATGCGTCGGCCTGGATTCTGACTCAGGTGGTAGGAACTACATGTATGTGCAACTCATACCGCACCTCACAGTGGGGATTTGGATATGGCTAGCAAACTTGGTGTCGAGTGTCCCTGTGGCTTCAGCTTCAAGACTCCACACGGCCAAGACGACGCAGTAGCGATAGTGCAGGCTCACGTAGAGCGCATCCACAAGAAAGACTATCCGAACGGACTCTCAAGAGCCGACGCGTTGAAAGAGATAAAAGAAGTACAGTGAATCGTCGAAGCGCAGCCACGCTCCCTCTTTTTTTGGTCTCGTATACCGGGCATACGTGTATCCGTGATCATTCATCACAGAAAAATGACCAAACGCATGCGAACCGAAACAAACAGGATACTATCACGATGAACTTCTTACGCATAATCGGGGATAGGCGGGGATGTATGGTAGATTCTTCCCCGGATTCTTGATCGATTGGTCAGAATGCTATGTTTGTATCTTCGGATTTGTAGGTTACTTGTCCTTCGACGATGGTTGCTTCGACCCTCATTTTGGCCAGCTGTTGGAGAGGGGCGGAGTACAAGTCTTCGGACCATACAACCATGTCAGCAGTCTTCCCTGGCTCTATTGATCCTCTGATGTTCTCTTCGAAGGCCGCATACGCAGACCCCATTGTGTGGGCTCGCAGGGCTTCTTTCATTGAGATGGATTCTTCCGGTTTGATTTGGTTCATATCAAATGTCATGCGCGTTGTTGCTCCGACGAGAGCCCACTTCGGATCTATGACCGGTGTGGCCGGGACATCGCATCCGAATGCGAGGCGGATTCCCTTGTTCAGCATTGTCTTCAAGGGCATGAATCGTTTCATGTTTTCCTCCCCCAGAACATCCTGCCACCCGTTGGCGAAGAATGATATCCACTGGGGTGATGTCGAGACAATGACGCCCAGTTTCTCTATTCTGTCAAGGGCTTCAGGGGTAGGTATAATGACGTGCTCAAGCCTGTGTCTGTGGTCCGCTCTTGGGTTCTTTTTCAACGCATTTTCGATTGCATCCAAGGCCATGTCTATTGCTTTGTCGCCGACCACGTGGAACGCGACTTGGTAGCCAGCATCATGGAACATGGCCACCATCTCGTTCAAGTCTTCCTGCGTGTGGTAAACATACGACCTTTTGGACGCCGATGCGCTTGTATCATACATAAGCACGGTTCCGGCTGACGCTCCCCCATCTACAGCTATCTTCCACCCTGCGAAGTTGTAGTTCTTTCCTTTCGAATGGTCAGCGCTGGCGAGCTCTGTCTTAGACTGTGCCAAGGACTCTACGTACTTTAGGATGTAGACGTTTATCGGCAGCTTTCCTTCCTTGGCTACATCCATGTACAGTTTCACATCATCGGTAGTGGATACGATCACGTCCTCAACGCTTGTGTAGCCGGCTTCGAAGCACTTCTTCGCGCCTGTGAGAAGGAATCCTCTCTTTTCTTCTTCCGTCACCACCCCGTATCCCGGGATCAGACGTCTGACCATGTCAATAGCTGGGTAGTGGTAAAGGAAGCCATTCGGCTCTCCTGTAGACTCGTCCTTGCCGATGAGGCCGGCGTATGGGTTTGGTGTGTCCTTGCCTATGCCAGCCAGAGTCAGGGCCTGGCTATTGGCAACGGCAAATTGACCTGAAGCGTGCAGCAGGAACAGCGGGTTATCGGGAGCTATCTCGTCAAGCCCCCATCGATCCGGAGGGTCGTTAATAATGAAGCCTTGGTTGCCCGCGACCCATTCCCCTTTTGTGGCAGTCGCCAAATGCTCTTGCACTGTCTGGATCAGTTCGTCCCTCGTCTTTACCGTTGGAAACCTAATGTCGAACAGCGTGTCCTGAAACTGTTTGCCGTAGTATTGCATATGCAAATGCGAATCCACAAGCCCCGGCGTAACGGTCTTTCCCCCCAAGTCCAGCTGCTTCGTTGAAGGCCCGACGAACTGCTTCAACTCACTGTATGACCCAGCCGCTTGTATGCGGCCATCTTTCACCGCGACAGCATTCACTATGCTGTCGTTGGGATCTACAGTCAGAACGTTACCGTTCATCAAGATCAAGTCGGCGTTCCCTTGCGGCACCGTCGCCGCTGCGCTCTGTGATAGTTCTTGTGTCGTCGTCAACCCAGTTGTCTGTGAGGGCTGTAATACCTCGGGCTCCGTTCTTTTGCGAACCAGTACTCCATAACCTGCTACTGCTGCGGCGAGCGCAGCAACAAGCCCGACAACGTATTTTGTAAAACCTCTTCTAGAGACGCCTCGTTTCTCTGGCTGGGTCAAGAATCGCATTCCCCGGAACTGTATCAATACTCATAACACATAAAACGCTATCTGGGGACTGAACCCGATGGGAAGACAGGAACTCCTGAAGTTCCTGCTTGACATAGCAGGCCACAAGCAAGTCTTCATTGCAACTCAAGACCCATCTTTCGTTAACCCGGTTCTTTATGGGGATCACATTGAGAGAGTCTCCGTGCAGCTTTTCTCTCTGCAGAATCAGGGGTTCATAGCCATAGATCTGCGTCAGAGCATGGAGGATCCAAGTGTTTTTGCGGGATATCTCCCGCATACGACGAGTCTTAGGAGCATTCACATCTACGTCGAAGGAGCAAGCGACGCTTACATATTCCAAGTCTGGCTAAGAAAGTTCCTCTCAGATGCAGAGGCTCATGATAAGAAGATTACCAAGCAAATAGCCGAAGGCAATAGTGTCAAGGAAACAGGCCTGCCCTACCGACTGGGAGAGAGATTTCAGATTGAGAACAAGATTGGATTCTTTCATCTTTGTGGAGACCTTTGGCCGCACTTACTCTACACGGTGCCGAAGAGTCCCTATCGGTGTGTAGTGATCCTCGACGGAGACAAGAAGGACAGAATCTCGGAAGTCGTGAAGAAACATAACGAATCCGAGTTGACTGCTTCCAAGTTCGAATTCGCAAGGTCCATCGAGGAGTTTGCCAATATCATCAAAGCTGGTCTCTGCCATCCCATATACTGCCTCAAGAAAGACAGAATCGAGGACTATCTATCTCTGGGCCATCAGCCGCTCGACTATGACAAGAAGGTCGATGGTCCGAGAGCTGCTGAGCGTCTGGAGGAACTGCCGAAAGAGATCTTCGACTTGTTCTTCTCAATCCTTTAATCGTGAGAGAGAAGCTCATGCTCGTATTAGAATCAACGAAAATGAAACATTCATTGAAGATTTTCTTCTTGATTGCGTTAACCTTCGTGGTCGCCTTGAATTTACTTCCCCATGTCCCAGCACGCTCTGGCAATGAAACCTGCTATGGTCCTCCTCCGCATCGTTGTCTTATCCTGAGTCTAAATGAATTTGAATCGAATCACACCCTAATGGCATCAGTTCACTTCGAAGCGGAGGTCTTTGCAAGAGGTGGAGCAGAGCTTGGTGGTGTTGGTCTCACAATTTCGGATCAACCTGAAGAGGTGTTCCACTCATCTAACACTTACGTATCGAATGGCACTTATTTGGATCAAGAGAAAGCTATTGCACGTTGGACGTATAACATCGTTGTCAACTTTCAGGGTCTTGGATCGAGTGATTTCTACCCGTACGACTCATGGTTGTTCAGCGTGACAGTCTCATCGCCGTTCCTCAGCCTCAACGAAACCAATTCAAGCAACACTTACGTGAATTTGCAGAACCTCCTGACAGATTGGGTCGAGGAGTGCCCGAACGGTTGCTTTGTTCCGTCTTACCAAAATAGCATAGTGACCACGTTCGTTTTGTCGAGAACACCTGAGGGACTTTTGTTCCCGCTGTTTATGTTCCGTGGATTCTCTGGTTTATTCTAGGAGTTGCGGTACTGATACCACCAGACGATTTGTCTAGCAAGACTACGGTATACACCTCGATCATATTCTTTCTCGGAGGGCTCCTGTTCACCAGAGTGCTTTCTTTTCAGTCCTCAGGGAGTTCATATGTTGAGAATACATTATACTACATTCTCTTCCTAACCTCAATCTACCTCTTAGGAGCGATCTTCGAGAAACTCCTCAGCGCCCGAGGACAAGGCGTAGGCATGAGGAGGATTGCCATCGAGCTTGGTTTCGCCGCATTTGCCGTATGGCTCTTGTCGAGACAATATGTTGCATTTACCCACCTGCTGAAGATGTATTGGTGGGTAACCTTTCCGATCATTCAGACTTTGTACGTTCCTGCCTTTCTGGTCAGTTCGACTACGGCTGCGAGCATTTGTTTGATTGTTGCTGAAATGAGACGGATTTCTAGGCAACACACTCGTTCCGTAGTGTTAGATTTTCTCAAAGAGCCATAGGAAATAACCAACCCATGCAACCACAATTTCCACATTGAAGTCTGACAGGAGTTTCAGTAGTCTCCAAATACCGCCAGCAGGCAAAGCGGCGAACTGCGGATCATTAAGAGGTTGACCGAATGCAGATGCAACAATCGGGTCGAGAAAGTAAAGAATGAGAGTAGCCAGGAGCAACCCCACAAAGGTCTTCACTGCATTCTGCCGGTTTCTCATTTGCGTAACCCTGTGTTCATGTTCCCTTTTTCTCGTAGGTTGCAAGCAGTTTGTCTAGTAGAGCGACATCCTGCCTAATCTGAGGCAGCTGTCTCTTAGCTCTAGAGACTAGAACTCGAATATTGATGGTCTTCTCTCCGTCATGTCTCAGAAAGGACCGGATCTGCCGTTCCTCTAACGGGCTTAGTATTCTAGGATGCATACGCTTTCAAGGCAGGTTATGTGTCACGTAACATTTAACTATGCGTAATATGTGACCTATTACGTAACGGTGATACGATGTCTCCCCATGTTTCCCTAGGGAACAAGTCAGTTATGATCTATTTGCCAATCAATCTTGTACGTGAATCACGACGATATGGACTCAATATCGGCTCTGTCTCTAAACCATATTAGATGCTTGGTTCTGAACGGTTGACTTGGGCTGTTAACCATCGAAGGGATCACTCTTCATGAATTCCTCTCGACTGTGAGAGGCGTTCTGGACAAGGCTCCGCCA
>Ga0208321_1000994_pt1 | contig 10870 bp, 10 predicted proteins | sample June2015DPH_4_15_FD_184692 | JGI IMG/M metagenome (GOLD analysis project Ga0208321, IMG submission 184692) | Peatland microbial communities from SPRUCE experiment site at the Marcell Experimental Forest, Minnesota, USA - June2015DPH_4_150... | ecosystem: Environmental > Terrestrial > Soil >... | reverse complement strand
TGGGCCTGGTCGGAGCCCGACCAGAAATGCAACCTAATCTTGAGGGCCCGGACTCCACGTACAGGTCCAGACTACCGATATCGTGGCCGCCCCCTCCCCCAAGGGCGGTCGTCTCCTCTGAGCCCGTCACCTGCTCCCTCGGGCGGCGGGGCTCTTCTGTTGCTAGACCCCGATGGCCTCGGCGACGTCGCGCCACGCCCGATCCTCTTGGCCTTCTAAGCGGCGCAAGTACACCGTCGTGACCGCGAGTGAGCTGTGGTCGAGGAATGCGCTCACGTCCTCGATCGACTCCCCGGCATCCCGCCGAAGCTTGGCGGCGGTGTGACGCAGGACGTGGATGCCAGTTGGTGCCAGGCCAGCGAGTCGTAGGTAGCGGCGGAAGCGGGCGTAGAACGTCCCGCTCGTGACGCCAGAGGGTCGCGCCGCGGCCTGCCAGAGGGACTCGTCGGGGGACATCGAGGTCAGCTCCTTGCCGACGTCCGCGAGCGTGGTGCAGATGGCCTCATAGGCAGGGTGAGGGAGTTCCCGGCGACCTCGCTTGCCGCCCTTGCCCCGATAGGAGTAGAAGCAGGTCTCGCCCTCGAGGCTGAGATCACCTGCCCGTAGGTCGATGACCTCCGAGCGGCGGCGGCCGGTTAGAACAAGCGTGAGCAGGATCGCTCGGTCGCGTCGACCGGCCACCGTGTCGGGAACAACCGCCAGGAGCCGTCGCACCTCGTCGGCGCCGTATCCCCGTGCAACAGACTGAACACTCCGCGGCCGCTCGACGGCATCGCATGGGTTGGAGATGACCAGCCCCATCCTGATCAGGAAGCGGTAGAAGGATGACAGGCAGGCGATCCGGGCTCCGACTGTCGTCGAAGAAGGCGTCCGCCCCGACTTGCCGATGCCGTGCACCCAGGCCAGGACATCGGCTGGCTTGACCCTGTCGGGCGTCTTGCCGAGATCGCCGAAGAACGGCCAGAGCATCCTGCCGTACGACTCGACCGTCCGCCGGGAACCGGAGCGGTTGCCCTTCTCGACGAGGAAGGCGTAGAGGGCCTGGTCCCAGGCCGACGGGTCGCCGCTGGCTAAGGCGGGGAGGGGTTGAGCGGTCATCGTGGGCGCCTCGGGTGCGAGATGGTCGCCTACATCGATCACTCAGCCGCCTGCGGAAAGCAACACCATGGCCAAATCGTCTATGGGTATCCGGGGACCACAGCCCGAGTACTACCTCGGGACCGCCCGTATGGCCGCAGCGTAGGCCACGAACTGGGACTGGCTCAACGCTGACCCAAATGCCAGGTACTCGTGTGCGGTCCCGTAGTCGTTGTCGATAACGAAGTTGGGCCCTTCCGTGTAGAGCTCCGCCGCCAGGCCGCCAAACGCCGCCGGCCCCTGGTCCACGGCGAATGGTTTCCAGGCGCAGAAGCCGCTGATGAGGCCGCAGAGGTTGCCCTAGTGACCCCGCCACCGACTCCCACGCCGGCGGTTACGCCGTCACCGGTGGCCACCCCTACGCCGTCTCCGACGGCCACGCCGACCCCCTGGCCCACCCCCACTCCCAGCTCTCCGGCTGCGGCATGCACCGGCACGGCGTCCAACAAGGCCTTGTTCGCCCAGGCCGCCGGGGCCATGAACTGGACCGTCTACTGCGCGGTGTTGCCATCCGGCTGGTCCATCGCAGAGGGCGGCTACAAGAACGCGCCCAACGGCGTGATCCAGGTGATCTACCTGTACGGCAGCAGCACGCAGTTCCTGCTCTACGTAGATGATGATCGGGCTGGGCGTGGGCACGGGCGTGAGGTACATGATCTGCGGCGTTGGAGAGGCGGCCGAGCAGCCGGCCAGTGCAATGGACACGGCCAGGCCCAGGGCCGCTCGCTGCAAACGCGAGACCCGCCTCGCGTTCATCTTCCCGGCCCCCCTCTATTCCAAGGGACGCTTACTGGGGCCCTCAGAACTTCAGCAAGCTGACGACAGCCCGGCCAGCAACTCGGAGCGCTCTCCTCGCACAGGGTTGTGGCCCGCCCAGCGCGTTGGCGCAGGAGTTGGTCAGCGGTATCTGGTGGGCGAGCACCCAGGGGCCGCCTTCCCACTGGAACTGGGGCCACCCGCCACTGGCAAGTATTGCCGTCTCATCCGCGGTCTTTCTGGGTTTCCGGTGACGTCAAGTGGCCAGATCCGTCGATACAATCCAGGATGGCACCCACCGGTGGACTGCACGTCAAGCGTTCAGGGTCGCGCCTATTCGGTCTCCGCGCCCAGAGTGGTCGAGGCACCTAGCCGGCGCACAAAGAGGGCTGCAGCACCACGGGCTTAGGGCGAAAGGCAGAAGGAGAACCATGCCGTCCGGGACACGCCGCCGTGACCGCAACGGGCAAGTCTCGGCTGAGCCAATCGCCGCGAGAAGCAGCCTCATCAAGCAACCTGGCCGGGACGACATTGGGCAATGGAACGGGCCTGCTATGGCCACCTGGGTCCAGATGCTCGCGATCACGTCGGCACTCTTGCCGGTCATCGGCGCGGTTCGCAATTACACGGCTGGCTTCGTGGACGGCGTGCCTGGGGGGTATGTTGGGCAGATGCCAATACAGGAGCTGGCATTGGATGGCTTCAACACGGTCGCAGGACCGGCGGCGTTCGCGAGCTTCCTGGTCCTTATGACGAGCAGAACCACCTGGTGGCGGCAGCCGTTGAGCTCACGGGCCCAGACGATCCTTCGTTGGACATGGGTGCCCTTATGGGTCTTCGTGATTGGAGCCATTGTTTCGGCCTGCTTCCTATTACCGTTTCCCGAAGTCATTGCGACCGCCAGCGCCTACGCTGGGATAGGAGCGTGGATCACGTGGGAGTCCTTCAAACGGAAGCTTCCATTTGGGCAGGTTGCCGGGATCGTCATGCTTGCTGCATTCGTGTCCTCAGTTGCTACTGGCGTCAACGGCGGCACTCAGGCTGCAACTTACGTTTCATTCTCGCCGCCTTCGCCTCACAAGTCGGGCTGGTATTTACAGATGGGGCCAATCTCAGACCAGGTGTATTTGATGCCGTGTTCTGACAAGCACTGGATTGTGGTCCCTTGGTCCACAATCGCTTCGATCGACTACCAGAAAGACGTGCCGGACGTCGACACCACCCTCCTCCATGCAATACAGACGGGGAGCCTCCCACCGATCGGGGACGTTCTGACCTGCCCGGACCCCAGTCAGCCACCGCCCTAAGCTCGACGAAGAGCGAGCCTGTTGCGTCACGGACGATGAGATCCGGGTTGCCTAGCGTCGTCGACAGCCCGCACTCGACGAGCGCGGCGGCCATGTAGAGCTCGCACATCGCCGAGCTGTAGTCGGCCGCCACGCCAGCCGGCCCCGCCATCCCGCCGGGGAGTCACCCTATCGCGGCATAGGGGCGGTTGAACGGCGGCGCGTCGAAGAGCGGGGTCAGATCGGCGACCGCGCGTGGGACGGAGGTCTGGGCGCAAAGCGGAGCCATCCGACCGTAGAGACTGATGGCCACGAACGGCTCCACATCAGGGAGATCGACCACTCGAGCGGCCAAGGTGCCCGCAACGCGTGGACTGACCTCGAACGCTGTCTTGGATGAGTATCTCGTGGTCACTTCGGGCAGAGGTTCCAGCTGCCAGCTGGGTTACTCCCGCGGAGCAGAAAGAGTTACATCAGATCGAGCTTCCGTTGGGCTGGCGAGTCCCACTCGCTCCGGGACGAGATTGTTGTCCCCAGCGGACGCGTCTGCCTCATCATATGGACCGGGTCCTTCTGCTCGCGCTCTCGAGCTGAGACGGAGGGAGACAGACATGAATGGGGTGCTCGCCGTCGTGCTGGCAGGCGGAGCCGGTGAGCGGCTCTCCTGCCTGTCCGCGATCCGCTCCAAGCCGGCGGTCCCTTTCGGAGGCAAGTTTCGGCTGATCGACTTCAGCCTCTCGAACTGCGTCAACTCCGACATCGACGACGTGCTGGTCCTCGCGCAGTTCAACCCCCGTTCGCTTATCAATCACATCGGAACGGGACGTCCGTGGGACCTCGACCGGATGCGCGGAGGGGGCATCAAGATCCTCCAGCCGTACATGTCCAAGGAGCATACCGGCTGGTACCAGGGCACGGCCGACGCGGTGCGCTACAACCTCCACGAGATCGACCAGGACGGCGCCGAGCTGGTCCTCGTGCTGGCCGGCGACCACATCTACAAGATGGATTACCGGCCGATGATCGCGGAGCACCGGCGGACAGGCGCGGGTGTGACCGTCGCCGTACGCACGGTGCCGCCGGCCGAGGCGTCGCGCATGGGCATACTCTCGCTCGACGCCGATGGCCGGGTGGTGGATTGGGAGGAGAAGCCGGCGGTCCCGAAGAGCGACCTAGCGTCGATGGGCATCTATGTCTTCACCCGAGCCGCGCTCCATGAGTGGCTCGACGAATCACGTAGCGACTTCGGGCGCGACGTCATCCCGGCCATGCTGGCCGGCGGCGCTGCCGTCTTCGGCCATCGCTTCGACGGCTACTGGCGAGACGTGGGCACCATCGAGGCGTACTGGGCGGCCAACCTCGACCTGACCGCGCTGGTCCCCCAGCTCGACCTGTTCGATCGGAGCTGGCTCGTCCACACTCGTTCGGAGGAACGCTCGCCGGCCAAGATGGGCCCAGACGCGGTTGCGCGCCACTCGCTGATCAGCCACGGCTGCATCGTCAATGGCACCGTCGTGAACTCGGTCCTCTCACCAGGAGTGAGGGTCTACGAGGGTGCTCTGGTTTGCGATTCGGTGGTGCTGCTCGATAGCGAGATCGGCCCGGGGGCCGTGGTCGACCGGGCGATCGTCGACAAGTTCGTCCACGTCGGTGCCGGCGCGGTCATCGGTTTCGGGGACGATCTCGGGACGCCCAACGTCGAGGAGCCCGAGCACCTCCGTAGCGGCATCACCGTGGTGGGGGAGCGAGCCCGGATCCCGGCGGGCGTGCGGATCGGACGCAACTGCCTAATCGGGCCCTCGGTTGTCGAGTCGGACTTCCCGGGTCCGTTAGTCGAGTCCGGGGTATCGGTGAAGAGTTCGGACGGAGCGAGGATTTCGACGACACCGACCTAACGCCTCACAACTCCTCGGCTATGACCTTCGCGGGGCCCTGGATCGGGTTCGGCGTCCTGTCCATATAGACGTCGCCCTGACGGCGCCCGAACCCGGCCGGCATGCGCACTAACACCCGATCGTGCGTTGCCGGTGCGGACGACAGGACTTGAGATGCGACTGGACAACAGGAGCGCGGCTTCGACCGGGACCCATTAGGCCTCGTCCGGCGACTCCGGGGCTCCGAGGAAGTCCTCAAGCCTGGTCGGATGAGCGAAGTCACGGTCGGGGAGTTGGCTCAGGTCGAGGTCGTTTGGCAAGTCCTCCCAGCCGCACGCCTCGCAACGCGCTACGGTCGAATGCTCGGCGCCGAGTTCCGGGCGGTAGTCCTGAGTCAGCCGGTATGAAGAGCATTGCGGACAGCGGCCAGGCTCGCCGTTCTCCTTGCGCAGGATCGCCATCCCGAACATCCCGAGCGTGTGCTGGGTAGCCTCAACGGCGATCACGCCGTCCGTGCGGGTGGCGTTCTTCGCGTGCGTCAGCCAGCCGACCAACTCCCAGGTCGACTTCGACACCGACTTGAGATGGCCGCGGATACGGTCCGCCGTTGAGCCGACTGCTGCCCAGTCTGCGATCAGCTCCGCCCAATGGACGAAGTCGGATGCCTTTGGCGCATCCTGGCCCTTCGGGACCATCTCGGGCTGCGCCGCGTCATGGGCAAACGAAATGAGGGCTTCGCGCAGCCGAACCCCAACGGCCTGGAAGTCCTCGGCTTCCTCCGCCGCGTCAAGGGCCTCGGCGGCCTGCTGCCAGCGCCGCCAAGACGGCGCCAGCCGCTCGCGTTCCTCGTCCTCGACAGACGGCTCGTTACGCATCGCGAGCCGCTGCGCGAGGCCGAGGTGGAACGTGAAAGCCATATCCATGTACTTGAAGTCAGACTGCCGGTAGAGGTTCGTAGGGTTGGTGATGACCCACCAGCGGTCCTTCTTCGTGTGAACGTCCCAGATGTCGTGCCGGCGGCCGAACGACCGGTGGGTCGCGACCTTCTCCGCCTGCCGGATAACCTCGCCCTCCGGGCTCTGCATCAGGACGTACTCGCGGACCGCCCGCTCCTCATGCTCCTCGCTTGTCTCCATGCCTAGAGCGTAGCAGCAGGCCCTTCGTGGTTGGGTCGTCTGGGCCAGAACGCCGAACGATCCCGAGTGGCGCCCGGCGTGAGCTGAACCTCCGACTTCCCATTTGTGCTGGACCGTCGGGACGTCCGGGAAGGGAGAAGGCGAAAGCGCGACCCTATGGCTTGGTCGTGTTCAAAGGCGAGCGGACGACTGCTCGTCGATCACGTCCTTGTGGGTGACTGTCAGGTAGCCGACGAGGATCACGATCAGCACGGCCAGGACCACGCTGACATACCCGGTGCCGAGCCCGAGTCCGCTCAGTGTCTTCGCCTTCCCAGCCCAGTCGGCGAACGAGGCGCCAAACGGCCGCGTGAGGATGTAGGCGACCCAGAAGGCCGCGATCGCGTTGAGGCGGAACAGCCGATAGGCCAGGCCAGGGAGGACGAAAAAGAAGGCGAACATCACGCCCGAGGTGAAGTAGCCCAAACCCATGGTGCTCGCGGTCATGTCACCCGCGGCAGTGCCAAGGGCGAAGGTGGTCATCACCGTGGCCCAGTAGAACAGCTCGCGCGACGGGGTGTAGATGCTGTGGATCGAGAGGGTCTTCTCACATGCATACCAGACCGCGAAGACGACGGCGAGAGCGAAGGCAAAGAACACCGTCGAGACGGCATACGGGATGCCGAGCCCGATGTGCACCACGTCGGCGCCCATCGTGCCGAAGACCGCCACCATGGCGACCGCCAGCCAGTAGATCCATGCCACGTATCGCCGCACCAATAGCTGGAGCGTCATCGCGACGGCCAGGCCGATGGCCCCGAGGATGACCGCGATGACCGGATCGATCTCGAACACGAGGAAGTCCGAAGTCGCCTCACCCATGGCGGTGGTCAGCACCTTGATGACCCAGAAGAGAAGAGTGATTTCCGGAACCTTTATCGCCACCGGCGTGATGCGGCTCCAGACCTGCGCCGCGCCGCTTCGGGCGCGCAGGTAGATGGCGCTCGAGGCGTTGGGCTGGACCGATGCAGAGTCGGTGTCGGGATGCGGCGGTGTCGATCGACTCATTAGTCCTTGCACTCCGAGGGTGGGCCTAAACGGTCGCGGTCGGCTGGCGCTGGGGGCTGGCCGGATATTACCGGCAACGGCCCATGACCGGGGTTAGTCGGAGTGCTCGCAGGCCGTGGCCCGATAGCTGGCGGGCGTCGATCCTTGCCACTGGCGGCGTCGCACCATGACCACGTCGTGGAGGCTCGCGAGACTCACGACGACTTGACGATCGATCAAGAAGCCGTCGGTACTCCCAGCCACAAACTCAAGCCGTCAGCGCTCAGGACCACAATTCCTGTCGGACCGAAAGCGGCTGCCATCCAAAGGACTGACGAAGACGACGCTATCGGGCTGTCGCCAGATTGAGCGAGCGTAGTGACGGCGAGATCATCGCCGACGGTCGCGATCGTCGGTAGACCGCCATCGCCGGATGCGGCAAGCACCAAGCCTCGCTGCCCGTTGGTCAGGACGCTGGAGGTCAGTAGGTTTGAGGGCGACTGGGCCAGATTCCAGGTCCGGCCATCGGTGGTGAACCAGACCAACTGCGAGCTCAGCTGAGTCGTCTGGTTCCATTCGGTCGCGATGGCCAATAGGGAATGGTCGCTGATCCTGTTGACGGTCACCGAGGCGCTGCCCGTGGGCTGGGCTCCGGACAACTTGCTGCGGGTCCAGCTCCCGCCGTCCGCGGACCACCACAGCGACGGCGTGAACGCAGACTCACCGCATCCGAGATCGATTCGCTCGGCGCCAGAGAGTACGTATCCGCCCGCGAAGTCCGTGGCCCCGTCGACCACGACGGCGCCCGATGTCGGCTTGGGTAACGGGACCTGGCGCCAGGAGCGGCCGTCCCTCGAGAGCCACACCGCTTGGGTAACTCCGTCCTTCAACGTGCCCGTGGCGATATAGCCCGTGGAGCCGGCATCGACCGTGTAGACACTCGCCGATGAAAAGTCAGTCGGCAGCGCGACGCGACTCCAGGTGATTCCGTCGGGAGATGTCCAGAACGCACCAACCGTGGCAGGCCCGCCGCAGACTCCGACCGCGTTCCAGCTCACCGCCAGTAACCCTGCGGGACCCTCGACTACCTGCGTTCTTTGACCCAGGTACGGCGCGCCCTCGGTGTCGAGCGGCCGGACCGCCGTCCAATGAAGACCATCTGTCGAGGAGGTTGAGAACAAGGTGGCCGGCATGAACTTGGTGGAGTTCATATTGGCCATCGCCCGGAAGCCGACATACCCGTGGCTCCAGCCAAAGACGCTGACGCCTGCGACCAGCCCGGAGCTGGGGTCGGCAGTCGGCGTCTGGGGGAAGACCGGCCCGGCGGAGATCCACCTAATGCCGCTCCACTGGCCCGACGGAGCGGTGTCCGCACTAGGGAGCGACGTCGGTGTTGGGCTTGGGGTCGGAGTTGCCGGTACCTGCGTCGGTACAATCGGGGAGGGAGAGGGCGGCGCCCCAGTGGTCGGCGAAGGGGAGGCCGTCGCGACGCTGCAGCTGGCAACTAAGCATCCAGCGACTAGCCCGATCAGCAGCCCGCTGAGCGGTCGGACTCGCGCTCGGTGGTGAGAAGCGATGGTATTCATGGCTCGTCCCCCAGTTGAGTGGCCCGTTGCCGTTTGGTCTCAACGCCGGCGTGGCACCTTGTAGACGTGCAGTGAGGACGCTTGGTGATCTGGTCCGCGTTCCTTGATGAGTAGCTTGACCGCTGAAGAACCGTCCGGAGCCTTGGAGATGGCACGTCGCCCAAACGCCGGCACCATGCGCGGATCGTGCTCGCGAAGCGACCCGAGTCTGTCGCATTGAGCGGAGTTCCTCTCGCTACGATGGAACCCTCGTAGGAAAGGGGCCTCGCCGGATGACCGAGCTGCGACTGCACGGCGCCACGGTCGGGACTGTCTTCGATCTCCTCGGGCGCCGCGAGAACGACATGACCTATGCGCTCGGCTGGGGGCTCGCCCGATCAGAGCCGCTGCTCCACGACTTTCTCAAGCGCATTGCCGGCGACGTTCCACTCGACCCGTCTGTGGAGATCGAGCTGCAGGAATACGGCACGGACGACGGTGGCTTCACCGACATCGAGATTCTCACGCAGGACGTGCATGTCATCGTCGAGGCCAAGCGCGGTTGGCGGCCGCCCTCTGCCGGACAACTCCACCGCTACGAAGAGCGCCTGAACGTGATGGCTCGCCCGTCTCGCTGGATCGTCATCCTCACCCAGAACGGCGCTGAGGAGATCATTCGGCACCAGCTCGCCAACTGGGCGCCGACCGCACCAACGCAAGCCTGCGTTCTCGGTTGGTCTGATGTCGTGACGCTCGTGGAACATGCGAGCAGGGTCGGTCGCCGCGAAGCGCGGCCTGTCATTGCTGAACTCACTGCATACCTCAGGGGGGTCGCAGACATGCGGGACACGCACTCCAACCTCGTCTACATCGCCTCCCTCAAGCCCCAGCCGTTCAACGGCAGTTGGAAGATCGGGCCGATCGAAATCGTCGAGCGCCTTGGCCGCTACTTCTTCCCGGCGATCGGCGGGGCTTATCCCAAGGAACCGCCCAACTACCTCGGCTTTCGCTATTGGGGCAAGCTCCAGTCGATCCATCACGTGGACAGCTACAAGGTGGTGACTAACCTGAGCGCCGAGATTCCGGGTGCTCCCGACATTACAGATCGACCCCACTACCTCACCACTCTGGGTCCAGCGATCCGACCGGACCACGACGTCCGCACCGGCAACATCTACGGCGCGGCCTGGACTCGCGCCGATATCGACCTTCTCCTGACGTGCTCGACCATCAGCGAGGCGCGGGACTTGACGAAGCAGCGGCACGGTGGCTGACGGTGGGAGGATCGTCGGGATTCGCGCGGGAGGCACGCGGGTCCTTCGCAATGCACTTCGTGGCCATATCAGCACGGGCATCGAACTTGGCCCAGGCGGAGAGCGATGAAGATCGACGCAGGTCCTTGGCGTGAGGTCGGCGCGGTTCGACTTGGGCCCGACGGCAAGCTCATGATGCCTGATCCGGGTCCCGGGCCAGGCATCTACCGGTTCCGTCTTGCCGGGGCCGATGTGCCCAGCGAGTACATCGGAGAGAGCGCGGACATCAGCCGACGCTTCGGCCAGTATCGAAACCCTGGATCGAGCCAGCGAACGAACACCCGCGTCCACAAATGGATCGTCGAGCGCATCGAAGCAGGAGGCATCGTGGAGGTCGCGATCGTGACGGAGGCTGTCGTGAGACTCGCGGAGTGCCACGAACCCTTGGACCTTGGCCGGAGAACGAGCCGCCTCTTGGTTGAGGAGCATCTTGTGGGCGAAGCGCGCGAGGCGGGTGCGAAGAAGGTCGAGAACATCCGCTAGAGACGATGTTCGCGTCGTGTGGACTACAACGGCTGTCCCCTGGGCCCCTGGCCAAGAAGGCGGGGCTCGCCCCCTGAGAGGCAGTCGCTCCGCCCCCGGGCACGGTACGCTAATCGACGATGGATGCCGCGCAGTTCGCTGCAAAGTGGGGACGCAATACGCGCCCCGAGAAGGCAGCTGCCCAGTCCCACTTCAACGACCTGTGTGCGCTCATGGGTGTGCCAACGCCCAACGAGGCTGACCCAGACGGCGAGTGGTACGCATTCGAGAAGGGCGCGAAGAAGCTCGGCGGCG
>Ga0208321_1000985_pt1 | contig 10958 bp, 11 predicted proteins | sample June2015DPH_4_15_FD_184692 | JGI IMG/M metagenome (GOLD analysis project Ga0208321, IMG submission 184692) | Peatland microbial communities from SPRUCE experiment site at the Marcell Experimental Forest, Minnesota, USA - June2015DPH_4_150... | ecosystem: Environmental > Terrestrial > Soil >... | reverse complement strand
GAAGTGAACGCTCTGAGCGCATAGCCGCCGATGAGAACCATTTTCGGTTTCTCAAAGCCATCAGTCTGTTCGGATAGGTGTTCGATTATTCTGCCGATTTCTAGCTCTCGTAGGTTCATTATTTCGGTATGTTTAACCAAGTTCCACAACCTTCTCAATTGCTTCATCAATCTCTCTTTTCATAAAACTGTCTTCCAATTTGGTTTCCCTGTGCGGAAATTCGACTCCGCCCATTTCCTCTAATTGATGGAAGCCATACTCTAAAGCCTGCTTGACCCTGACGTTTGTCTTTGAAATCCGCCTCCAGTAAGAGTCTTTGTACAACCTGTCCAAATTTATCTTGTCCTTGTTCTCGTACAAAGTGGCGAAAGCGTCTGCAAAAGCCCATTTCTGCAAGCATTCGATTACGTTCTCTTCAATGTCTTCGACAAGTAAATTTCCGATTTTACGATACTTAATCTTGGATGCATCTTTCGAGTATTCGACCTCTAAATTCCAGCCCCTTTTTCGCCCAAACTCTTTCAAGGCTTTCCCGTAGGATTTGTCTTTGACTTTCAACACGTAGACATCTCGATGAACAAAGTCGTTATTCCAGAAGGAAGCAGCGGTTTGAGCTGAGACTACTTTGAAGTTCTGATCCTTTTCCAAAAAATCCCAGACATTTTCGACTTCGGTTGGAACCCAGTACCAACCCCACTTGATCCTCTCTATCGACCCTTCTTTGGATAACTTGTTCAAGTATTCCTTAGCGTTTGGCTCAATGCCTTTTACAGAGTTAACTCTAACCAAACTTCCTTTGAAGGGCTTTAATTTCTTGTTAAACTCAGTCAAGTATTCGGGCATTGCTGTTCACCTTTTATTATAGTTTGGCAAACTACTTAAAACTAGCTGTTCACCTTTTAACATATTTTGGCAAACGCCAATTAGAATGTATTATACGCCATTTTTGGTTTATTATGATATAAAAAGTCAACAAGCTCTTGAGAAAAATTCCGATTGCTTTTAAATTATAGAACAACTGAAAGTATAACTTAAATTCGCTAGAAACCCAAGAGCGCCAAAGTTATCAGGGCAATTCCAAGGACAAAGGTGTACAGAGCGAAGTAATGGAATTTCTTGCTTAACACAAGCTTTTTCACCAGCACGATAGCCAAGTAGCCTGCAACCATCGCGAGCACCACAGCCACTAGAAGATTCAGTGAGCTGACGCCGACGCCTTGAGAAACCAAGTTTCCTCGCTCTATGTAGGCTTCGACGCCTAAATCCCCGATCATGGCGGGAATCGAGAGTAAGAATGAGAACTTGAAAACCATTTCCCGCTTGACGCCTTGCAACAGACCACTCGATATTGTTGAACCGCTTCTTGAAAGTCCTGGAAAACTCGCGGCTCCTTGAGCAGCGCCCATCACAAGCGCCTTGCGGTATGAAACTTGAGCTTGGTTTTCCTTGCCAAATTTGGAGAAAAACAGCAGGCTGGCACCGACTAGAAAAGTGATTCCCATAATTAGGAATGTTTGATAATTTTCCGCCAGGAACTTGTCGTAGAGTATGCCTATTATGCCAGTGGGGATAGAGGCAACCACGATTAAGGGGATAAACCGACCGTACTCTGAATGAAAATCCAGATGCACCAGTGCAGTGAGAATGACTTTGATGTCATGCCTAAAATAGAATATTACAACCGCAAGCGTGCCAATGTGCAAAAACACGTTAAAGAGCGGTGTTGCTTGAAAACCCAAGAAATACTCAGCAATTTTCAGATGAGCAGTGCTAGAGATAGGTAACCACTCTGCTAAGCCTTGAATCAAACCAAGGATTATTGTTGTGAGTAATTGGTCAAACAAACGCTGGGGCACCTGCAAATGTTAATTATGGTTGCTAAGTTAACGTATTCTTATTAATAGCTTTTCCAAAAATGTTACTTTCCGTGCCGAGATTGGCGACATACAGGTTTTAGGGTTTTATTGTTGGGTTGTTACAGTCACATAGCTTTAAAAATCATGCATCAACTAGAAACTTGTTTTTCCATGAACTAAGTGGAGGTGGTATTTTGGAATCTAAAAAATCCAAAATTCCTGAGCCGAAAATGACACCTAAAGGCAAATTCCGATGCACCGCTGATAATAAAGAATATGATTCAAGAGAAGACTATGATGAACATTGCCGGGAAGAACATGCAGGCGGCTGGTAAAATAAACAATAAGAAAATGGAATAAAAATCGAGTGGAAGGGCTTTGCCCTTTTTTGCTACTTGCTTTCTTTTTATTTTGATTCTTGGAAGAGCTTCTTGATTGCGCTGATTCTTGCTTTCTGCGCCAGCACGTCGCTTGTTACTAGTGTTAATGCTTCTTCAGGGCACCATTTGATGCATTGCGGTTCGCCTTTTTCTTTGCAGAGGTCGCAGACGTAGACTACTTTGGTTTCTGGATGCAGCATTATTGCGCCATAATCGCATGCTTCAATGCACCAGCCACAACCGTTGCATTTGTCTTTGTCTAGAATTATTGTTCCTGTTTCTTCTGACTGCGTAAGCGCGTCCCGTGGGCAAGCAGCTACGCAGGCTGGGTCTTCGCAGAGTCTGCATGTAACCGCCATGTTGGCTAACTGGTTAATGCGCACAACACGGATGCGTGACTTTAGCGGGTTGAAGGCTTTCTCCTTCGTGAATGAGCAAGCGTACTCGCAGACTTGGCAGCCGACGCATTTTTCTGGGTCAACTGAAACAAACTTTCTCTCGTGAATCTTAACCACACTTTTACGCCTCTTTGCCTTCCACAATGCTTGATAAATCTTCCAAGCCGAGTTTGTTAAGCTGAGACTTTGTAGGAACACCGTCCAGTGTCCAACCGCGTGATTGATAATAATCATCCAATAGCAAGTCAAGCTCATCTTGAGTTACCACGGCGCCTTTTACTGGTCCATCGTCAGGGATTGGCTGGTTCATCACTTTCCATGGTAACGTGTCATCTTTGCGGCTTAATCCTTCTCTGAGGTTAATTAGCCGTGCAAGGGTGTTTATTCGTTCGCCTGCAGCGCTGAGTTCTTCAGGCGTCATCTCGTAGCCAGTCACTAACGCGTAGAGTTTTGCCATGTCAGCTAGTTCCTTGTACAGGGTGCCCTTAGCATTCTTGCAGACAATAAGTGAATCAATCAATGCGTAAACGTTTTCTGAATCTTTAACTAGTTTACCTCGGCCTTTTTCAGCCTTCAAACGGTCAACTTTACCCGTCATGTCTAATGCATAAGCGCCGCTTCGGTTATGGTCTGCTCCTCGGAAGGAAACAGCAAAGCCTAACGCTGCTGTTTTGAGGCATCGTAAATCGTAGCCTGTGACTTCCAAGCCCTTAATGTTTTGAGCAAGTTTATCGGAGCCTTTGCCGATTTTTTCTGCGGCTACTTTTACGCCGTCAGCGAGAACATCGCCGATTCCTTCTCGTTTGCCTATTTTCTCTATGAGTTGTATGAGTGCTTCTGCATTGCCAAAGTGAGCATCAATTCCCCCAAGGTCCTCGTGTGACAGGATGCCGTTTTCATGGCAGTCCATTACGAAACCTACGGTTACGCCTGTGCTTGTTGCGTCAAGTCCGTAATAGTTGCAGAGTTCAGCGGCTTTTATTATTGCGTCAAGTTTATCTATGCCACAGTTCGGCCCAAACGCCCACAAATTATCATATTCCATTCGTGCCATAGTTCCCTTGTAAGGTCCTTCGCGAACTACTGCTTCGTGTTCGCATCGCATGGCGCATGAGTTGCAAGCGATTATTTTTGTGATGTACCGTTCGTTTAATGCTTCTCCGCTTACTTTTTCAGCATTCTCAAAATGAGCGTTATTGTAGTTGCGTGTGGGCATGCAGTACAAAGCGTTTTGAATCATGACGTTTTCTGCTGTCCCTAAAGTTCGGTATTTCTGGGCTGCTGGTCCCTTCATTCTTTCATGGAATTCTTTCACCATATCCATAAATTCGTCAGGCTTAGCGACGACAATGTCGTGGGTGCCTCGGACAGCGATGGCTTTGAGGTTCTTAGAGCCCATAACCGCTCCTAAACCTGTTCTTCCAGCAGCACGAGTTTTCTCGTTAATTATGTTGGCTATTTTCGATAGTTTTTCACCAGCTAAACCGATAGATGCTACACGAACGTAGTAATCGCCAACCTCATCCTTAATCGCATCTTCAGTTTCAGATGGCGATTTGCCCCAAATGCTTGCAGCATCAAGCAATTGCACCGAATCATCATCAATCCATAAGTAAACAGGCCTTTCCGCTTTCCCAGTTAAAACAACAGCATCATATCCAGCTCTTTTTAATTCTGCTCCAAAAGTGCCGTGGCTTACTGCTTCTCCGACACCGTTGGTGGCTGGTGATTTTGAAATGAACGCGTGTCCGTTCCCGCCTGTGGGAAACATTGTTCCTGAAACTGGACCAAGAGCAAGAACAAGCGGGTTTTCAGGATCAAATGCGTCAACACCTGCTTTTGAATTGGCAAGCCATAGTTTCATGCCTAAGCCTATGCCGCCAATGTATTTTCGGGCAGTTTCCTCGTCTAGTTTTTCAACACGAGTTTTGCCTGTGGTTAAGTCAACGCGTAGAACTCTTCCTGCGTAACCGAACAAACCGTTTCCTCCAGTGAATTTAAAGTTATTAGTCAGTTAAAAAGTATATTAACTTAATGGGTTCTAACTTGGAAAATTCATGCGCTTAAATGGCGCTTTTTGCTTGCCGTCAGATATAATGAAGCATAACGATTTTTTGGCCTGTCGCAGGCTAAAACTACAGTCAAGTAAAGAAAAAAGATATGAGACGCTTCAATTAATTTCATACACAAGCGCAATAGTAAGGTTTGAAAAATGAGAATTAAAGTTCATTACATAAGTTTGGTCAAAAGCTTTACAAAAACAAGCCAAGATGAATTCGACCTAAAAGAAGCTGCCCTGCTATCAGATGTGCTGTACAAAGTCGCCGATAAATATGGAAAACCGTTCACCCAAGAAGTTTACGACCCGAATCATAAAGAGATGAAATCAACCTTCGTAGCCATGGTGAACGGCGTCTTAATGGACCAACTAAAAGGCATTAACACACCATTAAAAGATGGCGACAGCATCATCTTGATGTCTCTTATGACGGGCGGCTAAACAGCTTCAAGTCCTATATTGGCAGGGTTTCTAAGATACGATACGTCAATTTTGTTGTTGAATTTCTCTAGCTAAATTGAGGTAGGGAAGGAGGGAGGGTACTTTTTAGCTAGTTAAATTACGACTAAAAAGAGAGTAGGGTCTATTTTTGTTATAAAATACTGCAACCGTTAAAGGGAAAGGTTTAATGCAATTTTACTGCTCGATTGTTTAACTTGCTAAGAGCCTACTTTGAACTGGTATGCTAATGCCCTTTTGGAATTATAGGTAGCTTTATAACCTCGTACGATTTACGATTAGTTTAGTTGCGAGAGCATGTCGGAAACCGAATTAAGAGAGAAACTGAAGGAATCAGGGTTTGTTTCTCATCCCGATTTGCCTGGTAATCCTAATTTTGCTCACTTCGGCTTTAAGTTGGCTTTATGCGTCTATTCAAGAGATCAATATCAAGAGCTCGAACTCAATGAACGAGTAAAATTCAATCTTGGCTTTCATCAACGTTTCGCTGATTTGCGGCTGAAACGTTGGCAATGCCGAATGATCTACAAAGAGGATAGCGTGGAAGAAACGCTTAACCACATTGACGAGATCATTATCCAGCAAGAAACAGCAAAAGTTCATATGCCTAAAGGTCCTGAGCCTACACATAAAAAGCTCATTAAATTGTTAAAGCAAACCGATGAAGCGCTCATTTCTGAGGAGAAGAGAAGATGCAGACGCCGCTCGATAATTTGGGGGCTTAAGGACAGAAGAAAGAACATTGAACGGCGGTTACATACACTCATAAAACCAGCAATCCTCGAAAGAGACAGCAATAGGTGCCGTGCATGTGGATCCGTTGAGAACTTGGAGTTAGCTCGTCTCTCTGGACGCGACATGGCTAAGCCTGAGCAGATAACTAGAAAGAGAACTGTTTGGCATTATCCTGACGCAGAGAAGCGATGGGCTGAAGAGAACATGCTAATGCTCTGTGGGGACTGCCACAAGATATTTGATTCTCTCAATGCTATATTTTGGAGAAGGGATTTAGGGAATCTCAGTATAGATCAAGCCCTAGAGCTTTTACAGAGTGGAAGACTAAAGCAGAGACCGCCATGTTTTGAACGCTACGCCTTAGCTACCAGATGCAGCGGCGTAAAGACATTCTTCAAAGTCCTCCGTAAAGCAATCATCTTTCATAAAAAGGATAATCCTAAACAGGCAAGGCTCTACCTGGGACACGTAAAGAAGAATTGGCGCTTTATCAGCAAGGAAACATTTTTGCCTAAAGAATTAAGAGAGAAGATTGAAAATTCATTGCAGGAGATCTACCGTTTGGGCTCAACTGTCGAGATGGAAAAGATAGAACAGGAAATCCGTGACAACATAATGAAACCTCTAGAACAGAATGTCCCACCTGAAGTGTTCTCTAAATTCAAAGACGCACTTCTCAAACAGGATAAAGTGTTATTAACGATCTAAACACTCTTCATAGCAAATCTGCTCCTATATTGTTTCGCTTACAAGAATTCGATGCCTTTCTCATCAGCCCAACATTTTATCCAGTTATAATCATCAATTATCTTCGTGCATGGCTTTCCATATTCATCTTGCATTTTCTCAAGAACTGGGCTCAATTTCTTAAGCCAGCTCTGCATGTTAATCAGAAACCGCACATACTCTTTCCCACTATCTTGAAAGCCATAGTCATTTCTTATTTTTCTATCCCATATCATAAACAAGTCTGGCGCTACCAAATTTAATTCCTTTATCAAAAATTAGCTATAGGTAGATACCGCAATTGGGTAAACCATTTGCCAACTTATAACGTTCCGCTGCGAACGTGCGCATAACTTGGTCATGCTCCTAAAAAGACCCAACCTTTCTTAACAGCCTTAGGATGAAGTAAAAAAACCAGTACAAGTACATAAGAACAAATCTTAAATCACCTTCAAGCAACAATGTAGCTATTAAATGAGCGAAGCAGTGAAAAACACGCAGTTAAAATGTGAATATTTTAAAAAAGAAAGCTGCGATGCCATAGTTACAAACGATGAAGCAAAAGCTGCAAGACAGGAAGATTGCAAAAACAATAATAAAAACGCCTGTTGCTACGTTTGTCCTTATCAACCTAATTGTGAAGTAAGTTGCACGTATCAAGGCGAGAAAAAGTGTTCATCATGCGGTTCAGAAATGTACAGTATAAAAATGAATTTGAGAATTGATGGAATGACAGGACCTTGGATGCTTAAGTCTGGTGACTTTTTCGGCATTTCAAGGCAGGTGCTTCCAGTAACTGCCTATTCTTGTCCGAAATGTAATAAGTTAGAGTTTTTCACCCAAAGGAAAGCAAAGCCAAAAAATCAAGATGAACCATGAAATGAGCCACAGCAGAGATGTAATGTTTTAAGCCATTGATTCTGTTGGGTTTTCAGTAGCAAAAAGATAAGTTAGTAAGGAACATGCTCCTTAAAGGAAACATTGATTTGTTATACGAGAACTGAAAAAAATGGCTAAAGAAGAAAAAGCCAAAATCGTCTACTGGATGGAAAACAAGCTTTACCTAAACATAACCAATCAATGCTCGAATTGCTGCTTTTTCTGCCTCAAACGCTACAGGCGTGGCGTCGGCGGCTTCAATCTTAAACTATCTGAGGAGCCGAGCATTGCCCAAGTTACGGGTGAGCTCGGCGAGGTTTTGAACATGAGATTTTGGGATGAATTGGTTTTCTGCGGTTTCGGCGAGCCAACGGAGAGACTGGATGCTTTGTTGGAGGTTGCGCGGTGGACCAGGCAACATTATGGCAGGCCACTGAGAATCCGCGTGAACACAAACGGGCATGGCTACGCGCTTAATTCAGGCAGGGATGTGGCGGCAGAGTTGAAGGCGGCTGGCGTTGACAAAGTAAGCGTCAGCTTGAACGCTGGCGATAGGGAAACCTATATGGAGATTTGCAAGCCGACTTTCGCCGGTGCCTACGGAGCAGTGATTGATTTTATACAAAAAGCCAAGCCTGTGCTTCAAGTTGAGGTTACGGCGGTAAGAATGCCGGAAGTAGACATAGCGAAGGTGCAGGCTGTTGCCGACGGGTTAGGTGTTGAGTTTAGGGTTAGAGAGTACATTCCATGCTTCTACTAACTACGATGCCACAGGTAAATTGTGGTTTAACGCTTAATTTATGATGGAAAGATTGCATGAGCAGCGAAAACGTTTTAAATGGAAACATGTCCAAGCCCTATGCTGGAGAGAATAGTTTGAAAAAAACTCCGCTCTTCGAGTTCGAAGTGCCCAGCTACAGAAAACGCCCAGTCGGACTCGCAGCAAATCACAAACAACCAAGATAAAGAAATACTTGAGGCGCATCAAACCTAAGTATTGCTCAAGTTAGCTGTTTTGCTCAAACTCTTTGGAAAATTGCTTTTTCTTTTCAAGTAAAGCAACGTTATAAAGAAAACTGCCATTATAAGCGCTGGTAATGCCCAAATTGGAAATTCTGGAACCTGATCAGCATCAGAAAAAACCACCACTAAATCACCCAGTAATGGCTTGGAGTATTCAGAGTACATTTGGATTGCAACCACTTCTGCTGAGGCTTCTTTTGTGCTTGTGTAGTTTATGGGGTTCCATTCTGTGTCAGTTTCCGTGGTGTAAGCGTGCAGATTTGTGGTGTTTGTTTCCATGCGTATCGTAAAGTAAACTGTGGAGTTGTTACTTTGCGGTGACAGGTATGGACTGATGTTTAGGTCATAGAGGAACAGGTAGCTTCCATTAACAATTTGCAATGGATGTTCATAGTGGATTTTAAGCACAAAATAGTCTGAAACAGGACTTACTACGCTGTAAATCATCCACCAGTCGCCAATGGCTGTATGATGCAAAGCGTCGGGATACGCTTCAGTGTAATTAGTCCAGCTAAGCTCTTGGTCGCTCAAAAAAATGTGAATGTTGGTTGTTCCCGGAGGCATCGGGTAAACCATCGGCAACTCACCATTAAAACTGCAATCCGATTGGTTCAACACGTAAATCGGGTAGTCCCCGTCAATCTTAGCCCACAAGGTACCGTCAACGCGAGTGATAGTATAATTAACGTATTCCACAGGCATAGCAAGAGTTGGAAATGAGCCGTCAGGATTCGCAGACGCCACATCAACAGACCCTAATCCAGCCAATGCTGAAGCTAAGAGCACCAAGATGAGTGTTAATGCCAACGCAATTTTTTCCATGAGCACCAAGCCCTATTATGTTTCAGGTTGCCTTTATTTTTTTGCAGATTTCACAAGTCATGCCTCATTTTTTCAAAACCGCATCCAAAAAACATGATAACGGTCCATCGGAAAAGTTTTCATGTAAAAAGCTTGAATTGTAAAACATATATTAATTAGTTGTTAACGAGATACTTCTTAACAGTGCTGAAGGAGGAATAAACATTGGTTTCTCTAAGAGCATTAGCTCCATCATTAACAAGAATAACAGTTGCAGGAGCAGTAGGTGCTGCTTTGCACATTGGCCAAGGCGACTGCGACTTAATCGACGCAAACGCCGTGCAATATTCAAGAGCAGTCCTTGCCCAAACAGATGTTGAAGGCGAAGTAATCTGCTGCGAAGGCCCCAAAGACAATGCACCTTCATTTGGATATAGAGAAAAAGTCGGAACAGGCGGAGGACCCAAAGTAGAGTTCGTTATTGACCCAGTTGACGGAACCACGGCCGCCAGCAAAGGCAGAAAAGACGCGATATCTGCATTGGCGTGTGCACCAGCAGGATGCTTCCAAGTTTTGCCCGACGATGGCTACTACTTCAAAATTGCCACAGACTACCATTCCATGGGCAAAATTTCCATGGACATGTCCATTGAAGAAATCGTGTGTACAGTAGCCCGCGAAAAAGGTGTCCCCGTATCCAACTTTACCGTTATCATGCTGGAACGCGATAGACACGCGGAAATGCTGAAAACCCTAAGAAAACTCGGCGTAAGAATCATACTTATTCCAGACGGCGACATTGCTGGCGCAGTTGTTTCATGCATTCCAGAATCAGGTGTTGACTTGCTTTTAGGTGCAGGTGCTGGTCCAGAAGCCACAATTGCCGCTACAGCCGTAAAGTGCCTTGGCGGAACAATGCTTGTTAAGGTTTGGCGAGAAAAAGACGACTCGGCAAGAATGGAACGCCTAAAAAAAGAAGGAGTAAATATAGACAAAACTTACAGCCAAGATGAACTGGCAAAAGGCAAAGAGCTCGTGTTTGCGGCTTCTGGCGTTACAAAAGGAGAGCTTTTAGATGGTGTACGCTTGATTCCTGAAGGCGCAGTTGTGCATTCTATTTGCATGAGGTTGCCAAGCGGAACGATAGAGAAGTCGGAAACGACGCTGCGTTTTAAGGGACACCCTGTGTATGAGCAGTTTGCCGTGAAAAAACGTTAAAGCATAAAATTGCGCTTCTAGTTCCAAATTGCTTTTTTTCAAGTTTAGCATTAACATTAAAGTAATTGGTTTTAAAAATTGAACGAAAAAACCTGCATAGAAAAGCCAAAGCAAAAAGAAACAGCAGAACATGGAAAAAGACGTGTAATGATTTCTTTTGCCGTTTTACTAGGCTTAACTGTTGTTATAGGTGGTCTGCTTGATTTTTTCTTTGCAGGAGTTCCCCTTGGCTTTACCATACCAATTATAAACGTTAAAGCAACCCTAAGCACGATTTTGTATTATGTTTCGGTTCTTTTTGCTTCCACGTACATAGGCATAATGGGTCTGAGAGAGCTGTTTGTTGAAAGAAGATTTTCAGTTGAATTTTTAATGGCTGCCGCAGCATTAGGAGCCTTGTACCTAAATGCACGATTCGAAGCGG
>Ga0208321_1000982_pt1 | contig 10982 bp, 7 predicted proteins | sample June2015DPH_4_15_FD_184692 | JGI IMG/M metagenome (GOLD analysis project Ga0208321, IMG submission 184692) | Peatland microbial communities from SPRUCE experiment site at the Marcell Experimental Forest, Minnesota, USA - June2015DPH_4_150... | ecosystem: Environmental > Terrestrial > Soil >... | reverse complement strand
CATTTCGGTTGTGTGACAATCTGGGCTTGACGATCACGCCTCTGGCCCTGATGAAACACTGGGGATTCCTGATCCAGGCGGTGTTATTGACGGCGGGCGGCTTGCACTTGTTGTTGCTGGTTATGGCGGAAACCTGGCGGCGACGGGACGCAGTTACAATCATATTGGTCCTCTGGAGCATCGGCGTAATCTATTTTGCGACGGTTTTGAACTGGACCGTGAACGTCAGGAGTTTTCTCCCTGTCGTTCCAGCAGTGGCAATCCTTCTCGTGCGACGATTGGGGGCGACACGGGAAAACCCTGTGGCGGGTGGTGGGTTGCTGTGGCCGCTAATTCCAGCAGCGGCCATCACATTGAGCATTGCAATGGCTGACTACCAATTGGCCAACTCGGCCAGAACCGCTGCGGAACTAATCACTTTGGAATATAAATCCAAAAGCCACCAAATATGGTTTGAGGGAGGGCATGGAGCGTTCCAATACTACATGGAAAAACTCGGCGGTCTGCCAATCGATGTCGAACGGTCATTGCTTCAACCGGGGGATATTGTTGTTGTGCCAGAGATCGGTGTTTTAGTCCCGCTTCCACCAAACAGTGTGAAATTGGTTGAACACCTGCAATACGCGCCATCTGCATGGATGAATCTGATGGGCGGCACAGAAAACGGAGTTGCAGGATTCTATGGCGCAAATTGTGCTCCCGTTCCTTTTATCTTTGGAAAACTGCCTGAACAATTGTATTTCGTGGTAAAGGTATTTTCCCGAGTCCAGTGGAATTCACAACCCACCAACCCGCGGGAGGTGCGGGCCGGCGATGGGCCCAGTTTTTCGGGCATTTCCTTTCAGGCGGAAAACGCCATGACATTCGTCAGTCAACCGGAAGTTATGAATCAAGTCCAACTGGCCGCTCAACTGGAGGCGGAGGGAAAGATCGAAGAGGCCATCCGGCAGTACCGTAATGCTCTGAGTATGGACTCCAACAACCCTGTGGCATTGAACAATCTTGCCTGGATTCTGGCGACCACCGACAAACCCAAATTACGCAATGTGGAGGAAGCCGTGCAGTTTGCCACCCGAGCGGTTAAACAGACCGATTACCGGCAGCCGCTCTTTATGGAGACACTCGCTGCTGCCTACGCTCAAGCCGGTCAGTTTCCGCGAGCATGCGAAATGGCACAAGCCGCGGGTATTCTGGCCTGGGTAACCGGCCAAAAAGAAATTGCTGCGAATGACAGGAAAATGTTGAGGCTTTACTCCTCCGGTAAAACGGTTGATGCAACAAACACTCCATAAACTGCCCGCAATTTGTGGCCGGAATCCGGTTGGAGAAACAGGGCCGCCGGGACCGTCGTCGGCCAACTCCCCAATGAAAATTCCTCCGCTTTGTGTCTTTGTGTCCGGGCGGTTAATTTGTGCTCATGAATCGCGTTGAATCCGAAAAACTATTCGCCGAGGCGTTGAAATACATTCCCGGTGGCGTGAACTCGCCTGTGCGCGCATAAGAGCCAACGCGGGTAAGAGGGCTGCGCTGGATTCGTGTTGGTTTTGCCTCCCGACCTGTCGAAGATTGCTTGTCATCTGACAGACCAGTAACGTTTTTGGAGTTTGATGGACACCGAATCACAACCTGTGAATTTGAAGAAATCCTGGATTTCAGCGCATCCCCGCGTCGTGATTGGGTTCATCCTGGTTGTGTGTCTGGGTCCGTTTATCAACAAGGCCATCCATATGGATGACGTGCTCTTCGTTTGGACGGCGGAATGGATTCAAAAGCATCCGGTGGATTTCTTTGGTTTAAAGGTGAACTGGTGGTTTTCGGCCATCCCCATGTGGGTGGCCAACTTCAACCCGCCGCTGATGTCGTACTTTTTGGCGGGGGTAGCCGCTTTATTTGGTTGGAACGAAATGGTCCTGCATCTCGCCTGTTTGACCGTTGCGTTCATGGCCGCCATGGGAATTTATTCACTCGCCCAAATGTGGTGTGAACGGCCGTTGCTGGCCACCGTGGTTGCGATATTCACGCCGGCGTTCATGGTTTCAAGCACGACACTCATGTGTGACGTTTTGATGTTGAGCCTCTGGATTTGGGCATTGGTGCTCTGGGAGCGCGCATTGGGAAGCGAGCAAAGCCGGTGGCAATTCGTCGGAGCTGGAGTTCTTGCGGGTTTGGCGGTATTGACCAAATACAGCGCAATCACATTACTGCCCCTGTTACCGATCTTGAGCATTCTCCGAACCCGCAGGTTGGGATGGTGGTTGCTGGGACTCACAGTGCCCGTGTTAATGCTGGCTGGTTATGAACTGATTACCGCCGGAATGTACGGAAGGGGATTGTTCTTTGCCGCGGTACATTATGCTCAAACATCCCATGTCGGGTTCCCGGGCGGGTGGAAAGCCAGTGGAATCATCGGTCTGGCCTTTGCCGGAGGCAGCTTGCTGCCGTTGCTTTTTTTTGCGCCGTTACTGTGGCGCCGAGGCGTGTTGCTGGCCGGTGGCATCGTAATTCCCGGGGCATTGCTGCTGACATTTCGGTTGTGTGACAATCTGGGCTTGACGATCACGCCTCTGGCCCTGATGAAACACTGGGGATTCCTGATCCAGGCGGTGTTATTGACGGCGGGCGGCTTGCACTTGTTGTTGCTGGTTATGGCAGAGACCTGGCGGCGACGGGACGCAGTTACAATAATATTGGCCCTCTGGAGCATCGGCGTAATCTATTTTGCGACGGTTTTGAACTGGACCGTGAACGTTAGGAGTTTTCTCCCTGTCGTTCCAGCAGTGGCAATCCTTCTCGTGCGCCGATTGGGGGCGACACGGGAAAACTCTGTGGCGGGTGGCTGGTTGCTGTGGCCGCTAATTCCAGCAGCGGCCATCACATTGAGCATTGCAATGGCTGACTACCAATTGGCCAACTCGGCCAGAACCGCTGCGGAACAAGTCACTTCAAAATATAAATCCACAAGCCACCAAATCTGGTTTGAAGGGCATGGAGCGTTCCAATACTACATGGAAAAACTCGGCGGTCTGCCAATCGATGTCGAACGGTCATTGCTTCAACCGGGGGATACGGTCGTTGTGCCAGAAATCGGTATTTATATTCCGCTTCCACCAGACAGTGTGGGATGGGTTGAACACTTGCGATACGCGCCACCTTCATGGATGAATCTGATGGGCGGCACAGAACATGGAGCGGCAGGATTCCATGGCGCAATTTGTGGTCCCGTTCCTTTTATCTTTGGGAAACTGCCTGAACAGTTGTATTTCGTGGTAAAGGTATTTTCCCGAGTCCAGTGGAATTCACAACCCACCAACCCGCGGGAGGTGCGGGCCGGCGATGGGCCCAGTTTTTCGGGCATTTCCTTTCAGGCGGAAAACGCCATGACATTCGTCAGTCAACCGGAAGTTATGAATCAAGTCCAACTGGCCGCTCAACTGGAGGCGGAGGGAAAGATCGAAGAGGCCATCCGGCAGTACCGTAATGCTCTGAGTATGGATTCCAACAACCCTGTGGCATTGAACAATCTTGCCTGGATTCTGGCGACCACTGACAAACCCAAATTGCGCAATGTAGAAGAGGCCGTGCAGTTTGCCACCCGAGCGGTTAAACAGACCGATTACCGACAGCCGCTCTTTATGGAGACACTCGCTGCTGCCTACGCTCAAGCCGGTCAGTTTCCACAAGCATGCGAAATGGCACAAGCCGCGGGTATTCTGGCCTGGGTAACCGGCCAGATGGAAATGGCTGCGCATGACAGGAAAATGTTGAGCCTTTACTCCTCCGGTAAAACGGTTGATGCAACAAATACTCCATAGGTTGCCCGCAATTTGTGGCCAAAACCCTGTTGGAAAAACAGGGCCACCGGTGCCGTCGTCGGTCCAATCCCCGGTAGAAATTCTTCCGCTTTGTGTCTTTGCGTCCGGGCGGTTAATTTGTGCTCATGAATCGCGTTGAATCCGAAAAACTATTCGCCGAGGCATTGAAATACATTCCCGGTGGCGTGAACTCGCCCGTGCGCGCGTTCCGCGCCGTTGGCGGCCAGCCGTTCTTCGTGAACCGGGCCAAAGGCGCGCGCGTTTGGGACGTGGACGGCAACGAATTGATTGATTACGTTCTCACCTGGGGGCCGGCCATCCTCGGCCACGCGCATCCCAAAATCATTGCCGCCGTCAAGGCCGCCGCCGACCACGGCACCAGCTTCGGCATTCCGAATCCATTTGAAGTCACAATGGCGAAACTCATCTGCGAATTGGTGCCCAGCGTGCAAAAGGTGCGCCTGTGCAATTCGGGAACGGAAGCTTGCATGTCGGCAATTCGTCTGGCACGTGGCTTTACGAAGCGCGACAAAATCATCAAGTTCGACGGTTGCTATCACGGCCACGCGGATTCATTGCTCGTCAAGGCCGGTTCCGGCGCGTTGACGTTTGGGCATCCCGACAGCGCCGGGGTGCCCGCCGCGTTCACCCGGCATACCATCGTTCTGCCGTTCAACGATGCGGACGCCGTCAAGGCCGCGTTCGCCGCGAACAAAAATGAAATCGCCGGCATCATCGTCGAACCGGTGCCGGGCAATGCCGGATTGTATCTGCCGAAGCCGGGCTACCTGGAATTTTTAAGCGAAGTCACGAGGGCGAACGGCACCTTGCTGATTTTCGACGAGGTGATGACCGGCTTCCGGCTCGCGCCCGGCGGCGCGCAGGAGCGGTTCGGCATCAAGCCGGATTTGACCACGCTCGGCAAAATCATCGGCGGCGGGCTGCCCGTCGGCGCATTCGGCGGGCGGGCGGACATCATGGATTTGCTCGCGCCGCTGGGGCCGGTTTACCAGGCGGGTACGTTGAGCGGCAATCCGCTGGCGATGGCGGCGGGCATTGCGGCGTTGGAGGAGTTGTCGGTAGGGCGCGGTGTCCCTACCGCGCCGCGGCGGGCTGGGGACAGCCCGCCCTACCAGCGCCTTGAAAAATTGGGCGGTCAGCTCGAAACCGGGATGAAAGATGCCGCAAAATCGGCGAAGGTGCCCGTGACATTCAATCGCTGCGGCTCAATGTTCTGCGCCTATTTCACCGGCGGACCGGTCTGGAGTCTTGCCGACGCGATGAAGAGCGACCGCGAGCGATTCAAAAAGTATTTCCACGGGATGCTGGCCGAAGGTATTTACCTCGCGCCATCACAATTCGAGGCGGGTTTTATTTCCACGGCGCACAGCCCGGCGGACATGGAAAAGACTGTCAAGGCCGCTGCAAAGGTGTTGCGCGGATTGTAACCTCTTGTTATAATGCGCGTCTGACAGGTAATGAACCGCGTCATCATGGCGCGGCGAAATGAAACCAAATCACGACAAAGAATTATGAAAGCAAATAAAACAATGTTAATCGCGGCATTGGCCGTGGGCAGTTTGCTGGTGTGGAGTCCGGCCTTGCGCGCGGGTGACACCAACAAGCCTTCTTCCACTCCGCCCGCGGGCGCTCCACCGGCCGGTCGGCCACCCGGCGGCGGTTTTGAGCGCATGGCGGAACAACTCAACCTGACCGCCGACCAGAAACCGAAAGTGAAATCCATCGAGGACACGCAAAGGCAAAAAATGCTCGATTTAAATAGCGACACCAGCCTGACGCCGAAAGACCGGCAAGCCAAACGCAAGGCTGTCGTGGAAGACACGGCCCAGCAGATGAAGGCTGTCCTTACGCCGGAGCAATATGATAAGTGGCAAAAAACGTCTCCCATGGGAACACGCAGGCTCCATCCTGGCGGCCCGCCTCAGGGTAACGAAAAAGCCGTGAGCACGAATGCACCCGCTGCTTCGCCGAAACAATAATCCGTGGGGTGACATAGTTGATATCGGGACGGCCTCGCGCCGTCCCTTTTTGCTTTCACGCACAAATTTCACGTGCAGATTCCATTTGAGCAAAGGTGCGCGGATGCGTATTGTGGGTTTGCCCTGCGCGAGTAGCTCAATTGGATAGAGCGTCGGCCTCCGGAGCCGAAGGTTGTGGGTTCAACCCCCGCCTCGCGTACCAGCCCCGAAACCTTTCGGGGCTGTCGCGCCGTAGCGACAGCGAAGGCGGGCTCTGATTGATGATACAACACCGCTGCGAGCTTCGCCCGGCAAACCAGTGAAACCGCCGCACCGATTCACGGAGTGAAGTTGCAACGGATTTTTATACGATTTCGTGTTTGACGGCAGTACGCGGAAGGGCGAAAACAAGCTTACCGATGAAACTGAAAGACTTGGTTCTATGGTTGTGTGTGGCGGCGCTTTTGGCCACCGAGGTTTTTCTCTTTCTGGCCAAGAGCCAAAAGGATGCGGCGATTGTCCAGTTGCATGAGTCGCAACAGAAGGTCGCGCAGTTGCAGTCGGATCTGGATAAGCTCAAAAATTCGAGTGTCGCCACGTTGAGCGCGGAAAACGCCCGGCTGCGTGCCGAGAACCAGGGTTTGACCCAGAAATTTTCCCAGCTGCAAAATGAAAACAACCGGTTGCGCGGGGCGAACCAGCAAATAACGCAGCAATTACAGACCTCGCGCGATGCCGCACAACAGCAGCAGGAGCAGCTGCAGCAAATGCAGGCTGAAAATCAGCAAGCCAACACCACGCCTGACTCATCAGCGGAACAATCGTCATCGGCGGTTGCCCAGCTCAACACGTGCATCAACAATCTCCGGGAAATTGACGCGGCCAAACAGCAATGGGCTTTGGAAAATGACAAAACTGCCGATGCCATTCCGTCCGCCCAGGACCTGTGGCCCTATTTATCCAACCTGGTTTTCCCAGTTTGCCCTTCCGGCGGCACCTATACGATCAATGCTGTCGGTGTGCCGCCGACTTGTTCAGTCCCCGGTCATGTCCTGCCGCAGTGATCTGCCTTTTTTTAATTTTCATTCTTGGCTTTTGCCGTCATTCACCTAGATTCTCCGCTCCATGATTGACACGGACATTGAATTACTGAAGGCCATCGCAAACCAGTTGCGGATACACTCGATCACCTCAACGACCGCAGCGGGCAGCGGACACCCGACCTCGTGCTGCTCGGCGGCGGACGTGGTGGCCACGCTTTTTTTCGGGCACATGCGTTACGACCCGAAGAATCCGCACTATCACAACAACGATCGTTTCATCCTTTCCAAAGGCCACGCCGCGCCGCTGCTTTATGCCGCGTGGGCGGAAACCGGTTTGTTCCCGGTGAGCGAATTGTTGAAACTCCGCCAATTCGGCTCCGACCTTGAAGGTCATCCGACGCCGCGGCTGCCGTTCGTGGACGTGGCGACCGGCTCGCTCGGCCAGGGCTTGGGCGTTGGCGTTGGCATGGCGCTGGCCGCACGCCTCGACAAACTCGATTACAACACCTACGTCCTGCTCGGTGATGGCGAAATCGCCGAAGGCGCGGTCTGGGAAGCGGCGTCGCTCGCGGGTGTTTACAAGCTCAACAATTTGATCGCCATCGTGGACGACAACCGTCTCGGCCAGAGTCAGGCAACGGCGTTCGGCCATGACGTCGGCGTTTATCGCAAACGTTTTGAAGCCTTCGGCTGGCGCGTCGAGGACATTGACGGCCACGACATCGAGGAAATCCTGGAAGTGCTCGGCGGTGTCGGCCTGAACGATCAGCCGCTCTGCATCATCGCCAAAACCTACAAGGGCGCGGGCGTTTCATTTTTACAGGACAAGGACGGCTGGCACGGCAAGCCCCTGAACAAGGAAGAGGCCGGGAAAGCCATCGCTGAACTTCAGCCCAGTGCAAAATCCGGCATCGGCGCTCCGATTCCCGCGCCGGCCCAATTGCCCGCGCCGAACAACGCCGCGCCCGCGGGTTATCCGCCAATCAATTACAAACCCGGCGACCTGGTCGCGACGCGCGAAGCCTACGGCACCGCGCTCACACGCATCGGCGAAGTGGATCCGCGCATCGTTGCGATGGATGGTGACACGAAGAATTCCACGTTCGCGGAAAAGTTTTTCAAGAAGTTCCCGAACCGTTTTACGGAATGTTTCATCGCCGAACAGAACATGGTCGGCGTGGCCACCGGTTTCGGCGCGCGTGGCAAGGTGCCGTTTGCATCCACATTCGCCACGTTTTTCACCCGCGCCTTCGACCAGATTCGCGTCGCGGGCATTTCGCAGGCGAACCTCAAGCTCGTCGGCTCGCATGTCGGCGTGAGCATTGGCGAAGACGGCCCGTCACAGATGGCGCTGGAAGACATCGCCATGATGCGGGCGATTGCCGGCAGCGTGGTACTGTATCCGAGCGATGCGGTGAGCACGGAAAAGTTGCTCGAGCAAATGGCACTGGCGAGAGGCATTCATTTTCTGCGCACCTCGCGGCCCAAGACGCCGGTGATTTACGGCAACGACGAAAAATTTCCCGTCGGCGGCGCAAAAGTGGTGCGCCAGAACGCGGAGGACAAGGTCACCGTTGTCGCCGCAGGCGTGACCCTGCACGAAGCGCTCAAGGCTGCCGATGCACTGAAGGCCGAAGGCATCGGCATCACGGTCATTGACGCCTACAGCATCAAGCCGTTGGGCAGGGACGTGATCAAAGCCGCCGCGCAAAAAACCGGCAACACCGTCATCACGGTTGAGGAACATTACCTCGAAGGCGGTTTGGGCGACGCGGTTGCAGGCGAACTCAGCGTGGATGGAATCAAAGTCCACAAGCTTGCCGTGAATGCATTGCCGCGTTCCGGCAAGGCCGCCGAACTCTTGGCGCACTTCGGTATTGACGCCGCGGCCATTGCGAAAAAAGTCAAATCACTGGGCTGATTTGGCGTAAAAGGTGCTTTTGGGTTGCAGTGGGCAACAAAGCAGGGGCTTTTGTTGCGGCACGGGTTTTTTGGCAAAAAAACCGAACCATGCAAAACCACGGGAAATATCTTTGGATCCTCCTGACGGTATATTTTTGCTTGCCGCTGGTGGCGCGGGGGGACATTTGTGCTGTTTGCGGCCAGCCGATTTTGGGCGGCACGATTTACCTCGTCACCGACAAGGTCACCGGCGAGCAAAAAGAGGTCTGTGCCGACTGCTTAAAACTGCCCCGTTGTTACATCTGCGGTCTGCCGGTCAAGGATGGCACCCAATTGCTGGATGGGCGTTCCCTTTGCGCCCGAGATGCCAAAACGGTGGTACTCAAGGCTGATGATGCCAGACAAATTTGTGATCAGGTAAAGGGGGACCTGGACAGGTTGTTTTCCCGTTTCACTGTGTTCCCGGCGAATGTGGATATCTCGGTCATCGATCGCGTGGATGTGGATTCCATGTATAGCTCGGTCGGCAACGATTTTGAAAGCCCCGACCTGCTGGGTTGCACCCATCCCGAGACGGTCAACGACAAGACCAGATACAAAATAAGCCTGCTGACCGGGCTGCCGTTGGCCCAGTTGAAGGAAACATGTGCCCACGAATATTCGCATGCCTGGGTGGGCGAAAATGTGCCAAAGGAGCGGAAGGCGAGATTGGGTCGCGATGCCGAGGAGGGTTTCTGTGAGCTGGTCGGTTATTTGTTGATGGATTCACAAAACGAAGAGGTGGGAAAAAAGAGAGTTCTGCAAAACCATTACACGCGCGGCCAGATTGACCTGTTTATTGAAGCGGAGAAGCGATACGGATTCGACCAAGTCTTGGACTGGATGAAATATGGCGTGGCCGCACAATTGGAAGCAGGCCATGTGGATCAACTCAGGGACGTCAAGATGCCTTCGGCAAAATCCGTGTCCAGCAGTCCCGCCATTTACAGCCGGACCAACACGCCGGCCCCGGCCCGGGCCATCATCAAGCTCGACGGGGTTTTGTGGGGAAGCCGGCCCGTGGCCATCATCAACGGCCGTTCCTTTCTGGCCAATGATCTGAACCCCGTGAAAGTCGGGGGAACCAATGTGAATATCCGTTGTCTGGGGATCCAGAAAACATCCGTTCGCATCCAGAACGTCGATTCGGGAAAGGAACAGGAGCTGCGTCTGCCGGTTAATTGACATTTCCCCATGTTGGGATGCTGGTTTCCCGCGCACGGTTCCTGGGATTTCCCCCCATTGCCAGATGCCTGTTTCTGGGGCACATTGGCAATGGTAATTGGTTATGAGCGAAACGGGAAAATTCCTCAAAGGCAAATTGCTGCTGGATGGCGGCGTTTTGAGCGGCTCTTTTTTCCATCACACGGTGGTGCTGGTTTGCGAGCACAACGCCGAGGGGGCATTTGGCCTCGTGCTCAACCGCGCCGCCGGCAACAAGGTGGGGGAAGTGCTCGTGGCCAACCTGCCCGACCGGCTTCGGGAATCGCCGCTTTTTCTCGGCGGGCCGGTGCAGCCGACCGCACTGAGCTTTTTGCATGCGGACAGTTTCTTGCCCGACGCGAATGTATTTCCGAATTTGAGCCTCGGCCATTCACTGGATGATCTGTTGGAAATCGGCGAATCATTTTCACCGGGGAAAAAAGTCAAGATGTTCGCGGGTTACGCCGGCTGGTCGCCCGGCCAGCTTGAAACCGAAATAAAACGCAAGGCGTGGCTCACGTTCCCCGCGTCGCTCGAACTCGTCTTTGAAACGCCGCCCGAACAACTCTGGCAGAAAATCTTGAAAAGCAAGGGCGGCTGGAAAAACAAGCTGCTCTCCCAAATGCCCGAGGATTTGTCGCAGAATTAAAATGGATATGAAGACGGGTTTTGTACCAAGTGGCCCATTCAAATTCCGCCGCAGCAAAGCATCAACAGTCTGGAAATCCATTGAAAGGGAACACGCTGACGAACTCGCATCGGCGTCACCACTCAAAAAACTGCGAATCAAAATTCAGATGCAGCGGGAGTTTTTATGCCGCAGCAAAGAGGGACACAGGCCGTCCCCCGGAACTTTGTGGTAGGGACGCTGCGCTGCTGTAGAGTATCAGAACATCGGTAACAGTGTTTCAGGACATGGGTAACACCGAATAATGTGTGTCCATGCCTTGGATCAATACCGAACCGATGGAACAGAAGATTGCTTTTATAACCCGCGCCCTGAG
>Ga0208321_1000968_pt1 | contig 11144 bp, 11 predicted proteins | sample June2015DPH_4_15_FD_184692 | JGI IMG/M metagenome (GOLD analysis project Ga0208321, IMG submission 184692) | Peatland microbial communities from SPRUCE experiment site at the Marcell Experimental Forest, Minnesota, USA - June2015DPH_4_150... | ecosystem: Environmental > Terrestrial > Soil >... | reverse complement strand
TCTCTCCCGATCCTATTCGAAGGACAGGTTCGTAGAAGGGCCCCAGCGAGTATCGTAGGATTTTCTGATCGGTCAGGGTTAGCCGCTTCACTAGGTTTCCCTTCGAACCATGAATCGAGCAAGGTCCTCAATCGTGTTTCTGGCGTTCGATTTCGGGAGTTTCTTGAGGGCACTCAATCCGTCTTCGATGTATCTATCTGCTAGCCTCTTCGCGTAATCTAGGCATCCGTATTTCTTGTACAGGTCTATTGCTTCACCGATCTCTTCTTGTGAGATGGTTGACTTTCCGAGCATTCTCATGAACAGCTCTCTGTCCTCTGCCGAGGCGGACTTGACAAGGTGTGCGGCCATGATGGTGCGCTTACCTTCCCTAATGTCGCCGCCGATCTCTTTCCCGTATTTGAGAACATCACCTGTGACGTTCAGCAGATCGTCAACGATCTGAAAGCCCACGCCTGTCGCTTCGCCAAACTTAGCTGCGGCAGACATCTGACTTTTCTTTCCGCCCGCCGCGATCACGCCCACTTCACATGCCAAAGCGATGAGCGCGCTTGTCTTGTTCTGGAGCACTTCGATAACGTTCTTTTCAGTGAAGCTCTGTCGGTCGTTGAGTTCGAATTCCAGTGCTTGACCTTTCGTTATCTGGAATGCCCTTTCGGCGAATTGCTGAATGAGCTTGTTCTTGGTCTTTGAGTCAAGTGATCCGTCGGCGGCAGCTTGAAAGACTTTGATCAGCATCGCGTCGCCCGAGTTGATTGCTGCCGATTGTCCGAACATTATGTGGATGCACGGTTTTCCTCTTCGTAGTTCGCTCTGGTCCTCAATGTCATCGTGGATCAAAGTCATGTTATGAAGGATTTCAACTGCGCCTGCAGCGGGTAGAGCCCTTCGTTCTTGACCTCCAACTGCCTTGCAGAAGAGAAGCGTGAGAGCTGGTCTGAACCTCTTTCCTCCACGATCGAGCAATTCCCACATCGGCTGATGAAGCGTGACCGGTCGGCCTGCCCGAGGGATATACTTCTCGATCTGTCGATTCACCATGGTCGCGTACTTTTCGAGCACAGAATTCAGTTCGCTCATAGGTAACTGGCACTCTTGGGGCATTATTGCCGCAAGAGACAATATGTCTTTGCTGAGGTTCGATCTGTGGCTAGTCGTGGGAGGTTGTGTCATCCTCTCGATACGGAGCTGTAACCAACTTTCTGATCCGCTCAGAAATCTTCTTGCCTATCCCCTCTACATTTTGAAGCTCCTTGTCCGATGCCAAGAAGACCCTCTCCACTGTGCCGAATGCCTTCAGCAGTCGCCTAGCGATGACCGTGTCGACGAGCGGCAGGCCTGCCACAACGAATTCCTGCTCGCGTGAAACCGAGTCGGGCTTGCGCTCCATTCTTATCCGGGGCCGACGCTCTCCCTTTGACTGCTCACGCCTTGCGATTGAAAGTAGTAGGAGAGCGGTCTCAGAGGGACTTCGAGTCCACACCACAGACACGCCGAAATCTACGATGATGCTTGCAACCGCCCCCATAACAGCCTCCGGCGCGATGTTGCGTGAGGTCTGGAAGCTTTCTCCCTCGATCAGCAAGATCGGCATCTCGTATGCTGACTTTAGGTTGGAGATCTGCTCGAACAGTCTCCCATCGATTATCGATGCAACGAAATCCTCAACGGTCTTTCGTTCTATCGCCGTTCGGTCTGAAATGATGAAGTCGCCAATGCTGAGCGTCTCCTGCGTGATGAGAATATCGTACTTGGAAAGTTCTCTGGTGGTCGGTGAGCCCAGTTCACGCGCGTCGACGATTATCGTCGGCTTCTGAGATGTCTCTTTCATCTGTTCCTCCTTCAGGAACTCCTCCAAGTTGGGCTGGTCAAGTTCCGTTTCGGTCGCCTGAGACGCGACCTCCTTTAAAGCAACGGCCATCATCCTTTCTCGTCGTCGAGAAATGTAATAGTATGCCTCATCCCTAGTTCCGATGGCCATCAGCACGGTTGCCTTACCAGGACCCTTTCTGCCCGTCCTTCCTTTCCGCTGGATATATCGGATCGCGCTCGGCACAGTGTCGTAGAATATGACCTCATCGCATTCAACGATGTCTAGACCTTCCTCACCAATCTGGGTGGCGACGAGTACGTTGTACTGGCCTGATTTGAAGTCCTCAAGAAGCATCGTCTGCTGCTTCTGAGAAAGGCCCTTGTCGGCGCTCTTCGTCTGCTGCCCTACAAGCCTTACGGCGGAAATACCGGGTTGCTTGCTCAGCTCTTCAACAAGTCTGGCTGCGGTTGCTCTATAGTTGGTGAATACCATGACCCGCCTGGAACCGATCGCGAACGTCTCTTTAACCCTCTTGAGGAGGACCTGCAATTTCGGATGCTCGTTCCCTCTGGCAACCTCTTGCGACGCTATTCTCGAAATATCGACGATCCTTGAGTCCTCAAGAAACGCTCTGAGCCAGGGCATTGCTCGCTTCTTCAGTCGTTCTTGCAAGCTGTCAAGGTAGGCTTTGAGTGGTGTGAATCCTTGTGTCTCAAGGAGTTCCATTGCCTTGAGCGCGTGAATCGAGGAGTACAAGCCGAACGATATTCTCCGAAGCAGGTCTTTTGCAGCCGGTTCATGGATCGTGTCATGGCGTATCTTCTCTCTTGCTTCGAGAATATCGCGTAGACGAATGCGATCCGCGTCAGCGGTGGGTAGGTAGCCATAGTCTCTGGCTCCCTTCAACACATCCTTCGCATAGTCATCGAGCAGCCGTTTAACTTCACGGAAAACAGCGGGCAGTTCCACGCGAACCCATTCGACCTTGATTCCTCCAACGAACGGTTTCACGTCTTGATCTGAGATCGTGCGGGCCTCAACCCGTTTGATGTTGAGAGTGTTGCAGACTTCCTGTATTGCCTCCTTGGTTGATCCTGGAGAGGCGGTGAGTCCAAGCACTAGGCCATTTTTCACCTTGCTGTATCTCTCTCCAATGTACGTATAGGCGTAATCGCCGACGGCTCTATGCGCCTCATCGAAAACGAGGAGACATATCCCGGCGAGGTCGAGCTTGCCGGATATGAGATCATTGACAAAGACCTGAGGCGTCGAAACGACCAACCGTTTCGCCCAAGCTTGACTTCTGTCATCCGGGGAGGTCTGCCCTGTTATGCAAGCGAATTCACTAGGATCGAATCGAAGCAAGCCTTTGAATGTCTTGAAGTGTTGTTCGACTAGTGGACGTGTCGGTGCTAGCACCACCACGTGCCTGTCGGGATACTGTTCCAGCCTCTTTGCGGCGACTAGAGCTGCGATTAGGGACTTCCCCAATCCTGTCGGTATGGAGACGAGCGTATTGCCGCGAAGTGCGTTCTCGGCTACCCTCTCTTGATACGTTCGCCTCTCGATCGACTCTGCATTGATCAGAGGGTGATCGAAGAGGCTGGGGTGGGCCAAGACTATCAACTCAGAGCGTGATATCGAGCAAATTAAGAATTGCCGAGCCGACAGTTGACAAACATCTTGCCTGAAATACTTGAAGTTTGCATGATGAGTTGAGAACGGCAATGCAGATCATAGCGCATGAGGATGCTGACGGAATCTGTAGCGCAGCGCTTGTGAGGATGACTGACCCGTCTTCAAGGGTCTTCTTCAGCAAGCCATGCGGTCTGCTGCATGATCTTGATCAGATGGATACTAGAAGAGATCTTGTCTTGCTCGATCTGGCACTGTGCGAACTTGTGAAGGAACAGATTGTAAGCAGACTGTCTCGTTGGGGTGGGAGAGTCCTCTACATTGACCACCATCCCGACACTGCAATCTCCTTCCCAAAAGGATCCCGCGTTGAGATCGTCGCCGGCGACGTTTCAGCCTCGGAGCTGACGTTCACTCACCAGAGATCAGGCCTCAGAAGAGAGGCTGAACGCGTGATGTTGATGGGTGCAATCGGCGACTATGCGGATCTGACACCATTCTGCATCGACCGTCTGAACAGGTGGGACAAGCGCTCCGTCTTCCTCCAAGCAGGCTTCTTGTGCGGAGCATTAGAGGTTACGCGAACTGATCACGAGTTTCACAGGCAGATTGTGGATCTCCTAGCTAGCTACAGACCCCCTTGCGAGGATAGCAGAATTGTAGCATATGCAGTCAAGGCGAGCGAACTAGAGGAATCGTTCAGGCAGCGTGTAGAGAAGAGCGCTCAGAAGCTCGGGAGAATAGGTGTTGCCTATGACTTGAACGGTCCTGCAGGGAAGGGCGCAACCTATGCTGCTGCCGCTACGACGGTCAGCATCGGAGCGTACGTCGACAAGGACATCCGTCGTGGCTCTGCGGACATTTCATTCCGAGTCATTGACCGATCGGTTGATTTGAACAGGATCCTTCGAGTAGTCGCCCCCAAGCTTGGCGCCTCCGGAGGGGGGCATCCTGAAGCCTGTGGCGCACGGGTTCCTCTCGACAAGCTAGATGAGTTCTTTCAAGCATTAAATGACAAGCTAGCATCAAACGCCGCCTAGCGCTGTGGGGACACCGGTCGCAGAGGTCTGCGACGATTAGTGCTCTACGCAGATCTGAGCTTTCTAACTTGGTCCAATACGGAGAGGTACGTCTTGATGGCTTCTCCAAGTTCTCGAAGGGGCGTGAGTCCATGCTCATTCTTGATGGCCGCGTTCAGTTCAGCGATCTTTTCAAGGATTGCCTGATCAAGATTGTCGAGCACTTGCTGACTAGCGAGCTTGACTTCTTCCTCAGCTGACTTAACGATCGCGACAGGACGATTGCACTTTGGACAGAACGTGTCTTTTCCGAGCCTGAATAGTGGAGTTGCGCATATTGGGCATGTTTCTTGCAGCATTGTTGCGCCAGATCTGAGGAGATCTGCCATTCGTTTCACTTCTGCGCTCATCCAGGACCACCCGTAAGAGGGAAGGTTTTTGGGCGGGACCTATAAAATGCGTGAATCAGCGATTTAGCGATGCGGGGCGGCAGGATTGTCGAAGGCAAAGCGCAAGGAAGAATACGAGGAACGAACGAAGCAAGCCATGGCTGTTCTTAACGAAGTGTCTCAGGACACAACTACCCCTAGAAACATAAGGCGCGCCGCCAAGACCGCTATGGACTCGCTTACGACGCCGGGTGTCAGCTTAGGCGTGAGGGCAGCGAACTCCATATCAACCCTCGACGACATCAGCCAAGATCCAAACATGCCACAATACACTAGAGTGAAGATTTGGAACGCTGTAAGCCTGCTCGAGGCAATCAAGGACTAAAGCATCACCAGAACGACCGTACTGTCTGGGTAGTTTGTGGGACGCCAATATGGTTGGATCCGGCCACGGCCCAGTTCTCTGGGCACCGACTAAGGCTTAAATTCAGCAAGATTAAGTCCAGCTGAAGTGACGTGATTGGGGTTTCTCGGAAATCATGCACCCTACGCAGCAGACTTGAATCTCCTCCTGCAAATAATCGTACTTTCCATGTTGCTAGCTGGAGCGTACTTTGTAAGAGCGTCAAAACTCAAAACTCACAGTCGCATAATGAAATCAGCACTCATTATCCAGCTTAGCGCGTTGATCCTTTGGATGGGTCCGTCCTTGGTACTGAATATCGAGGCATTCGGGTCTTTCACGTCTGGCCCGGTGATAACTACTCTACATGCTCTGGGCGGTGTCTTGGCATTGGCTCTCGCGATCACCGCCTCTTACCATAGGAGAATTGGCTCTTTGCAGTTGAAATGGACCATGCGGTCAGCCTTCATAGTGTGGATTTCGACCGCGGTTCTCGGAATAGGCTTCTATGCCTACTACTACCTGCACTGAAACTCTCTCGCAACCAGAAAGAGAGGTCTCACATTCGAGTAGCCTCTTGGAGCATAGACTGAATGAAACGACTCCAGCTCGACGAAAAGATTGATCTCAAGTTTAGCCCCAGACTCGCACTGCGATTCTACGCTGACTGTAGGCCTCATGCACTTCAGACATCAAGACTCCACAAGGGCGCCATTCTCGTCTGTAGCGGCAGCGAACTTGTTGAAGAGGCACTCGGAATCGGTGTCCCAGTGTGCAGGTATCAAGACGGTACGCGATTCTCACTGCGCGCGGACACCTTTCTCGAAGACTCTGACGAGAATCCAAGACTAGTCAAGATCTATGATATGAACGGGATAGCTTCAAAGAGATTCCGCGGAATGCCGATAAGACGCGGAAGTCCTACTGCACATTTTCTTAAGATCTTAGAGAAAGGATATCGCGGCCTTCGGGGGCTCAGAATCGAAGCGGCCATGATCCTGAACACTCTTAGTCTGCTTGGGATGAGAAATGATTACTTGGAATCCCGCTCGAAAGGACAAGTCGCGGTTACTTACCGAAAGAGCAGCAGAGGCTTGGAGATCAAGGCGAGTCTTGACGAAGTGTCCTGCGAAGGCCTACAAAGCATCGTCTTTGCGAATGAACAAGGCGGAAAGCTATTCAATGAATATGAGGATTCAACCGGGACAAGACTTCATGGCAAACAGATTGAACCCTGGCGAACGATCCGAGCAGAATGGGCGAGTCTACGTTCCCGAGCGCTCGGTGTTGGATTCAGGCTAGACCGGCCGAGCGGGTGGCTCATAGTGAGGGGAAGAGAGGTAGTCAGAGACCGCATTTCTTGGTCCGGTCTAGATTTGTTCTGTGAGAAGCTGCCTCAGACATTGGAATATTCGGTCGAGATAGTCGGAGAAGATGCTTGTTGACTGATGTAGTTCTCGTCTACCCATATTTCCGGCCACCAAGGGATGGGTCTCCATTCAGGTTTCCTCCTCTAGGACTAGGGTACATCGCGTCCCACCTCAGAAATCATGGGCTATCCGTGGGACTTATCGACTGCACCTTCAAGTCAGAAGATTCGGTGCTTCGTACCGTCAGAGGTCTTGACCCGTCGATCATCGGAATCTACTCGATGTTCTCTATGAGTGCATCGACTTTTCGCTTGGCTGGATTGTTGAAAGAGAACTGCGATCTGCTCGTTGCCGGAGGTCCGCTTCCTACACTCTTCCCCGAAGACTACCTGAAGGCGTTTGACGTTGTGTGTATCGGAGAAGGGGAGGAAACGATGCTTGAACTCGCGGAAGCTCAGCTTGAAGGACGGAAGCTCTCTGACATCAAAGGGATCTGCATCAGGATAGATCATGAATCGGGTACTAAGAACGAGTCAACCGCACGAACGCCTGTTCGACCTCCAATCCAGAATCTCGACTCCATTTCATTCCCTGCAAGAGATCTATTTGACAACGCTGGATACAGGGAATACTACAGGAAACGCTTCCGTCGTGAAGAGACTTCAATTATCACGACTCGAGGATGCCCCTTTGACTGCGATTTCTGCAGCAGACCAATCTTCTCAAACCAGTTCAGAGCGAGATCCGCAGAGAACGTGGTCGATGAGCTGGAGCAGATCTCTAGACTCGGATATGATTCTGTTTGGTTCTCGGATGATTGCTTCACACTAATCCCGAGCAGAGTTCTACATATCTGCCGGGAGATCAGGAACAGAGACCTTGAACTTAGATGGGAGTGCCTCTCACGCGTTGACGGTTTCAGCCTTGACATGGCGAGGGAGATGAAAGAGGCTGGATGCGAGCGAGTATTCTTTGGAATCGAGTCCGGCGATGACGGAATCCTCAGACAAATGAACAAGCGAGTCGATGTCGACCAAGCACGCAAGGCCGTCGAGGCAGCCACTAAGGCAGGATTGAAGGCTGCTGGATTCTTCATCGTTGGCTATCCAGGAGAGAGCGACTCAACCATACTGAGGACGATTAGGTTCGCAACTAGACTTCCTCTCGACTACGCTTCGTTCAGCCTTCCGTATCCGATCCCCGGGACAGGTCTCTATAACAAAGTCAAGGATAGACTGCGTGAACAGGATTGGCGTCATTCATCTTGGAGACTAATCGATCATTCGCTCCTCTATGACTCTGATTTCTCCGAGTTCAAACTGAAGTTCGCGATCGCTAAGGCAGCCATTCAACACCGAGTGTGGAAACACGGCGGCAAATGGGGATACAGGCTGTTCGGCACGCCCTTCGAAGCCCTTACAGACTTGGCCTTCAGGAGCCTGAGCTAAAGATCGATTTCGACAGACACACTCGGGTGATAGCGTTGAAGACTCGTTATTTTATTCTCCTGAGTGCGGCAATTCAACTTGCGATCGGCACCTTCACGGCACACCCCTATGATGGACGAGTGTTCATGGCTACTGGATACTTGGTGGCTCATGGTGACTCGCCTTATGTGCCTACGAGCGTTTCTAGTGTTTTTGGAAGCTCACTCTTCCCCGACCCCGTACCAGGCATCGGATATCCTCCTCCTTGGGGCCTGGTATTGGCGTTATCCTATCTTGTCAGCTACAGTATTGTCCCTAACCTGATCCTGTACAACTTCGCCATCAAGGTCCCCATAGTCATCGGCAATATCCTTCTCGCGTTGCTCACAGGAAAAATGATCCTCAGCGCGACTTCTGATGCAGCCAAGTCAGAAAACGCAACTCGCTTCATGCTATTTAACCCATTTGTCATCTACACTACAGCCATCTGGGGACAATTTGATACGCTCAGTGTACTTCTGATGTTGCTCGCCATTTTCGAACTCACTCAAGGCAAGCTGCGTCTTTCAGCCTTAGCCTTGGGGGGAGCCGTTGCATTCAAGTTGATCCCTGTTGTCCTGCTTCCTCTTCTGATCTTGCACGTAAGAAGACGCGAAAACTGGTTCCGTGCGTTCGAGTACTTTGCGTTAGTCGCTGCCGTTGTTGGGCTCTCATTTTTCCCGTTCTTGATTGGTTGGAGTGCCAAACCTATCATCGATAACTGGAACATCCATTTTGTCCGAATCGGGGCGTTCTCGCCGCTGAACGTATTGCTTCTGCTTGGAATAGGCGGCGCAGCGAATGAGATCAGCTTCCTGGGATTCCTCTGGTTGCCCTCTCTAGCGCTGGTCTACTTCTCTCTCATTAGAAAAGGCGCCATCAGATCCACGGACCTTGTGCTTCCAGCTCTCGCCGTGATGTTGGGATTCTTTCTCACCAGATCATGGGTATCTGAGCAGAACCTGAACTTTGTCGTTCCCCTTGTTCTCTTATCCTCCGTCAGGCAGGACTGGTCCAAGAAGTGGGTTTCAGCCGCGTGGTTGCTCCCGCTGATATTCGCCGTCCTCCATACTTCGCCCACGAGCATGCTCTTCCTAACGGTGCCTCAGTCACTAATTGATCACACCCAAGTTCAGCTGCAGCTCTTCTTCACGTCTGAAGGGGGCGGCGCAATACGAGCTTTGATAACGCTTGTGTGGCTCGTCGTAGGCCTTTCGCTCCTCCGAAGGTCGGTTCATCCCATTGGGCCTTCTCTTTCTGAAAGAATACCACACTCAACTGTTCAGAATTGCCCTTCATGAAAGCGATAGGTCCTTGACGAACTTACGAATGAAAGTTTCCCTGTGAAATAGGTTCACATTCAAACTGGCTCCCTGTTTAAGCTCGTGTGCCTCATTTCAACGGATTATTGCCTGGAGGACTTGGAATGAACGCGAAATCTATGCTAGTTGTCGCGGCGCTTCTTGCTACGGTAATCTTGGTTCACCACCCAAGCGCATATGCATGGAACTCTTCTCCTCAGATAACGAATTCTCTTGACGGCTCTGGGAACACAGTTCTCACTATCCAATTCGATTTCTCGCAAATGTCGGATCCGCCCACGGCAAGTCACCACCCGACCGACTTCCAGGTTCGCACCTCTACAGACGGATCTTCATGGACCGAGCAGGCTGTCGTCCACATCACATCGATACCGGCAACAACCGTATTCACCGTGACCTATTCTCTCGGGAAAGTCACCGGCGATCTTCAAGCCCAAGCAAGACTGAATTGTAACGTACATGGCTGGAGTAGCTGGGGACCGGACCCGGCAGTCCCTGTTCCGGAGTTTCCCTTCGGAATGGTCAGTCTGACCTCACTGTTGCTCCTAGTGGGAAGCCTCCTACTGGTCCGCAGGAAACGCCTAGCGTATTCGTCCTAAGCACTGAAATCGAAGGGACCTGCAGGGGATGCATTGTTGTGTCTGTGTCTGCCACCACGTTCAACTTCGTGGTTGCGCGATCGTGTGGCTCGCTATGCTAGGCGCTCTGTTCTCTTAGTCTCTTTTCGGCTAACCGGCAGTAGTCTCGATTGATTTCCACGCCTATTCCAATTCTATTGGTCTGTAGACATGCGATCAGTGTGGTTCCGCTACCGAGGAATGGGTCCAGTACGACGTCTCCTTTGTAGCTGAACAGTTTGATGCACCGTTTCGGCAGTTCGATGGGGAACGGTGCCGGATGCCCGATCTTGGTTTTGCTTTCGCCGCTGAAATTCCACACGCCGTTCGTCCACTGGATGAACTCATCCCGGGCGACGTCTGATTCTCCTTTCTTTATCTTCTCCCATCTGGTCTTATACATGACCAGTATCGTTTCAACTGGAGCGATCACGTAGGGCGCGGAAGCACTCATCCATGACCCCCACGCTGTGCGCCTGGAGATGTTCTGCTCATTCCAGACAATTGTTGAGTGATACTTCCATCCAACGTCCTTCGCGATGGTTGTGATGTCAGCGCACACGCTCTGTTGGCCGCCCTTGTTTTTATCAAGCGGGATGTTCAGGCACAAGCGCCCGTCAGATCTAGCAAAGCCACGTATCTTCGAAAGCCACTTCTTAGTGAAATCGAGGTACTGATCGTACGGGAGATTGTCGTCATAGTTCTGATACTTGATGTCGATGTCGTACGGAGGCGATGTCACGATGAGGTCTATGCTTTCGTCTTCTATCGCATCGGTCTCCAAGATGTCCGTATTGTAGATGCGTAGTGAATTCATCTTGAAGAACGGTTTCGCGGCTTTCACAGGTGCCATTTGCTTCAAGCCTCTTCGAGCGATGCATCTGTTTGCTGACGACTTTACCCGTGGCAACGTCAAGGTATAAGAGTTTGACAAGGGCTCTGGGGCGTTCATAAACTTCAGGCAAGGTCCCTGATGTCCATGCACTCTCACGCTTCCGCAACCAAAGCGTTGGTAGTAGCCGTGGGAGTCACCGCGGCCTTCTTTGTCATTGAATTGGTCGGGGGGATTCTAACAAATAGCTTGGCTCTCCAGACTGACGCAATTCACAT
>Ga0208321_1000958_pt1 | contig 11267 bp, 14 predicted proteins | sample June2015DPH_4_15_FD_184692 | JGI IMG/M metagenome (GOLD analysis project Ga0208321, IMG submission 184692) | Peatland microbial communities from SPRUCE experiment site at the Marcell Experimental Forest, Minnesota, USA - June2015DPH_4_150... | ecosystem: Environmental > Terrestrial > Soil >... | reverse complement strand
ACCCATGAGGGCATGGTCTTCAGGAGTAAAGTCAGTGCACCACAGGTATGCCTTACGAGCGGAAACAGCAAAACTCTGACTAAAATGATAACGAATTGTATATGGCATAAGTTTCTCCAGTTTCTGAAGAGACAGCACGTTATATATTATAATTGCGCCCCTTGCTGAAAAAGCTGCTATTCAGGGCGAAAAGAAGTCGGTTATTTTTTTCTGGAACAGTGCTTTCTTTAACAGTTCACTTTGCAGAATCCATCGCTGCATTGGAATCTCGAATCTGCCACCGATAAACTGCATGGATTCAGCGAGACTTTTGAAAAGGTACGGCTTTTGACGCATGGCGTTCCTCACGTTTTCGCGTACTTGCCAGACGCCGATGGGCATGATGTAGCCTGGTCTTGCTTCTCTGAGCACAATTACGGTGGCTTGGCGCCTCTCCTTTACCAATTGCTCACAAACTGCCAAGCGAGCGGAGTAGTAGCAGCCGCCTATCTGAGCGTAATTGGTTCGTCCACTGTTGCCTTCCCAGTCAGAGAAAATCACGATGCTGTTTCCATTCGGGTTCCAAACGGTGCCTGGGTACCAGGCTTCCATGGACTCGTAACTCCACTGTGCAGGAATCATTAAAATCTCAAAAACATTATCCAAGTAAATTGACTCGTAAACCCTGTACTCGTTGATTTCAGGAAAAGTTTTTACGTTATCCATGAGATTTTTTGAGATAATGTCGTCGACGGCTGTTATACTCCATCGTGTAGGAACCAGTCGCCTGTTCTTTTCCACTCCAAAAGCGCCGACGCTGAATGCTTTCTGAATCTTTGAGACCATGACACCTCGACTGTAAAGTTCACGCACCGCCTGCGTAGCCCGCAAATCCGTATCATAATACGCTTTCTCAATCTTATCATCGTACCGTGCGTTGCCTACGTGCAGGTCTCGGATGGGCGCTGAAGGACCAAACGGTTGAACATTGTCATCGAGAAATATTGAGCCCCGCGGCTTTTTTGTAAGGTTCAATTCGATGTCTACGCAGCTGTCTGCAAGAGCTAACTCGCGTGTTTGATCCAGTATTTTGCCTGCATCCATGAATTTTTGCACGTTTACCCTGTGTTTACCACGTACAAGCAGGCTTCGGAAACCCACAATTTCATCCATGGATTTCCCAAACCACTGCTCAGGCAAATCGTAAATGCTCGTATCCTCATGTACAGGCGGCACAAGCGGTCCGGCATAAACGTTCGGGTAGCCGATTCGACCGATGAAAACGCTTGGCGGAGACATGCCATTGATGTCTTCACTTGCCATCAGCGGCACGCTTTTGAGGAAATAGTTAACTTTAACCATTATTGGGCAACGGGTTTTGCCGCAGAGAAACCTTGCGCCCTTGCACAGTACGCATAAGCTGTCCTGTCGGGCTCGGGCAACAATTTGGCTATCATCCGCGAAGCTGCTACTGTTTTTTAGAAGGTCTTTTAACCAATTATCTGAAGCACGAACGCTTTGCGGTGGTTTTGATGTAACTGTCATTGCCATTTGCATGATGATTGCATCGGCTTGATATGTTTTCCGCACAATAAAATGTAAAAAGATTCTTTAGTAACTTTTTATTTCTTTGTTCGATTCTATCCAACCGTATGAATCTACAAGTATCAAAAACGGTCCTCTTCATCTCTAAGTTGGCTTACATAAAGAACTCATTTGAAATCAGAACTTCTTTCTTCCTGATCCTTTCTTTTCAGCTTGGAGTGCCAGTTTTAATTTCTAGACTACGTATTGGATTGCGATTTCTGGAAGCTGCACCTGCATTTGTGCTTTTTCTGCGCTAAGTTGAGGTGCGTATTGAAGAAGCCACGCGGAGAGTTCCTTGCAGTCTTTGGGCTTGCAGGAGAATTTTTTCTCTTTTGCATTCCATAAACGGCAGTCAGCGCAGGGAATTTGCTCTTCGTGTTCCATGACAATCATGCACTCGTTTATGCGTTTAGGCTAATCTTGATTTATCGGTTATGAAAAGAAAATCTTGAGTAGCCCTTTGTATTCGAAATCCTGAGCAACACAGCTCTATAGCATTCACGACAAATTGAAACTCTACGCCTGCAAACTGTTATTTATTAATGAATTTGACGTTTTTTTAGGTCTTTCAAATGTTTATCGCTTGTTATAATCTCTGAGTTGCATTCTATGAGTTTTACCAACGGTCCTGTTCGTCTCTAAGTTGACTTGTGCCCATTCCTTTTATGAATCCTCTCATTTCTCTTATCGGTTTTTGAGGAATCAAGTGAATAACGCCGTCTTTTTCAATCTTAACGATTTTTTGATGAGGCTTCAAGTTTATTTTTCTCGCGTTTATGGGATATAACTATTCAGTTTCTTCTTTATTTGTTAAGAGTTCTTGAGGTGGAATAGTGGCGCCCAGGCCGGGATTCGGACCCGGGTCCTACGGGCGACAGCCGCATATACTATTCCGGCAACATGAAAGAATTCGTGCTGAGACCGGACTATACTACCTGGGCTTAAGCGCCGCAAGAATACTAATTGCTTTAGCTAATTAACTTTTCTTGCAATCGGCATTGAACAGTTTGTTAGAAAACCGGTCTCTTACTGCTTGCTGTGTTAAAAACGTGATTAAGCGACAATTTTAATACTTTATCGAAATATTTACAGACAATTAATCCTTTAGGCGGGCGAAAAATCGTTATGAACACTGCGTACTCAGCGGTTCTGCAAAAATACTGGCTCTCCATCTTGCTATTGCTGTTGGCTTTAGCGTCGTTTGCCTCAGGTTACATTGCTCTCTTTACAGCTTTGGTCTTCACGTTTTTGGTTCCAGGCTTGATTTTCTATCGGTTTTTCTCGTTAAAATCTCATGAAATATGGGCTTTTGTGCCTGTTTTCAGCGTTTTATTCTCTGTACAATTAATCTATTACCTATCGTTGGCGTTTGGCTACTCGCGAGAAACAATACTCTTCAGCTTTCTCGCTTTAGTGGCAGTCTATACGCTGGTGGTTTTTAAGAAAGGCGAACCGTTAAAGCCTCCGAAGTTTCTCAGGCTTGGGCAGGTTAAGAAAACAAGCGTTTTGGTTTTTGCGGTAATTTTTCTGGTTTCACTTGTTGTTTTGTGCAGGAGTGTTTGGTTTGGGAACCAGTTTGGAATAGTTTTGACGGGTTCCAATTGGCAAGATACGCCGCTGCATTATGAGATAATTGAAAGCTTAAACAACGGCAATTTTCCGCCTCAAATGCCCAATTACGCAGGGGTGCCATTGACTTATCATTACTTTGTTGATTTTCACACGGCTATTATAGAGAAAGTTTATGGTTATTTGCCGACGCTTTTGCCTGTTTTAAACGCTGTTTTCATTCTTGTCTTCGCACTTGCAATTTATGCTTTGGCAAGGCCGAATGGAAGGCGGGCAGCAGTCATTGCAACCGTTATAGCTACGTTCGGCTGGGGTTTGAGTTACTTTGGGCTTTTTTCAGCGTTGCTCAACGGGTCGTTTAGTGCGTCGCAAAATTATATTTACCAGTATGGCGGCACGTTTGGTTTGCCCTCGATTTTTGATAATTTGCTGCAGCAGAGACCGCTTCTGATTGGTTTGCCCGCTTTCGCGTTGGTTTTGGCTTTGCTCAGGAACATGGATGACAAAAAAAGAATTCTATTAGCTGGCATCGTCACTGGTTTAGTGTTCCAATTTCATAATGTGGCATTCTTCAGTTGCTATGTCGCTTTCGTTGTCGCCGTTCTGTTTAACGTTAAACGCTTCAATATTAGTTACCTGTACTTTTTGGTGCCAAGCGTTTTGGCGTTGCCGTTTATTTTTCATAACGGGCCTCCGCTGACTTTTGCGTTGAGCACTGTTTGGATTGCTAATTTTGCGCAGAACCCGTTTGTTTATTACTTTTTGAATCTTGGAATCCCGTTTGTGATAGCTATTGTTTCTTTTGCGAGGGCTGGAAATGAGCTTCTGAAAGGAACCTTCCTATTGTTATTTTTGATTCCCAATATTTTGCTGTTGACACCTAATCCGTGGGACATGTACAAATTCTTCATGTTTGCTTGGGTTCCGATAGCCGTGCTAAGCGGCGTAGTGTTGGCTAGAACAAGAAAAATCATCATTCTAACGCTGGTTTTGCTTTCGATTCTGACTTCAGCAAGCGTCATCGTCTACAATGTTGGAACAAACTATCCAGCGGCAAACTGGAATGAGTATCAGCTTGGGCTTTGGGTGCGGAATAATACGCCTGAGCGTTCTGTCTTTTTAACCTATTATTCTATTCAGTGCCCGCCAGCGTTTATCGGCGGAAGGCTGACCGTTTCATCTTACGTGAATTGGCCCTACGGATGGGGAATACCGCTCAACGAGATTAACCAGAGGCAAAGCGACATTGACAGAGCATATACTGGCAATGCAACTGACTTAAAGCAGGTTGTTACTACGTACAATGTCTCATACGTGTACGTGGGCTATGACGAACTAAGCAATTATCCAAATTGCACAGCGCATTTTGATAGCATCGGCTGGCTGAAGCCAGTTTACACCGACCAAAACCTAAGAATATACCAAGTTGACATGGCTCAAAGTGGCACTTAAGAGCTTAACCAACAAATGTCCCTTGTTTTCACTTCTAGCAACTGCATTGAAAAACTATAATATGTTATAGTAATTATATTTGTCAGTGTTTATGACAACAACTATATCAGTTACCGAAGACGTGAAACAAAAGTTGCTGAAGATAGCTTCTGAACTTCAACTTAAACTAGGCCGTCGAGTGGACCTTAACGAAGCTTTAAGCTTCTTAATTGATCAGCGAGAAAAAAACGTTCAGTTGCTTGAAGAAGCGTGTAAACCAATAACTGGAGCTAAAGAAACGCTTGAAGAGTTGAAAACGGAGCGAAAACATGACGAAATTAGACTTGAAAGGAAAATTGGCAATAGACAATAGGGCGTCAATTAAACTCATAAAGTAGCCGAAATTAGTTTTTGCTTTTTGGGATTTGATGCTTTTTACCAGTCATGTAATCGATATCAATTCTACCCATCGTAGTTTTACTGAGTTTTTCAGGCTTAATCTTAGCAAGCTTAGCCTCGGGGTTAAGGGAAACCTGCCGCACCAGCACTTCAATTGCATGCTGCTTCTCCTTTAAATCGTCGATTAGGCGCATTTTGCCTGAGAAATGAACAGACGTATAAGCGTAGTCGCACTCGTCGGTAACGCCGAAATCCAGCACCGCCTGCCCCCACACCTTACTGTTCGCTTTTAGGTAAACGAGTTTTTTGCCTTCAGGAGCACAGTGAAAGTACAAGCAGTTCTTGGCTTCATCATAACCATGGCTGAGCGAAACAAGGTAAGGCTCGCCGTTCATGCAGAGGGCAACAGTAACATACTTTGTGCTCTTCAGCACCTGCCGTAACTCGTTAGGGTCTGTGATTTCTCGGTCTTTACGTCGAACATGAAAAGACATGCCTCCACCTTAAGCAGCAAAGGAAATATTAATCTTTAGAGCGCTCAAAAGTTTTCTAGCTAAAAGAAAGCATAGCATTACACTCTATTTACTCTTAGGTTATAAAAACTACCACAACTACATAAGACCGCATGAAGCATTAAACGGCAAAACCCCTAGTGAAGCATGTGGAATAAAAGTCGAAGGCGAAAACAAATGGCTGACGCTGATTCAAAACGCGAGCAAGGAAAAAAAGTAACGCTTAAACCTTTTAAATAAAAACGGACAAGATAACACTTATGAATGAATAGTCCAGAAGGCAAGAGGTTCTGAAGGATGAGCAAGAAAGAGGGCACTGAGCATGAACTCATTAAAGCAAGGCAAAGAAGGATTTCATTACTTTTTGCAGATGCCAAACCTTCTGAAGTGACAGAAGTCTACTGGATTTACGCAATAAGAAAAAAGGAGACTATCCGAAGCCAACAACCAGAAGCGGAAAATGGCTCATCTTCATAGACAAAAAAGATGTTGATGAGGTTTGGGCTAAAATCAAGAAAGCAACAGATGCAGGAAAGCTTGGGGATAGTTCAAAGGTTGCGACGGCAAAGCCTAATTCAAATGCTACCAATCCAGACACGAAGGTTATGTGCGTTTATACCTATGATTGGAATGATGAGAACGATGTCAGAAGAGTCAGAGAGGAACTCAGAAAGCTTGGCATAACGAACAAGCTTCCCTATAAAGCAGATGAAGACACCTTGGCTGGAAAATATCGAATAATGGGAAATAAGAAAATTAGCAAATATTATGAGTGACAAAAAATGCCTTTTAAGAGTAACGAGAAGCGAGCGAAATACTTTAAAGAATGGGAAAGGAGACATTGACTTACCACTACAGGACATAGAAAACTTATCGGAGAAAAGCGTCCATACCAGAATGATGGCTGTTAGCTATGTTTAAGAAAAAAGAAATCTTTAGACTATCACCATAGGGATGACACTGATTTATCAAAAGGGCTATGGCTCTGCGCAAGCTGTCATATCTCTGTAGAATGGTTTGAGCATGGTGCTGATAGTCAACGCAGATGGGTGAAAAGTTCGAGGCTGAACTTAACGAACTAGAAAAGAAAGTTGAAGAGGAAAAACGGCAACGCGAGCACTCGGAACCTCTTAAAAGTTAGACTTGTTAAAGCAAAACGGCAACGAAACTTATTTTCATATTTTTCTAATTCTCAGACAGGTGCGCACTTAATCAAAAAGGTTACGAAACTTCTATATGTTAGGTATTTGAGCTTGAACTAGCGGAGATCAATATGAACCGTGAAAGTTATAAATCGAAAAGGAAAGGGCAGCCCAAACGGATAAGCAAGATTACTGGATCAGAAAGTCGAATGGCTGCAGCGGCTAAAGAAAGAATCTATTATACTCAGCCACAAATGCATGAAGCTTACAATACTAAAATAGAATGGGTACGGAATGTAATTCCCAAATTGAAAAACGAAGTAGAAGCATAAGAAGAAAAAAGATTCTATAATCCCAAGCGAAGAAAAACCCAATTATCAAGTAACTGTGAAAATCATTTTTTCACTTGAAGCATTTATTACCGTGCGTCTGATTTTCTCCATGCGCACACATATTCTTAGCTTTTTTCGCATATCCAGCTTTTGGAGTTGGAATATGTGATTGAGAAGTATTCAGTTTTAACCGAGGAAGATTTGTTAGTGGACTTGACTTTTCATGGTTTTTCAGCAAGTTTACTGAAAGAGTTTGCCTTAAAAATTGTTAAGCCCTACTTCAAGGGCAACCTGAATGAAGCCGTAAAAAGTCTCATGGAAAAGGCGATCACTGAAGAGTCACTTGTCAATAAAGCCCTAAGTAAATGAGTTATGCTTGTTTTAACAGAACCTTGCGATGTTTACCGCAGAAAGAATTAGGATTTTATTGTTTTTATCCATTCCCAAAAAGCTTCCCTCATTTTTTGAGGGCTCTCCAGCACATGCACATCTTCCATTTTTTCGAGTTTTCGGACTTGGTCAGCTTCTTCCTTGCGTACTCTCAGCTTCATTTCTTTGCCGTTTGGAAGTTTAGTGTAAACGGTGCTTTCTTTGTAGTCTGTTGGCAGTATGTAAACGGGCACAAAGGCTTTCAAACTCATAATCGCCGCATTCGATAGCAACGTGTCACCTATGCCGTTGGCGATTTTAGCAACCGTGTTCGATGACGCGGGAGCAATCAGCAAAAACTCGTATTTGCGCATTTGCATCCAAGCGGCAAGAAAAGGAGAATTAGAATTAATTTCAAGCTGCACTTTTTGAAAATTCTGCTTTAAATCATCCTCAAGCTTATAATATTTTAACACAATATCAGCAGCTTTGGAAAGAAAAACCTGAATCTCGACAACATCTTCCGACTGCTTCTTTAAATCTTTCATAACATCAATTATCTCAGCTATTTTGTCACCACCGCCAGTGATTCCCCAAGCAACCTTACGCTTCTTGACTTTAACGCTTTCACCCATAACACTCGCCTTGTTATTTTTCTCCATACTTCTCAACGAAAACTGCAAACCGCTTCACAGTCTTCCTCAAACTCCTAAAACCTTCCTTATCAAGCTTGACGCCCTCCAGTGTGTCCTTAGTCCAGAAAGTTGCCCCTAAATTAGCGCCAAAAAACCCGCCGCTAACAGGAACCGCGCCATTAAGAATGTAAAACGTTAAAATCTGCATCAACGCGTTCTCTTGCCCCCCCGCCCTGTCTCCGCCTAAAGCAATTCCCATGCCGATTTTGCCCCTGAAAAAGTCAGGGTCACCTGCCACAGCAGCTCTGCAGCGGTCCATGATTGTTTTGGTTTGTGCACTGGCTCCGCCATTATAAACAGGCGTAGCAAAAATTATGCCCTTTGCATCTTTCAAGAGCGCGTAGACTTCTTGCATGTCATCTTTGAATACGCATTCCTTGTTTTTCAGGCAGAAATCACAGTGCGTACAGAACCCAACACGCTTCCCTCTAACGGTCCAAAAACGAGTTTCAAACCCTTTCTCGCTGAGCATTCGCAGGGCTTCTTTCAAAACATAATCAGTGGCTTGCTCTCTTGGGCTTCCGCAAATTCCAACTATCATAAGCTTCACTAAACGTTAACTGTCAATTTACATTAAAGCCTTACTCCAAGCGCGTGCACCTGAAAACGGCAAGTTATAACACTTTGACAATCACACACAATTTTTGTTATTCCATAACTATTGATTACATGTTTTTTCCGTTGTGGAGGTGAACCTTTTGGTTAAAATTTAACTCCAAGCCCAAAACCATTATTAGTTTATATTCGCATTGATTCAAAAAAGGTGCTGAGAGAAGAGTTAAAAAATGACTAAACAAACGAGTCAAAAGAAAGTTGTTAGCAGAAAAGGGCTAATCCTTCTTGGAATCATGGGTATCATAGGGCTAATCCTTCTTGCTTTTGGAGTATACTCGATATTCGAGATATCCATACTTCTAGGTGTAATCTTATTGGTTCTAGGGTTCTTCACATACGTTATATTTATACTCATAGAAAGAAAGTTAAAGCTTCTCTAAAAGGTTCAGCTTTAATGAATAATGGATTTTAGACCAGTATACCCGCGCGAATACGCCAAAAACATAAGCTTCATTACACAAAAAGTACACGGAAAGACTAGGCAGTTAGCGTAAAAATTAGCAGCGTTTCTTTATTTCTCTAGGATAAAAATGCCACTGCCTTTTTTATCTTGGAATCTCACTTTTGAAAAGCCCGCAGTCTTGGCGTACTTTTCCCAGTGTTCGCTTTTTCCTAACTGGAAAAACGCAAAGGGTGTGAAAGCGAAAAACATTCTTAGGTTCCTGAGAGGTTCAAGTAGCATGCATTTTCCTCCGGGTTTCAAGACTCGAAAGATTTCCTTCAGGGCTTTGACTCTGTTCTTTTCTCCAGGAAGGTTATTTAAGACGCTACTGCATGTGACGATGTCAAAAATATCATCATTGAAAGGTATCTCCAAGACGTTTCCAAATTTGAAATCAACTTTAGCCTTCACGCCTTCGATTTCCGCATTCTTGTACGCTCTTTCTGGCGAGTTACCGCTGAGTTCCATTGTGTCCCAAATGTCGATCCCAACAAGCCTTCCAGTAGTAAGCCTTTTCGCTATCTGCACCGACGTTCTTCCAGTGCCACTTCCCACATCCAGCACATACTCGTTTCCTTTTAATTCCAGGAGTTTTGCGACCCAATCAAGGCTCATGCCAAACCCGGTGAAGACGTATAAAGAAAGAAAATGGGCAACAATCATGTAAATTCCAAAGGCAACAATTATCCCGCCACCAATTGTTAGATATGTGTTGCTGAAAACAAAGTAACCTGCTGAAAGCAAGAGCAACCCAATGATTTCTGTAACAGAAAAAAGAATTGCAATTATCTTAATTGCATACAAACCATACTTTGGTTTTTCACTTCTTTTTTTCATGCAGACTCTTTCCTATCTCTACTAGGCTCTTGAATCGCTTAGACCTCGCCCGAACACAATATTTCACACAGCACTTATAATTCAATGCTTATTTCTTCTTTTGTGTCGCCCAAGCGTCAGACATGAAGCTGGTTAAAGCGACAGGATGAATACATAATTCCTAACATCCTCCTCCATGCTCAAAGCGTCTTACAGAGCGCTTAATAGTCATCACTTTGGCGTCGGGCTTCACTATCACTATACTACAACAGGTTTGCCTGCCTATAGCTGGCTCAATAGTTATAACTTTGGCGCTGGGCTTGACTTTGAATTTTTCAGGCTCAAAGCTTCTTTTGCAGACTGGATTGTTTGAACAAAACTTTTATGAGCTCGAACAAATGTCCCTATCCTTTGAATCTCTACTCCTTATAGCATCAACCGTTCTCCAAGGGAAGCTGTCTTTATCATAAATGCGCCAGAAGCAGGCTCAATAGTCATCACTATTGCGCTTGGATTCACTATCACTATACTAATAGGCTGCACTCTGACAGCTCAATTGTCTGGACAAAAAAATCATCTCCAAAACAGGCTCAATAGTTGCGACTATTGCGCCGCGATTAGTTGCAACTAAAAAATCTAGGCTAAACTGCTTTCCAATGGCTCAATAGAATTCGTATGTAAGATGCTGTATGTACGTAGTAACCTTTTTGCTAACAAAATGAAAAGAAAAGAAGATTAATCGGTCAATTACTCCGACTCAAAGTACTCTTCCGGTTTCGGCGGAACCGGCGGCAAACCTCTACGTTCACGAATCTTCTTTATTATGTCAGCTTGCAACTGCTCTGGAACTGGCGCCCAACGGCTAAACTGAGTCGCCCAGAAAGCCCTGCCCTGTGTGGAACTGCGTAATTCATCAGCTATTCCGAAGCTTTCAGAAACTGGCATCTCAGCTTTAACAGTAATCATATCTTCTTCAGAAGGCATGTCTAAGATTTTGCCGCGTCGCTTGTTAAGTAAAGTGATAACGGAACTGACGAATTCACTTGGAACTTTGCATTCAAAACTTAAGAGCGGCTCAAGCAGTTTTGGATCACTCAATAATATAGCGCAATATATTGGTCTCCAAGTCATCGGGATAGCTTGTGCTGGGCCTCTGTGAACTGGGTCTTCGTGGACCGTAATGTCTTCAAGGTTGATTTTCAAGCCATATGCTGGTTCCTTAGCTAAAGGTGAAGTATGCACTGCTTCGCGGAATCCAATTTTAATATGATCAATGATTTCATCAACGTATTGTCTTCCTCTAATACGATTACAAAGGACGTTGTCTTCTTCAACAGCTACTACGCCCTTAGCATCATCTGGTGCCCAACCTAAGCTTC
>Ga0208321_1000956_pt1 | contig 11284 bp, 8 predicted proteins | sample June2015DPH_4_15_FD_184692 | JGI IMG/M metagenome (GOLD analysis project Ga0208321, IMG submission 184692) | Peatland microbial communities from SPRUCE experiment site at the Marcell Experimental Forest, Minnesota, USA - June2015DPH_4_150... | ecosystem: Environmental > Terrestrial > Soil >... | reverse complement strand
CTGGCACACGCCGGTGTTCGCAATCGTCTGCCAGGGCGTCTGTGCCGTGCTAATGACGCTGACGCCGTTTCCCGACCTGATCCTCTACATCGGGTTCACCCTGACTTTCTTCGCCGTGCTTTCGGTTTCCTCGCTGTTCGTCTTCCGGCGGCGCCCGGAGTGGCAGAAGGTGCGCGTGGTCAGCTTCGCCTTTCCGCTCATCCCCCTGGTGTTCATCCTGGTGGGCGCCTGGACCATTGTCTACGGCGTGATCTATGCTCTACGGAATCAGCCCGTGGCCCCCATCGCCGCGATCGCCACCATCTCCATCGGCGCCTCGGTCTACCAGCTCTGGCTGCGGCGCCGGTAGCCGCCGCGCAATGCTATCTTCGTTAGTACATGGCTGTTATCCTTGACGGCAACTCGATCCGCGACCAGATTCTGAACGAGTGCCAACCGCGCGTGGCGGCGCTCGCGGCGGCCCAGCGCCCGCCGGGCTTGGGGGTCATCCTGGCGGGTGACAACGACGCCTCGGCGCGCTACGTGCGGAGCAAGGTGAAGGCCTGCCAGACGCTGGGCATCTACAGCGAGCAGCTCACGCCGCCGGCCAGCGTCACCACCGCCGAGCTGCTCGAGATGGTCGAGAGCCTGAACCAGAGGCCCGAGATCGACGGAATCCTGGTGCAGTTGCCGCTGCCGCCGCAGGTGGACACCAAGCGGGTGCTGCTGGCCGTCAACCCGGAAAAGGACGTGGACGGAATCCATCCGCTCAACCTGGGCCGGCTGGTGGCGAACACGCCGGGGCCGCGGCCGTGCACGCCGGCGGGGATCATGGAGATGTTGAAGCGCTATACCATCCCGGTCTCGGGGCGGCGGGCGGTGGTGGTGGGACGCAGCGACATCGTGGGCAAGCCCATGGCGCTGCTGCTGCTGCACCAGCACGCCACCGTGACCATCTGCCACTCGCGCACGCCCAACCTGCCCGAGGTCTGCCGCGAGGCGGACATCCTGGTGGCCGCGATCGGCCGCGCCGCCCTGGTTACGGGCGATTTCATCAAGCCCGGAGCCGCCGTCATCGACGTCGGCCAGAACCGCATCTCGAGCCGGGAAGAGGTCCAGCGGATTTTCCGCGATTCGCCGGAGAAGCAGGCCGAATTCGAGCGCAAGGGAAGCCTGCTGCTGGGCGATGTCAATCCGCTGGATGCCCTCGAGCGGGCCGGCGCCTACACGCCGGTGCCGGGCGGAGTGGGACCGCTCACCATCGCCATGCTCATGGCCAACACCGTCGAGGCCGCGGAACGGAGACTCGGCGCATGCTCCTGGTAGGATTGACCGGGGGGCTGGCCAGCGGCAAGAGCCTGGTGGGACAGGCGCTGGCCGCGCTCGGCTGCCATCTGATCGAGGCCGATCGATTGGGCCACGAGGTGCTCCTACCGGGAGGCGAGGCCTATGAGGCCGCCGTCCGGGAGTTCGGACCGGGTATTCTGGAGATGGATGGGACCATCAGCCGCCGCAAACTGGCCGAGGAGGTCTTCGGCAAACCGGACCGGCTGGCGGCGCTCAACCGCCTGGTGCATCCGCCGGTGATCCGGCGCCAGGAGGAACTAACCGCCGGGTTCGCCGCCGCCGACCCCCGCGGCATCGTAGTCGTGGAAGCCGCGATCCTGATCGAGACGGGCAGGCACCGGTGCTTCCGGAAGGTGATTCTGGCGGTCTGCCGGCCCGAGCAGCAGATCGAGCGCGCCCTGCGCCGGGACGAGCTGAGCCGCGAGGAAGTGCTGGCCCGGCTGGCGCGTCAGATGCCGCTGGAGGAGAAGCGGAAGTACGCCGATTACATCATCGACACCTCCGGCGCCAAAGAGGAAACCCTCAAACAGGTACAAGAGACCTACAATTCGCTTCGGAGCATTCCCCAATGAAGCTGCGCACTTTGCTGATTGCCGCTCTCCTGGTGGCCGGTTTCATCTACGTCACCTCGGTGGCGCGATGGAACCCGGCCGGCATCCTGCATCCCACGAACACCGCGGGCGGGCGGCTGTGGTCCGGGCCGGACGTGGCGCAATCCGCCGGCCTCGGAACCGACGAGCAGAACAACATCGAGATCTACCGTGGCGCCCACGCGGCGGTGGTGAACATCACCAGCATCGTCTACCAGCGCAACTGGTTCCTGGAGCTGACTCCCCAGAAGGGCACCGGCTCGGGGTTCCTGGTCGACGACACCGGCCGCATCCTGACCAACAACCACGTGATCTCCGGCTCGCAGGAACTCGAGGTCACCCTCGTCGACCAGACCAAGTACCGCGCGCGCGTGCTGGTGCGGGATGCCGGCAACGACATCGCCCTGATCCAAATCTCGCCGCGCAAGAAACCGGCGTTCCTGCGGCTGGGTGAGTCCGAGGGGCTGCAAGTGGGCCAGAAGGTGCTCGCCATCGGAAATCCGTTCGGGCTGGAAGGCACGCTGACCACCGGCGTGATCAGTTCGCTCAGCCGGAGCTTGAAGGACGAAACCGGCCGCACCCTGGACGGGATGATTCAGACCGACGCCGCCATCAACCCGGGCAACAGCGGCGGGCCGCTGCTGGATTCCCGCGGCAACGTGATCGGGATCAACACGGCCATTTACGGGCCCGGCGCGAACATCGGCATCGGCTTTGCCCTGCCCATCAACCGCGCCAAGGCCATGCTCAACGAGTACGCCGAGAAGGGGCGCTTCGCGCCGCCGCGGCTGGGGGTGAGCGTGCAGTACGTGGCCGGCGACCTGGCCGAAGCCCTGGAACTGCCGCGCGAAGGCGGGCTGCTCATCGTCGAAGTCGAGCGCGGCTCCGCGGCCGAGGAGGCGGGCCTCCGCGGCGCGCGGCGCTGGGCGGTGGTGGGCAACTACGAGATCGCCGTGGGCGGCGATTTGATTATGGCGATCGACGGCCAGGCGGTGAACAGCCGCAACTCCCTGACCACCGCAATGAACCGCAAGCGGCCGGGCGACTCGATGGAGCTGACCATCTCCCGCGCCGGCCGCACCCTCAAGCTCAAGGTCAAGCTGGGCGAGGGTTCGACGACGCTGTAGAGGGCGGTGGGAGCTCCGCAGGCGCGTTACACAGCCAGCTACGACCGGTTGCGCGGTGACTGGCAGAATAACTACCGAGTGGGCCGTCATCCAGGATTGGCTGGTGCTGGGGCGGCCTGCCACATGCCCGACATGCCGACTGCCCGGCCAAGTGAACCGTAACTTCCTGCAAACGGGACTTCGGGACCACGCGAGCGGCGACTTCCGGTAAGCGTCGCACCCCGTTCTAAGTGTGATCACCGCGGCTACACAGAAATGGGAGAATGTTGTTTAGATGCCGTGTCTCAAGAAGGATGCGCCGCCAGAACTTGTCGAGGCCGTCCGGCAGATCGAAGAGCGTGCTGATCGTTGTTTCGAGCCACTCAGACTCCTTACGCTCCCTTGGAACGTGGCCGCTTGGTCAATGCTAGTCGGTGGCGTCAATCTCGTTGAACAGGAGATCGCACGCCGCGGAGACAACACACCAGATCTCGATGCCACGTTAATCAACGTCAGCCGCCTCATACCGATTGCTGTCAAATGGGCCGTCGAACACGGGAGAGACGCCTCCAAGCTGGCGAGCAAACGCTGGACTGCGAGCCTTGCAACGACGGTAGATGAAGCGAGAGCCGTTGCACGTGAATACGACAGCTTTCTCGGCTGCCTACCGCTTTGGCATAAGGATCGCTATGCCGCGGAATTGATAGCCCCGACGTTGGTGCGATTCACGGCACCAGGATCTACGAGGAACCGGCAAGTGAGCGCTTACCAAAAGGGGCTTAGGCCGAAAGCGGGAATCCACAAGATGGAGCGCCCCAAGAAGCCGGACCAGACGCCACGAGTGCAAGAGCTCTTTGCGCAAGTCCTACGACCGGCTAGAAAGACGGGACTGCTTCGGTTTGAATACAACACTGCCTGGCAATTGTGGAACGAACTGCTTCCCGAATACCAGGCCCGCATGAATGGGATCGTCCGGCGAGCTGATTCGCTGTCCCTCGGAAACTACACGATGAGTGATTTCAAGCGGTTCTATGCCGCACTTCTCGCGGTGTGTGCTGCCCACGAATTCCTGTGCTTTGCATGGGGGCGAGATAACGGAACTTACCCATGTGATTCTGCTGTCATGATCCATTCCCGTTCAAGATGGATGGCACTGCTTGAGGAGCTGAGCGGTATTTCCCCCGAACAATGCGACGCTATTGTAGGGGACCTCACCCTTGACACGTCCCGGCCGATGGGATCAGTGGATCTCCACGTTTATCCATTTGTTCCACTGGATGTTTGGATGACGACTCTGGCGCTTGCCCCTCAATTTCCTCTTCACAGTCGCCCAGACGAGAACATTCTTCGCGTCTGCTCAATTCGGAGGCCCGACGTGTTCGATGTGACGACGCTTGAAAAGGAATCAGAGATGCTATTTGCCTTGGCGAACAGAGGTTCACACTATTCTCTACAGGGACCAATCGCACTACCCAAACCCACCCCTGATATTGACCTGATCGTTACAGACGACGATTCTTCAACAATCGTAATAACTGAGCTTAAATGGGTTAGGAAGAATACAAGGTCAGTCGAGCTGATCGCACGAGATGCAGAAGTTCTTAAGGGCATTCGGCAACTAGGAAGAATTAGGCAGTTCCTGAACGACAAACCGACTCACTTGTATTCACTGGGTAAACTGCCAAAGCAGCTCAATGAATTCGCAAACATCTACTACATGCTCGTTGCGAGAGATCACTGGACATGGGTGGAACCAGCGAAGGATACTGCAGTAGTCGAATTCGAGGCGTTTGCTGCTGCGTTGGATCGACTGGGCAGCCTCGATTCCGCAATGCGCGGTCTTCTCAAGTATGATTGGCTGCCAATGGAGGGACGAGATTTCACTGTTCGGTATGAAAGGGCAACTGCGAATGGCGTCTCGATTGAATCTGAGGTGTTCTACGCGACATAATCGGACGCTATGTGTGCGCTTTTCGTCGTGGTCTCGGAAGTCGGGTCACTTGGTTGAAGAAAGCCCTCCGCGTAGAAGTGCTACCCAGCCAGCTCCGGTTGGATCGTCGCCCACTCGGAGACTATTATGGGTCCACCAGCTCTGCCGCCGGGGCCCGCGGCTACCCTGGCGTTTCGGCGCTCAATGTGTGGTCAACTATCGTTATGAACGGAATGCGTAAGGCGATCGTTTCCGCGGTGGCCGTCGCCCTGGCGGGCTTCGGGCTGGCTCAGGGTCCGGGGGACGCTCTGGAACAGGGTTTCAAGAATCCGCCCGATTCGGCCAAGCCGCGGACGTGGTGGCACTGGACCGGCGGCAACGTCACCAAGGAGGGCATCACCAAGGACCTGGAGTGGATGAAGCGCGTGGGCATCGCCGGCTTCCAGTTGGCGGACGTCAGCATCGGCCGCGGCCAAAGCGTTGACCGGAAGATCGCGTTCGGAACCCCCGAGTGGCTGGATGCGGTGCGCTACGCGGCCTCCGAGGCCGAGCGCCTGGGGCTGGAGATGGCCATCTTCAGCTCCGCCGGCTGGAGCGAGACGGGCGGGCCCTGGGTGAAGCCCGAGCAGGCGATGAAGAAACTGGTGTGGAGCGAAACCGTCGTGGAAGGCCCGCGGAGTTTCGCCGGAAAACTGCCGCAGCCGCCCTCCAACAACGGGCCGATCCGGAACTTGAGAATTGGAAGTGGGCGGGCGCAGGCCGCTCCGCCGGACCCCACTTACTACGGCGACAGCGCGGTGGTGGCCTATCGCACGCCGACGGAAGAAGTGAACATGGCGGACCTCGAACCCAAGGCGCGGACGAACGCGGGAACGATCGACCCGGCGGCGCTGCTGGATGACGACCTGAACACCGCGCTCACCATCCCGGCCCCGGAAGGCGGCGGCCCGGCCTGGATCCAGTACGAGTTCGAGCGGCCGTTCAAGGCGCGTGCGATCTCCCTCGCCGGCCGCGGCGGCATCCCGGTCGGCCGGGTGCTCGCGAGCGACGACGGCGCGAACTTCCGGACGCTGGTGACGCTGCCCGGCGCGCAACTCTACCGCGGGGGGACCGTGCGGACCTTCGCGTTTCCCGAGACCGCCGCGAGATTCTACCGCGTCGAGCTGGCCGGAGCGCCGCTGACCCCCGCGACGGTGATGAACGAGGCCCCGCCGCACCCGGCCAAGGAGTACGTGCTCTCGGAGGCGGTGCTGCACTCCGGAGCGCGCGTGCATCGCTGGGAAGAAAAGGCCGGCTTCGGCTTTCTGTTCCAGTACGAATCCGTGCCGACCCCGGCGGTCGCACCGGCCGCGGCGATCCAGCGCGCCGGCGTCGTTGATTTGACCTCGAAAATGGCCCTGGACGGCAGCCTCAACTGGGAGGTTCCAGCGGGCAGGTGGACCATTCTGCGCCTGGGCTACTCTTTGACGGGGGCCAAGAACCGCCCGGCCGCGCCGCTCGGCCTCGGCTACGAAGCGGACAAGCTGAGCCGCAAGCACATGGAAGCCTACTTCCACGGCTACACCGATCCCATCGCCCAAGCCCTGGGACCATTGGTCGGCAAGAGTCTGCGCTACATGCTCCTGGATAGCTGGGAAGCCGGAACCGAGAACTGGACCGACGAGATGCTGAGCGAATTCCGCCAGCGGCGGGGCTACGACCCGACTCCCTACCTGCCGGTCCTGGCCGGCCGCGTGGTCGAGAGCGCCGAGGTGAGCGACCGCTTCCTGTGGGACTTCCGCCGCACCCTCGCCGACATGGTCGCCGACAATCACTACGGCGTGATGGCGGAGTTGCTGCGCCGGCGCGGGATGGGAACTTATGCGGAAGCGGCCGGGATCTCGCTCGAGTTTCCCGAAGACTCCCTGCTCAACAAGAGCAAGGTGGACATTCCCATGGGCGAGTTCTGGATGCGGACGCTTCACCCGGATCTCATGTACTATGTGGACGTCCGCGGGGCGGCTTCGGCGGCCCATGCTTACGGCAAGACCCTGGTGGCCGCCGAGTCGTTCACCGGCGGGGGTTACGAGGCCCCGTACACGCTGAAGAAGACCGGCGACTACTGGTTTGCGCAGGGCCTCAACCGCATCGTCTTCCACACTTCGGCGCACCAGCCCCTGGACACCAAGCCCGGCAACACCATGGTCGGGACGCACATCAACCGCAACATCACCTGGGCGGAACAAGCCGCTCCCTTCATGACCTACCTGGCGCGGAACTCGTTCCTGCTCCAGCAGGGACTGTTTGTGGCCGATCTCGCCTACCTCCTGCCCGAAGGCGCTCCCTCGACTATGCCCTTCTGGGGAGCGGGACTGAAGCCGGCGCCGCCCGAGGGCTACGATTACGACTACCTGAACACGGACGTGCTGCTCCACCGGATGTCGGTGGGTGAGGACGGCCGCCTGGTGCTGCCGGATGGCATGAGCTACCGGGTGCTGGTGCTGCCGGAAATCGATTCGATGACGCCGCCGGTCGCGCGCAAGATCCGCGACCTGGTGGCGGGCGGCGCGACGGTGGTGGGGCCGAAGCCGGTGAAGTCGCCGAGTTTGGCCGGCTATCCCAACGCCGACCGCGAAGTCGAGGCGCTGGCCGCCGATCTGTGGGGCGACCTCGACGGCATCAGCCGCACCCGGCACGTCTATGGGAAGGGCATGGTGGTGTGGGGACGGCGGCTGGCGGAGGTTCTGGCGTCGCTGCGCCTTCCCAAGGACTTCGAGTGCAGCCGGGCGCTCGATTCCGACGTACCCTGGACCCATCGCCGCGCCGGCGATGTCGAGATCTACTTCGTCGCCAATCGGACTGATCGGCCCCAGGAGCTCGAAGCGCGCTTCCGCGTGAGCGGGAAAGCGGCGGAACTCTGGCATCCCGATACCGGCGCTATCGAGCCCGCCGAGTACGCCATCGGGGACGGTCGCACCACGGTGCCGCTCCATTTGGTCGAGCGCGAGTTGGTGTTCGTGGTCTTCCGGCGGGCGGCTTCGTCGCCATCGCGCTCGCTGCCCCGGCAGGCAACTACGCCCCTGGCGACGCTCGCCGGGCCGTGGGACGTGAGTTTCCCGCCGGACGCCGGTGCGCCGACGTACTTCTCGGGGACCGCCACCTACACCCGTTCGGTGGATGCGCCGCCAGCTTGGTTCCGTCCGGGCGCCAGAATCCTGCTCGATCTCGGGACGGTGAAGGATCTCGCCGAGGTCTCGGTCAACGGCCGGACGCTGGGGACGCTGTGGAAACCGCCCTACCAGGTGGACGCGACCGGCGTGCTCAAGCCCGGAGCGAACCAATTCGAGATCAAGGTCACCAACCAGTGGACCAACCGGCAGACCACGCCGCCCGAATCCGGCCTGATCGGCCCCGTGACCCTGGTCTCGGCAGCGGATCGGTAAGACGCTACGATTCTCTGAAAGGACGGCGAATCACGGCATGAAATCCATAGTGGGAATCCTCGGCTCCATCGCTCGCGGGGGTGGTTGCGCGCTGCTCGTCTGCGCGCTCCCCTGCCGCGCGGCCATTCATCTTCCCAACGGCGCGCCGGAGTGCGTGCGTTGGGGTTCGGGAGTTTTGCGCGACGCTCTCTCGGAGAAGAACGTTCCGGAGGCGCAGGCGGACGTGAAGGTGACCTTTGGCGAGGACAAGCCGCCCGGCGATGAAGCCTTCTCCCTGGAGAAGCGCGGGGCCGCTGTTACGATCCGCGCTGGCGGGCCTGTGGGCGCGATGTACGGCCTCCTGGAGCTGGCTGAGCGAGTGCACGCCAGCGCATCGGACAACCGCTGGGCGGAGCTCGCCGCCGGCATCCAGCCGGCCCGGCAGCGTCCTTCGCTCGCGGTCCGCGCGGACAATGTCTTCATCCACATTCGGCCCTTCCTGTTGAACAATTTGGCCATGTGGCGCGAGTACATCGACATGCTGGCGCGCAACCGCTTCAACATGCTCGACCTGCACGGCGGATACGATCTCAACATCACGTCTTTCCCGAACCTGTTTCCGTTGTTGGTAAGCGTGCCGGAGTACCCGAATGTAGGCAACCGGCAGGAGCAGACGAAGAACCTGGCCGACTTGAAAGCCATTGTGTCGTACGCCAAAGGCAGGGGCATAAGAGTTGCCCTGATGAATTACAGCGCGATGGTGATGCAGGGGCCGCCGGCCCAACTCGCCGACTACACCGCCAAAGCGACGGCGGAGCTGATCCGCCAGGTTCCCGATTTGTATGAGATCACTCTTGTCCAAGACAACTTTAGCCCTGCGATAGTGAAACGAAAAGCCCTCCTATAATGGGACGTTGGCGAATCGTTCCCTGGCTGGAGCTTCGCCAGACGCCGCCCACAAGGAGGGCAAGACCATGGTACAGGTCGCGAGCCTGTTCAATCAACTGCTGCAACATTTCCCCCGGACCGAGTTTGCCGCGCTGGTCAAGAAGCACAACGCGGAGTGGTGCGCCAAGGGCTTTGCCTGCTGGACTCAGTTGGTCTCGATGCTGTTCTGCCAACTCGGCCGCGCCGATTCGCTGCGCGAGATCTGCAACGGCCTGGCGTGCTGTCTGGGGCGGCTGGTGCACCTCGGCATCGGCAAAGCCCCCTGCCGTTCCACTTTGTCCTACGCCAATGAACACCGCCCGGCCGCGCTGTTCGAGGATCTGTTCTGGACTGCGCTGGCACGCTTCCGGGACCAGCAGGCGCTCGGCGGCCGCAACCGCAAGTTCCGCTTCAAGAACAAGCTGCTGTCGCTGGACTCGACCACCGTCTCGCTGTGCCTCACGCTGTTCCCCTGGGCCAAGTTCCGCCGCGCCAAAGGCGGCGTCAAGGCCCACGTGCTGCTGGATCACGACGACTACCTGCCTGCCTACGTCCTGATCACTGAAGCCAAGCGCAGCGACGTGAAACTGGCCGATTCCTTCGCGCTGAACCCCGGCTCGATTGTGGCCATGGATCGCGGCTACACCGACTACGCCCTGTTCGGCCGCTGGACCATAGCCGGCGTGTACTTCGTCACCCGGCTCAAAGACAACGCGGCTTATGAGGTGGTGGAGGAGTGCGAAGTCCCGGCCAACCGCGGCATCCTGGCCGACCAAATCATCCGGCTCACGGGCACCCAGGCCCAAATTGACTGCCCCTGCCTGCTAAGGCGCGTGGTGGTCTGGGATGCCGAAAACGAGCGCGAAATCGTCCTGCTCACCAACCTGCTGGAATTCGGGGCTACCACCCTCGCCGCCATCTACAAAGAGCGCTGGCAGATAGAGCTGTTCTTCAAGGCCCTGAAGCAGAACCTGAGCGTGAAGACCTTTGTCGGGACCAGCGAAAACGCCCTGCGCATCCAGATTTGGACAGCCCTGATCGCGCTGCTCTTGCTGAAGTGGCTGCATCACCTCTCGCGGGCCAACTGGTCCTTGTCGAATCTGGCCTCCCTGCTGCGGCTGAACCTATTCACCTACCGCGACTTGACCAAGTGGCTCAACGATCCGATGGAAACACCGCCGCTTGTCCCGGCGCCCGAACAGCTTGCGCTGCCCCTCTGATGATTTGGACAGGCCCGCACACTTCAGACAAGGAGACCTCAACCTGAAAACGCCCAACTCCGTCCAACAAGCCGCCTGTTTTCAGCAGCCGCCACTGCGGGTCTGTCTTGTCTTGGACAGCAGTGAATCGAGATAAGGTGCGAATTGGAGGCTCCTTAGCTCGTTCAGAACCCACGTATCGGCGTTTTCCATATCGACTCTGCTGCTGATGTTTGCTCGGGCGGGATCTTTCGATTTCCGTGCCGTCCCAAGCAGTCTCGCTCTCTATTCTAGGCCGACCGCAGGGGCGATAGACCTCACCGTCGTCAGAGAATGAAAACACTGGCCGGATCGCCGCCGACTCGGAAGTTTGCCCCAAAGGGCGATTTCGGAAGTGTACATCGGTCGCTAACGACAACCGCAGTCTCTCGCCCGGCTTCCACAGTGCCCGCAATACTGCTCATCTGCATACCGAGCTACGCTGATCCGCGGGTTCTGCGGGCAGCCATCAGTGAGATGCCAACCGCACGAGGGGCAGTAGTTGTGTCCATCTCTTTCTGCCGCCGCGCAGTCCGGACAGTTATGATTCGGCATGAACGACCCTTATCATAGCCCAATGTTGCTTCCCGGTCGATAGCCCTTCGCAGCGTGGCTGCTCGTTGCGGTCGCGCCGTGACCCGCAAACGCCGTCCCCCGAAGCCTGGACACCCCTATAGCCGTCTGGCTGGGGACCTAAGCTAGCGCCTGTGGGGGTCCGCCTCGCGGCGATCTGTTAGAATGGCAGACACCCAGATGGAGCGCGCCG
>Ga0208321_1000954_pt1 | contig 11306 bp, 8 predicted proteins | sample June2015DPH_4_15_FD_184692 | JGI IMG/M metagenome (GOLD analysis project Ga0208321, IMG submission 184692) | Peatland microbial communities from SPRUCE experiment site at the Marcell Experimental Forest, Minnesota, USA - June2015DPH_4_150... | ecosystem: Environmental > Terrestrial > Soil >... | reverse complement strand
GTTGCGTTTTCTCCCAGTAGAACGGCTTTGTGACCAGTTGTATTACGCCTTTCCAGTCTCCGATACTTATCAGCACCCAGTAGAGTGGAATGATGAATGCGAAGGGAATTGATGTGTAGTTCTTCTTCATGACGTAGGGTCCCATGTGTAAGAGGATGAAGACGCCATTCCCAATGATCAAATTGAAAATGCAGACGTACACTATTGGATAGAAGAATAGGAAGTCGAACATGCCTGGATTCAGCAGCGTCAGTGCTGTGACTGCCCACAACATCGGGTTGACCAGTGGGAGGAATATGTTTCCGCCAAAGGTCAGCTGGAAGTAGAAGAACTGTTTCCAACCCATCTCCCTGAGCAGTTTCCGAGGGTGCCTCATGTGAACCAAGTAGGTCTGGACATATCCCTTGTTCCATCTCGACCTTTGCCGGATCCAGTTCCCGAGCTTGTTGTTCGCCTCTTCGTAGGTGTACGAGTTGAGCATGGCTGTCTTCATTCTCTTTCTGGAAACCCTAACACCAAGATCGGCGTCCTCAGTGACATTGTATGGGTCCCAGCCACCGATCTCACGTAGTTTCTTGGTTCTGAAGTGGTTGCTGGTGCCGCCTAGGGGGAGCGGTGCGCCCACAAGATCCAGCCCGTCCAGGTAGTAGTCAAACCAGAATGAGTATTCCAAGGAGAACCACCTTGTGAGCAGATTCTCTTTCGGATTATAGAAATTCAACCTTGACTGAAGGCAGACAACGTCCTCTCCGGCGCGGGAGAACGCTATGGCGGCTTTCTTCAACTGATCAGGTTCAGGGTCATCCTCAGCATCGTATATGACGCAGTACTTCCCCTTCGCTCTTAGTAACCCATAGTTGCAGGCCCGAGGCTTCGTTCTGATTTCGGCGTCAGGCACGACGACTGCATCGAACACTTTCAGCGAGTCTAAATACTGCACCATGAGTTCGTCGAGCTTGCCCTTCAACAGAACAACATCGTCGGCTGAATCGACGAAGCTCTCTGGAATCTCCATTGTCTGGCCACCGTTGCACTTCACTGTCAAAACCAATCCAGAGTTGTCTCCGTTGGTTGCCTTGACGCTTTCGAGCGCGCCTACTGTGTTCGCATCGCCATCTATCACTCTCATCGAGGGTTCCAGTCTATTCATACAGATCGGTTTCGTCCTCTGCTTGACTGAGATGATGGGCGCAATCACGGTTTTCGGCTTGCCGAAGAGCCCTAGCCTCTTTGCTTCGTTGATTGTCTCCGTGTCCGTCTCTTCCATTAGAATCTTGACGTCCAGTTTTTCGTGTGGGTAATCGATCTTGTACACGTTCTCGATTATGTGTGATAGGATCTTCGCTTCATGGTAGATAGGGATCAGGATCGTGTAGACCGGAAGATCCTGCTCATTCAGTTCTTTCAGGTCTTTGTCGGATACCCGTACCGATCTTCTGGAGCCTCTGAATCCTCTAAATGAGATGTATAACTTGATTGGACTGACACAGAAGTAGAGCAGGTTTATGGTAGCGAATACCACGATGAATGAGATCGGATAATTCACGACAAAGAGTACGCCAAGGAACAGTGCAAGTCCGATGATCAGTCGTCTCTGCCATGGATAGAGGACGCGGTAAGCGGATTCGTCTGGGTTACGGTAGCGAAGGTCACCTAGCGCCCTGTACTTGTGGATTACGCGGTATCCTTTCCCAGCAGCGTGTTCAATACCAGCAATCGAAGTGACGCACAGTTCCACTTTCGCATGAAGCAGTTCCTCCAACATCGTGAGGAATCCTTCGTTCAGTGGATTGGCGGTAGCGATCCTCATTCTCCCGTCTGACAGGTCCAGCGGCAAAGCCAGATTCTCGAGCAACACTTTGTACGGGAGAGTTGCCGCCAGCTCAGAATTCTCTTCCAGGTCACCGTCCTGAATGAATGGAACGCCCAGCTCGTTTGCAAGTTCGGCGAAGAAGCCTTCGTTCACGGTGATTTTGCGTGCCTGCAGGGCGAATATGAGGTTCTGTTCGTTCACTTTGGGGTTATCTAGAAAACTCAGATCTTCGTTGCAGTAGTTCCTCAGCTTCTCAACTAGCCAGCGCTTACTGACTGTCGTGGCGACTTGCAGGTTCATTCACCCCTCTCTCTGAGCGGTGCCGCGCCCCTGCGGCATGCAATCGAGACAAGCGATTTTGTCTCGACTACGCCGTCGATGTGAGACAAAGCCTCAAGGATCGAGTCGAGCCTCTCTTGTTCGACTATCAGTACAACATCCACGTCTCCAGTAACTCTGAAAATCTCAGTGGCAGGTAGCTCGTTGATCTTCTGAATTGCCTCAGACCTTTTCTGAGGCAAGATCCTGACATTCACAATGACTGGTTCTCTTCGATATCCGACTGCTTCCAAGCCTTCCTCGGTCACGTTTATGAACCCACGCCCGACTTGAATGAGACCAAATTCTCGAAGTTTCTTCAAATGAAGGCTAAGTGCCTGGCGAGTGATCTGCAACTCCTTGCCTAACTCGGCTTGCCCGATGGGCAAACTGTAAACGGTCTTCTGGTATCCATTGTTAAGAAGCAACTTCAGAATCTGCAGAGACTTCGAGGTCGGGAACCTCAAAGAGAGACCCGGCAAGCGCTCCTTTGCCTCTCTTCCAGACAAGACCTTGCTATTGTAAAGGCGACTTTTGTCTTCGTCGCGAGTAACATCGGCAATAGTCATGATGATTCGCTACTGCTGTCATGTCCTCACTCGACAATAGCATACTGTCACTGTACCTTGTCAAGTTACGTGTCAATGGATAGAATTGCAGGGGTCACCATGTCGTGTCATAAGGACAGAGCGAAAGGAGTGAGATAGCGGTTTGGACAAGGTCTTGGTTGTGGATGATGAATTCATTCTCCGAGACTTGATGCGGACAATTCTGGAAGAGGAAGGGTACAGTGTGATCACAGCATCTAATGGAGAGGAGGCACTCACCAAGGCGGACAATGAGCTGCCCGACTTGATCATATTAGATTTGATGATGCCAGGGAAGAGTGGGCTAGAGGTCTGCAAGATCCTGAAATCACAATCGGAGACGAAGCACATCCCGGTCGTGATGGCCACTGTTCTTGGCCGCGAAGTTGATAGGACCTTGACGAAGGAAGCTGGAGCTGACGCGCACTTCATGAAGCCCTTCAGCGCTTTCGCGCTCTTAGCTGAAGTCAAACATCAGCTCGAAGCCGCGAGAGAATCGAAGTCTCCCCCGCAACTGGAAAGATCAGTGTCGCTGAACGGCATCTCGATGAGTGCCTGAGCATCGCACAAAATAGTCTCGCTCTAACGGTTCTGCAATCAAATCTTCGGGACGCCAACGGGTTTACGCAAAACACGACACAACTCTTACCCGACCCGAGAATGGCCTCGATCTTGATACAGAATCAGTCTGCCCTTGAGGCAGAAGATGTTTACAGCCTGGAGGAGCTCTTCAGCACCCGTACGACCTAATGGGGAACAGTGGACAACTAACCTTAGAACTAGCTCGACGACGTAGTGTATTGTGGGACCTATGGCTTCACGACGCGAGATCGGAGAAGACAGGGAAAAGAAGGAAGTCATTGGCCTTCTGCGCAAGCACATTGCGTCGGAAGGCGAGAAAGTCGGGTTATATGAGGAGACAGTTCGGGACATCAAGAGCAGCCCCGTAATGCACCTGCTGCATACTCTGCGTCTCGATTCCAGAAAGCACATTGAGATATGTCAAGCAGTCATCGAGGTGCTGGAAGGACAGGATTGGCTTCCGCCGGACAAAAAGGAACTCGTCGAGCACCTACAGCGCCACGTCAATGCCGAGAAGGATGCCATCGACAGGGCGAACAGAATCCTCGAAAATGTCTGGATACAGAAAACATCGGTTCTAAAGGCAATGATGGAATCACTTAGGAATGACGAGGTAGGGCACTACAACACACTGAAAGACCTCGGAATCCGAGCATTCGAGGGTGCAAAGCAGGTCCACCGCGACGAAATGAAACACATAACGCTTGAACGGCACCCATTGAACCCACTGATAACTCCGCGACCGGGACTAAGCTGGGAAGAGAAGGGAACCCTGAACCCTGGAGGAGTCCTTGAGGATGGGATCTTCCATATATTCTACAGAGCGTTCAGCGCACAAAACACATCCTCCATTGGATACTGCGCGATAAGCTCAGACCTGCGAATGATAGAGAGGCCAGACCAACCCATTATGGCACCAGAGCACGAGTGGGAAGAGCATGGATGCGAGGACCCAAGGGTAACCAAGATCGACGATACCTACTACATGACGTACACGGCATATTCTAGGAGAGGCCCGAGGATCGCCCTGGCGTCAAGCAGTAATCTCAAGACATTCAAGAAGATCGGTGTCATAGGCCCCGACCTGGATGACAAAGACGCCGTACTATTCCCTGAAGTGATCGACGGGAAGATCGTGTTGCTTCATAGAATTTGGCCCTCAATGCAAATCGCCTTCATTGATCACTCCAAGTTCGAAAAGATGTCCGACCCTCAGCTCCGAATTGAGTATTGGACGCAGTATAACCTACAGCACCTTTCTGATCCGAACGTACATGCTTTGATGAAACCAACAGAATGGTGGGAAGAGAAGAAGCTGGGCGCAGGCCCCCCACCGATCAAGACCTCTGACGGATGGTTGATCATCTATCACGGCGTCGACAACAGTCTCGTCTACAGAGCAGGAGCGGCCCTAGCTGATCTTGAAAAGCCGGCGAGAATCATCGCGAAATCGAAGAATCCAATCCTCGAACCAAAGGAGTTCTACGAAATGAGCGGGTTCGTCCGTCGCGTTGTGTTCCCTGAGGCGGCGATGGTCCAAGACGGTGTCCTGTACGTGTTCTATGGCGGTGGTGACTCAGTCTCATGTCTTGCAACTGCTCCGCTCGACGAAGTCATTAACTCGCTTCAGAAGATCTGAACAATTGCAGATGGAAAGCAAGAAAAGAGGCACTGAGCTTTGGTATCTGGGGTGTTCCTGGCGTGGAGCAAAGAACCATTCTGATCGTAGACGATGATGTAATCATCCGAGAGACTCTTAGAGATGTCTTTGAGTCCAAGGGCTACGTGGTTGAAACAGCCGAGACGGCGAAGGAAGCAATGGAGAAATCGAAAGCCAGAACCTTCAACATCGCATTGCTGGACATCAAGCTCCCCGATATGGAAGGCACAGAACTCTTGAAGAAGATGCACAGTTTCGTCCCCAAAACGATGAAGATCATGATTACAGCTTCTGGTACTTTGAAGAACGCAATGGATTCTCTGAACTTTGGCGCTGACGCATACTTGTTGAAACCGATCGACCAGAATCAACTGCTGAAGACTGTCGAAGAGAAACTGAGAGAACAGTACACGGCTGAAGCAATGAGCGAGGATGAGGTTGCAAAGTGGATTGAGGCGAGGTTACAGAAGCTGAAGAAGACGCAGTAGCTGTTAATCAGCTGATTGTAGATGGAAAGCTCTACTCCGTCGGAAGGCAGGGAATACGAACTAACGCAGAGAATCCTGAAGCTCTGGGAACGTTACAAGCCGCTATGTCTTGAACGTCTGAGCGTGATCGAAGAAGCACGTACAGCCGCCTCATCAACCACCTTGGATGATGAGGTCCGAGGCAAGGCAGAATCAGCAGCACACAAGCTCGCAGGTGTTCTGGGCTCTATCGGCCTTCCAGAAGGCTCAAAGATAGCAAGTGAGATAGAGGCACTTCTTCGGCCTGGAGACACCCTTGCTCCCGGGCAGCTCTTGCGTCTTTCCGAGCTGGTTGCTAACCTGCGTTCTCAGTTGACTTGTGGACCTACCGCTCACGATGATAGTTCAGAGACCCACTGACACGCTTTGGTCAACAAGAACCCTTTTCGTCACACGCTCCAACCCAGTATTGCTGCGATTTGGCTTCCCAGTTTCATGGGATCGAACGGTTTTGCGATAATGTCCTTTGCACCCAAGTCTGCAAATCTCTTTCTGTCGGCTGGTTGCACTTTCGCTGTGAACATTATCACGGGGATTTGCTTGGTGGATGGGTCGGCCTGCAGTTTCTGGAATGTCGCCGCTCCGTCCATGTCGGGCATCATTGCGTCCAGGAGAATTGCGTCAGGTTTCTCTTGCCTAGCCTTTGCAATGCCTTGGTCGCCGGATTCGGCAGTGAGAACGTGCCAGCCTGAAACCATCTCGAGACTCATCTGAGCAACTTCTCGAATGTCCGATTCATCATCTACTATCAGGATTCTTCTAGTTGACACCCGTGCTACCTCCGTCTTCGAAAATACGCTCCATGAATTGGACGACTTTCTCTTCGAATTGTTCTGGTGGAATGCGGCTCTTCGTGAAGAAGAGTGTTTCACCCAGCCTCAGGTTCTCCCGCTGTTGCTCATCGAGTTCTTTCACAGTATACACGACCAAGGGGACCGATCGGAGAATATTGTCTTTGCGTAGAGTTTCAACCACGATTGAGCCATCCATGTCCGGGAGAATCAAGTCCAATACTATCAGGTCGGGGTGCATCTGTTTGCTGAGCGCTATGCCCTTCCCGCCTGTTAGTACAATGTGAGACTGAATGTTGTGCCGTTCCAGCATTGCCGCTAGTATGTTGGCTAAATCGGGGTCGTCTTCTATGATCAGGACCTTACGTGTGCTTGGTGCTCCAGTCGTTGCTTCAGGCTGAAGCGGGACTTGAGCTTCTAGTAGTGGGAGTGTGAAGAGGAACGTGCTTCCTTTGCCGACTTTGCTCTCAACCCAAATCTTGCCATTGTGCTGTTCGATTATGCTCCGCGAAATTGAGAGCCCTAGCCCTGAACCGCCTTTCTCTCTTGCGTCTGAGCTGTCGAGTTGCTGGAAACGTTCAAAGAGCAATCCGAGTTTGTCGGGTGGAATCCCTCGTCCTTCATCTTGTACTCGGAAAAGCATCTGATTCTCTTTGTGTTCGGCGGTCACCCGTATCTTGCCGCCCTTCTGTGAGAATTTGATGGCGTTGCTTATGAGGTTCGTGAGTGCCTGAACGATTCGATCTGGGTCAGCCCACAACTCAGCATCCTGGCTTTCAACAGACAAGGAGACCCCCGCCTTCTCAGCCATCGGCTTCATCACATCCGAAGCCTGCTTAACTAGCTGTGCAGTACTGCATTGCTTCTTCTCCATCGGGGTCTTGCCTGAGGCCAATCTTTCACTGTCGAGGATATCGTTTATGAGCCGTACCAGTCTGTCGGTGTTAGTGACGGCAATTTCGAGCATGCGTTGGCCTTTTTCAGGCGACGCGCCGATTACACCGCTGGCCAAGAGGCCTAGTGAAGCTCGAATGGATGTCAGCGGCGTACGCAATTCGTGACTTACCATCGAAACAAACTGGTCCTTCATCCGTTCAATCTTCTTGCGTTCGGTGATGTCAGTAGCTACACCCATTACTGCCAACACTTTCCCTTCAGGGCTCCTCACAGGATTGATACGGGAAGATATCCACATCTCCTTTGCTCCAGCAATCATCCTTGACTCCGAAGTCATACTTTCGCCTGTTCGGAATACTTCCTTCAGGCTTCTCGAATATCCGGCAGCAATTTCATTCGGGAACAGGTCAAAGATCGATTTGCCCACTGCTTCTTCAGGTTCTCTTCTGAGAAGTCTCGCTGCAGCTTTGTTCAGAGAGAGAACCCTGCCTTCCCCGTCCATCATGAAGATGAAGTCAGATGCATTCTCAACAAGAACACGATACTTCTCTTCCGATTCTCGCAGGCTGGCCTCCGCTTTCTTGCGTTCGATGACTCTGCCCAGCCTCTCCGCGATAGTATCGATGAGATCTCTTTCCTCTTTGATGAATGGTCCTTCGAAGGATGCGGGCTTCTCTTCCAAGTAATAGACTTCCACTGTCCCGACATTGTTTCCCAGCACTCTGATGTCGGCTGACTGGCTCCATCTACTCTCTTTGAATCCAGCCGATTCAAATTTCTGGTTGCCAAGGACTATTCTAGCACACGTAATATCCGGATACTCGTACGCTGGGGGAATGATTGAGACGACTTCACCAATGATAGCGTCGAGGTTGCTTTCGAACCGTCCAACTGATCGGGCGACACCGTAAAGACAGCTGAGCTCTTTCATCCGTTCCCGAAGCGCCGACTCTATCTCCTTGCGTTCGGTGATGTCAATCGCTGTTGTTGATAGATACAGAGGCTTCCCATTCTTATCCGACATGAGTGTACCAGTCATCAATGTAGGGAAGACAGTTCCATCTCTTCTCTTATGCCATACCTCTTCGCCAACAAAGCTACCTTTCTCTACAAGTTGCATCGTTAGCCTTTTCACATTCGTCATCTGCTCTTCATTGTGAAAGATAGAAAGAGGTTTACCGATGAGTTCCTCGGCGGAATATCCATGCATCTCTGCAAAAGATTCATTGACATAGGTGAAATTTCCCTCGAGATCGCTTGTCGCAGCGCCATGACCGGCCCTATCAGAGATCGTTTTGAATTTCGTTAACTCGTCATCCATACGTTTGCGTTCAGTAATGTCGCGTGTGACGAGGACGGCCCCAATCATCTGGCCCGTCGCATCGAAGAGAGGATTACCGACAGACTCAAGCCAGACATAGTGGCCATCAGCATGCTTGTAATGGTAATCAAACGTTGCAGTTGAGCTAGTAGCAAGAGCCTTTAGAACGATTTCTAGCGTGTTATCGAGATCATTGGGGTGGACAAGCTCAAAAAGAGACCGGCTTAGCATATATTTCGGGTCATATCCGAGAACAGTTTTGAATGATGGGCTAGCGTACTCGCAGATGCCCTGAAGATCCGTCTGGACAACCATGTCCAGCATGTTCTCAGTGATTCTCCGAAAACGTTGCTCGCTCTCCCGCAGTGCATCATGTGTTTGGTCAATTTCCTCTCCGACTCTTCGAGCTACTCTTGGTGCGATAGTGATGACAGTCATCAGCGCGAAGAATAGTGCAAGTGAGGCTGTCAGCGCAGGGTTACCTATCCATGAAACACCAACAACGTAAAACCAACCAAGGAGCAAGACAATAGCGATCGTAAGTGGAAGGAACCCTCGCAGTAGCTGGGCGTTCAGGGACGGACCAATCACAATACGTATTGGCCAACATGTCGGGCCCGCCGAAGCGCAAACACCCATGCCTAGGAAATCAAAGGCAATAGCGGTCGTGAGTGCCACAGGTATGATCGAACTTCCATACAAGAGCGGCGCCCCGAACAAATAGCCGAGAATAATCACGAAGCCGATCGAAGCGGCAAGAAGAGCAAGAATGGCAGCCAATTGTCTTCTTCGGTCACCGCTGGCCGAAAAGGAGATCACGAGAGACGCACTGGCCAGGACAAGGCCTGCGGCGGTGATTGGAGACATCCTGCCAATCGGCACCGAACCAAACCTAGAGGCAGTGCGCAAGAACAGCTGCTCAATATCGAGCGGTATTCCAGTCAGAAACCCGATGAGTACTATGAGACAGAACACTAGAACTATGAGTGCGCAGGCTTCGGCGAACATTCGGCGGCGAGGGCTCGAGGGCTTGTCATAATAGGCGAACCATGATGCACACAACAGAAGAAACATCAAAGCGGTACTCGGAGGCATCGGAATGAATTGAGGACTGATTTGAGCAACGATGAACCAATTCGACGCCCAGCCAACGACCGCGATCACGCTAATGCCTGTAGCTATGATAATGCTCAGCCATGCTATCCGGGTCAGAGTCACCGGTTTTTCTTGAACCAATACCTCCGCCTCAGCTTAGATTCATTTCTCGTTAAGGAGAGGACTTCCGGCAGATTCTAGCCAGACGTAGTGACCGTCAGCATGCCTGCGGAGATCCTGATCTCTGAAACGCATCTCGGACCTCTCGAGCCTCTCTGCCATCAGTCTGCGTTCAGTCAAGCCATGAACCTCCATTATGCTTCTACTCTGATCCTTCCCTTCTTCACGACGATTTGGCCACCGTCGCTGGCGAATACTAATCGATCACCAGTATCCAGTTTGAGAATGTCCCTGACCCGTTTTGGGACAGTTGCCTGAAACTTACTAGTCAGCTTTGAATCACCCAAGAGCTCCATGAATGAATCACTACTTCAATGAAGTAATGATGTAGGATCGGGATAGGAGATGTGTCACCCAAGCGCAGGTATTCTGGTGAAAGGCATCTTACCCTGCCGAATACGCCCGCAACGGCCTCACACGCGTGGTAACTGGGCTTCCCCTATACCCCAGACTTCCGCATCCACAACCCAAACGACAGAATCTCCCCCATCCCCTCACGACACCCTAGGGTGCCAGAAAAGTGCGGGGGGGATTCGAACCCACCGTACCTGTTGCGCTTGGCTCCGCGGACACAGGATGACTGTCATCTGGCGAATCTCTCTCGTTGGACAATTCCCTCACGCCCTCCGTTATTGCATGTCCTACACTAAGCTCATGTGGTCTGCACCAGCGAATTATGCTAAGTTCAATTTCCCTTGCCGCATTAAGTGACCTGACGACGTGACAGGACACCAGACATGGTTTCCTGTACCTTCCCCTCTACCCGAACATCATACTCCTTCTCCGACATAACCCAGGCAACCTTACAATTAGGCAAGCCAGACCGGCATAAGAAACTGCTGAGGCCTTCCCACGACACCCCAGGGGGAGTTGCTACGACAGAACACGCAAGGACAACACTCTGAATATTCCAAAGCAGGACCACGGTCCGCCGAGTTTCTCCAAATTCATGCGGGCATGTATTTGCAGGATGCGTTCTAGCAAGTGATGGACTTCCGTCGCCTCCTCACTCAATACGTCGCGTTTACAGTCGCTGCAATGGTATGTCTGGACCAAATCTATCGACATCAAGTTCAATCGAGCAAGAATGACCGCCAGACCACATTGAGATGCCGCGACCGTCCAACACCATCCTCGGCGACTCCGAGGAAGATACTTGAAGGAGAGGACAGGCAACAATGTTCATTACACTTTCGTTGGGGAAGCCGAAGCGTACCAGAGGCTTCTCACGTTCGCCAGAAAGGCTGCTGACGAGCGTAGCTACTGAAAGGCGCAGCGCTGCGGAAATCAGTCAGTGAGGGGACGCGAGGACTGTCTTTCTATCGGAGAACACGACTGCTATTTGTCTCACGGAGAGTTGAGAGGGAATTCTCAGCTCTCACGTTTCTTCCGAGGCGTCACTATCATTGGTCGATCCTAGCGTTCTCGATTCATGCTTGGATCATGCCATGCAGGTGCGACAGGCCGTGTTGCGTTTTCTCCCAGTAGAACGGCTTTGTGACCAGTTGTATTACGCCTTTCCAGTCTCCGATACT
>Ga0208321_1000944_pt1 | contig 11401 bp, 7 predicted proteins | sample June2015DPH_4_15_FD_184692 | JGI IMG/M metagenome (GOLD analysis project Ga0208321, IMG submission 184692) | Peatland microbial communities from SPRUCE experiment site at the Marcell Experimental Forest, Minnesota, USA - June2015DPH_4_150... | ecosystem: Environmental > Terrestrial > Soil >... | reverse complement strand
GCACTGGTGAGGGCTCTCATCGCCCAGGGCAAGGGCAGTCAGGCGGTCGACCTCCTGGATCGTTTTCCGGCAGGCAACGAGGTCGTGATGGCCGAGCGGATTCGCCCCCTGGCCAGCTTGCTCAAGGTGGCGGAGGAGGGTGGGGACTCGGAGAACGAGTTGGGAGCAGAATACCTGCAAGCGGCCCGGCTCATCGCCCGCGGCAACTTGGCGGCGGCGCTGGACGGGTTGCTGGATATCTTGCGGCGGGATAAGCGTTATCGAGCCGGGGAGGCCAGGATGGTCTTTTTGGCGATACTGGAACTGATGGGGGACGAGGACCCTGTGACGCGCGAATACCGCGACGAACTGGCCTCGGTGCTGTTCTAGCCAAGGGCTCCTGTCCGGCTTGCGCACGGGGGAACTCGCGGGGAAAACAACCGCCGGCACGCAGTTTCGTGCCGGCGGTTCTCTTTCCATAGGAGCCGTGAACTTCTCAGCCGCTCCGGTCTACGGATGGGTCTTGATCTCGATCTGCAGCGTGCCCCAGGTCATCGGGTTGGTAAGCAGCCGGTACTGATCGTTGGACCAGAGGCCCTGCTGCTGGGCTGTGCCGCTGACCTGATTGTCGCTGACCCCTAAGGCGAAGCCATAGTATTCGCTCCCGGTGGGAGAGACGCCGAACACCGACCAGGGGATCACAGCCTTAAGGTTCCAGCCGACCGGGGCGACGGAGACCACCACGCCGGTCAGGTTCACGACGGGTTTGCTGCCGGCCTCGCTCTTGGGGTACCACAGGTAGGCCTCTCCGACTCCCGGGGCTGGGGTGGATCCGGCCGACAGCCCGAGCTGGAAGTCATCTTCGCCCAGGAAGCGCGCGCAGTAGTCTTCGGCCGGGTCCCTATCCAGGAGGATCTCCAGGCTGTCGCCCTTGTACATGTTGCCCCCGGTCGCCTCCTGCACGTAGTTGGGATCGACCACCTCGGCGGCCACATACAGGTTGGTCGAATCCCACTTAAGTTCGTAGCTCACCGTGTAGTTGGTCGGCACCGAGTAGTTGGAAGACTTGAAGGCCAGGTGGTCGGCCGTGTAGGGCAGAGGGCTATTCCAGAAGGGATCGGACGCAATGTCGCCGGTGGTCATATCCGGTAGCGGGAACGCCGCGGTGCTGCCCCCTGTGTAGTAGGCCTCGGTAAAGCCGTTAGCGCTCGGGCGCTTGGGCGGCTTGGGGACATAGCAGGCCGGGATCGGAGGGGGCGGAGTGCCCGCGTAGATCTTGAGCCAGAAGGCACTGGCTCCACCGGCCCCCACCCCAAAGCGGACACCCTGGTCCGTGCTCAGCCTCCAGTAACCCTGATAGGACCCGACCACGCTCGGCGCGTACAGGTTCACCGAGAGGGTCACGCTCGATCCGGGCGGAACGGCCGCCGCCAGGGGAACCGAGGCGGGTCCGCCCATCTGAACGCCGCTGTCAAACACCAGCGAGTAGGCGGTCGTCCAGGTGCAGGTCCCGACGTTGCTGAGCGTCCAGGTCTTGGTGAAGAGAGCCCCCGGTGTGATCGAGGTGCCATCCGGGACCGTCTCGCTGACGAAGTTGGCCAGGTTGGTCCCCGTGCAATACGTGCTGGTTGCGGTGACGGGCACTGCGGTGCTAACCGGCACGGGTGTCTCGATCGGCGGGATTTGGAAGAGCGCGGTCAGGGTCAGGTTGGGGGTTGGAAAAACAAAGGGCGTCGGTGTGGGAGCCACGGGCAGAGTGCAGGCCGCCAGGACCAACGCCAGTGCAGCAAAGGCGAGCATGGGTTTGCGCAGGAGCGGTTTCATCTTCGTGTTCCTCCTTGTGCGGGTTTTCCCGCACGACATCTGGCAGGTGTGCGGCCTGTCCAGCTCGATCCCTCGCCCCGAGGCCTGAAAGGCTCCCTGCCCGAAAAGCTGGTAGGGCGGGTGGGAGTTGAACCCACACGGGGGGCAACCCCGAGGGATTTTAAGTCCCCTGCGTCTGCCAGTTCCGCCACCGCCCCAAGCCGACTATTATACTGAGGGGGGCAATTACGGTTTGGGCTGGGCTTCCCTGGGCCCGGGGACCCCATGAACTGACGCTCCGATTCCGTCGATTGTTCCAGTGCAAGAGGTGTGCCAGGCCCCGGTTGCCGGGGTGACCTTACCTCGCACGCGGCATACAGGGCGCAGCGGTGCACATTCTGGGCCTGCCCCCAGGTCAAGGGGCGCCTTCCGTCGGCAGGTTGACTCTCACCGTTGTTCCCTGGCCGATCTGGCTTTGAACCTCGATTTCTCCTCCGTGGGCCATGATAATTTGCTGGGCGACGGCCAGGCCGAAGCCCAGGCCGCGCACCGTTCCCGCCTCCACCTTGGTGGTAAAACCGGGTTCGAATAGCCTGGGCAGGTCCTGCGCCGAGATGCCCGGGCCCGAGTCGGCGATTTCCACCAGGATGGCGGAAACCTCCGATCCCTCTCTTCGCAGCGAAAGCCGCCCGGCTCCAACCTTGAGCACCCCGCCGCCCGGCATCGCCTCCACGGCGTTCTTCAGAATGGCGGAGAAGGCTTCTGACAACCCGGCTTGGTCGCCGCGCACGCGCGGCAGGTCGGGGTCGAGCGCAAGGTCGACCTGGATTCCCTGACGGCGCAAGATCTCTCCAAACTGGGCCAAGCTCTCCTCCACGAGCGCAGGGATCGCCACGGCGCCCAGCGGGCTCCCGCTGGGCTGGGCGAGCTCACGGAAGTGCTGGATCAGGTTTGCGGTGTGCTGCACCGTCTGCTCGATGACCTGCAAGTGATGCGTGACCTCTTCGTTCTCGGGGGCGGTCCTGCGCGAGAGCAGGTAGGAATGGAGCGAGAGGGTGCTGAGCGCGTTGTTGATTTCGTGGGCTAGTCCCATGCCGAGGGCCGTGGCCGACTCGAGGCGGGCGCTGCGCAATAGGCGCTCCTCGAGCTGCCGGCGGGCCGTAATGTCGGTCATGACCCCATCATAGTAGCGCACGCTCCCGTCCGGTTCGTGGGCCAGTCGAGCCACGTCGCGAATCCAGCGTGGCTTGCCCTCGCGGTCGAGGAGGCGGTACTCCTCGCTCCAGTCCTTGCCCTGGGCGAAGGCGGTCTCAAAGGAAGCGCGCACTCGCTCGCGGTCCTCCGGATGGAGCCGCTCGGCCCACAGCTGGGGATTTTCGACCCACTCCTCGGGCGAGAACCCGGCGATGTCCCGAATCCCCTGGGACACGAAAATGACTCCCTTGTTGATCTCGCCACGATAGATGGCCCCGGGGACGTGCTGGACGGTCCTCTCAAATCGGGCGTGCGCCTCCTGGATCACCCCAAGCAATCGCGCCTTTTCGTAGGCCAGCGCCGCTCGCGCGGAGAACATCTCCAGCAGGCGCTGGTCCTGCTCAGAGAAATCGCGGGGATGCAAGAAATCGAGGATCAGCAGTCCAAAAGGAGGGCCATCCGTCCGCAGCGGCAAGTGGGCACAGGCGCGGATTCCGCTCTGCAACACCAGGGGGTGGACGTCCTGCTCTAGCTGCAGGTCCCGGAAATACCGGGCCCGGCCTGAGCGGAAGGTGGTCATCGCCATTCCGTCTGGGCGGAACGGGGCCTCGACAATCGAGGCCGCGACGTTGCGGTCAATCACCGAACGCAGGGTCTTGTCCGTTTCGTCCCAAAGGGCAATGCCTCCCCCGTTGGCCCAGAGCGCCTCGATGGCCACGTCCAAGGTCAATTCCAGCACCCGGGCAGGGTCACTGGCGGCCGTGAGCGAGAGTTCCAGTTCATACAGGCGGGTCAGCGCTCCCAGCCGCTGCGAGGCCGTCTGAGCGTCCTGCTGCTGGTCCAGGGTCAGGGCGATTTGGCGGACGATCGTCTCGACCAGGTGAAGCCGATCCCTGGGCGCCTCTTCCGCCTGCTGGGGGCGACCCTCCCCAAAAACGAAAAGACCCCAGACCCGGCTGGGCGATACGATCGGCAGAACCACGATCTGACCCACTGCCTCGCGCAGCGGGGGCGGCAGGCCGAGCGCGAGAGCCAGCTCCGGATGTTGCTCGGGACTCAGGACGGTCGCAGGGCCTCGCCGGGCCACCTCCGCCAGAGCCGGAATCTTTTCGAACAGGATGCGATCGCCGGGAGAGACCTGGGCCGGCATCTCCCCGCCGGTGTCCAGCGCCGCGACCTCGAACTGACGAGTCTCCTCGTCGCTGGACAAGGTCAAGGCGAATTCGGCCTGGAGGTAACCGCGCAACATACGAGTCATCTGCTGCAGCAAGAGGCGACGGCCGCTCTCCGTGGCTGGAACGGGTCCCTGCATGAGGAGGTGCAGCAGGTCGTGGGCCAGTCCCTCGAATTGCCGGGCGCGCAGGCGCTCCAGCTGCAGATGGCGAATGTGCTCGATATGGACTCCGGCACTCTCGGCCAGAGCCGTGAGCAGGTGCAGATCCTCGGATCGATAAGCCCGGGATCTCAGCGACTGGACGGAAAGGCTGCCGATCAGGCGGTCGCCCAGGCGCAGCGGGGCACAGAGGGCGGAGCGGACCGGCTCCACGCCCCCATAAAAACGAGGTGCGAATTCCCCCGGGGCTTCCAGGTCGTCCACCAGGAAGGGCCGCCGCAGCTTGCGCATTTGGCCGATGAGACCGACATTCGCCTCGACCGTGATCGGGGGGCTGCGCTGGCCCTGATCGATAACGCAGGCCAGGGTGGCCCGCGGGGCCTCTTCGCTGAAGAGGGCGACCACGAAGGAGTCGACCGACATCAGCTTTTGTGCGCCCTCATACAGGGCCGTGTAGACTTCCTCGAGATCATTCGCGGAGGCGGCCGCATGTCCAATGCTCAGCAGGACTTCCCGCTGGCGCGCCATTTCCTGGGAGGTCTCGGTAAGCTCCAGATGCTCCAGGATGATTCCCAGATGGGAGGCCAGGGTGTTCAGCCAGCTGAGATGCTGGGCGGTCAGCAGCTGAGGCCATTCCGACAGAGCCACCATCAGCCCCCGGACCTGCCGGTCGACTTGCACGGGGACCAGGGCCAGCGATTGAGGGTTAGCCGAGGCGGCCAACAATGCGGACAGCATTGTGGTCGAGGGGCTGGCGCCAGCCGTCATGCGGGCGTGGATCTGCTGGACCTGGAGGAGCTTGGGCTGGTTCTCGCGCAGGACTTCCTCCAGCAGCCCCTGGCCTGGTTCAAATCGAGTCTCTCCAAATCCCTGCGGATAGCCGAAGGAGGAGAAGGGATAAAAGGCTTGGCCCTCTTTGCGGGACAGGAGTAGCGTGGCGGCTGCCGCACTGGGGAGGGCTTCCTGGAGAAGCCCGGGTAGAGTTTCTCGAAGTTGCGAGTAGGTGAGCGACTCGGACAGGGCCCGGGTGACCTTTGAGAGACGCACCAGTTCGCTGGAGTACTTCTTCTCTGTTTCCAGGGCCTCCCGCCAGAACTTGCTGGCCAGAGCCACACCCCGGGTGGCCAGGATTCCAGCGGCCAAGTAGACCAGGGAGCGGGTGAGAAAGAGGGCCCAAACAGAAAGCCTGGCCGAATTGGTCCCGCTGGCGGTCACGATGGCATCCAGGGCGATCGCCGCCAGCGGAACGGGCCAGGACGCGAGCATGTCGCTGGCGAGCGCAGCGTAGATGATGGCCAGCGGGTAGAAAAGCCAGACCGACTCAAAGATCGGGCGAATGGAAGAATCCAGGACCGCGACCAGGAGCAGATTGCCCAGCACGATGCTGTGCATCGCCCAGGGTGATTTGCGACGCGGTGAAAGAAGCCAGGAAATCGAGAGAGCCCCGTACGCCAAGAGCCCCGCGAGCAGAAACAATTCCCGCTGACGGATCAAGGGGCTGAGAGGAAGGAGCCAAAGGAAAACCGCGGTGTCGCCGGTGAGGAGCAACAGGCCGAGGAGGTAAAGGATCGGGAAGCCGCGAAGCCGTTCGCGGTAGGTCGCCATCGGGATTGAGCCTCGAAGCGGATCTCATTATAGTCAGGGCGGGGAGGCCTGCCAAAGGTGCCTTGCGCGGGAGCGGTCGCTTGCGTGTTGCTCAAGCGGGGAGAGAAAGGGTATATTCCTTACCCGCAGGACGCCCCGCGAGAGGAGTGGAGATGAGACCACCGGCGGCACCCACCTGGGTTGAAGTGGACCTTGAGGCCATTCGCAACAACGTCCGGGAGCTGATCCGCATCGCCGACCGGCCGCTCATGGCAGTGGTGAAGGCGAATGGATATGGCCACGGTGCCGTCGCCGTGGCGCGCGCCGCCCTCGAGGCGGGGGCTTCCTGGCTCGGAGTGGCACGCTCCTCAGAAGGGGTGGAATTGCGGCAGGCGGGAGTCCGCGCCCCCATCCTGATCCTGGGGGCGACCACCGCCGCCGAGGCGGAGGCCGCGATCTCCAGCGAGCTTTCCTTGGCTCTGTACGATCGTGGCCTGGGAGAGGCTTATGCTCGCCGGGCCGCTGCGCTCAACCGGAGGGTCTCGGTCCACATCAAGGTGGACTCGGGGATGGGTCGGCTGGGAGTCCTGCCCGAGGAGACGGCTGCCTTTGGAAAGTGGGCGATGCAGACCCCCGAGCTGTCCGTGGAGGGGGTGTTTACCCATTTCGCGCGCGCCGATGAGCGCGAAGTGGCTCCTACCCTCGCCCAGATCGCACGCTTCCGAGAGGCGCTGGAGGCCCTGCGCGACTCCGGGGTCCGACCCCGCTGGACCCATGCCGCCAATTCAGCGGCCACCTTGAGAATCCCCGAGGCCCGGTTTGATCTGTGCCGGACGGGAATCGCGATTTACGGGCTGAGCCCCTCCAGGCACTTTCCCTTGCCCAATGGCTTCCGACCTGCCTTGGCTTGGAAAGCTGGCTTGGCCTCGAGCAAAGATCTTCCCCCGGACTGGGGGGTCAGCTATGGCGGCGAATACGTCACCCGGACCGTCGAGAGAATCGGGGTCATCCCGGTCGGATACGCCGATGGTTGGCGCAGGTCGGGGCCAAACCAGGTCCTCCTGGGGGGTCGAAAACTGGACGTCATCGGTCGGGTGTGTATGGACTACTGCATGGTCCGCCTGCCCGCGAGCGGCGCGATCGGTGAAGAGGTGGTCTTGGTGGGGAGCCAGGAGGGCGAGCGCATCAGCGCGGAGGACGTGGCCTTGCGCTGGGGCACGATCAATTATGAAGTGGTGACGGGGATCGCGGCCCGAGTCCCCCGTGTGTATGTCGGTGCGGATCCACCCACCTCCCAGGGCGGGTCCCCGCCCTAAGAGCAGGGACTTGCCAGGTCGCACCCAGCCGAACCGGTCGGCCATCCCGGGACGGACGCCAAGGAAAGCAAGTCGGAAGAAAACCATGCTGGGCCCGCCGTCCTCCTTTCCGGCCGGGTCGATCACGCGGGGGGGCTCCGAGCGGCGGCTTGGTGAGTTCGTGAGGCTCAAGTCGGCCAAAGAGTCACTTAGTTTCCGGAGCCTTTCGTATCCATGCGTTCTGGGCGACGCCAGAGGAACTCGGCTTGTTCCTTACCCCCGCATTCCAGCTGGCGCCGTGACAGGCCACTGCGGCGATCACCGTCCATCCCCCCGCGGGCCATATACGACACCGTGGGCGAGAGCCGCCGGGAACAATCATCGCGATAGTCTGTCAACCCGGGCGGGAGGTTTCTTGCAATTCTCTGTTACACTGTCGCGGGTCCGCGCCAGGATAGGCGTACCCAGTCTTTCGAGAAAACATGAAACCCTCGGTTGGTAAACGGATCAAGCGGCACCTGCCAATTCTCGTTTTGATCCTTTTGAATCTCCTCCTTGGGATCATGGTCGTCCGGGATTACGGGGAAAGCTGGGATGAGGCCGGCATCTACGCTTATGCCAAACAATCCATTCGCGCATACTTCAATCTCTTAGAAAACGGCACACTCCCCCACTATTTGAACGTTCCGACCAACGCGGTCAATTATGGCCCTGCCTATGCGATGATCACCACCTTATTGGCACGAGGGCTGCATGCGATCATCCCGGCATGGTCCCAGATCGACGGCTGGCATTTTTGCGAGTTCATTGCTTTTCAAATCAGCATCTTGAGCCTCTATTTTCTGTCAAGAAAATGGATGGGAGGCTGGGCTGCATTGGGAACGGCCCTGGTCTATTCCACCCAGCCGGTCCTCTGGGGCCACGCTTTCATAAATCCAAAAGACATTCCCTTTCTCGCATTCTTCCTTGCCAGCGTCACCGCAGGCATTTACATGGTCGATGCCTTGCCCGCCTCCCTCGACCAAGACGCCCGTCAACTACTTGGAGGAGGAGGGAGCCTGCGACTGCGGGATGAATGGGAACATCTCCCCTCTTCCCTGAGGAAGATCACGATTGCATATAGTGTCATCTATCTGGTTTCTTTGTGTTTCATGGTCACGGGTATCTCAAGCCGATTGGTCTCGGCCTTGATTACCTATCTTTACAATGCGGATAAAGCCAGCCTGTTGGGTTCCTGGTTTTCCGGGCTCGCCGAGAATGCATCCCAGTTGCCGGTAGGTAATTACATCCACAAAGCACAATCCCTCCTTATTCGCGGGGAGATCGTCTATGTCATCGCCGGTTTCGTAGTTGGCCTTTTAGTTTTTGCCTGGATCTTCTCGCGGTATTTCAGGAAATCGGAGAGCCCGGGCGGAATCCCATCCCGCAAACATGCCTTACCCCTCTTCATAAACCCCAGGGTGCTCGCCGCAGGATGTCTGTTGGGTTTCACCACTTCCATTCGAGTCGTTGGCCCTTATGCCGGCGTGATCGTGCTGGTCTATGCGTTTTATAGGTCCTGGAGGAAAGCAATTCTTCTGCTCATCCCATACACGGGCAGTGCGCTCCTGACCTCCTATCTCACCTGGCCTTATCTCTGGGGCGATGCGGTTCATCGCTTTATCGCGAGTATCACCTTGATGTCCCATTACCCCTGGACGGGAACAACAATCCTCTTCCAGGGAGCGCGCGTGTTGCCAAGCCACTTGCCGGTATACTTTTTGCCATATCTGATGTCGATTCAGCTTACGGAAGTGGTCCCCATCCTATTTCTCATCGGATTGGTGCTTTCGGCATGGAATCTAATCAAGGGCCGCCAGGTGGAACCCTTCTCGATCACCATCCTGTGGTTTATCCTCCCTTTGCTTGGCATCGTTGTCGATAAGAGCACGCTTTATAACAACTTCCGGCAGGAATTGTTCCTGTTGCCGCCGGTCTTCATAACCGCCGGGATCGCATTAGAGGCTTTGTTTTCCAAAGTAAGAAAGGAGTTCTTCAAGGTTTTGATATTGGTGGGGGTGATTCTTCCGGGGGTTTATGCCGATGTTCAGCTTCACCCCTACCAGTATATTTACTACAACAGTTTTGTGGGGGGGGAGGCGGGGGCATTTGGCAAGTTCGAATTAGATTACTGGGCCACTTCATATCGTGAGGCGGCCCAATACATCAACCAGGTCGCGCCAGCCGACGCAACCGTTGTCGTCCCTGCGCCTATTCCTGTCTTTCAGGATTACGCGCGGCCGGATTTGAAATTAGTGTCAATCTCCGATCTTAAACCAGACATCCATTATGATTTCGTCGTAATCAGTACTCAAGATAAGTATCGGAACATTTGTGGTTCGATCAGCCCGGCGAAGACCATCGCACGGGATGGGGCGATTCTGACCGTGATCAAGGCCCCTCCTCCATCGGTCGAGGGATGCCCCTAGTCATTTTCCAGAACGCGCTGGTGGGCAGATGAAACACGAAGATACGCTTCGTGCCTTTCGCGAATGCTCCCGCTCCCGGCTAGACTCGGCCCGCGCCTGCCACTCCCCTCAAACCGCGGGTTCTTCGCCCGACTCGCGGCCCAGGGCGAAGGGTTGGTAGCCTCGCATCGGATGAACGCGACGGCGCTCCACAATTTCACCCCTACATCCCCCCAAGCGATTGGACTGGAATTGAGCCGGAAAACTCGCTGCCACCCGTCTGATGAGCGGGATACACGGTGGGCAAATCGGACAAGGCAGTCGGCGCGATTTGCGCGCTGCCCTGCTGCGGACCCCTCGCCAGCCGCAACCCCACCCAAGGGGAGATTCCTGGAGCCGGTGAGGCATCGGGGCAGGCGCTTGACATATAGAACGGATGTTCTATATAATGAGCGCATTGCCCTCCAGAGGTTCCCCGTCCTGGAGAGCAGAGGAGGGTCCATGGCAGAAGTTTCGGCCCTGCTCGCCAGCCTCTTGCAGATGGAGCTGGATCCCGCGGCTGCGAGCTCTGGCCGGCTGACGACGCGGGAACAAGAGGTGCTGGGCTTGATTCTGGCCGGACAGTCGAATCGCCAGATCGCGGAACGGCTTTTCATCTCGCCGGAGACGGTGAAGACCCATGTTCGCCACGTTCTGGCAAAGACGGGAGCCGCTCGCAAGGCGGAGCTTTGCGCCCTGCGGCAAGCTCAGACCGACCGATGACAGGCAAGCCCACTCCATCCCGGCCGGGCCGGGGGTGGGCCCGAGACTTCGGCTCGCCATTCACTGCCCCGGCGTGGGCAGGACAATCTCCCCCTTCAGTCCCCACAACTGGAAATCACGAAACGAAACCGTGAGCAGGCTGCTCCGGTCGGTGCCTGCAAACAATCCAACCTGCCCCGTACTCAAGAGAGTGTCCACGTACGAGAACACCATTTCGCCGTTGGTGTAGAAGCTGAAACGGGGGCCTGAAGCAAGCAGCCCGATCTGGTTTTCCGCCGGAGCTCCGGCCAGGAGGGATTGGGTCGCCTGCCAACCGCTTGCCCCTTCCAGCTCAAGGCCATGGTAGCGCTCGAATCTCAGCTGACCATCACAGGAGAAGGCGGCGCGATACTGGTACAGCCGGGAGCGCCGATAGATGAATCCGAATTCATTCTTGCCGGTGTCACACAAAGAGGTGTTCACGGTCACCTGCACGTACAGATTCGGGGGAACCGGCTGGGGGTAAAGGGAAACGAGCGAGATCCTGGGCTGCCTGAGACTGATGACCAGGTTGCCCTGCAACAAGGAAACCGCTCCGGCCGGACCGCTGGTCACTCCCCAGCCGCCCGAATTGTCCTCAAAGGATTCCTTCAACTGCAGGGTTCCGAGCTGGGAAGGCAGCGCGGGCGTTCCGGTCGGGGAGGGCGTTGAGCTCGGGGTGGAAGTGGTCGTCGCCGGCAGGGTCGGAAGGAGGGCCTCCAGCGGGACGGTTGGCGCCGTTGCCGGAGTCGGCTCGGGGGTCGGGGTTGGGGTGGCTGGAGCGATGCTGCAGGCCGCCAGCACAAGGCTGACCGCCAGAGACGGCCGAAGGAGTCCTGCCCCACTCCGGCGAGGGGGGTTTGGCATCACGGCAGCGTCCAGTAATCGAGTTGGCTGAAAGCTACGCTGAAGCCGGGCGTATGGACCGAGGCAATGAACAGGCCAAAGCGCCCGTCGGGGTAGGAATCGTCCTGCAATTGGCCCAG
>Ga0208321_1000938_pt1 | contig 11519 bp, 6 predicted proteins | sample June2015DPH_4_15_FD_184692 | JGI IMG/M metagenome (GOLD analysis project Ga0208321, IMG submission 184692) | Peatland microbial communities from SPRUCE experiment site at the Marcell Experimental Forest, Minnesota, USA - June2015DPH_4_150... | ecosystem: Environmental > Terrestrial > Soil >... | reverse complement strand
ACTAGAGGAAGCTCACTCGTCACGAAGACGCCGCCGCTGGACCTCAGCCTCCACCTCCTTCCACCAGACGGGCCCTCATTCAGGAAGGACTAGAGGCTCCCTACAGGTTCTGGAAAGAGGGCTCGAAACAAGACCACCCCCTTTCTTGACCAAGTGACTTTGCTGTATACTTCTGGAAGCCTTTGGGAGTGCAACACCTGTTCCATCGATTTGGTCGTTGGAGCTCCTGCTTGGAGCACCGATGCAACTAGGCCGTGTAAATAGAGTGTAGGTTCGTCACACGATCTTCTTGGCCCAGAGCCCTCCGACAACGTCGTTGACGATCACGTACAAGTTCGTGTCCGTAGCGCATCCAACCGGCCCGGAAGTGGTTAAGCCGCCTGGTGATTGCCAACCAGACCAAGTTCCTGACACGCCCATGCTATTACTCCAGATGCCACCACTGATGTCCCTCACGAAGAGATAGAGGTGATCCCCATACGCAGCCATACTCGGTGGAGCCGAAGTCACCCCATTCAAGTTTGTCCAGCCTGACCAAACTTCTGCAGAATCCATGCTACGCACCCATATGCCCCCGCTCACATCCTCAACAACCATGTAGAGATGGTTATTGAACGCGGCCAGCGATGGACTGTCAGGCGTCAAGCCACTCAGCTGAGTCCAACCATTCCAAGACTCACTCGTATCCATCCTGTTCAACCAGATAGCATTGGCGTAGGGAGAGGATCCCCGCACGGCCAAGTACAGATACCCATTGAATGCTGCTGCAGCAGGTGAGCTGGGACTCGAACCGGTCAGAATAGTCCAGCTCGACCAAACCTCGCCAGTGTTCATGCTACTCATCCACAGATTGCTCTTCGCATCCCTCACGAACAAGTAGAGTCGACTGTTGAACACCGCACACGCGGGAGCTGACGGTGTTAGACCTCCGACAGGCGACCAGCTTGACCAGGTGCCTGTACTGTCCATGCTGCTCATCCAGAGCGCGCTACCCTGCGGATTCGCACCATTGTCTCTGACGATCGTGTAGAGGTGACTGTTGAAATAGCACGCTGCAGGCCGAGAAGGAGTCACCCCACCCACAGAGATCCATCCGCTAAAGGTGAACGTGTTACCTGCTCCAGGAGTCTCAACGTTACCAGCAACATCAGCAGCCTTCGAGACTACAGTGTATGATCCTGCCATCCAACCAACTCCTGACGAATCATAACTCCACGAACCAGCCGAGTACGATGCGGCCAGCCAAGTTAGGCTTCCCCACGCACTACCTGTCCAGTACAGGCCACCAGTAACACGCTGGAGCGTGATCATTACGGAGGAAACACCTGAACCTGGATTGCCATCCGCCAGATTCGGATCAGAAGCAACTCCACTAATCACAGGTATCGAGTTCACTGTGCTACCCTGCGCTGGAATCGACACTGAAGAAGCTGGAGCTGAAACGTCCAGATAGAAGCCCGTTTGAGCGCTGCCATCACCGGATGAAGCGTAGATAGTACAAAGGCCTTCTCCCCCCATAGCGCCTATCATGAAGTTGCTGGAGAAGACTCCGCCAACGGGCGTCAACGCGTCAGCCCAGATACTTACGCCATTGTGATCTTTCACAACGATTCCAACAGTCCCCGAAGGCGACACCGTTCCCGAGTAGGAAACAGTTGCCCCACGCATATAGTACTGCGGCGAAACAACATTCAAAGTGACTACAGTCGATACGGGAACCTGTTCCACGCTGACACTGTAGAATGTTGAGGGACTGTTCATTGAATTATAGGAGGTCTTGATCCAGTCTGGGGTTAGAGGAATATTCACGATGCGAACTTCATCGAGCATACCGTAGAACCATCGGCCAGCGTTGTCAGGGGTGGCACCAAAGTTCACTGTGTGGGTATTGCTTGTTGATCCGATACTTGTGATGTCCATAGAAGGACTGGGGCTACCGAAGGGATCACCATTAATGTACGTAATCATCTTCTGCTGTGTTCTGTCAACGACAACCGTATACATATACCAAGCACTTGCACCCCGCGCAGGGCAAGTCCCTGTGTCGAGTCGAGCATAATGCGTACCGTCTGAAATTGAGTCCGAACATCCCACGCTATCTGTCGTGGAGAAGACCACTTTGTATCCGGCATCTGTTCCCGTCGCAGTTCCGGTTTTCTTCCCAACCAAGTCCTGCGTATGGCTAGACCCCCAAATTGAGTTGACCCAGAACGTGAGGGAGAATGAGCCTGTGCCAAAATTCAGACTTGAACTGTCCGGTATGCTCACGTAACCGCTAGTCCCGTCAAAGCTGTCGGCACCGCCAATCTTCCCAGCGACCTGAGTAACTCCGCCAGTCACCGCCCCATTATTGCCATGTGTTGTACTGTCAAGGTGTGTACCGCCAGTCAGATGCTGAACCATCATGTAAGTGCTGGAATCCCAAACACCTGCGGGATTCTGCTGATTACTTGCGCCACTATTGCCATAGTAGAGGTAGAAGATGGTGTCAGTTGTTGATGAGAGATTGGGAATCTTCACCCATGCAACAAGATGACCGGTTCCGGAGTCGTACAGTTCAATCTCATGATCAAGCTTATTCGCCGATCCCGCGCCATCCATGAACAATATGTCATACGCGTCAGAACGAACCTTAGGAGGCTTCAGATCAACGCTCGTAATGTCAACCAAGACTGGAAAGTTGGTCAGAGGAGCGGATACCTTCGTATGATCAACCGTTATCGATCTACGGTACGACCAGCCGTTCGCCCAAGGATCAAACGCTGACGGTGGATTGACGGTCAGCATGAAAGTCGTGGTGTGGGTTTGTCCTCCACCTGTTCCAGTCACCGTGATCGTGGGTGAACCAACCGGCGTCGAAGACAATGTGCTGATCGTCAATGTACTCGAGAAGGTTGGGTTCCCCGACAATTGACTAAAGCCACACGACGCGCCAGAAGGCAGACCCGACGTGCAAGATAGGCTTACAGACGCCGTTGAACCACTCGTCAAAGTAGCAGTAATCGTGTTGAATCCAGAACCACCCTGCGTGACAGTGATCCCACCACTGTTACCCAAACTGAAGTCGAATTCCGGAGGTGCAGCGTTGACAGTTAGTTGGAATTGCGTGTCATGACTCTTTCCTCCGCCCGTACCAGTCACCGTGATCGTGTACGAGTTGACTGGAGTTGAACCCGTAGTGGAAATCGTCAGAGTGGAGCTGAAGGTTGGGCTACCGGATGCGGGACTGAAGCCGCATGAAGCCCCAGTCGGCAACCCTGACGTACACGACAAGTCGACGGACTGAGTTGAACCACTCGCCAAAGTAGCTGTGATCGTGTTCGAACCGGAACCACCCTGAGCAACCGTAATGCCACCACTATTGCTTATGCTGAAATCAAACGATGGGGCACCACTCGTTTCTTCACTACCAAGACCGAAGAATGTTGAGGGACTATTCATTGAATTGTAGGAAGTCGTAATCCAGTCCTGGCTTAGGGCTGTTTTCACGATATTGACTTCATCTAGCAGACCGGCGTAATATCGGGGTCCGTTATCGGGGGTTGCGGCCAAGTATAGAGGTCTAGCGACGCTGGATGATCCGATGGTGTTAATGGGCACGGATTTATCAGGGTTGCAATTGGAATTCGCGCTGTTTACGCAGAGTGGAACTCCATTAAGGTACTCAAACATCTTCTGATTTGTTCTATCTACGACGACGGTGAGCATTGCCCAAGCATTTGTGATATAAGTGGAACTGCCTGAGTCGAGTCGAGCAATATTAGTTCCGTCCGAAAGTGAAGAGGAGTACCCGAGGGCTGTAGCTAGAACCAGTTTGTATCCTGGATCTGTCAGACTAGCCGATCCGGATTTCTTCGAAATCATATCCTCCGTTGATCCGCCTCCGACCGACGTGTAGAACCAATATGTATACGAGAATGAGGTTGTACCGTCGAAATTCAAACTCGTACTGTCTGCAATGGTTACATAACTACTGCTGAAGCTAGCCGCATTACCAATCTTGCCAGCGACTTCAGCCACCGTCCCGGTTGCTGCTCCATTGTTGCCATGGCTTGTGCTATCGAGGTAGCTGGTGCCTGTAAGGTGCTGGACCATCATGTACTTGCTGGAATCCCAGACGCCTGCCTTGTTCTGCAGATCATCTGTCGAGTGTCCGCTATTGCCGTAGTACATGTACAGTACAGTGTCAGTTGAAGATGAGAGGGTTGGAACATTCACCCAAGCAACCAAAGTCCCGGAAGAGTAGGATTCTCTCTCATGACTAAGCACGGTGCTCCCATCAGAAGCAGTGAAGAGAATATCATAACCATCAGTTCTGGCGTGAGATGCTAGATCGGAATCGGTGATGCTGACAAGCACTGGGAAGTTGTTTAGGGTAGAGGGTACCTTCGAATGATCAATCGTTATGCTCTTCCGATACAACCAACTCGAATCATACCATCCTGTCGCTTGAACGGGATGGATGGATATTGGGAGTAGGATGCTTGCGACTAGGAGAACGGTTACGAATACGGATAATGTTCGGCGGCTCAACTTAAGAAACCTCTACCTAACAACGCAGTTGTACAGTTCCAAGGTGCCTGTTGCGAGTTTTAAGACAGCAGAAACGCCAACTAAGAAGACATCAGGCAAATATCTAGAAAGGCGTTCGCTATCTTCTTGGATCTTTCTTCGTCCAACCTTAATTGGGCACTGGATATATACCCCTCCTCGAGGCACTAGGGAAGCTAATGGAGACTATCCTAATACGCGGGAGCACAAGAAACGCTACCAGTTCTACCAGTTCCAGTCAGGCGAGGAGGGGTCTGCCATATGTTCTACTCCTGGTCTCACTGCTCATACCCGTACTATCACTCCTAGGCGGGCCCCATATCGCAGAAGCGACAACGATTACCGTCTTCGGAGATCCTGGCTGTGTTTCTTCGGTATCTGGCCGGATTGACTGTGTCATAAGAACGGAGGACGGTTCGGCATGGTATTCGTCTTGGACTGGAAGCAGCTGGAGCGCTTGGGCGCCACTTGGAGGAGTGCTCGATTCTGCGCCTGCAATCTCCTCTTGGGGAGCGAACCGATTCGATGTCTTCGGTGTGGGTCAAGACGAGACACTCTGGCACATCTCTTGGGCTGGAAGCAGCTGGAGCGCCTGGGAGTCGCTGGGTGGAAAACTCAAGTTCTCCCCGGATTGTGCCTCATGGGGCCCGGATGAGATTGACTGCTTCGCTACTGGCTCAGACAATGCAGTCTGGCATATCCGTTGGAGTGGAGGCGGTTGGGGCAGCTGGGAATCGATCGGGGGAGTGGCGTCGTCTGGGCCCGCGGTTGCATCTGTCGCGAGTGGCAACTTGTACGTCTACATTGCAGGTCAGGAAGGCGCACTTTGGGGTAACAAATGGGATGGGACTGGATGGAGTGGATGGACACCAGTGCCAATGGCAGGAATGCCCGGAGGAATAATCTCTAGCCAAACGAAGCCGGCCTGTGTCGCCAACGGACTGGTTGCTGGAGAGATTGATTGCTTCGCTAGAGGCACAGACACTGCACTTTGGCATACACATCTAGGTTCCGGGATCTGGGAGTCGCTGGGAGGAAGCATCGATAGCAGTCCGGCAGCATCGACTTGGGGGACTGGATGGTTAGACGTTTTCGGTCAGGGTACCGATAAAGGGCTTTGGCATATTGCTTGGAGTGGAGCTGGCTGGGGCGCATGGGAACCTGTACCGATGGAGACATCCCCTGCTACGAGCGCCACAGAGAGCACAACAGAGAGCACCACAACAGTGACTGTCAGCAATACCGTGACAGTGAAGGTCACAACTCAAACAGCGCCGACCATTCCTTTCATTGGTCTGCCAGAGACTATTCTCGCCATCCTCTTGGGCTTCTTAGTCGTGGGAATACTGAGAATACGGAGAAGGCTCAATCGATGAGAGCTCGGTGAAGGGAGCTGCGGATAGGATCAAGCCGAAAGCGCTGATTCAGGGTCGTCGTCCCTTCATCGTGAAGAGCACTTTCGTCGGCTCCCTCTGACACTATGCCATACGTCGTCGTAGTTCTGGCTGTCATTGTCGTGGCGATCCTGTTAGTGCTACGAAGTAGAAAGAAGAGACAGTAGATTCGACCCTCTCCTCAGTACCGCGCGCAGTATCCTGCACTTCAAATGGGGAAATGAGGGAATTTCCTGCTAGGGGATAGTTGTCAAAATCTCCGCCTTGTTAGTGGCTCTTTCCGCATACCGATTTGTTTGAGGCTCGCCGCGTTTGCAGGCGCGGACCGATCGTTGTCACTAGTAGAGAGAGAGTCTCCAACACTCGAGATTGGATTAGATCCTTCTTCATCTGATCCATTCTATTGATCCTGTTTCTTCCCGCGTTTGTGACTGCGGTAGATCATGACAGTGGATACTGTGGCCACTGTCAGTAGGATGTAATCTCCACTAAACTCTGGGACCGAAGTGGGCGTGAAAGTAGAAGTGAAAGACGTGGAAGTCGTAGATCTGGAAGTTGTAGATGCACTTGTACTAGTAGAAGTCGTAGTGCTTGGATAGCTGGCGCTGGTCGGAAGTCTAGATCTGGCGGAGGCCTCTGGGTCTGGTTTAGGTTCATCACAGGATTTTTCTGAACCAGAGTCCTCCGACGACATCGTTGACGATGACATACAGGCTATTGTCCGTTGCACATCCGACCGGTCCGGACATGGTTAACCCGCCTGGTGATTGCCAACCAGACCAAGTCCCAGAGGTGTCCATAGTGTTACTCCAGATGCCACCACTGATGTCCCTCACGAAGAGATAGAGTTGATCCCCATACACAGCCATACTCGGTGGAGCAGAAGTCACTCCATTCAAGTTTGTCCAGTCTGACCAAACTTCTGCAGAATCCATGCTACGCACCCATATGCCGCCGCTGATGTCGCTAACAACCAAGTAGAGATGATTGTTGAACGCCGCCAGAGACGGAGAGTCAAGCGTCAAGCCATCAACCTGAGTCCAACCGCTCCAGGAGCCGCCTGTGTCCATCCTATTCAGCCAGATCACGTCTTGGTATGGTGGTGCACCTCTCACCGCCAAGTACAGGTACCCATTGAAAGCTGCTACAGCAGGTGAGCTGGGACTTGAACCGCTCAGAATACTCCAGCCTGTCCAGATCCCATTGGTATCCATACTTTGCATCCACAGGTTCCCATTCGCATCCCTAACGAACAATTCGAGACGATTGTTGAAGACCGTGCAGGCGGGGGCTGACGGCGTCAAGCCTCCTATCGATGTCCAGCCTGACCAAACTCCAATGTCGTCCATGACACGCATCCATATCCCGCTACCCTTCGGATCTGCACCATTGTCTCTGACGATCGTGTAGAGGTGACTGTTGAAATAGCACGCCGCAGGCCGAGAAGGAGTCAAACCACCCACAGAAATCCATTCACTCAAGGTGAACGTGTTGCCTGCTCCAGGAGTCTCAACGTTACCAGCAACATCAGCAGCCTTCGAGACTACAATGTATGATCCTGCCATCCAACCAACTCCTGACGAATCATAACTCCAGGAACCATCCGAGTACGATGCGGCCAGCCAAGTTAGGCTTCCCCACGCGCTACCTGTCCAGTACAGGCTATCACTAACACGCTGGAGCGTGATCATTACGGAGGAAACACCTGAACCTGGATTGCCATCCGCCAGATTCGGATCAGAAGCAACTCCACTAATCACAGGTATCGAGTTCACTGTACTACCCTGCCCTGGAGTCGACACTGAAGAAGCTGGAGCTGAAACGTCCAGATAGAAGCCCGTTTGAGCGCTACCATCACCGGATGAAGCGTAGAGTGTCCATAACCCTTCAGCGCCGGATGATCCTATCACGAAACTGCCCGAGAAAGCTCCGCTTGTTGTGGTCCTCGGTTCTGTGAGCACCCCGACGTCGAGGTGGTCTTTCACGACGATCTCGACGGTGGTTCCGTCAGGTGCTGGTGATCCGCCGATTATTACGGTTCCTGAGTAGGAAACGGTTGCGCCACGCGTATAGTACTGCGGCGAAATGGCATTCAAAGTGACTACTGCAGTCGATATGGTGAACTGTGCTTGTGCTCTCTCACTCTGGTATGCTGCGTAGACGGTGTAGAGACCTGTTTGGAAGAACTCGGGGATAATGAGAGTTGTTTCGTAGGTTCCTGCCTCATCCGTCTTGAGTTGTTGCTCGAAGACATTGACGCCGAGTTCATTCTGAACTTGCACGCCCACGTCCGCGCCAACTACAGGTAAACCTCCGCTCGTCACCGTGCCGGTAATATAGACGGTCTCACCTATCCCATAGTTGGCCTTGTCCGTAGTGACCGTGATGGGTGCACCCGTTTCTGCCTTGAAGTCAGTGAAGAGTACAGTCTGGCCTGGACTACTGGGGTCGCTGTGACCCGCCAAGGAAATTTCGCCGAAGTAGTTTGGAGTTATGTTGGTGGTACTGAACACTAGTGCTCCGTCTAGCCGGTAGTCGATCGTTCGGTCAGCCCGCATCGACAAGGCTAGGGTATGTGGACCTGCTGTGCGCACAACACCCGTATCGACCCAGCCATCAAGGCCCGTTTCATAGTCCCACCAGTAGACCTTGTAGTTATCATAGCCAGGACGTTGCCAAGCCCCGAACTGAGTCGATGCTCCAGTGGTCGGGTTATTGTCTTCCATCCAGAGTTGTGCACCTGGATTGCCTGGGCCTTCATCAACGAACTTGGCTTCTACCATCGGAGTCGCTGCTGCTCGGAAGTCATCGGGGGTACTGTAATGAGCCACCCCCCAACAGCCATACTCGTTACAGTACTGGGTGGTGGTAACCAGATTTCCGGCGCCGTCAACTGCGATAGTACCATAAGACGCATCCCAAGAGATTCCTTTCCAAACGACATCCGCTCTTGCTGGTGCGGCGATCAGCAGTGACATTAGCAACACGGCCACAACAAAGATCGAGAACATCTTCCTATTCGGCGTCAGATCATCCATTCTTGCGCACTGTCCTGATCTCACTCAGCCTGTTTCTCACGACTCTTGTGACTATGATACATCATAACGGACACCGCGGTCAATACCACCAAGATGATCCAGTTCCCATTGAACTCCGGCGTTGAAGAGGATGTGAAGGTAGATGTCGAAGAAGTCGATGTGGCAGAAGTAGACCTAGGAGTTGATGTGGCAGAGGTCGTGGACGTCACAGAAGTCGAAGTCGCAGAGGTCGTAGACGTCTCAGAAGTCGAAGTCGCAGAAGTCGTAGACGTCTCAGAAGTCGAAGTCGCAGAAGTCGTAGACGTCCCAGAAGTCTGCGCCAATGTGCTAGATGTTGAAGAAGTCTGCGCTGGCGCCAATGTGGTGAATGTGTTGTCTCCAGATTGGGCCGGGTTGCCGGCTCCATCAGATGATCTAACATTGAAGTGGTATGTTGTCGACGGAGTCAATCCCGACAAGGTTACGGTGTGGCTTGTGCCGAGCGTCTGATCTAGAGGGGTTGTTGAACCGTAGCTTGTGCTCTTGCCATATTGTACCTGGCTGCTGGCAGGTTCGTCCGTGCTCCATAAGATCGTAGCGCTTGTATCGGTGATGGGTGAGGCTGCTAAGTTTGAGACTGCCGGTGGCGTAGTATCCGGCGGCGGAGAAACAGCTACTTGAAAGCTGCCGGTGCCCTTGACGTCAGTCCCCGAGACGGCGACGTAGATTTGATATGTTCCGTACGGTGCGTCGGCGGAGAGCTGGAAGAAGTCTGAGTATACTCCATCCGAGCCGGTTTCTGCAATGGAGACTGAAAGGATTCTATTGGATGGGTCGTGTATTTCTATGCCGACCATCATGCCTGAAAGCGCTGAGCCACCGCTGCTCACAGCGCCGGATATTCCGACCAGCGCTCCTCTTCCATAGCTGGGCTTGTCTGTCGTGACCGTTACTGTTGTCGCTGCCTCAACAGTAGCAACGCTGAAGAATCCAACCAAAATTACCGCGAACAGGATGAGGGAGATTTCTATTTTTCCGACTTTCATCTTCTACATCCTGTTCACGATATTACCAGAAGAAATGGTGGGGATTCTCATGCTATGGGATTGTTATTGGGATTAGCTCTGCTTTGGCGGAGTAGGCCTCCCAGTATCCAGGATCGCTTGGAAGTCGGTTCCAGAGGAAGACCCATGCCTTGTAGCTGCTGCCGTGTGTGATCTCGCCGTTGCTCACGGTCTCGAATGAGAAGCCTCCGGCCGACTGGAAAAGAGACAACGTGACAGGCCCGGTTGTCTGTATTGTGATCGGCCTATTCGGAACGTTTCCGACAATGCCTGGGCCCAAGTACTCTCCTATCTCAAGCTCAACCGTCACCGGCCCGTCGAGGTAGCGACTCTTGAACGCCACATTGACCTTGATGTCGCCTGCCTGAGCGGTTACCGCTGTGACGCTTGTGATCTCTATCTTGTACGCCCAGACCTTGTCACTTCCGCTGCCCCAAGATGACTTGGGCGCTTCGCCACCAGAGCCCACGGGCGCAACCCAGTAGTAGCAGGTCTTATCCCAAGTGGTATCGGGCAGACTCTTCACATCGTACGTCGTACCTGTAACGCCGGTCGTGTATTGTGTTGCGGTGTCAGGGCTGTTGGCTAGGTTGTAGTAGATGTTGTAGCTTGCTGCGCCGACACTCGTCCAAGCAACTCTGGCACCATGGTACGCTCCAGTGACCGTCACCGGTGTTGGAGCGTTTATCTCGAAACTAGCTGAAATCGCGTGGCTAGCAACCACATTCGTGAACGGGTACGACGTTATTGGACCCTGGGAAGTACTGTCCACCACCACATCCACAATGTGGTAGTTGGCGTCAGAAGAGATGGTGAATGTTTGGCTGCCACCATAGTTCACAGATACGGGCCCAGGCGGAGTGATAGAACCATGAGCACCAGCGGAGACCGTGATGGTGAACGTGTCTATCGCGAAAGTAGCCTCGATCGTGTGACTAGCATGGACAGGTGGGAAGTTGTAAGTGTACGGGGACGGCCCAGGACTGACCGAAGCACCATCCACCTTCACGTCGGAAATGTGATAGTGAGTACTAGCTGTGACAAGGAATCCTGGAGTACCTCCATCATTCACTGGTACGTCACCTGACGGGTCGATGGTGCCACCAAGACCAGCGGTGGCATGAATGGTGTAGGCGTTCAACCCGAAAGTAGCGGTTATCGTTCCGGTGCCTTGTATCGTAGCTGTTGTCGATGCTGACAATGGATTCGTAATCAATATGGTTCCTGAGGTCGCAGCAGCGCTCCATAGTGAGAAAGTATAACCGCCGCTAGGAGCAGCCGAAATCGCAATTGGCGTGACGCTGTCATCGTACCACGCGGTCCCCGTAGGGAGGGTTGTCCCGCCGAGCGGAGAGGAAGGACTTACAGCAAACGACACCTGCCATTGAGTCTTCCAAGAAGCGGTCTCGGTGATCGGATTATTCATCGTGACCGAGGATGAAGCAATAGGTCCAGTGTATCCGCCCGCGTCGCTGCTCGACCAACCAGTGAAG
>Ga0208321_1000937_pt1 | contig 11523 bp, 10 predicted proteins | sample June2015DPH_4_15_FD_184692 | JGI IMG/M metagenome (GOLD analysis project Ga0208321, IMG submission 184692) | Peatland microbial communities from SPRUCE experiment site at the Marcell Experimental Forest, Minnesota, USA - June2015DPH_4_150... | ecosystem: Environmental > Terrestrial > Soil >... | reverse complement strand
TATATGAGCAAAGGCAAGGCTTCCGAAGCTGTAAGGAAGCTGCTGGATCTTCAGTCTAGGACTGCACGAATTGTACGCGATGGCAATGAGATAGACGTTCCCGTTGAGGAAGTGCAGGTTGGCGATGTGTTCGTCGTCCGACCAGGCGAGAGAGTGCCCGTTGACGGAGTAGTGGTTGAGGGTCACACATCGATCGATCAGTCAATGATCACAGGGGAGAGTATGCCAATCGAGAAGAAAGTTGCTGACGAAGTGATTGGAGGCACCATCAACGAGACCGGTTTCGTGCGAGCCAGAGCAGAGAAGGTCGGAGCAGACACTGTTCTCTCTAAGATCATCCAACTCGTGGAGGAGGCACAAATGGCAAGAGCCCCAATCCAAAGACTGGCTGACAGGATTTCCGGGTACTTCGTGCCCGCAGTGTTGATGATTGCCACCATTTCAGCTCTGGCTTGGTACTTCGTCGGGCATATTGGATTGAATTTCGCCATGCTGGCCTTCGTCTCGGTCGTGATAATAGCTTGCCCCTGTGCCCTAGGGATTGCGACCCCTGCAGCTGTCATGGTTGGAACCGCCAAAGGAGCAGAACAAGGCATACTGATCAAGGGCGGCGAACATCTCGAATCCGCACAGAAAGTGGACACGGTCGTATTCGATAAGACCGGGACTCTGACACGAGGTGAACCTACTGTTACTGACATCGTTGCCTTCCGAGGATTTCAGAAGGAAGACGTGCTGCGATATGCAGCGGTGGCTGAGAGGAGGTCAGAACACTCGCTGGGCGAAGCGGTTCGGTCCGAAGCCCGTCGGATGGGGTTGCAGTTTTCTGAACCTGAATCGTTCGAAGCAGTTCCGGGAATGGGGGTTAGGTGCCGTTATGATGGGCACGATATCACGTTTGGGAACACGACACTCATGTCCGACTCCGGCGATACCTTGTCTGTCGAGGCTGAGAGACAGATCTCGACTCTTGAAGAACAGGGCAAGACGGCGATGATTCTCTCAGTCGACAAGAGCATCGTTGGCTTGATCGGGGTTGCGGATACTATCAAAGAACACTCAGCCCAGGCGGTCAAGCAACTCAAGGAAATGGGTATTCAAGTCATCATGGTGACTGGTGATAACGACAAAACGGCCCGTGCGATCGGGGAAAAACTCGGAATTGAACGAGTGCTTTCAGAGGTACTCCCCGATCAGAAAGAACGAGTCATCAGAGAGATTCAACACGAGGGTAGGCGCGTCGCTATGGTAGGTGATGGAGTGAACGACGCCCCCGCATTAGCCGCAGCTGATGTTGGGATCGCGATCGGAAGCGGGACTGATGTGGCAGTTGAGACCGGTGGAATAGTCCTAATCCGAGACGATCCGAGAGACGTTGTCACCGCGATCCAGCTGAGCAAGCGGACAATGCAGAAGATCAAACAGAATCTCTTCTGGGCTTTCGCGTATAATGCTATCCTGATACCTGTCGCAGCGGGAGCGCTCGTTCCATTTCTGGGCGCGGGAATGTACGATTACCTTCCATTTCTTGCAGCGGGAGCGATGGCATTCAGCTCGGTTACCGTGGTTGGCAACTCCCTTCTCCTTTCGCGCTTCAACCCTGTGACGAATACCTAGCGTCCTTGCGAGACTAGCATACGCCGGGTTCTTGAGCAGTCTAGTCCTTGCGTTCCAGCGAGAGCTTCGTGATTTTTCCGCCGTATCTCTCCTTGTATTCAGTCAGGCATGGTTTGCAGCAGAAGTATCGGTTTCGATCTCCGACGAGAAGCGTGACTGGGTCACCATGAATCTCCTGCCCACACGTATCACAAGTGAGCCTGACGAACTGACCCGGTCGGACGGCAACGTTCGGTTCATCCTTCACGACACGTGCTACCACATTGTAGGTGAGAGATGACACATTCGGTATCGACGAGATCGTCGACGACAAGAGCGTTTGAAGTTGATCCAGGCTGGCCGTAAACACGGTGAAGAGCACGTTGTGCTCGCCGGTCATTCCATAGACATTGCGAATCTCCGGAACCTTTGCCAGAGCGGTCAGGACTTCATCGGTCTTTCCAGGCTCCACCTTCGCCGTCGCTACCGCGAAGAGGCCATTCATTATCTTAGAAGCATCAATTATGGGCGCGATCTTCCTGATGAAACCCATGTCGAGCATCTTCTTAAGTCGACTCTCAACAGTGGGCGTGCTCACGCCTGCTGTGCGGGCGATATCCCTGAGCGAACGCCTACCATCTTCCTCAAGCGCAGTGAGAATATGATAATCAGTATCATCGATTCGATTTGTCAAGTCTCATGCCCGACTATCCTGAGCGCTGGTAGCATTAAAAGAGTTCTTGGAATCTGCCCAGTAGCCATAATATCCTGCTTTCCGACGCTTCGCAAGAATCAGGGCTGAAGACCATATTCTAGAGCCCCCATGGACCATGCTGAGGTACGACGATCACAATCGCTGAGCTCAGGAAGATCACTACTAGCACGACAAGAGCAGCGAAGTAATAGTCGAACCTATGCATTTCCACGTCTCTAAGGTAGGTCTTCTTCGCTTTCGATGAGAACCCGCGGGCCTCTAGAGCGATTGACCTTCTGTAGGCCTCCTCGATTGCCCCCATGAGGACAGGCGTAATGAGTGGAACATACGCTTTCAGTCTTTGAAGCACGCCGACGTTCTCAAGTCTGAGTCCTCTGGACATTTGGGCCTGTTTCACGGCCTGCAGTCTTGACTCTATCGTCGGAACGATTTGCAAGGTTGAGAATAGAGGATATGCTATTCTCAGGGGCAGCCCCAGCTTCTGCATCGACGCCATGAGATCCCCCGGATGGGTCGTCAGAGTAAGCAGATATCCTCCTCCAAAGACCGCGAGAAGACGCGCCAACAGAACGCCCGCGAAGACTAGCCCCTCCCGCTTGAAGTAAAGCCATGGAAGTATGAATAGGACGGGTGTCTTTCCAGCTGGATTGAACAGTCCCTGGATAAGGAAAACTGGTATGAACACTGGAAGTATCACCTTAGTCAGATTCTTGATGTACAGCGATGATACTTTTGCCGCCAAGGAAAGAACGACGGTAATCGAGAACATTGCAAGACAAACAAGGATACTACTTGTAACAATGGCTGGAAGCGCGACTGCAATCCACATAGCGGCCTTGGTTCTCGGGTCAAGTCGGTGAATGGGTGAAAAACCGGGAACAAAGGAAATCCGAATGGACACCAGTAACCTGTCCTATCGCCTCATCGTCTTGATGAAATGAGGGGGCACTCTCGTGTAGATCAACCATGCGATAAAGAACGTTATGATCTTGTCCGCGATGTCCGAGATAAACTCCGCCGCCATTGAAGCTGGGAAGACCTGCCATCCACCGGCCATGAAGCCTGCAAAGATAGCGTCAACCCATGCCTTGCCTGTAGATCCTCCCCAGAGGGACACGTTAAGGGGTGTTGAAGTTAGCGTTGCCACGACGGCAAGCACAATGCCGATGGCAAGAATTCTTCCTACCTGCGAGGCGTTTGTTTCTTTCCTAACAAGCCCCAGCAACGCGCAGACGCCAGCAATGAACCCAATCGCAGCATTGACAATCGCATAAGGTAGAGCAAATGGGTCGAAAGTAACCCACTTGAAGATGTTCGTCAAGGCTCCGACGACCAACCCGTTGAAGGGACCAATGATTATCCCTGCGAGCATTGAACCCAGTGTGTCCGCCCAGATCGGCGTTCCAGCGGCCAAGTAAGAGGAGGCGATGTTGATGCCGATCATTAATGGGATCATGGCGATTCCGAACGTGGAAAACTCTATTTTCCATCTAGAGGGCTTCGCTTCTGTCATTCTTGTCACGAGATTAGGGTCGGTTGAGGCGGGTAATAATACTTGCTTGAGTTAGCCTGCCTTCCTCTTCCGCTCAACGAGCACTTCCACCATTTCTTCCACGGTGATGATATCGGACCTTATGCCCTGGGCTGAGAGACTGAGAGCTAGTCTCGTCACTTGCGGTGGGCGTGCTCCCGAGATTTCAAGCTTCGACTGATCCGAAAGTACGCGTTTGGCAGAATCGTGCGCCATGATCATTCCATCGCACATGAGCACCACGTCTTCACAATATCTAGCAACGAACTCCATGTCGTGAGAAATGATCAAGACCGTTTTCCCAACTCGTCTCAGTTGTTGAAGAATCGATCCCAGAAGGCGTAATCCTTGATAGTCTTGTCCAGCATTCGGTTCATCCATTATCACAATGCTTGTGTCCATCGCAAGGACTGAAGCAAGGCACAACATCTTCCTCTGGCCATAGGTCATGCTGTACGGATGCTCTGAGACATACGAGAGCAAGCCAACCATCGAAAGAGATGTTTCGACCTGCCGCTTGATCTGCTCTTCACCCATTCCCAGATTCCTTGGCCCAAACGCCACTTCCTCAAAAACCGAAGATCCGAACAGCTGATCTTCGGGGTTCTGAAAGACGTAGCCCACTTCCCGGGCCATCTGGCTCGCGGACTCCTTTGAAGGATCAACTCCTTGCACCATGAGCTTGCCGGAAGTCGATTTCAGAAGACCATTGAAGTGCCTTGCAAGCGTGGTCTTGCCAGCCCCGTTCTTTCCTATGATCGCAACGATTCTTCCTGTCTCGATCGCAAGGCTCACATCTGTCAGAGCTTCGTGCCCGCTTGGATACCGAAACGTGAGATGCTCCACAGATATGGCGAGAGACACCTACTCAGTCACCCAGGTATTGTCTTCTAATCATCGCTGCTGCTTGACGTTCATCAATGGGGTAGTCCCCTTTCCAGAGGCCTCTTTCGTCGAGTTGGCAAGCTAGCTGTGCCACTTGGCTGGACCTAACTCCTAGTTTCTCAAGATACCTGACCTTCATCAGGAATTCCTGCGGGGTACCAGTGAAGACTATCTTGCCTCTGTCTAGAACAGCAATCCGTTCCGCATGTCGAACCAGTATTTCCGGCTGATTCGAGACTAAGACCGTTGTCATTTGGTATTTCTCGTGAGCGGAACGAACTGCCCGCATCACGGAAACCGCACCCTCGGGATCCAGCAATTCTGTCGGCTCATCGAGTATGAGGATCTGAGGTCTCATTGCGATCACGGTGGCAAGAGAGAGTCTCTGCTGTTCTCCCCCGGACAATTCGAATGGTATCCTCATCTCAAATCCGCTGAGACCAACGAGGCCAAGTGCCTCCGCTATTCTTTCTCGCATCAGGCTCCGTGGCACTCCCATGTTCTGAAGGCCAAATGCGACTTCCTCCTCCACGGTCATTGCGGATCCAGTCAACTGAGAACGGGGATCCTGAAACACGACGCCAACAATACTGGTGATATCGGCGACATCTCTTTCGCGTGTATCAATGCCTCTCACATTCACGGTGCCACGCATCGTGCCTTCCACTACGTTCGGGATGAGGCCGCTCAGTGACAGACAGAGTGTCGACTTGCCTGCCCCTGATGGACCGGATATGCCCAGCAACTCTCTCTCAGCGACTTCTAGCGAGAGCCCGTCTATTGCCCAGTTTTTTGCCGAGAAATAACGGAACGCTAGGCCGGACACAGTGATCGCATTGGCACTCATCGTGTTGGTCCCTTGGCTTTGGCTCCATAAACAGAGGCCTGAGTTAGATAAAACCAGATTCGTCTCTGGGAGTAACTCCAGGTGGGACAATTGGCAGGATAGGAAACTGCGCGAGACCGTGAGCAGAAACACCTATTTCATCAATGAGAGACGATTCGAGTGAAACGTCGACAGGGAGGCAAATGAGCAGTTGGGGGACACTCTGCAGTATCATGTCAAATGCATGAAAGGAGATGTAGCGCGGTATGTTCTGTTGCCCGGGGACCCCGCCCGAGTGAAGGTAATAGCATCACTATGGGATGAATCACGCAAGGTGGCCGAGAACCGTCAGTATGTCACCTACACGGGAAAGGTCTCTGGCATAGATGTCTCGACAACATCGACTGGAATTGGCGGCCCATCTGCTGCGATTGCGGTGGAGGAGCTGGCGAGATGTGGCGCTGACACTTTCATACGCGTCGGAACATGCGGAGGATACCAGAAAGATCAGAAGATCGGCGATATAGCAATCGCCACCGGCGCGGTCCGATGGGAGGGAACCACTCGACAGTACGTCCCCATCGAGTACCCGGCTTTCAGCACACCAGAGATTGTCATGGCGCTTGTTGAGGCCGCCGAGAGAGTTGGCGTAAACTACCATGTCGGCATAACCAAGTCCGGGGACAGCCTCTACGCGGGCATGGCGTTTGGAGGGTACCAGCAGAGTTGGATGAAGAACGTAGAAGCGGACTTCATACGATCAAACGTCGTCAGCGCAGAGATGGAAGCGTCAACGATATTCACTCTCGCGAGCCTGTTCCACCTACGGGCAGGCTCGGTTTGCTCAATCATTGATCTTGTGATGGCGGACAACGAACAGAAGCCTGTTCATGACTTGTCGGTCGAAGAGGCTTTTCAGCCCAAACCAGAATTCATTCTCAGATCCTGCCGATGCGCCGTCGAAGCCGTCAAGATACTTGACAAGTGGGATCGTGACAAGCAAGCCAAAGGTAAGAAGAACTGGTTTCCCTCGCTAAGCTACGTACCGCGCAGCTAGCATGCAGAGTCACCCAACGAATTCAAGGTGAACGGCGAAAGGCCTGTAGGAACCGTTTGACCGCGGCCGCCTTTGCTTCGAAGTCTCGAAACGACCAACCTGGATAAGGTCTATGGGTCGTTGTCAACACTAATCGCTCTGGCCCCACTGCTTCAATTACCTGTTTGACAGTTTCGACAAGTTCGTCTGCTGACACCTGAGGATTGCATAAGAGATCCACCGGAATGCCTGTGAAGAAGACTGTACGCGGCAATAGTCGCCTCACCGCCGCTAGAGCAGATGCCCAATCGAGAGAATCTGCCAAAGTCGACTTGGACTTGATGTCGAGTGGATGAAGACCCGAATATCCTTGGGTGAGCTCGGCCAGATACTCTGTGAGATCACCGTCGCTGTGCAGAACTGAGTACTTTCCTCTTTGGATGATCGCTTGTCCTAGTTCGACTTGTCGCTGAACGATCGTTCGGGTGAAGTCTGGCCTGTAGACTGATCCTGCATAGCTGCAGAAGTCGTCTGCTATTCTGACCGAATCGATCGCATCATATTCAGTGGCCCGTTTGACAACCTCAAGAAGAAGTCTGAAGAACCGCGCGTGGATATTCTCTGCCTTCCGACGATCCAATAGAGTAAGCACCGAGAAATCGAATTCATGTGATACCTGATCTAGCCTGCTTCCCTGGGGGGTCTTGCCGGTGCTACACGAGTACTCCGAGTACTCGCTAGGTCCCAAGATCTCAAGCTGAAACGATTTCGTTTGATCCACCCTAAGTGTATCGGCCACAATCTCATCCATCTCTGTGATGAGATCATCAGGAGTGGGCCACTCGTATGCGTCTGGTTGAATCCTCTCGCGCCATTCCCGACGGGTCTCTGCACCCCTCTTGAAAGGACCGCCTTTCTCTAGAAAATTCAGGCCTTCGAACCAGCATCGAACGCCTACTACGTCACCCATCTCCGCTTCGAGCCTTGGATCGGCAAGCCAGAAGTAGAGCGGGATCCTAGCTGCTCTTCCCTGCATAGCTTCCAGAAGCAAAGCTCTAGAGCTCATGAACTACATCTCACAGGTCGCTGACATCGAACCCTCTGCTATGGACGCTCATGCGAAATGGGTTAGCCTTGCTTACGTAGTAGATAACCGACCAGTATTTCCGGCTGATCATGAGGATTTCGACTCACCTGTCTTTATCTGATGCTGGATCAACTAGTTTCGAGGTGACGCCGTTGGTCAAAGTCGTTGTGGCTGGTGGCATAAACTGGGATACCAACCTCTTCGTAAAGAGGTTTCCCAGACCCGGCGAAGAGATTCCGGTCGCTCGAATTACGGGAGTGCCCGGCGGAAAAGCGGGAAACGTGTCGGTGGCTGCGGCTAGACTCCTCGGGTCTGGCCAAGTTGGAATCATTGGCGCACTTGGCTCAGACGACATCGCAGATAAACAGATACGTCTTTTCGAGAACGAGGGAGTCGAGACTTCCGCAATTGGACGCAAGGCCAATGCAGAATCAGGACAGGCTTACATCATTACCGAGGAATCCGGGGAAAACATAATCCACACTTACTTTGGAGCCAATAGGATGCTGGAGCCGACGGATGTTTTCCGCACCGAAGTCAGAGAAATGATACGATCCGCGGCAATTGCCGTCATAACGGATCCACCTCAACTCGCTGTGGAGACGGTAACCGGAATAGCCCATGAAGCTGGGAGACTCGTGGCCTGGGATCCTGGCGTGAGGGCAGAAGCGGGCATGGAAAAACTCCGGCGCGCCCTTCTCTGCACAAGCTACCTATTCCTGAACGAGGCTGAGGTCGAATATATGACCGGGGTCAGGGAACCTGAAGAAGCAGCAAAACGCCTCTTGGCGATCAACCCGGAGATGACTGCAATCTTGAAGTCCGGCAAGGAAGGATTCAAGGTGTTCGGACCGAAGGCAACGATTCGAATTCCGGGAATCGATCTCTCAGAATGGGGATTGAGAGTCGTGAACACTGTCGGGTGTGGTGATGCCTTTCTAGGAGCATTCTCGGCAGCAAAGGCATTGAAGCTCAGCGATGAAGAAGCTCTAAATTGGGCAAACTGGGGAGGCGCGTTGAAAGCCACCAAGTCCGAGACTAGAGGCTCGCCGACGAGAGGCGAGCTTGAGGAATGGATATCGAGAACTGCGAGTTGTCCCAAGAGCTGATATTCGCTGGCAGACCGGCGTGCTCCACAGACAAGTCGAACCTCCTCATTCACCAGAAACTTGGAGGTTGTGGAGCCCCGGGCGGGCTTTGAACCCGCGACCTTTGCCTCTACGTGAGCGCTCAACAGAGGCGCTCGTACCAAGGCAACGCTTTCAGTTGTTGCTCGACATCTACCAGGCTGAGCCACCGGGGCCGCGGTGGAGTCAGAGCGATCTTCTAATAAAGTTTCGACCGGGAAGGACAGGCCATTTTCATTAACATATTGCTGCAACCTTTGGCGCCCGAAATGACAAGAACGTGCGCACATCGTCACTCTCCGGGGTCCCATTACTCAAGCAGAGGTTTGTGCATTCTCTGTTCGCCAATCGCTTTTACCAAACGTTTAAGACTGCTCTCCTACGGTCATGTTGTCAACGAATCATAAAGGAGGAAGAATGAATATTGGTTAAGCGATGTCCATCATGCGGATACAACAACAGAGATGACGCCGTCTTCTGCTCAAGCTGCGGCTCTTCACTTGCTGCTGCTGGGGCACCAATGATGAAACCAGTACCGTCAGTTCGAGTTGTGACGCCCGTGACGCAAGGGGTGCCAACCAGGGTACCGGCACCGGGTATGTGCTTCTACCACCCAAGCCTACCAGCCGTATACATATGCAACCGCTGTGGTCGAGCTATCTGCCGTGACGACTCGAAGTCTTACATGGATCTAATCCTCTGCCCACAATGCTACGCAGGAATTGTGCCACCAATGGCTATGGCTCCTCAAGGTGCACAAGGCCTAACGGGTATGCAAGGTATGCAAGGTATGCAGGGTCCACCAGGTCCGCCAGGTCCACCAGGTCAACCAGGATACGCGCCAGCAATACAATACGCGCCAGCACCACAATTCGCGCCAGCACCACAATACGCGCCAGCACCACAATTCGCGCCAGCACCACAATACGCGCCAATGCCAGGACCAATGTACGGTCCATTTGGACCCGGTCCTATGGGACCTGCAAGGTCCCTCTGGGCATTCATCATCTCGCTCGTTGCAGGAATACTGGTACTATTGAACGCTGGAATGCTGCTTGCGTGGCAGTTCTATGGCGGAACTTTCCTTTGGGCTAACATATTCTTCTGGATCTGCAAGATCGACGGGTACGCGTGCCCGCTACCTTCAGGATCCACAGCGACAGGCAACATCACATTCGTGCTCGGAGCAATCATAGGCTTGATCATGATCGTCGCTTCGATCATGATGATCCTAGGATACGGCACAATCGGCAGCATCGTCATGTTCCCACTAGCCATCTTCAGCCTAATCATAGGCGGCGGCTTCATAGCAGGCTTCATCCTAGGAATCATCGGCGCCATACTAGCCATGATAGGGCGATAGTCCTCAACTCACCCCAAGTTTTTTTTAACTTAATATCCGTCTGGTCGTGTATTCCGTGTCGCATGTGGCGATCTCCGGCCAAGTAATCGAGAAAGTGGTCATGGAGGCGAGAGAGCACCCGGACGAACAGGTCGTCGGCGTATTGCTCGGCGGGCAGTCCGGCGGCAACATTGTCGTTGAGGACGCGGTTACTGGACCTTTCGAGGCTGACGCCACAAGGGCGACTCTGACCGGAGATTCGATTGCGAGAATTGCGGATGATATAGTAAACAAGAGAATAAGAGGTAGTATCGTGGGTTGGTACCATTCCCATGTCCGTGGTGGCGTCTTCATGTCGGAGACGGATGTGGAGACTCAACTCAAACTCCAACAGTTTTCCCCATTGGTGACGGCTATGGTCATTGATTCGCAGACCGGGCAATCAGGCTTCTTTAGAGCTGACGCCAAGACGAAGGAGTCGATACCTGTACCTTCACAGAACGCCGGCACAGCGGTAACAACACCTGCGCCCGCACCTTACGTGGTTGAGCAAGCGACCGCACCTTACGTGGTTGAGCAAGCGATGTACCCGCAAGCTCCAACACCGCCCGCCCCGGCGCCAGTATCGGTTCGTACAATATTGCTCGTGGTGATTCTCATCACGCTGGCGGTGATTGGTGGCATTGCTGCACTAGCATACTATCGACCATTGGGTGGTGGTACCACAACCCTCACGATAACTCACAATCCCCCGGCACCACCGTTCACGATCGGGAATCCTATCACTTTCGATGCAAACGTCACCGGCTCTAACTTGCTGAACGTTACGCTGTCGTACAGGATCGTCGAATCCGCTCCCCAGCAAGGCGGAGTGATCGTTGGAGACTTGGTTAATGTGCCCATGCTTCTGAAGGCCGCGTGTTCAACCTCCTCCACTTGCACGTACTCGTACACCGTACCATCATCTGAGGTGTCCGGTCTCTACATTCAGTACTATATTTCGGCTTTCGATACTGCCTCCCCCCCTAACGTGGTTCGCACTGACGTTTACACTCTAGACGTGGGAGACTTCATTTGGCATGATGACAAGACCGAGATAACTGTTCTTCGACAAATCGAGAGCAGCGTGACACTTCCCCTGGATTCAATTCACAGCTTCAATGATCCTGTGACGATCAGAATCGTCACTCAACCACCGTTAGGAGTGAGGATAGTTCCAGCTAGCGTGCAGGTTCGGCCGCCGAACTCGGCTGTCCTCACGATAACTAGCACTGACACGGCACAGATCACTAGCAAGTACGACATTGAGATCGACGCTGTCTACATCATTCACGCCGTGCAGATCATACGCTCCACCGTACTCGAACTGACCGTTACT
>Ga0208321_1000934_pt1 | contig 11564 bp, 10 predicted proteins | sample June2015DPH_4_15_FD_184692 | JGI IMG/M metagenome (GOLD analysis project Ga0208321, IMG submission 184692) | Peatland microbial communities from SPRUCE experiment site at the Marcell Experimental Forest, Minnesota, USA - June2015DPH_4_150... | ecosystem: Environmental > Terrestrial > Soil >... | reverse complement strand
CAGACCTTTGCTCCCGTGAAGGCGCCCTTCTCATAGCCGAACAGCTCCGACTCCAAAAGGTCCCTGGGGATGGCCGCGCAGTTGATTCGTATGAAAGGGTAGAGCCGGCGGCTGCTCGCATTGTGTATGGCGTGGGCGAAGATCTCCTTGCCTGTCCCCGATTCACCTGTTATAAGGACGGGAAGGTCCGTGGCCGCCGCCCTTTGGGCCGCTTTCTTCAGAGACACTATGGAGCTGCTCACTCCCACGATGCTGTCCAGGGTGTAGCGCGTGGAGCGGAGCGACAGAAGCTCCTGCTCGTAGAGACGGACCTTCGATTCAAGGATGCACAGCTTTCTGGCAAGTTTTCCGATATCGCGCACGTCCTTGAACATAACCTGACCGAAGACGGCGATGATTTTCCCGTTTTTTCTTATGGGGATCCTCTGGACGACCATGTCCTGTCCCTTTATCCTTTGGACCACGTTGATTTCCGCCTTCCCCGTCATTGAGACAATGTGCATGCGCGTATTCTCGATAACTTCGGTGACGTGCTTCCCTATCTGCTTTTCGGCTTCGATGCCCAGAAAACGACCGTACGGCTCGTTGAAGTAAAGGACATAGCCGTCAGGGTCGGTCACGACCGCACCGTTGTGGATGCTGTCGAGCACCAGCCTGTAAAGCTCCAGCTCCTTGACCGGGAGCCTGCGACGCTCGAAGGTCCGCCGGCTCTCCCCCGCTGCGCCCGCAGGCGTCGGCGTGGATAAGCGCTTATTCATAACGGTCTCGAACCATAGGATACCTTTATCGACAGCTTTGTATCCCCCATGATACACTCGGTGCAGCAAAGGTGCAACATAAAAGTTTTTCGCGAAAAACGGAGATGGTAGACGAATAAGGCGGCTTGTCCCGGAAAGCAGCCAAATGACCAAAAATCCGGGTCATGGGACCCCGCCGCGTCGGTGGCACGGAAGTTGCTTTAAGGATAGAAACCCTAATAAAGAGGACCCCCATGAAGATATCCGAACCGGCAATGAAGCAGGAAGATATCCTGGTTCTAATCGACGACAACTTCAATCCCCGCAACGTCTGCGTTGTCACGGGCGCAGCCAGCGGCATAGGCAGGGCCACCGCGGTAGCGGCAGCGGCGAACAGCCTGACCGTGGTGGGGCTCGATGTCGATGAGAAGGGAGGGGCAAAAACGGAAAGGATGGTGCGAAAGATAGGCGGCCAGATGCTCTTCGTCAAGTGCGATCTCACGAAGGACGAGGACTGCGAGGCGGCCGTCAAGGCGGCGGCTCAGACCGGGACGATAAAGTTCCTGGCCAACATCGCCGGCGTGCAGCACATCGACTGCATAGAGAACTTCCCCATGGCGAAATACGACTTTATGATGAGGCTGATGCTCCGGGCGCCCTTCTTCTTGTCGAAGCTAACAATCCCCTATATGAAGGCATCGAGCGACGGCACGGGCGTCATAGGGAACATGAGCTCCATCCATTCCCATATCTGCACAATGAACAAGCCTGTCTACAACCTGACGAAGTTCGGCCTCCGTGCGCTCGCCCAGTCGATCTCCGCAGAGGGCGACGGGCGGATACGGGCCTTTACCATCAGCACCGGGTACGTAAAAACGAAGCTGACCGTCGGCCAGATACCGGCGCAGGCAGAGCAGCGCGGGATAAGCCACGATGACGTGATGAACGAGGTTATGCTTGGAAAGTCACGGGTCAAGGACATGATGAACCCGATAGAGGCGGCAAACACGTTCATGTTCGGATTCTCCAGACACGCCCGGTTTCTGGTGGGCGGCGATCTGCTCTTCGACGGCGGTATTGTCCTGACCTATTGACTGCCGGTTGACGGGTGGGATAAACAAAATAAGGGGGGGGGTATTATGAAAGGCAAAGCGCTCTTAGTTTTCCTTGTTCTTTGTGTTTTCCTGGCAAGCGGTTTCACCGGCAACGGCCCGGCCCGGGCCGCCGAACCGTATCATTTAGGCGTCGCCCTTGGCTTCACCGGAACGGGGACCCTTTACAGTAAAGATCAAATGGAGGGCGTCCAACTGGCTGTGGACGAGATAAACGCAAAGGGCGGTTTCCTCGGAAAACACCCGATCAAGCTCTTCCAGCGCGATACTCAAACGAAGCCCGACATTGGGGTGAGGGAAGTGAAAGACCTTATCCTGAGGGACAAAGTCAGGGCGGTGGTCAACGACTACTCGAGCGCTGTGGCCATTGCCGTGAAGCCTATATGCCGGGAGTACAAGACGCTTCACTTCCCCGCCATCAGCAATTCGGAGAATATAACGAAAGTAGACTTCAGCCCGTACACGTTCCAGATGGTGCCGAATACTTACATGCAGGCAAAGGCGGCAGCCCTGGCCGTAGCTAAAATGTCAAAGGACAAAGGATGGAAGGAATACGTGACCATCGCTTCCGACTACGAATGGGGCCGCTCCACCCAGGAGGAAACGGTGAAGAACCTCAAGACGGCCGCGCCCAACCTGAAGGTAAAGAAGGAGTTTTGGCCGCGCCTGGGAGAGACGCAGTTCACTTCGTATATCACGAGCATAATGTCCTTGAAGCCTGACTTCGTCTATCCGGTCCTTGCCTCGAAGGACAACGTCGCGTTCACCGAGCAAGCTAAGCCGTACGGCTTTTTCGAGAAAGTTCCCTACGTGGGCAGCATGCAGAGCGTCACCGAGTTGATAACCGAGGCCAGGACCATGCCGAGGGGGCTCGTCGCCATAGCCCGGGCGCCTTTCTTTGCCCATCTCGACGTACCTATGATGGCAAATTTCGTCAAGAACTACCGGGCCAAATACAACAAATATCCGAGTGACTGGGCGGTCATGGGCTACGATACAGTGTACGCACTGAAGCAAGGAATAGAGAAGGCCAAAAGCATCGATACGGATAAGGTCAAGGATGCCATGAAAGGACTCACCGTAGACCTTGCGCGGGGCAAGCTGCAGTTCAGGCCCCTCGACAACCAGCTTCGCTGTTCGTCGTACGTGGGCATAGTCGCAGACGACCCTAGGTACCCGTTCCCTGTATTCAAGGATACGATCGAAATAAAGGGCATCGACAGCGAGCGGCCGGAAGCAGAGATCATAGCGGCGAGACAGGCGGAAAAGAAGTAAAGAGGCAACAAAAGGGCGGCCCATGGAGTTCACGAACCTTTTTTCGCAGTTCTTGAGCGGCATCACTTACGGCATGATACTTTTCCTTGTCGGAGCCGGCCTATCGCTCATCTTCGGCGTGATGAACATCCTTAACTTCGCCCACGCAACACTATGGTTGATCGGCGCTTATTTCTGCTATTCCTTCTGGAGCGTTCTCCAGGGTTACGGGTTCGCTTTGTGGCTGAGCATTCCACTGGCCGCCCTCGCCACTGCGGCAGTGGGCTGGGTCACCGAGATACTGCTCATAAGGAGGATATACAAGCGGGAACTCCACGAGCAGCTCCTCATCACCTACGCGCTGGCATTGATATTCGGCGACCTTATCAAGATCGTATGGGGGCCCACGGACAGGCTTATCGTCCGCCCCCCCATAATCCAGAAACCCGTATACATCTTCGGCGCCCCTCTCGATTCCTATTTCGTCTTCGTCATCCTCGTCGGTTTCGCGGTCGCTTGCGGGCTCTGGTGGTTTCTCAAATACACGAGGTACGGCCACATCGTCAAGGCCGCGGTGTTCAGCCGGGAGATGGTGAGTGCTTTAGGCATCCCCATCCCCAGGATATTCACATGGGTCTTTACCCTCGGAATCTTCGTCGCCGGCCTGGCCGGCGGCATCCAGGCGGCTATAGGCTCCGTCACCCTCGGGATGGATATCTCCATCATAATCCAGGCCTTTTGCGTCGTAGTCATCGGCGGTTTCGGAAGCCTCGCGGGAACCCTCGTGGGTTCGCTCATAGTCGGCGAGGTGTTCTCCTTTGCCATTCTCTACTGGCCCGACGGGGCAATGGTGCTGATTTTCTGCATTACCGCCGCGATCCTGATAATACGGCCGTGGGGGCTCTTCGGAACGGCGATGAGGGCATAATGGCGACGACAGGGAAGGGCATCGGAAGGAACAGGTGGGTCTACTTCATAGCAGCGGCCTTTATAGCGGCAGCCTTGATCCCTGCCCTCGTAGGCGAGTTCTGGGTGCACGTTTTCACGGAGATCCTGGTCCTCGGTCTCTTTGCGGCGAGCTTCAACCTGATTTTCGGCTATATGGGCCAGTTGAGCTTCGGCCACGCGGCCTACTACGGGGTGGGCGCGTACACCACGGGTTTGCTCATGGTAAAAGCCCACTGGCCGCTCTTCCTATGCCTGCCGGCATCCATGATTACCGCCGGAGCTGTGGCGGCGATCCTGGGCCTTTTCTGCGTCCGCCTGAGGGGCATCTACTTCGCGATCCTCACGATGGCCTTCGGCCAGCTTGTCTTTTACATAATCTTTCAATGGTATTCCTTCACCGGGGGGGACAACGGGCTTCAGGGAATCGTGCCTCCCCGGTACCTTCTCGGGGCGGACGCCTATTACTATTTCGTTCTCCTGGTCGTCACCGCCGCCAGTATAGTGCTGTGGCTCATCACCGAGTCGCCCTTCGGCTACACGATGCGGGCGATACGAGACAACACGGAGAGGACCGAGTTCATCGGCATAAACGTTCAGCGATACATGCTGATCAACTTCATTGTAGCAGGCATGTTCGCCGGTTTGGCAGGCGCCATGTGGGGTCCCTTCAACAGGAGCGTGGCGCCCGATCTTGCCGCGTGGCAGCACTCGGGGATCCCCGTATTCATGGCGGTCCTCGGGGGGCCTCACCACTTTCTCGGCCCCATGGTAGGCTCCGTCATCTATACCTTCCTCAACGCCTTCGTGACAGGCTTCACCGAATACTGGCCCCTGGTCAGCGGTCTCATCATCATTCTTGTCGTCCTTCTCATGCCGGGCGGTCTCTTCGGGGTAATGAGAGGGAAAGGGCTTTTCCGACGAAGGGCGTCCTCGGAAAGCGCTGCACGCACGGGAGAGCTTAAGCGTGGATGACGGGTTCATTCTGAAGGTCGAGCATCTCAGCAAGACCTTTTATCGATATCAGGTCTTGACCGACATCAACTACAGCCTGAAAAGGGGCGAGCTGGCAGCCATCATCGGCCCCAACGGCGCAGGCAAGACGACCTTTTTCAACCTTATTACGGGCTATCACGGGGTCAGCGGCGGCAGGGTCTTCTTCAGGGGCTCCGACATCACGAACTGGCCGAGGCACAGGATCGCCCGGTTGGGCATTACAAGGGCCTTCCAGGTGAGCAACATTTATCCGAAGCTGACGGCGTACCAGAACATCAGGCAGTCCGTCATGGCGCAGCAGAAAAGGACGCTCAACTTTTTCACTCCCGCTGACAGGATCGCGAGACAAGAGACTCTCGAGCTTCTTGAAATGACAGGGCTGACACCCTTCATAAATACTGAAGCGGGGATTCTCTCTCAAGGGGACAAAAAGAAGCTGGAGCTCGCCCTCGCCCTTGCCAGCAAGCCCGAGCTGCTCCTGCTCGACGAGCCGACTGCCGGGATGTCGTCCGAAGAGACCAACGAGACCATGGAGCTCGTCAAGAGGCTCAATCAGGAGATAGGCCTCACAATCCTTTTCACCGAGCATGACATCGCCGTTATCTTCGGCTACGCCCGCAAGCTCTCGGTGCTCCACCAGGGGCTCCTCGTTGCGGAAGGCACTCCGGAAGAGGTGCGCCAAAACAAAGAGGCGCAGCGGTGCTACCTGGGTGAGGAGATATGATCCTCCGGATAGAAGGGATCAACACGTATTACGGCTCGAGTCACATCCTGTTCGATGTGTCCCTGGAAGTGAGAAGCGGCGAGCTCGTATGTCTCCTCGGCAGAAACGGGGCAGGCAAGACCACAACCATGAGAAGCATCATCGGGCTCACACCCCCACGGACGGGTAGCGTTAGATTTTACGGCGACGAGATGGTCGGGAAGCCGCCATACCGGATTGCCCGGAAGGGGATCGGTTACGTGCCCGACAACCGGCTCATATTCCCCGACCTCACCGTCCGGCAAAATCTCGAGATAGGTGCCAAGAAGTCGGAGCACTTCAAGGGCGAACCGTGGACCGTGGAAAAAATCTACGAGATATTCCCCAAGCTGAAGATACTTGAGAAAAGGCTCGGAGGATACTTAAGCGGGGGCGAGCAGCAGATGCTCACCATCGGCAGGACCCTTATGGGCAACCCCGAGCTGATACTCCTGGACGAGCCCGTGGAAGGCCTCGCGCCCCTTGTGGTCAGGGATTTTGCCGAAAGGCTGCTTAAGCTTAAAGAGGTAGGCGTGACCATCCTGTTCTCGGAGCAGAACGTCAAGTTCTCGATGGCCGTTGCCGACCGCGCCTATGTAATCGACAAGGGCCGCATAAAGTACCAGGGCACCATCGAAGAGCTGAGCGGCGACGAGGAGGTCAAAAGCAAGTATCTAATGATATAAGCGTGGGGGCGGGCAGCGAGCCCGCCGCCACAAATGATTCGCCCAGCTTCGAAATTTCCTCCGGCCGCAAAAGAAGCCGGAGCTTGACTAACCTCCGTAGGCCACCCGCTTCTGTTCCTCCCGACGCTCCCGGTAGGCAGCAATCAGCCTTTGCCCGAGGATACTGGACAGATTCCTGTAAATCAGAATGCCGTCCGAGGGATAGTCCTCGATTACTCGATCGATGGCCTCTATGGGCACCCTCCACATGGTCGAATCGGTCATGCACCGGGCCTGGGCAAGGTAGCGGTGGGGTTTGACCAGGGCCGACCAGCCGAATATCTCGCCGGGATAGTAAGCGAGAAAGCGCGTCTCCTGCGGCTCCCCTACCACCAGGTCCACTTTGCCGTCTTCCAGGATGTAGAAGTAGCGGGCCTCCTCATTTTCCTGGAACACCGACCCTCCCTCCTTGCATGTCTGCTTGGTCCTATAGCTCTCAATGACGCCCCTTGCCTCCGCGCTTACGCCGTCCAACAGCTCCCCTTGCCTTATGAACATACTTACCTCCTTCGGCGTAAAGGCGGGGCGATAAAGGCCCCGACTCCACGCGCATTTAATGTTATGACTAGCGCCCCCTTGGTTAATGTGAGCACCCCCCACGGCCTTGTCAACAGCCGGTCCGGGCATCCAATTAGATACAAGGCATGCTGTTCGATTTAAGACTGAAAACGAACTTCCGGGTCTGCCCGGCTATTACTATAACCAGGCACAAGGAGGCCTATGAACGGGGTACCATGTTTCCGTGGGCAGTTTATGGTAGGCGCGGCGGGTGTTGAACCCGCAAAGTTGTAACCAGTTCTATAGAAATTTATTCCATGAGAGATCCACGAGCAGGGGGATGATGACGACGGGCTTTGCGGCGCGATCAAGTACCTTGCGGGAGACGCTGCCGAGTAATGCCTGCTTCAAGAACCCCTTTCCATGGGAACCCAGGACGAAGATGTCGCAACTCTCCTCCTCGGCGACTCGCAGGAGTTCTTCGACGGGCTCGCCTGCCCTTACAATGTGTTTCGAGACATATCCCATGCAACCCATGTCCCTGTCGGCCATCCTGCAGAACCGGCTTAGCCGGTCATCCATCTCGCTTATGGCCGCCTCTCGGTCCTCCTCTTCCTTCATCCTCTTGACCTCCTGTCCAAATGTGGCGTGGGCAGGCTCAACCACGTGAACTACCGTGATCGTGGCACCAAACTGTCTTGCGAACAGGACCGCGTAGTTGAAGGCGTAGAGGGAGTTGCTGGAGAGGTCGGTCGCGTAGAGAATCTTCCTTATCTCAGGGATGATAATCGGGCGAACTCCTTATTTTTCTATTATAACGTGCCCTCGCCGAAGCGTCAATCCACGGTCGCTTTTGCTGTGCAGGGGTGGGTGTCTATATACGCGCCCGCAAGCGCGAATGATGATTCCGGGTACTATACGGCGGGGGGAATGATTACATTCTATATATGGCCAGGGCGGGGAGTTGCGTGCACACGCTCGGAGCGGCACTCCTTCTATTGGCCCTTTCATGCCCCTTCTCCGATGCGAAAGCTGCTACGGTCATCTCCGCCGGCTTCAATCAGGCAGCCGCCATAAAATCGAATGGGACCCTCTTTACGTGGGGCAATAACTCGACGGGCCAGCTCGGTAACGGCACGACTACGAATAGCACGACACCCGTACAGATCGGCAGCGCCACCAACTGGAGCGCGGTTTCGGCCGGCAACGGGTCTACCTTCGCCCTCAGGTCCGGCACCCTCTGGTCATGGGGCAGCAATACGGCAGGTCAGCTCGGAAACGGCACCACGACGAACACGGACAGCCCCGTACAGGTGGGGAGCGCGACCAACTGGGTAGCGGTTTCTGCGGGCGGCAGCTTCGCCGTCGCGTTGCAGTCGAATGGCACCCTCTGGGCTTGGGGCAATAACACAAGCGGTCAGCTCGGCAACGGCACCACGACGAACACGGACAGCCCCGTACAGGTGGGGAGCGCGACCAACTGGGTAGCCGTCGCGGCGGGCAGCAGCTTTGCCGTCGCGTTGCAGTCGAATGGCACCCTCTGGGCTTGGGGCAATAACACAAGCGGTCAGCTCGGCAACGGCACCACGACGAACACGGACAGCCCCGTACAGGTGGGAAGCGCGGCCAACTGGGTAGCCGTCGCGGCGGGCAGCGATTTTACCGTCGCGTTGCAGTCCAACGGGACCCTTTGGGCTTGGGGCGATAACACGACGGGTCAGCTTGGTAACGGAACCATCACGACCACCGACAGTCCCGTACAGGTGGGAAGCGCCACCAACTGGGTAGCCGTCGCGGCAGGCTTCAATCACACGGCAGCGATAGCATCGAATGGTACCCTCTGGACATGGGGCAATAACTCGACGGGCCAGCTCGGTAACGGCACGACTACGAACAGCACGACACCCGTACAGATCGGGAGCGCCACCAACTGGGCAGCCGTCGCGGCGGGCAACGGGTTTACGGTCGCCTTGCAGTCCAACGGGACCCTCTGGACATGGGGCAATAACTCGACGGGTCAACTCGGTAACGGCACGACTACGAACAGCGCCTCGCCCTTGCGGATAGCCTCCGGTTTTCAGACATCCTTTCAAGTCGCCTCAACGAACCCCGCAAGCAATGCCACGAACGTGCCGGTAACCACGTCGATCCAGGCTACGTTCAATACGCCCGTCGATCCCGCATCCGTGACGCCGACTACCTTCATCGTGAGCAGGGGAGTGACGGGCACGCTCAGCATAGGCCCGTCGCCCACGACCGTCACCTTCACCCCATCGCGGAATCTCGGCTTCGGGACGACCTACACCGTGACGATAACGACCGGACTCATCAGCGCCATAGGCGGCAGCCTCGTCGCGAGCCACCAATGGAGCTTTACCACCGAGGCGAACGTATCAGGAGGGGAAGGAGGAGGCAGAGGAGGCAGTAACTGCTTCATCGCCACAGCCGCCTACGGATCGGGCCTCGACTGGCATGTGGCAGTTCTCAGGGCGTTCCGGGACAGGTACCTTGTGACGAGCAGGACGGGGCGATACGTCGTCCGCGTCTACTACCGGCACTCGCCTTTCCTTGCCGGCGTGATCGCGAAAAGGCCGGCTCTCAAGCAGGCAACGAGGTGGGCTCTCGCCCCGGTCGTCTACGCGATCGTCCATCCGTGGAGGTCTGCCTTCCTTCCCTTGCTCGCCCTTGCCTTTGCGTGCTTCAGGAAGATTGGGAGGGCCGTTCGTGGAAGAAGAGAGCGTCACAAAAACTTCACAATTTGCAGATTGTGGAGAAATCGAATCTTCAGAAACCCTTGTAAAATATGGTAGGCGCGGCGGGTGTTGAACCCGCAATATTTTAAGCAAAAGTTGTGTATTTGCAAGGCTTTTCTGGCTCAATGACCCCGAAACACGTCGCCCCAATGTCGCCCCAGAGGCACGCCGATTGAGAGAAGTAAGTGTATTTTTCTAAAGCCGCTTTTAGACCCCTTGAAACCATGGCCATTATAAAATTTTCACTCCAGCCATAAGGGTCATTGACTCGATACAGGAGTTAATTGCACGTATGACCAGAGCGTTCGAATCCCTCCCCCTTCGCCATTGTTTCCCTTATTCAAGCGGCTTTACGGTCCACGTGCGGTCTACGTAAGCACGATTTGTCCCCCCTCTTGCTCAGATCAAACCAAGAGTGCGGGGAGTGGTTAGGAGAGCAAGCACGCTGCTTCGGAACAGCGGTAGCCTTTTAACCGTAATCCCTTGGAGCACGCCCCCCCTTGATCGTATTTAGGAACATCGCAAGGACGGGTAGGCACGGTGAGTGCTTGACTTTCGGTCCGACGTTCCCGTACAATTTTAAGATGGATAGTTTCTGCCGCCATAGAAGGTGCCGAGAAGCAAGTGAACACCCGCAACACGAAGGAGGAGAGGTTCTGCGGCGGTTCCTTCATGACAATGGATGCTCTAAAGGAGGAGGGCTTAAGGGACCGGAGACTATTCGGAAAAATAAATCAGAATGGAGGAAGCATGAAGAAGTATGTAAACTTGATGCCGCCTCTCTCAATGGCGAAAGGATAGTAAGCCTTGAGCGAATGGCCTCAAGAGTTCTTGATTTTTCAAATTCAATTTCTAAGGATTTCTTGGGGGCCAGGATTGAAGATAATGATTACTTCAATTCACGACCTCAACATGTTTTTATTTACGGTGCTGAGCCTAAGTTCTATGTTTCATTTCCTGAAAGCAGAAGACGCTGCTTGGACTACGGTTCTCGTAGCAAAATCCGCTTGGCATCAGAGATTAATTTTGCTTGTTCTCGGATACACTATTTGGGCCATCTCTAGGCTCCATTAATCAAAATTGACGATGACGAGCCGGGTTCACGGACCCGGCTTTTTTATTATTGGCGCCTGCCTCCTCGCTGAAGATATGCCGAGGGATTCTCACCCTCTGCTCGGCTCGGTAATGCCTGTGCGGGAATTCGAACACAAAGGCAGAGAAAAGGCAAGGCCGCTCCCGCTCGCGCCGGGGTAGGAATTCATTGAAGCAATGAGCCGGAAAAGAAGGCGGTCAGGTCATTGGACCGATGTCATCCCTAAAGGCGGCTGAGTCTTCCCCCGATGAATTGACCCACGAAAAAGGAACCGGCAAACAACGGAAAGGTAACAGTATGCCAGCCGACACCGGACAATAGGCGTATAGCGATGATGAGGGGCACCGGTAGATGAATGGCGAGGAACCACTGCACGGACAGTTTCTGTGCGTGCGACCGCCAGTAACCGAAGGGGAGATTAAGCAGGACAACGACTCCTGCGAGCAGAGCAAGATTCATAGAGCAGTCTCTTAAGTATACTACATCGGTATGCAGAAATCCGAGGTAACACTCACTCACAGGGGTATCCGGTCAAGGGGACCAATGTGGCCGGTTCTTCCAGACGGCCACTCCTGCCTCTCGTAACCCTCGGAAGCCGTACAGATCAGATTTCCTTCCTCTCCAGTATATAGGCCCTGCCATCCTCGCGGCCGTGTTGGTGCGCCTTCAGTTTCTGAAGCACCTCTTCGAGCTGCTTGGTCAGTTTCTT
>Ga0208321_1000923_pt1 | contig 11747 bp, 13 predicted proteins | sample June2015DPH_4_15_FD_184692 | JGI IMG/M metagenome (GOLD analysis project Ga0208321, IMG submission 184692) | Peatland microbial communities from SPRUCE experiment site at the Marcell Experimental Forest, Minnesota, USA - June2015DPH_4_150... | ecosystem: Environmental > Terrestrial > Soil >... | reverse complement strand
TTTATTCCATACACAGGTTTCCTATAGACCCACTATAGAGGTTCCCATATGACGAGAAGTACGGAGCATACCGAGAAAGAGAGCTTCAACAGGATAGTTTCGACTCTGAGCGATAGGACCCTCACTTGGAGCCAAATCCTCAACGAGACAAAACTGAGTAAGAGGACTCTAAGCCAGCGTTTGAAGGATATGAAGCAGCGAGGACTTCTAACACGCAAGATGGACACCTCACCTTCAACATACCCTCCCAATGTTCACTACACGCTAACAAAGAAGGCACAGCGGACTTACAGTCCAATTGTCGAAGCCGTGAAGAAGGCAAAGCACGTAGGCAACTTGGAACCATTTCTCCACACCCTGACCACCGCTGACATCCAGAAAATCCTGGAATCTTCCTTCTACTTCGCAGGCTACGATTTTCTCTTCACTATGAAGTCGATTTTGGAAGCAAACATCCGTGATGAAGACGCGGCCTCATTCGTATTCGGCTTCACATTCTATCCATCAATGGACGAAGTGATGAAACAGCTATTCGAACAATGCGTGCAGCAGAGGAACAAGGCCATCAAGGCCCTAAACAGGCAGACGAAATGCCTTGGTGAAAAGTTGGAATTGACGAGACTAAGTGCTTCTCGCCACAAACATACCCCCTTGCAATAATCCCAGGGATCTTGATAGTCGTAGGATGTGAGAGATGCATGCATGGGATTGGAGATATGCGTGTATCATGACTAGGCTCATATAGCTAGGTCATCGGATGCGATGCTATGGATAGCCGCAGATTCCTCAAGTATGCAGGTGCCACGGCGGCAGTTGTTGGAGCTTCCGCGCTTGGACTCAACTACCTTACTGAGCAAAGCCCTTCGATCACAAGCCAAACATCACCAACGACCCTAACGCCTAGACTATCGACCACGATCGCGTCCCCCACTTCTTCAAGCGAATTGGTCCAGCTCGCTTCTTTGCACGGGAGATTGTTCTTTGACTACAACGGCAACGGCGTGCAAGATGGAGAAGAGCCTGTGGGAGCTCTCTTTCTGTTTGTTTGTGGAAAACACAAAACGGCCACTGGAACGGGTGGGGTTGACGACGAAGACTCGTGAGTAACTGGAGGCTCACCCGGGGACCCACCGCTTTCGCCCATACACAGAGAACAAGCCATAGCGACTAGCGACTGAGTCGTGATTTGAACCGTCCTGCGTCGTTCGTTTGATTTGTGTTGTGTGTTTCGCACCATGAGACCCCACATACAAATCAGCCATCCTGCTTTGTCAAGAAAGCCTAGCCATTCTAGTTTGCCAAGACCCTCGCTGTAGCGTTTGAGCACGCAACGGGCAGTTCTGACCCACGAGTCTACGTCCAGTCTAAAGGAACCTAGGCCAATTTGAGCAATTCCAGTGTCGTGTCAAACAACAGCCTTTGCGTCTGCTGATCGTAGGACGCTTGGGCTGTGGTTGTTTCTTTCAGTTCGTAGAAGCACTTTCCTGTGACACCATCGACTTCCAGTGAGGATGCCAAGTATGCCGGTGTCTCAGCAGCTTTCTTTGCCGCAATCTGCATGGGTCGAGCCATTCGGAAGGCCAAGGAGTACAGAAGACTGCCGCTATTGCTTCCAAGGTTCGTTCCGACGAAGCCTGGCTCAACAACGTTTGCTGTGACTCCGGTACCCTGCAGGCGTCTGCTCAGCTCGTACGTGTAGGTTGTGAGCATCAGTTTTGAGTTGGCGTAGGCCTTCATCGCCTTGCAGTTCTTACACTGGAGATCGTCGAAATCTATCCTTCCTGACCTGTGCATCCCGGATCCTATGTTGATGATTCGAGACGGGGCACTGTATTTGAGTAAGGGAAGCAGTTCATGCGTGAGAAGAAACGGGGCAAAATAGTTCACGGCCAGTGTCCGCTCAAAGCCATCTACTGTGAATTCGCGTTTGCCGACAAAAACCCCTGCATTGTTGACAAGTACATGGAGTTTGTCACACTTGCTCCTGAACTCCTTTGCAAATTGTCGGACTGATTCCATGGAGGATAGGTCGCAGATCATCAGATCAGTTGCACGATTCCCAGTCTCATTCATTATCTCCGTGCGAGCTCTCTCGCCTCGCTCCGGGTTTCGCGCGACCATCACGACTGTTGCACCCATGTTGGCCAAAGCTAGGGCCGTTTCTTTTCCGATCCCTGAGTTGCTACCAGTCACAATGCAGACCTTGCCATTCATTTCGCCCATACTGATTCCTCACCACTAGCAAGCGGGATTATCGGTTCCGTATGATGCTGGATGCGGAGCCCCTTAAGCTCGGTCCCTTACATACTACCGCTCCCACCGTTTCCGAGTGTCCATGCTATTTCGGGGAATGAGACCTTGGTCAATCGACCACAAACTTTTTTCCCTAATCTCAGGATTCAAGGCAACTTTCAGAAACTCGTGAGCGAATAATGTCACGAACCGAAAGAGTTAGCGCAATAGTCGACGCCGAAAAAGAAGCAGCGAAATTCATTTTCGGACTTGCCGTGGCAATTGGTACTGTTTCCCTGATCACGCGGCTCCCTGCCAAGCCGTTCGGAATGTTGATCGATGTTGCGGAGTTCGGGTTCAGTTTTCTAATCTTGATTTCTGTATGGCTAGGGTATTGGAACATAATGTCGGTTCTTCCGATTGAGGATAATACCATAGTCATCCTCAACCTTGCATTGTTGTTTCTAGTCTCGATCGAACCTTACCTTTTCTACCTGAACATAACCTTCGACATCTTAGCCCATGAACTACTCTTGAACTATGCTTCAATTCTATATGCGCTCGACATGACTGGGCTGGTGACTATCATCGCATTATTCACCCATCAGCTCGCCCGGGAGGAGAGGGGTTTAGTGCCGAAAGAATCACTGGCCACATACAAGCGATTCAGGAACACGCTCTTCATATCAGCAGCCCTCTTCTTAGTAACAGTCCTTCCAATATTCTGGAGTTTCAAACTTTGGGACCTACCAATACGGTTCTATTTTTGGTTCATTCCACTAATCCTTTCATTCATTAGGCACGTACCGGGACGCGGGAAGATCTGAAAGGAGAATCGACCCGACACCATCCAGCACCTTTCCCGAAAGTGCTCCCATCAATTACTGCGAAACGCACAGCTGAATTCCTGAAATGGAAGAGTGGAAGTATGCCCTCGGCATTTGTCACGCAATCTCGGACGTATAGAGTCTTATACAAAGAACTGGAATCACGAATACGAAAGGAATTCTCGGTCAACAAGGGGAAGATTGGAGCGATTAGATGAGAATCTTACTCGTTGCCAGCGGCGCTGTCGTGATCATTGCGAGAAAACGCTCATCAGGCATGAGCTCGTATGCAATAGAGACATACGGGAGGTGAACATTGTCCCATGGGTTGCCATTATGAGACGAAGGAACTGTCGCCTTCAACTTGGGTTGACTTCGAGAAGCTATTCGAGAAGCATGGCGGTGTGCAGGGCGGCTGTTGGTGCATGTTCTATCACGTGGCAAGAGGTTGGAGAGACAGGAGCCGAGGGCAGAACAAAACAGAGAAGCACGCGCTAGTGACGCATGGGAAAGCGCATGGAGTGATCGTATATCACGGTGGAAGACCTGTCGGCTGGTGCCAGTTCGGTCCAAGCAAAGAGCTGCCACGTATCGACAACATGAAGGACTACAAGCCCTCGCACCAGGGCGACCTCTGGAGGATAACCTGTTTCTTCACCGACCGGGACTACAGAAGGAAAGGCGTAGCAACAGCGGCCTTGAAGGGCGCTCTCGACTACATGAAAGAGCACGGTGCCGAATTAGTTGAAGCCTACCCGGTAGATCCTAAGAAGAGGCATTCCTCAAATATGCTCTGGAACGGTACCCCAGATCTCTTCGGCGCCGCGGGCTTCACGGAAGTACGCAAGCTAGGCAGGGAACGATGGGTCTTCAAGAAGACCCTGTAAGGAAACCGAGCCCGCACTCACCCCTCCTCAGTAGCAACTGTGTCATAGTCAGAGAGCTTGGCGCCGAGAGAGCGCATCCTCATTCAGATTGAGATCCGGTTCACCTAGCATTGCTGGAAGAGTCTCGCTTCAAGAACATCAGAAGCAGACACGATGGTAAGGCATATGAGCGACGAGGAAAACGAGTAGTCGGTGTGCGGATCGTTGGGTGAAGTAGCGAACGGAGGTCATATGGAGTACTGTTCGAACTGCGGCAAGAAAATCGTGAAACCCATCCTATCCAAAGGGTACGTTTTCTGCTCAGACAAATGTCGGGAATCGTTCACGGCTAGCCGATGAGGCTCGAGCCACCATTCTCTGTGGAACAAGATTTTTCTGCTGTAGGCTCGATCGATTCGAGGGGATTTGGATTTGACTAGACCTGGATGGCAGAAGAACCGGAAGAGAATGGCAAGCAGAAAGGGCCAGAAGAGCGGCAGGGCGAGGTAGGCAAGCTCGACGGCTCGGCTAGATCCGATCCTCGTACTTCGACTTTCTCAGAGGCACAAGGCAATAGGGACAACTGGATTGAAACTCAACGAACACCGAACGACACTTCGGACAATACCAACCCATCACGGGCACGTTCCTTACATGCACACATCGAGGGCGCAGAAGCATAGAAAGCCTGCGCAGTCGCCTACATCTATTTGATCGCAAGCTGGCAAGCATCACTGACCGAGGCGAGACTCGAGACAGGACTCTGGAAGATTGCTGAGTCACAAGCCAGGACCGATCCTAAGAATAGCAACCAAAAGGATTCCTATTGTGCTATTTCCGTCGTGGTGAGCCTTATCTTCCTCTAAGAGACCCTAGAGATCGTCTGACAGTGCTCTGAGATTTAGGAGACGACGTTAGGCATCCAGATCTGGCAGAGACTCGCGAATAGCTTTCGGTAGTTCCTCAATGTCCTTCTCTGTGTGCGAATACGAGAGGCCATGGTGATAGATGTGCCTTGGCAGTAAGCGAATGCCACGGTCTTGTAGATGTTTCTGAAGTTTGAGGAATTTCGCTCCGGTGCCTCCGTCCGTTGAGATTGCTTCTCTGAAGTTGGTGAATTCATGGTCACTGAAGAAGAATGTGAACTCTCCTCCGAGTCCATTTACTCGGATGTTCGAGCGCAAGTCACGGGCGATCTCTTCAACGTTCTTCTTCAGCATGTTCGTTAGATGGTTCAAATGCTTGGCGACTCTGCCATCTCTCAGTTCAGCCATGGTTGCTTTGCAGGCTGCCACTGCTAGATGATGGGCGTGGAAGGTTCCTCCGAATTTTTCGTGTCAGGACCCGAGACTTCGAGTATGTCCTTCTTTCCAACCACCGCGGCGATAGGATAGCCATTCGCAATAGCCTTCGCGAATGTTGCAACGTCTGCTTCGACACCATAGTATTCCTGGGCGCCTCCTGGCGCACCGCGAAAACTAGTAATCACTTCGTCAAATATCAGTAGGACATCATGCTTGACAGTCTCCGTGCTGCTCTCACTCTTCTTGCCACGAAACAAGTTACTGAAAGAACCGAAGCTTCATCTGAATAGCCGAAACTTGTATGAGTGAAGGCTATACGCATCTTGGCTGTGAGATGAGCTTGAAATGCCCACAATGTGGCACCAGCACGGAGCCGGCCAACGAGTCTTGCAAGAAATGCGGTCGACCGTTCTCCTTCAAGGCAACTATCGAGTCGCCGCGAAAACGTGTGACGGAAACGAACAATCGGAAACGTGGCATCATCATGACTGCTGGACTAGCCGCAGCTACAGTGGCCGTCGCTCTTTGGTTCGATCCTTCTGTTGGCGCGTACTCTCTAGGTTTCGCCTGCCTAGCCTTGGTCCTGTGGCATTTTATCTCGCCGATGATGGCGTCGCTGATGATTCACGGAATTGGCAAGTCCAGATTTCACCCAGACCTCGGTAAATACACGTTATTAGGGACAGGGTCTACCCAGCGACCGTTCACCGAACGCCAGATCATCGCGAGGTCGATCTTTCCACTTCTCTTCTTCTTTGGATTCTCAAACATAGCGTTGCAGGTCCTCCATTACGCAGCAGAAGTGAGCCGTCCTCTTGCCGATTCGCTGGTAAAGCTTGGTATCCTAGGAGGGCACCCAGGTGATCCTGCACTCGAACTAGCCTACAACATCATTTGGACCAGCATCTGGCTTCTGCCATTTTCAGCCTTCGTTGTACCAGTAAAATTCATCGTCGAGGGGCTCGAATTAAGATTCTTCGACAGAAGTAAGTTCATTCTTGAAGACTTCAGGTGGAGTCCGTTTCTCGCGAATCTATGGGGATTGGGTGCATTCTACTCACTTCTGGTGCGTCTATTCACTGCGGGCGGAGCATTCACCTCGGCCCTGCTTGGTCTAGCTACTTTGCTTCTGTTCCTGTTGCCGGCCTCGCTACTTCTCTCGGTGCTCTATCATAGATTCTCGCTCCCAAGAAACATACGAAGGGTGCAGCACACCTTTCGTGAGAAGGGAGCAGTTCCATTCATTGGGTTACACCTGAAGATATCAGGGGAGACCTAGTCGATTTGAACAACGATGGCCAAAGCCCTGAGTGAACCAGTCTAGCAACCAGATGCTATCATTTGACACTATGCATCGAGCACACGAATTTGAACTCTCATGCGCGGAGTCATTTTGTGTGTGTGCGCACCAGCCTGCCCGACGACGAAGAACGCCCCTGTAGGCTTCTCAACGCGGGCAGTACCAGAATGCTGGATTCCCACGTCCCGATTTCACGTGCCTACACAAGGTTCACACGGATGGTGCGCACACAGCTAGTCTCCTGTTCTCTCTTGTCGTCCGAGGCAACAAATAGATCCTTAACGGAGGCACAACTCACAATTTTAGCGAGGAGTCGTAGGTGAATCTTGAAATCAGAGCTGCCACGGAGGCGGATTTGCCCTCAATCCTTGCCCTGTACGTTGAGGTCGAGGATGACGGACCAGTCCTCTCGATTGAAGAGGCTCGCTCGATCTTCGCACGGATGAAAAACTATCCCGACTATACGATCTACGTTGCAATGTTGGATGGATCGATCATCGGCACATTTGAACTTCTGATCATGGATAACTTGGCGCATATGGGGGCGCCGTCGGGCGTCTTAGAAGATGCCGTCGTACACAGAGACTGGCGGGGCAAGGGTGTCGGCAAGCAGATGGTGCGGTTCGCTATGGATCGTTGCCGGGAAGGAGGCTGTTACAAGCTGGCACTGTCGAGCAATATCAAGCGGGAGTCCGCTCACCGCTTCTACGATGGCCTGGGTTTTCAACGGCATGGGTATAGCTTTGTTGTGGAACTGAATCGCGCGTAAGACTGCGACAATCTCTTGCGTCAGACGATCCTATGATAGACAAGTCTCTGAAGTAGGCGCGTGAAAGAAGCCAAAATCACGGGTTCAAATCCCGGTGCGGCGACCCTGCGTTTTGGGTGGGTTCGGATTATGTCTTCAATGTCGTTGATGCAGGACAGCTTGTGGCTGAGGTCCTAGTATCATTCCTCCTTGGCGATGTGGTATTCTGTCATGAGCTAGGCGGGTGCGGGCGTCGTAAATTGAACCGTCAGTAGACGTTGTTGAGTGTGTACACGCCACGGGTGGCGTACACAAACAAGCAGGTCGTCTGTTCCCTTGGCATCGGGCGTGAGCATCGTGATTTCAGGAATCCGCTGGAACTACCCTTATGCATTTGAAGTGTCAACTGCGAGGAAAGGGATTTATCAATTGAAAGGGTTGCTAGCGAGATGCGTGTTGTGGGAGAGTCGTGTCGATGAAGGTTAGTCCTGTAGTGTACCAAGTGGCGAACGTGGTTGCGGTTATTGCCGCGCTCATTGTGAATACGCTCGCAACCACTCTTCCACTCAACGGCGTACCCACCTACCGGGTTTCCGATTCATATCCTAACCTGTTCACGCCACCCGGATACGTGTTCTCAATCTGGAGCGTCATATATGCCCTGGCGATAATCTTCATGATCTATCAGGCCAGGCCGAGCCAACGCAAAGAAGCCTATCTGGCGCAGATCGGTTTCGTTTATTTGCTTAGTGCTGTTGCCAACACTTCCTGGCTGTTTGTCTTCCACTACTCTTACGGAGTATCAGAGTTGTTCGTTTTTTCCCTCGTCCCGATGGCCGTGCTGCTTTTCTGCCTACTCGCAATCTACCAGCGTCTCGGCATCGGGGTCAAGGATGTGCCCAGGAACCAGAAGCTCGCTGTTCATCTTCCGATCAGCGTCTATCTGGGCTGGATCTCGCTTGCCATAATCGCCAATATCGCGTCAGCCTTTAATGTCCTAATCCCAGGCATCCCAATGTCGATGCAAGCGCTATGGAGCGCCATCGTGATCGTCGTCGCCCTTGTAATTACAATTCTCATGGTATGGACTCGCAGAGATTTCGCGTTTGGATTAGTGGTCATTTGGGCTTCGATCGGCATTGCCCTCAATCGAATCGCAATACCACTCGTATTCGCAACTTCGATCACAGTGGCAGCCATCGTAGCGATTCTGATACTTCTAACACCATTCCTGAGAAAGAAAGGCATCAGCGACTTCTATATGATGCACAGCGATCGTTAACTCCGCGAGCATCTGTCAGTAGCGTGCTCAGGCGAATGTTGAACGATGACGTGGCCGGCACCATGTGTTGGGCCCTCTCTAGTTACGTTGTATGGAGGAAACGCCACGAGACTACGAGATTTCCTAGGTGACCACGGGAGTCCCTCGGCGTATGTGGTGGCGTTGGATACGAATAGTGCAGTTGTATGGCTCAATGCAGAGGGATACTCCGATGAAAGGGCACGCGAGCTTTCCGATGTTCTTCGAAGGCTAACAGGCTCGACTGGGTGAGACGGCTGGCTTTTCTCTCATTCTGCCTTCTTTAGTTCGTCCAAGAAGCGTTTGCGGAATTTTGCGACCTTGGGCTCGATTACTATGCGGCAATATGCTTGACTGGGATTCCGTTTGAAGTACTCTTGATGGTAGGGCTCAGCCGCGTAGAATCTCTCGAACGGTGTCACTTCGGTTACGATCGGACGATCCCAAACTCTCGACGACTCAAGCTCAGCGATCAACTGCTCCGCAGTCGCTTTCTGCTCCGGGCTGTGGTAGAAAATCGCAGATCGGTACTGCGTGCCCATGTCAGGACCTTGACGGTTCAATGTGGTCGGGTCATGAATCGTGAAGAACACCTGTAGGATCTGCTTGAACGATATTATGTTCGAGTCGAAAGTGATCTGGGAAGCCTCCGCGTGCCCAGTCGTCCCCGTGCAGACCATTTCATAGGACGGATTCGGTACAGTACCGCCAGAGTAACCCGAAACGACATCCTCAACGCCTCTCAGTTCGTCATATACAGCCTCTAGACACCAGAAACAGCCCCCAGCCAGAGTTGCGATCTCTCTGCCTTTAGGCTGCGGAGTTGGTCGTGGTTGTAGTATCTGCATATGTAGCCATCCAGACACATGTTTAGACACCGAATAAATGCAGTTCCTTATTGATTGTGATACCTGCATATGTTCTTCCTAGCGTTAGTTTTCTTAGCCGCGGACGACTTTGAACGCGTGTCTCCGCGAAGGTGCCCGTAGAGGCCTTGCCTGTGACCTGTCCCAGCCAAGCCTTTAGTTTATCACTGTGCGGAGTTCGCGAACCTATCTTCACATCATGACCATGGCTTGCGAACCCTCTGCTTAACGCTTGACCCACATCCCCACTACCCAGAATTCCTCCCTTCAATATGCAAACCTCATTTCACCTTCATCCACGAGTCGAAACACATCATTTCGGCCGCTTCCTGACGCAAACAACGAAGCCACCATTTCTTACGTACGACAATCTGCCGTAGGAAACGCTTGGTGTCGTGTACACTATGTTGCTGGAACCTTCCACAATTCGCTTTCTGGCTGGATAGGCTTATGTAACGACTGTCGGGCTTTTGCTCAGAGAATATCTATGGAGCTTGTTCAGTCGATGCATCGCATCTTTTATCCTGACAGCATTGTCGTCATCGGTGTCTCGGAACGGCCAGATAACCTCGCTCGCACCATCGTCGCGAACCTTTGCGCTTTTGGTTACAAGGGTAGATTGTTCGCGGTTGGTAGGAGGACAGGAATCGTCCAGGGAATTCCCATCGCTGCCTCGCTGGATCAGGTTCCTGATGAGCTCGACCTGGCAGTGATCCTCACTCCCGCGGCTACTGTGCCGGATCTGATGGAAGCGTGTGGTCGAAAGCGCATTCGTCGCGTAGTGATCGAATCCGGCGGCTTCAGTGAGTTCTCACAAGAAGGGGGCCAACTGGAGCAACGACTTGTGGAGATTGCTCGCCGATGGGACATGCGTTTTGTCGGCCCCAACTGCATCAGCGTTATCAATCTCGAGAATGGAGTGTGCCTGCCTTTCGGAGATATGTCCACCGGTAACGCACGGCTAGGCCCAGTGTCGATTGTGTCTCAGAGCGGCGGGGTCTCATTAACCTATGTGGATCGGCTCTGCATGGCGGGCGTTGGAGTCGACAAGGCTGTCAGCATCGGCAACAAGACTGACCTGAATGAGAACGACTACCTGGAGTATCTGTTGCAGGACCCTGGCACGAAGATTGTTTGCGCGTATCTGGAGTCCATTGGTGATGGACGGAAACTGATGGATCTGGCTCGCTCCTCCAAGAAACCCATTATTGTCCACAAGGTCAATCGAGGAGAGGCGAGCCACCGCATCGCACTCTCTCACACGGCAGCACTGGCAGACGATGATCAGATCGTGAGTGCGGCTTTTCGTCAAGTTGGCATCTTTCGGGCTGACGACTTTCGTGAATCGGTCGCTATCGCGCAGGGACTGACGCTCCCGCCGGTCCGTGGGAAGAACTTAGTCGTCATTTCCCGTTCTGGCGGTCACGCTGTAATCGCGGCAGACGCGGCCGAGCGATACGGCTTCCAATTGGCTACGCTGCCCAACGAGTTCAGCGAACGTGTTCGTGCGCTTTTTCCTACCGATGTTATTGCGGTGACGAATCCGATTGATCTCGGCGTCATCTTTGACTTCGACATGTACGCAGGGATCGTGGAGGAATGCCTCAAGATGCTTTCGCCGGATGCCGTTCTCCTAATCAACACTTACACTCTATCAGAGGCTGAGGGAGCGCACCGGTTGGCAGGACGGGTCGAGGAGATCGTGCGAGAGTCGGGGCGACCGATTGCGTTCTGCGTCTATTCTCAAGGCAACGAGAGCCAAGTGGTTCAACAGCATACGAGCTTACCGGTCTTTGCTGAGATCGAAGACGCGATACGTGGGCTGGCCGCGTCTCGAGACTGGAACCGCAGGCAAGCATACCTCAACGAAGGAACAGACCATGCCCTGGACATCTCCCGTGAAGAGGCACAGCACCCATTGACGACGTCAGGAGTTCTTACGGCGGATCAGGCCCTTGCCCTGTGCCAAGCCTACGGGATTCCTGTTGCATCAGGGGAGGTCGCCAACAACCCAGAGGAAGCCGCGCGAGCTGCGGATCGGCTTGGCTATCCAGTGGCTCTCAAGGCGCTTGCGACACAGCTTGTCCATAAGACGGACATGGGCGGCGTAACATTGGGGTTGAATGATTCGACAGCAGTCAGACATGAAGCAGCAGCAATGCTGGCACGCGTTGCCTTTCCAGCGAGTTTGTTTGTCCAGAGAATGGTCAGCGACGGGTTAGAGGTCATCCTTGGCGGCAAACGAGATCGTAGCTTTGGTCCAGTTGTAATGTTCGGGTTAGGTGGGATCTATGTCGAGGTTTT
>Ga0208321_1000922_pt1 | contig 11759 bp, 16 predicted proteins | sample June2015DPH_4_15_FD_184692 | JGI IMG/M metagenome (GOLD analysis project Ga0208321, IMG submission 184692) | Peatland microbial communities from SPRUCE experiment site at the Marcell Experimental Forest, Minnesota, USA - June2015DPH_4_150... | ecosystem: Environmental > Terrestrial > Soil >... | reverse complement strand
CTCAATTCCGCTATTTTCTGTTCGACGATGACACGCCACGGTATCTTTCTGTAGATCATCGCTAGCCTCTCATGCAACGCGAGATCCTAGCGGATAAGATAGGAAAGGGATGAGGAGCGGGATCACCTAGGTCAATGAAACTGACGCTCAACGTGCCATTCGAGCCATTCGTCACGATGAACCCCAGAAAGCTGCTGTTTAGTTCAGCGCTCGAATGCATTCAGTAACCTCTCCTCCTTTTCAACCGAACAACCCGGAAATGGCCGGTATGGACTCGAACGAGACATGCACCTGCTGTGGTAAGGAACTCGTTAGCGGCCGTTGTCTCAGGTGTGGAACCTGTGAACGGTGCGGCACCTGAACGCCGAACCGAGTATCCACCACGCTGGGGGAGAATGTCAAGATGGGTGAGGGGACGCGCTGGCTGGCGTTGTGAACTTTGCGGAGTCAAGAACGGGCCTCCCCCGAACCTCCTCACAGTCCACCACCTGGACGCTAACAAGTGGAACCTGTTGCCATGGAATCTGGCTGCGCTCTGTCAGAACTGCCATCGCCAGGTTCAGTGGACGTTAGATTTCTGCCAATCCACACTCACGGATATCTATCCTGAGTGGTTGCGGCAACACGTTAGAGCCTACAATGCGTGGGCGCGAACGAAAGGACGCGTTCGATTAGCGCTGACCGACTAATCAAGAGTACGGAGAGACCGAACGTTCTTCTAGCGGGAGGGGTTCATTGGAAAACCTGGCGATCCTGCCTACCGTCGCTGGACCTTATGCGAGAAGATCGTAGCAAACCCTCTTCTCATGTCTTTCGCGCGCGCGAAGGCTTATGTTCCGATTGACACGTGCGTTTTGCAGACACTTGGAAGCGATCAGCTGATGAAATACGTCCACAGCAAGGTAGCTGGTGCCCTGATATTCGTGGGTTCAGCGCAATTCATCGTGGCGTTGACAGTGGCCGAAGCCCTCTATCCAGGCTACAGCATTTCTCAGAATTACATAGGCGATCTAGGAGCGACGTGCAGAGCAACATGCCAAGTGGTGCAGCCGAGTTCCATCATCTTCAATTCCTCCGTATTCCTCCTCGGACTGCTGGCCATCGTTGGGGCATATTTCGTACGGCGTGGGTTCAACTCGTGCATCTTCCCGGTCCTCATCGTTATGGCGGGTTTGGGCGCCATAGGAGTTGGACTCTTCCCAGAGACAGCGGGGGTGATTCATCCCATAGTTTCTCTCATCACTTTCGTCTTCGCCGGGCTATCCGCCATTGTCTCGTATAGGTTACAAAAGGCTCCTCTCTCCTACTTCTCAATCTTGCTGGGTGCGGTGACGCTTGGCGCATTGGCCCTATACGGCTCTGACGTCTTCTTGGGTTTGGGACCGAGAGGAATGGAACGCATGATTGTCTATCCTGCCTTGATCTGGGCGACAGGATTCGCTGCCCATCTGATTGCCTCTGCAATGAATTCGAAGTAGGGGAGTGACTTGTGGACAGCTTCACGTATGGGACTAAAGAAGTAGGCTTTCAGAAGAATACACTCAACTATAGCTCCTACAATTCAAGGGCGAGCACGTCATCTACTATCGGTACGAACTCTGCGCATATACCTCACAATACCAGAGCAATAATTCACGAGCACTTAGCAAGTTTAAAATGCGAGCAGAGTCGCAGCACTGTTTCGATGCATATTGTCAAAGAAGAGACCGGCAAGAGGCCGCAGCCGACCACATGGCCCAATGCATGGACCACACCGCCAAGGACGTGGGCACCGGAAGACGAAGTAACATCGGAAAAAGCTAATGCATAATTACTTCTACACAGTTTTCTCAATCGGTGCGGCCGTAGTCTAGAGCACCAAAGCGTCTAAGAACCACGAAAAGGTGCGGATAACCTATCCCGGAATCCTATGTCTATACCCTATGTCCATAGAGAGAGAGGGTAGACGTACGTTTCCGGCATTATCTATCCTATCTTCAGAACACACAGGACATCCCCGGCAACAGACACCCAAACAGAGTTGAACCTGAAATGAAGCCTCACTCTACTTCCGCGCCACCCATCGGGGGAGGGATTTTTCTTGATTGTTAAAGGCCACTTGGATCATCTCCGCGAGAACCTTGAGACTCTGGATGAGCAAATCGAGAACGCGCGTGCAATGAACAAGATCAAGAAGAAAGAGGATAGTCACGTCGCGCTTCAATGGGCGAAGACTCTGCGTGACTTAGAGCTGCGGAACACAACGCTTGACAAAATCAAGACGCACCTGTTAGGTCGTGATGAGACGGGTGCTGCGAACGAGCCGGACGATGTCTATGGTGATAATGCTCAAGTTGAGTATGAACGGTACTTCCGGAGCGTGCTTTCGCCTTGGACAGAGCAAGATTTGAAGTTGAAGTGTGAGGATTGTGGGGTTGAAAGCGAAGACACGACGAACCGCTGTTTTCCACGTGAACGTGCGTCGGACGGCTATTTTGACCTATGTGACAAATGCCTAGAGAAGCGAACGGCACAGCAATGAGAACGCGAAGAAATGTTTGACCTAGTTGAGCACCTATGATTTGTCCAAAGCTCACAACGGAAGAGACGAACATGGTTAACTACTTCTGGAGTCAGCTCCACTTCACGCCTGATGAGTTTGAGGAATACTGGGCGATCAGGACCCGGATGGAGGACATTCATGCTGCTGCAGGGTCCGTCCATTTGGGCGCGGAACAGAATCGAGAGTACATGAAGCTTAGCCAGCGAAGCACACAACTTCGCGACATAATCGGGAAGCGTGTAATCGCTAACCATGCCATGCGCGATAGGGTCTGGCCGGAGCTTGCCCCTCGCGCGCTGAGATGCTGGAAGTTCCAAGAGAAACCGCAACTCACCAAAGCTGAGGTTGAAGAGTCAATGGGTCTGCTGGAATGGCTCAGCAAGCTACGGAAGGAGGCGTTAAAGACAACCTGTCAAGCGTTGGAAGCTGCCGGGAAGGCCCCAGCTGAGACCGGCAAGAATTAGAGGTGACCACTGGCTGCCTTGCCTTACTTCTCGTCATACGGGTATTCCAACTGCCGGCACCTCCGAGCAATGCTTAGGTGAATGCATTCCCTGCAAAGTCTTTGCGCCGGCGTCTCAGGCTCGAAGAGGCTGAGATACGAGATCTGTCAGTTCTCACGTTTCTTCCAAACGACAACCGCGACGGTTGCAGCGAGTCCAAACAACGCCAAGTAAGGTCAAAGACGCTGAGCTTGTTGACGGGTTCAATGAAGCCGCCTACTGGGGCTGCATGTGAAGAATACTGGTTACAGGTAACGGCAAAAGCCGGAGGTTGCACCTTGCCACTCAGAAGAGCCAAGTGACCTTCTATCCCTGCGTCCTGCCTAATCATCACTTGTGAAGAGCCCTGACCTAGACATCTGAAAGTGCAGGCTAAGGACCATCACATTCTCAATTACCACGCTTTGAGGCGGACATCCAGCATACCCGCAAACCGCAGAGAAATCAATCGTATCTACCGAGATATACTCGACGTGCCAACGTTCCCAATTATGAGTGTTAGAGGCTTCCTCGTGGCTGTCCAGAGCCATCATCGTTGGATCCCATGTAACAACAGGATACAAGTCAGTCAGTCCGTCACTGCTTAAGATGCCACGTATCCAAACATCAACAGTAAACATGCCACCAACCGCAACCTGCAAAGTGGTCACGCGGACACCGTTCTGCTCAAGATCCCAGTACGGGACACCATTAGCATGAACTGTATGTCCTGACCCCGAACCGTAGGGCGCAAGGATCAACCCAACAGCCAGAAGCGCAGCGATTAACAGTTTATTGGAGTCAGCCACCGGACTCACGTTGTGTGACGACCCAGAGCACGCGACTTGCTTCATATTACACTTGCCAAGAAACGCGGAAGATACCGAGAGTTGGATCTACACGCGAGAAGAAAGCAAAGTGGGCGGGGCGCTCGCTGTAGGACGGGACCCCTGGTACTGGCGAGTCTACCAGTATCCGAACATTGAGGGTTGGAACCACCGCGTCGGGGATGGATAGAAGTTCGTCGGGGACGGATAGAAGCTTGGACCCATGTTCATGCTTGGACCCATACTCGTGCTTGGACCCATGCCCATCATCGGCATTGAACCCATCATCGGGTATGAGTAGGGCTGGCCGTAGTAGGAGTTGAAACTCGGAGAATAGCGAGGGTAGTAAACATACGGACCACACGAATACCCAAAAGCTGCACCCGCCAAGCCTCCCACCGCTCCGCCAGCTAAACCACCGATCACGGCTCCAGATAATCCACCGAAGAATAATCCACCGAGCCCGCCGAGGGCTGCGCCTCCAAGTAATCCTAAGACAATTGCCATCGAAATCAGACCACGTAGAGTGTGCACTCTCAGACTCTAAAGCATTTCGCGAGACACTTTCCACACAGACGCAGCTGCTCTGAATCATTCACATCTTAAAGTGCGAGCGAAGGCACGGCACCACAGCCACGTGCTTGGGTTGAGTCAAGACGCAGCGAGCAACCGAACTGTGGAAGGTTTCAGATCATCTGGAAAGACCGCGAGACGGCAGGCATAATTACTTCACTCGACAATTTCACGGCTCGGTGCGGCCGTAGTCTAGAGCACCAGATCGTCTAAGAACGACGAAAAGGTGCGGATAACCTGGTCTAGGACGGGAACGCACGCGTCTGCGCGCCGCAAGCCTGCCAACACCGGGCGGACCGCTTCTGACCTACAGCAGTAGGGGAGAAACCCGGGTTCAAATCCCGGCGGCCGCACCACTCCATCACCATCGGATTCTGTTACTGGTTCAGTTGTGCCGCTTAGTTTTGAGATAGTTTCTTTGAGGGCGTTCAGGGTAATTCTGCTAATGTTGAGTCCGCGTCGCCTTGATTCGGCTATGATTTGAGAAGGTAGATAGATCGATATCGTTCGCTTCCCCGGGGAAAAATGGGGAGACATCTCGCGTCAACGATATATTGAGTATATCGTAACCCTATAAGTGTATCGAAAGGATACATTCGATATTAGGGACGGGTATGCCGATTACGCTCAAGAGGGCAGTCGTCAAAATAGGCGGTTCTCTACGAGTCACCATTCCAACCGAGATAGTCGAGATGATGAGAATACAGGCAGGGGATGAAATCGAGTTCTCCTCTTCCAACGGCGACATTGTAATTCGGAAGGCGAAGAAATAGCTGACATTGGCATTGAAGCGAACAAGAAAGAAGAAAGCATAACCTAATGCGTAACAGGCTATGAACCAAGGCTTATACCTAGACGGCCTACGCTGATCATAACGAAGGCGCTAGTGCTTCATTGGCATTAAGTAGAAAACAATGGCTAACGACTGGCATCAAGTTCTCTCTTCAGACAGCTCTAGAAGTGAATAGACACGACAATGACGGCTTCTCGAGGTTCAAGGAGAATGCCGAGTCTAGTTATAGGACTATACGCAACAATGTCATGGCTGCGTCAGCCTTCATCGCGTCAATTGTCTTAGGTCTCCGATCGGTCGGAGTTCTTGAAACCTCATTTATGACCATCACGATTCTCGCAATAGCAATCGGAATACTAGTCTACGTGTCTCTGAGCATTTTCATATGGAAATTGTCATCAATTCTGGATAAAGTCGAGGCTGCGAACGAAGATGTCACAGGGAAGGTACTGTTCATTTTGGGCTATGTTCACGGCATCACGCTTTTCCAAACGATAACACTCAAGGAGCTGGATTGTTTGCAATGGTATGTGTCCAGTTGCATATCTGCATGTCTCGTCCCACTGCTAGAAGTCCTAAGAGAAGCAGCCGAATCTTCTAGGTTCTATCCTTCGATCCGCAGGTACCTGCTCGCCTATTATCAGACAGAGGAAATGCTTCTGAGATATTCATTTGATTACTATGAATCAATGAAAGGAGATTACACGGGGCAAAAGAATTTCCTTGCTCGTCAGCCCCTTTCGGTCGAACCGCTTCTCAAATTCGCTAGTGAGCAGAAATGGGAAATGCGTGAGGGACTTGAACGAGTCTCGATGTCGGATATATTCAAAGTAAGAAGCGTGGATCGCGTATTCAATGGCTAGTTCCTGCTGCTATCAGCGAATGAGCGGGCAATGACTTATTCGGACAAGAAGAGGTTTCTTGACGCGTGGCTCTCCGTTCACATGAAAGGCCATTTGATCGCACTGCTCACTTTGATTGAGAGAGCGGACAGAAAACGGATGCTTGACGCAATAGAGAGATTCGCATCGAGCTTGCCCAATGAGATGTCCATCTACATTTTGCTCGTGAGAATAGGTGGATCGAATGTCCCGATTTATGTTGGAAAGACCGACAAGCTGGTACATAGATGGAGAAATCATCTGACTGGAATCGAGAACGGTGTTGGGTTATATGCAAAGTGATTATTTCTTGTTGATTGAGCAAGTTCTGACCAATTCCACTGTCACTACAACGGTTCTCCAACAGGCAAGCGGCGCGTCATTCTTGGGTTTGCTACTAACTGACTGGATTACAGCGTTTTCGAGTTTCGCGATGGTCGCGATAACAGCCGCACTTGTTTACTATGCCCGCGTCACAATCTTGGAGGGCAAGAAGGATCGTCAACTAGATTCGTATGAGAAACAATTGGTGAACCTATTCAACCCCATGGCTTGGTTTCTACATCGAGCCGAGCTGTTTGTCCAACCCCCAGTGGTTGCGGATTCGGGAGAAGCATACACACCAAGATATCGGAAGCTGTTAAAGACTGATGTTGAGAATCTGAGGAAGGTCTTCGTCGAATACGGGCACTATCTGGAAGCCGCGCCCTTCTTCTGGCCCCGCGAAAGCATCGTGAGGCCCCACCATAGCATTGAGAGTTTTCTTTTCTTTGAAAACCGATTGGACAGCAGTTACCTAATCTTCCCAGACGACGAGAGAACAGCTGAAATGTGCCGATTAGACAAATATGCGAATTGGGCTGACATTTTTGCTACTGTAGCCGCAGCACGAGAAATACTGATAGCCGAATGGAAGAAGCAGCTCCAATAGGGAAACGCGAATAAAACAACTCAATAGAAACCTGCCTAACCTATTCTGAGCGCACAAATAGGCAGCCCAAAGCAGCCGCGCCCCTTCCCGCTTTGCTTCCCAAGCATTGCTTCTTGCCTTCGGCTTGACTGATAGAACGTTTTAGCTTTGCTACAAGCAGGCGCTTCCTTGACTCGCAACGTTCTGGCATTGAGAGAGGTGGTTCTACATGAACTCTGTTCCGCTCGTCTCGCTGCTGATGGCCCTTGACCATAGAAATGCAGCTGTCCGTTGGCGATGTTCTCGATTGGGAAATTGAACTAAGAAGAAACCGCAAAGTCATGATCGTTGAGAAACTTTGAACACACTTTCGTAGCTTGGCTTTCTGGTGACTGCGGAGGCATCCTTCTTGTGCTTCAAAAGAGGGCAAGGTTTTAGCCAAGAGTTGCTGAAAACGTTTGAGATGAGAAGGCTGTCTTACGGTTACGCGCCTTGCACCTAGTAGTCGCTTGATCTTCGCTGACAACCTACGAACGGCACTGATTATCTTGGTTGTGCTGCATCATTTGGCGGTCATCTATGGGGCGAACACTCCGTTCTACTACGTGGAGCCCGCGTATTCCGATGTTTTGGCGCTGTGGGTGCTGGTGATATTTCAACTCCTGAACCAAGCCTACTTCATGGGCTTTTTCTTCCTGCTTTCGGGGTACTTCACGCCCGGCTCTTTCGAGCGCAAGGGGCTGACGTCCTTTCTGAAGGATAGATTGATCCGCCTAGGCATTCCCCTACTTGTGTTTGCGTTCGTGCTCAACCCCATCGCGTCCATTGGAATCTGGCAAATGCCAGCATCGTTGACGGGAATCACGACGCCGCTCAGTTGGCAAGAGTACCCCAAGCTGATCGGGATCGGGCCGCTGTGGTTCATCGTAATGCTTCTAGTATTCGATTTCGGTTATGCGGCTTGGCGCGTGGACACGTGGACACGTTCAGCTAGCGATTCTGCACCACCTAGATATCGGATGGTAGTCGTTTTTGTGCTGGTGCTGGCGTTGGCAAGTTACTTGATCAGGATTGTTTTACCTCTGGGTAAGTACGCATTGAGTTTTCCAAGCCTTGCCTACCTACCCCAATACCTCAGCTTCTTCATCATCGGCATCATAGCTTACCACCGTAACTGGCTGCGAACGATTCCGAGTCGGATGGGGAAGCTGGGTTTCGGGGTCGCATTGGTTGCGACGCTCACACTATTTCCAATCTCGCTCAGTGGAGGGGCGGCTTTTCTCGGTAATGGGTACTGGCAGTCAGCGGTTTACGCGCTGTGGGACTCGACTTTTGCGGTGGGCATGGTCTTGGGTCTGACCACGCTCTTTCGACGTTTCTTCAACTACCCGAATAGGCTAGGTCGGTTCCTCTCCCAGCATTCTTACACAGTATTCATCATTCATGCCCCGATTATCGTCTTTCTTGCCTTGGCGATGCGAGGCATTCATTTGGAGCAATTGCTCAAGTTCGGGCTGGCAGCAATCGTAGGACTTCCACTTTGTTTCGGAGCCGCTTATTTGGTCAGAAAGATTCCATTCACCGACAGGGTGCTGTAACATCAGGAAGCGTATTCAGTGGCGCAAAAATCGGGGAAACTCGCGCTGAGTTCAGATGGCCCAACTGACCGACAAAGGCTATCTTGATCGTCTGAAGGAGCAGAGGGATTTTCTCCTCAAAGTGGACAAGAGCAAAGCCCCCGTCTATCTGAACACAACCCCACCTGAGTTCTACATTAGAACAGGCAATTCGTCACAACCGCTAGACGTGCGACAGGCAACTAAGTACACTCAGGACCATTGGTGATCACAGAAGTCGGCCATGAATGAGACGTGCGCTTCAGGTTTGGGGGATTCTTCCCCCAATTAGCGTCGTGAGCATCAGTCGCGTGCGTGTGCACAATTCCAATTTGCGGAACGCTGGTTCTTTTTGAATCGTCGTCGTTTAGGTAATTGTGTGTGTGGGTCTGGTGGTGCGGGCATCCGAATTTGAACCTCTTGTACCTGATAACTAAACGCGTAATTCATGAGTCCCAACAACTCGCCGATAGCGGTTTGAGTCCCGGCGGTCGCGCAATCTTACTATAAGTCATAAGGTAGTTCGTGACTAGCGTAACCCCGTGCGATAGGTTCTGAGGACAAATGAGTGGGTCACAACCGAAAGCTCGGTTCTCCAGCCGTCTTCCGAATGGAGATTACCTCACTCTCGCTGTTTGGGCGGGAAAGAAAGATCCAACAGCTGAAGTGTTGACGATTCAGATTCGACATTCTGCAGGCAACAGCTGGGAAACCATCGGCAGACTGGCCTTGTATAGGACGGGCGATGGCAACTATTCTCAGCTCCCCGAACGTCAGCCTGCAAGAGAGACTCAGGAACAGAAAGCGACCGGCAATATGCCAGATGAAGGCAACATTTTCCCCTGACCGCTTCGCATTGCTTCGTTGCCAGAGTGACTCTAAGGTTCGATGTAGTCTAGCAGGGTAGTTTTTCGTTTTCTGGGGCTTCTTAGGTCTCTCCGCTTCACGGTCTCGAGGAGGTGATGCATCTGTTGCTCTTTTCGTCTGCTGCTGTAGTAGTATGCCTCGTCGACTGTGCCTTCAGCCATCAATACGGTGACCTTTCCAACGCTTGTCCTGCCGGTTCTGCCTCGACGTTGTATGGAGCGTATCTCGGATGGTACTGCCTCGTAGAAGATGACGTGGTCCACGTCGGGCACGTGTAGGCCTTCCTCTCCGATGCTGGTGGTCACGAGGATGTTGTAGCGTCCCGAGCGGAATTCCTCTAGTATCGTTACCTGTTCGCTCTGTTTCAATCCCGCATCCTCGGGGTCGCGTGTGGCTTGACCGACGAAGCGGACAGCCGAGACCCGGCTAGCCCGGTTGAGGTTCTCAACGATTCTTTCGACTGTGTCCCTGAACTGTGTGAAGACGATCAGCTTCGAGTCAGGATTGGCGTCCAGCTGCTGGGTAATTAGTTCTCGCAGTCGCGCCTGCTTCGGATGCTCCACCCCCACAAGAGACTCAGACCGTTCCAGCGCGTCAATAATTCGCGGATCGTTCGCGAGGGCGCGAGAGGACCTGTTCTTGCTCTCAGGCAGCCGCGAAAGATACTTCGTCAGGCTGGAGATTCCCTGCGTTTCAACAAGCTCGATCGCGTGTTGGAGCGAGATCGCCTGTGACTGGAGGAGCATCGCTCCGAAGAGGTAACCTGCCCGACGGCTTGCGAGTCTTCGATGCAATGTTTCGCCTAGGTCGAGCAGCATTCGTTTCGTGACGGTCACATTGCGTGGTAGTAGGTGCATGGCACGTAGTTTCTCGACCTTCTCACCCAGGACGCCATGGAGGATCCCGCTAACGTTCCTGTAGCCTTCGGGCAACGGGATTCGTTCCCAGCTGAGGAAGACCGGCTTGACGTATCCCGCCACATCCTCATCAACCTCATTGCGTGCTTCAATATTCTCGATCGCAAGCTTCCCGCAGATCTCTAGGACCCTGTCCTTGCGGGCGCTCGGAGACGCCGTCAAGCCCAGAATCAGCGGATTCAATGCCTCACGCTTGTACGCCTCCGCGACCTCAGAGTAGGCATATTCTTTCACGCAGCGGTGAGCCTCATCGAAGACGACTAGGCAGACTGCCGTGAGCGTGTAGCGGTGTTCGAGAACGTCGTTCCGTATCACCTCAGGCGTAGCAAAGACCAGCCTCGATTCCTGAAATAGCGCTCCCCTTAGCTCGGGTGAACTTTCCCCAGTCAATGTTGCAGAAGTAACTTCATCGCCTGCAAGATGCTCCTTGAAGAAGCGGGCATGCTGCAGCACAAGTGGTCTCGTCGGAGCCAGAACGACCACCTTGCCATCAGCAAACATGCTGAGCCGCTCAACCGCAACCATCAACGCAATAATCGTCTTCCCCAAACCAGTCGGAAGCACAACCAGCGTGTTCGACTCCAACGCGGACTTGGCTATTGCATGTTGATACTCGCGAACCTCAATTCCGAGTAGATGAGGAATCATATTCATACACCCGATGTACGCACTTCGCGGCGATCCGTGACCGCCTAGTTCATCGTTAGGTTGCTCCCGAGCCCGGCCAGCGCCTTGAGGAACCGCCTGCTTCAGTCGCTCGACTTTGAGTACCTTTGCAGGAAGGAGCTCTTCTTGAGTTTACGTGTTACGCTGGGAACTCGAGCGCGAGCTCCAGCTCGAACTTCCAGTGCCTAGACTAGTAGGGTGCGAATACCGGCCGCACCAGCCTCCAGTTCCCCCGGGACGAGTATGCGTCTCAATGATGACGGATGGACGTGCGTGGAAGACGAGAAGATGATTGTCTGAAACAGTCCGTTTTGATCCCCATGCAGGTTACCGGCGCCGATCCGGGCTGGTCCGTCAAGAAAACTGGGGAGAACTTGGGCATTTTCACGGTCAGGATCGGCGGAACCATGCCACGAAATCAATGTGAAGGCGACGGGCGGTTCCCTTCTCCGGCGGTCTGCAACTAGGAGTTGATTCGAATGTGTATTCATGCGAAGTATGACAATTCATCAAAAAAGGATAGGGCGGATTAGCATCCTGTTCATCAACTACCCTTTTGAGATATAACGGCTCTACTGTCAATTGGCAGTTAGCAACTAGTGAAAAGGGATGATTTGTCCCGCCTGCGGCTTAGTGGACTTGGAAGAAGACTCTCCAGGTCTTTTGCAATGCCGCTCTTGTGGTT
>Ga0208321_1000919_pt1 | contig 11812 bp, 1 predicted proteins | sample June2015DPH_4_15_FD_184692 | JGI IMG/M metagenome (GOLD analysis project Ga0208321, IMG submission 184692) | Peatland microbial communities from SPRUCE experiment site at the Marcell Experimental Forest, Minnesota, USA - June2015DPH_4_150... | ecosystem: Environmental > Terrestrial > Soil >... | reverse complement strand
GCAACGTTGATCCTTTTATTTGCGTCCAGCAAAAAGCTGAGAATTTCCACCTTTCGTTTCATCAGCAGCGTAAGAAAATCTGGCGTTAAAGGAGCACCAGCGGGAGCGCTATAACATAATTGAGAGCCTTTGACCCACAACTTTATGCCCTGACTCCGAAGGTGAGCCATAAGTTGGGAGGTCGTCATATGAATCCCTCCTGACGATCGGTATCCGATTGAACGGGCGGACCGGATGAAGCCCAGAGAATTGTTTCTATCTGACCTTCCAGGCGGGCAATCGTCGGATTCTCAAACATGCTGCGTAACGGCAACTCTATCTTGAATACTTCCTGGATTCGCGCTATCACTTGCGCTGCCAACAGCGAATGGCCTCCCATTTCGAAAAAGTTGCTGTGGATTCCAATCTCAGGAACTCGAAGCAATTCCTGCCAGACCTGGGCTAACTGTCGTTCCACTTCATTTCGAGGCGCCACCAATTCTTTGCGAATTTCCGTGTCCGTGGATCTTTCCATGAACAACAACTTTTCTTGGTCAATTTCACCCACCGGCGTTAAAGGCATTTCACGCACCTGCCGAAATTTGCACTTGCTTGGTGTTTGAAAGCGGTCTTTAACCGTAACTCCCTTGAGTTTTTCTGAAGATACTTTTTCAACGCTGGTAAAACAGGCGACCACCACCTGCATCTGGCAGAATCCTTCCTCAACATACCGGTATCCTCTCCGATTACCGCCCTCCAGGCCCACAATGAGGCTTGCTTGATCGCGATACAGGCCACCCAACAATGAGCGGCATCCCTGTTCTTTCGAAAGGGACTGATATCCTACCGCTCTCGCTGCCTGTTTGGCGGAAACCGGATTGTGTTCGCTTATCCCCAATTCATCCCACGCGCTCCAGTTAAAGCAATAAGTTCGCGGATGAGAGGAATGCCGTTTATAGTGGCAGCAGGCATCCAGAAAACTGTTGGCTGCCGAATAGGAACCCAGGAAGGCTGCGCCAAATATACTGTATAGCGAAGAGAATCCGATGAATATTGGGTCGGGATTGTTTTCAAGCAACTGCCACAGAGTCCAGGTGCCATAAACCTTGGCTTGGAACATCGATTCAAATGACTGCAGGTTTTCCATGATTACCAACTTTTGTTCCATCATTTGCTGGTGCTGTTCCAAGTATCCTTCCCCCGCAAGATGAATGACACCAGATAAGCGTTGATTCCATTTGGATTCAGCCGAGGCAACCACCCTTCTCAAACCCGCAAGATCGCACACGTCAATTGCGTCATAGACAAACTCACCTCCGGTTGCTTCTATTTTAGAATAGTTTTCGATCCGCTTTGCGACTGTTGTTTGCTGTCCCAGATGGAGTGGCCACTCAACGCGATCAGGCAGAACTGTCCTTCCGATGATAATAAGTTTAACCTGATATTCCTTTATCAGGAATTCGGCAAGGCAGGTGCCGATCCCGCCCAGCCCGCCCGTTAAGAGGTAAGTGCCGCCCTGTTTAAGAGGGACCTCCCGGGTTTGCTGTCGCAACATGTTTACTTTCGATATGACAGGAATAAAACGACGACCGTCCCGATAGGCCACTTCCGCTTCTCTTCGCAACAGGCAAAGCTCCCGGAGGATGTTTTGGATGTTTTCAGCCGTTGAACCACCAGACAGATCGAGGTGAGAACATTGCAGCCAGGATAGTTCCAAAGGAATAGTCTTAATCAAACCCACGAGCGTGGATTTCTCATAAGCGATTTTTTCAGTCGGTGAAATTGGTTGGGCGTGACTGGATATGACCAGTAATTGAGTGGGTCGGCCACCTTGCACCTTTGCCAAGGCCTGGACGAGGAATAGTACACTGTAAACGCCGCAGCTTTGAGCCTCCCTCAGCGATTTCACACTGGAAACTTCCCCACGATATTCATCATAGGCCCCGAGGTGAAGAATTTGATTTACGATAAATCCATCTTCCGATAAGGATACCAGCAACTTTTGGTAGTCATCCGGCGCCTTGCTATTAATGCGATATCTGTTGGTGGATAGTTTAGTAAACTCTGTTCCAGTTTCGACAACTATACAGCACCGATTGACTCCTTCCAACCTTTCGGAAAGAGCATTTCCCAATCCCAATTTGTCAACAAACACCAGATATGTTCCCTTCATCGGTTCATCTAGAAAACCATTCCCGTCTTTTCGTCGCCAGACCTTTTCATAAAACCAATCGGGAATTGTGCGGTCGTTTTCCAGTTGAATATCGATCCTTTTGATCTCAGCGTCGAAGATACCCCCTGCCAATGAATTCTTAAGTTGGGAACGTTGGATTTTTCCACTTGTCGTCTTCGGAAAATCCTTTTTCGCCAGCGGAATCACATAGGTGGCGGAAATCCCCAAATCCACAGCGACCCGGGCTTTGATATTTTTAACCAGGTTGATTTCCTCTGTTGTCTCCTTCGCGACAAAAAAGATCGCCAACCCTTCAGACCCTGAACTCGGATCATTGATCGCACAGGCCGCTGAGAAGGTTGGTTCCATTCCTTCGACCTGATTGACAACATCCTCAATTTCATAGCAGTAATAATTGGCGCCACGGATGATGATCATCTCCTTTTCACGTCCTGTCAGCGTAAGCCGGCCATTAAGAATGAAACCCTGGTCTCCTGAATTGAACCAGCCATCCCCCACAAAGGCTTCGCGGTTGGCCACCTCATTTTTGAAATATCCGGGCGTTATCACGTCTCCCTTGATCTGCAACCGGCCAATAACGTCTTCAGGTAGCACAGCATTGTTCGCGTCTACTATGCGGATATCAACCCCGGCTATCGGAGGGCCCAAGTCGACAAAGGCAACCGTGTCTGCATCATCATGTCCTGATGTTTTCAAGATGCCACCCAGACTGGATTTCAAAATCCGGTGCACACCCCGAACATCGTCAAATTGGTTTGCATAACTTATGCACGTGCAGGTTTCCGCCATTCCAAAGGCAGGAAGCATGACGTGCGGAGGCACGCCAAACCGGGAAACCCCCCGCAAAAAGTCTCTCACAACCGGCAACGTTATTTGCTCTCCACCGTTGATCAGATATTTAATCGAACTGAGATTCCAAACCTTGTCTTTGGCCCGCGAGAGATGATCACTCACAAGCTTGAAACCAAAATTGGGAGACCATGAATAAGTAACCCGGTGAGTTTCGATCAGATCCAGCCATTTCAACGGGTCTCCAAGTATCACATCAGTCTTCACCTGAATCTGCCGGCAACCCAGGTAAACATCTTTGAGATGACAAGTAAGAATGGGAACCACATGATCCACCGGCAGCCAGTTCAGTGAGATATCCTCCTGCACATACCCGTTGAACTGCTGAGAACCATGAATGTGCGCAATGATTCCTTTGTGTGTTATTTGAATGCATTTTGGGGTGCCGGTACTGCCAGAACTTAATTGAAAAAATGCCGGAGCGATCGGATCACTCTGGTAAATCTCTGTTGTCGGCAAACATTTTCTCAGCTCCTCAACCTTTTCAATCTGAAGTCCGCTTATCCCCCAGACCTTCTCAAGTCCATTCAACTGTTGCGTTAAATGATGATTGGTTAGTACCAAAGGGCGGCCAAGCAGTTCCCAGACACCTCGTAACTTATTGGTCACGCCATTCGCCTCCCGGTAGGACGGCGCTATTGCCACAGTCACCGGTATAATGCCGCCTAGAACACAAGCCCAAAAGGTTGTGAAATGATCGCGCAGAACTTCAATTTGAAAAATTACCTTGTCACCCGGCTTCAGCCCTCTGGCATGTAACCCTGCCAGCACGCATCGGGCTTCTTTAAGCAGGGAATCATATGTTTGAAAATCTTCGGATTGATCCGCCGCTTGAACGTACAAAACACCATCGTTCGGATGCTCGGCAGCTGTTCGAATCAAAGCTTCCCCCAGCGTTTTGGGAGCATGCTCCGGTATTTCCAACCGTCCTCCTGAACTAAAGGCCTTCCGTCGTGCACCGGTTTCTTCCGGCTCCACACTTCGGGCTGATGGCGTCGATGCCGGCTCAGAAAGAACCGTCCCGGTTGGCTGTTTTGGCAGAAGGTCTGATAAATGCAAGGCTTGGAACTTCCTGTTCTTCTTTTTCACCACCACCGCCACATCCAAGACTTCGGGCAATAATCGCAACCGTTCTTCCCAACGCTTCACCAAGTCCGAGTCAATGACTTCGAGATTGTTCAGCGTTGCTTCATCGATTTGGCCGGAGGCGTTCAGCGGCAAAGCCGAGAGAAAAACGTATGCATCAGGCAGTAGATGCTCAGGCAAGCTCTTTTTTAACCGCCCCTGGAGCTCTTCCAGCACGAATTCTCTTTTACTAACAATATAAGCGACAAGCTGGGTCTCCCAGGTTTCTGTCTTCCGAACAGTTAAAAAGCATTCTTCGATGTCTGTTTCTGCCATTAAAGCCGTCTCCAACTGGTTTAAATCAGTCCGAATGCTCTTCAGGTAAACCTGCCGACCACTCGGTTTCAGGTACTCAATATTCCCATCAGGCAAATATCGCACTATATCGCCGGTCCGATAAAGTCGCCCTCCCGGCTTTTGGCTGAAGGCATCAGGAATAAATTTCTCTGCCGTCCAGTCCGGATGGTTGACGTAACCCCGGACCAGACCATCACTCAAATGCAACTCGCCTGGCACACCAATGGCGGTTGGGTTACCGGACCGGTCGAGGATATAGGCCTTCGTGTTCGAAATTGGACGACCAATCAGGGTAGTATTTGTGTGATCTACCAAATAGCACAGGTCAAAAAGGCCCAATTCAATCCTGCCGTATACGCGCAATAACTTCGCTGGAGTACTCCGCTCCAAAACCCTTTGCACTAATTCCGGTTCTGGAGTACCCCCACCCAACAGCACCTGCCTGATTCCACAGCAAAAGGAGGGATCCGCATGTGCCAGCTGATTGAATAGAGACGTTCTCAAAAATAGCGTGGTTATCTCCGCCGCTTTAAGCCGGGCAATGAATTCAGCAGGCGACTGCGCGCCGCTTTCACGAATGCTAGTCAGCCGGCCCCCGTGCAATAACGCACCCAAAATCTCAAAGTTCGAGACCCCCAACCATATCGGCGAAATCTGCGCCACGTTATCGTCAGGATTCAACTTAAAAATGTTTCCGCCGCTGAACAAACGGCTCAACGCGCCATGCGACACACCCACACCCTGAAATCGGCCGTTCGGACCGAGCACATACGCCAAATACGCCAGGTTCTCCAGACTGATCCTCTTGTCCAAATTTCTTTGGCTCTTACCCGCAATCGTCGCTACCGGTCGGTCCAGGCAAATGATCGTGGCGTCACTCTGCGGCACAACTTGCCGCAAACGTTCCTGCGTCAGCAAAATAGTTATTCCCGCATCCTTTAATATGAAGGCCAGCTGCTCCTGCGGATAATCCGGATCCAATGGGACATACGCTCCGCCTGCTTTCAGCACACCCAGGAACCCGATGATCATCTCCGACGAACGCTCCATGCAAATCCCTACCCGCACCTCCGGCCCTACTCCCAGCTTCCGTAGATAATGCGCCAACTGATTCGATTTCCCGTTCAGTTCCCTGTAGGTCAGTTGCTCCTCCTCATATACCACGGCCATCGCATGCGGACTTCGTTTAACCTGCTCCTCAAAAAGTTCCGGAATACACTTCTCCCTTGGATACTCTGTTTCTGTGCTGTTCCACCCCACCACTATCTGCTCCCGTTCCGCCGCACTAAGCAGCGACAGTTCTGACAACCGCTGCTCAGGTCGATTGGCAAAACTCTCCAGTGCCCGCTCCAAATGCTGCCCCATCCGACGAATTGTCCCCGCTTCAAACAAATCCGTGTTGTAAACCAATCGTCCCGCCATTCCCTGCTTGGACTCCCAAAAATGCACTTCCAAATCAAGTCGCGTCGCAATCTTCGTGCCGCCTAAGGATTGCAGAACCACTCCCTTCATCTCCAATCCTTCATCCGGCGCATTCTGCAGCGCAAACATCACCTGCACTAACGGATTGCGGCTCATGTCCCGCTCCGGTTGCAGTTCCTCCACCAGCTTCTCAAACGGCATGTCCTGATGACTGTATGCCCCCAGCGTTACCTCCCTCACCCGCTCCAACAACTCCAACACCGTCGGATCCCCGCTTAAATCCGTCCGCAGCACAAGCGTATTCACAAAAAATCCAATCAATCCCTCAATCTCCCCCCGGTTCCGATTCGCTATCGGCGAACTCACCGCGATGTCTTCCTGCCCGCTATAACGGCTGAGCAAAGCTTGAAATCCAGCCAGCAACGTCATGAACAACGTTACGCTTTCACGCTGGCTTAGTTCTTTCAATCCCGCAGTCATTTCCGGACTAAGCCTCAGCTCCTGCACTGCCCCATTAAAGGTCTGCATCACCGGACGCGAATGGTCCGTCGGTAATTGCAGCGGGCTCACTCCTGCTAACTGTTCCTTCCAATAATTTAGCTGTTTCTCCAATACTCCCCCTTGCAGCCAGTTCCTTTGCCACACCGCAAAATCCGCGTACTGGATCGGTAACTCCGTAAGCGGCGAAGGTTGTCCTTTCGTAAAGGCTTCATAAAGAACGCCTAACTCCCGGTTCAACACTCCCATCGACCAGCCGTCCGATACGATATGATGCATCGTGTACGATATCACATGGTCGGTCGGGTCCAGTCGCAATAATCGCACCCGCACCAACGGCCCGCGGCTCAAATCAAAGGCTCGCCCACTCTCCTCCCCAATCAGTTCTCGGGCGGTCTGCTCTCGCTCCCGCTCCGGCAACCCCGTCAAATCCACGATCGGCAATGCTTGCCATTTATATTCACCAATCACCTGCACCGGCCCCGCTTCCGTCACTCGAAAGATCGTGCGCAAGGTCTCGTGCCGACGGATGATTTCATTGATCGCTCGCTCCAACGCGGCCACCTCCAGCACCCCCGTAATCCGCATCACTCCTGGGATGTTGTAACCCGTACTGCCAGGCTGCAATTGATCAATGAACCACAACCGCTCCTGCGCATACGAAAGGGGGAAGTAATCAGGTTTTTGAGGCTGTTTGAGTAGTTGCCTCAAAATCCGACGCTTTTCTTCGGGAGAAGAGTGTTCGATTTGTTTGTAGGAGAACTGGTTCATCTCCGTCAATTGTCAATTGTCAACCTTCTTAGTAAAGCATCTACCTCATCGTCCGAAATCGTATCCATTTTTACATTAAGCCGGTCCCCCGCCTTCCGATCAACTTCTTGTATTTTCCCAGGCTTAGACCTCGACGGTTGTTTTTCCAATTGTTCCAAAGTCAGAGCCAACTCAACCACCGTCGGCGCCTCAAACAAACTTCTCAACGGTAACTCCACCTCGAACACCTCCCGGATCCGCGAAACCAACTGCGTCGCTAATAGCGAATGACCTCCCAATTCAAAAAAGTTGTCATGCACCCCCACCCGATCCAGGCCCAAGACCTCAGACCAGATCCCCACTAGCTTTTCCTCCACTTCATTGCGCGCTCCTACATATCCTCCGGCCATTTCCATCCGACTCCCTCCCGGCATCGGCAACGCCTTGCGATCCACCTTCCCATTCGCTGTCAATGGCAACCGCTCCAGGATCATGATCGCCGAGGGCACCATGTACTCAGGCAGTTTCTCCTGCAGGTAACTCCGCAATTGCGGCACCACTTGCCGTATCCGCTTACCCAATAAGGGATCATTCCCATACTCACGGTAACGCCCGTGTCTTTCCCTTCCGTCATCAAATATGACCCGGCCCTTCGGCCCTTCATTCCGGCTGCTTCGCCATAACCCTACGTCGTATCGACCTTCCCTTCCGTGCCCCAACCAGCTGATTTCTACCTCATAACCCAGTTCCCTCCCCAATGCGTACAACTCTTCAGGTTCAACCCCTACCGCCGCCTCTTGCGCCAGCTCCTCCTTCAAACTGGCCACGCTCCCTATCTTCTTCTCCAGATCTCCAAGCCGCTGCACCAGGCTCACGGCCCTCCTCACTCGCTTATTGGCCAGTCCTTTCAATCCGATCACCTCCGACCGCTCTTTCTCCAGCAGTTGCCTCACGTCTGTTATCGTCTCCTCCCCATCTCCCCAATGTTCCCATCGTTCCATCTCCACCAACGGCGGCCTTTCTCCTACGTGTAATATCACCTGATACCGAAACTGCGTCAGTTCATTAACCGCCCATCCGCCTTTGGGCCGAATCTCGACATGCTTTATCTGCGGCATCCGCTCCGCCAATGCCTCGAAAAATCCAGGATCCACCAATAACTCTTTTTCCTGGCGCGCCTGCTCGCTCACCCTTTGCCGCAGTTCATCGACAGACAGGCCTTCTTGGGCTTTATGCAATTGCACCGAGGCATGATAAGCCTCCAGCAACGGCAGACTCCGAATGTCTCCCAGAAATATAAAGCCACGCTCCGACACCAACTTCACTGCCCCTTCGATCACTTTTACCAGATAGTCCATGTCCGGAAAATATTGCACCACCGAATTCAATATGATCCCTTCAAATCCTTCCAGCCCTTCAAAATTATCCGCCTCCCGCTGCAGTAATTTCACCCGGCTACTGTCCACTCCAGCCCGTCCCATCTGTCGCCCAACATACGCCAAAGCCTGCGGCGAAAAATCCGTGCCCCAATACTCCTGGCATCGCCCCGCCAGCTTGAACAGCAACATCCCCGTCCCGCAGCCAATCTCCAATACTCGTCCTCCACTTAAACACGCTCCCACAGTATCCAGCGTGTCCTTCAGCCATTCCCTCATCTCTTCCGCTGGAATTGCTTCGCCAGTGTAACTACTATTCCATCCCACAATGTTAAACGTCGGGTCCGCCGGATCGGCAAACCGTCCATATAAGTGCTCGTCAAAAACTCCCTGCCAATCCTTGACCTGCCCTCCCTCTTCGTCCAACGCACTCTTATTCCCTTCAGATGACATCACCACATAAGCAACAAGCCGCTTGTCCCCAGGTTCATCCTCCCTCAACACCACAACATTTTGTTCCACGACCGGATGTCTTCTCAATACGCTCTCGATCTCTCCCAACTCGATCCGATAGCCCCGTAACTTTACTTGCTCATCTTTCCGCCCCACAAATTCAATGTTCCCATCAGACAAGTAACGAGCCATATCCCCAGTTCGGTACAAACGCTCTCCTAACTCCTTGCCGAACGGATTGGGCACAAACTTCTCCGCCGTCAGTTCTGGCCGATTCAGATAGCCTCGAGCCAGACCTGGTCCGCCTATACACAACTCACCAATTGCCACAATGGGCACACGATTCATATAGCGATCCAATAAGTAAACACTTCTGTCACCGATAGGCCTTCCTATAGGAATCGCCCGGTTATCATTGCTAAGCGTCTTGGGAATAGGATGGCAGCAAGCAAACACTGTACATTCTGAAGGGCCATACCCGTTAACAATTTGTGTGTTGGGAAGCAGTTCAAGAGCCTGACGTACATGCGACACTGAAAGTGCTTCTCCACCTACCAATAACTGTTCTACACTCTTCAAAGCTTCCGGAAGCAGATCAATCAGGGCGTTGAATAATGATGATGTTACCCACAGAGTCGTTATACCATTTGTTTGAATAGTACGAGCCAGCTCCGGCAGATCAATTGTACCCGCCGCGTAGAGAACACAACGCGCACCATGAAGTAAAGCAGGCCACAACTCCAAGGTAAGCGCATCCCATGAAACCGAGGAATACTGAAGAAAAATCTGGTTAGAATCAAATTTGACGTAGTCCACACCAAACATAAAACCGGTTATAGCACGGTGAGGTATCAGCGCAGCTTTTGGCTGCCCCGTTGATCCGGATGTATAGGTCAAGTAAGCCAGATTTTCAGGAATATTTTCATTAATCAGTTTCTCCTCAGATTCCCGGTCTATGAGCTCTTTATCCCGATCCAGATACACCATCATGCAGCCTTCTTGGATGAAATACCCACCCAAATGTGACTGGGTTAACAATACTGCCGCCCCTGCATCCTTCAGCACAAACGCGCGCCGCTCGACGGGATTATTGGGATCCAACGGCACATACGCTCCTCCAGCTTTCAATATCCCCAACAACCCAACCACCATCTCCAAACTCCGCTCCACGCAGATACCCACTCTCACCTCTGGTCCCACTCCCAGCTTCCTCAAATAGTGCCCCAACTGATTGGCTCGCTTGTTCAACTCCCCATACGTCAACCGCTGCTCTCCACACACCACCGCAATCGCCTCAGAGCTCTTGTCCACCTGCTCCTCAAATAACTCATGAATGCACTTCTCCTTCGGATAATCGGTCTGTGTGTTGTTCCACTCCTCTAAAACCTGCTCCCACTCCGCCTCACTCATTAATTCAAGTTCCGACAACCGCTGGCCGGGATTTTTTACAAATCCCTCCAACACCCGCTCAAAATGCACGGCCATTCGCCCGATCGTCCCGCTTTCAAACAAGTCGGTGTTGTAAACGATCGATCCGGTTATTGTCCCCCGCTCGCGCTCCCAAAAATGTACTTCTAGATCAAACCGCGTAGCAATCTTCACGCCACCGATGGATTGCAAAACCACCCCCCTCATCTCCGTTCCTTCATCCGGCGCATTCTGCAACACAAACATCACCTGTACCAACGGATTGCGGCTCATGTCCCGTTCCGGCTGCAATTCCTCCACTAACTTCTCAAACGGCAGGTCCTGATGCCCATACGCTCCCAAACTCACTTCTCTCACCCGCTCCAATAACTCCAACACCGTCGGGTCTCTGCTCATATCCGTCCGCAGCACCAGCGTGTTCACAAAAAATCCTATCAATCCCTCAATCTCCCCACGGTTCCGATTCGCTATCGCCGAACCCACCGCTATATCCTCTTGCCCACTGTAACGGCTTAACAAAACCTCAAATCCAGACAGCAACGTCATGAATAATGTCACGTCCCTCTCCTGGCACAGTCCCTTTATCCTCTCTGCCGTTTCCAAACTGATCTTGATCTCCTGCGCTGCCCCATTAAAGGTCTGGATCGCCGGACGCCGATGGTCGGTCGGTAATTGCAACGGACTCAATCCGGTCAACCGCTCTTTCCAATATCCCAATTGCCCTTCCAGGACTTTCCCTTGCAGCCAGCCCCTTTGCCATACCGCAAAATCCGCGTACTGGATTGGCAATTCTGCAAGCGGCGAAGGTTGCCCCCTCGCAAAGGCTTCATAAAGAACGCCTAACTCCCGGTTCAACACTCCCATCGACCACCCGTCCGATGCGATATGATGCATCGTGTACGATATCACATGGTCGGTTACGCCCATCCGCAATAATCGTGCTCGAACCATCGGCCCCTTGCTCAAATCAAACGGCCGCACGCTCTCCTCCCCGATCAGTTCTCGTGCTGTCCGCTCTCGCTCCCTATCCAACAACCCCGCCAGATCCACCATCGGCAAAGCCTGCCATTTATATTCACCAATCACCTGCACCGGCCCCGCTTCCGTCATTTGAAAGATCGTGCGCAGGGTCTCGTGCCGACGAACGATTTCGTTGATCGCTCGCTCCAACGCGGCTACCTCCAGCGCTCCCGTAATCCGCACCTCTCCTGGTATGTTGTAACCCGTGCTGCCCGGCTGCAATTGATCAATGAACCACAACCGTTCCTGCGCATACGACAACGGCAAGGGACGGTCCCGGCCCACCCGCGGGATTGTAGGCACCGCCGGTCCCTCCCCACTACTCCGCAGCGCCTTCAACCGCTCACTCAACCCTGCCACCGTCGGCGCCTCAAACAAACTTCTCAACGGTAACTCCACCTCGAACACCTCCCGGATCCGC
>Ga0208321_1000918_pt1 | contig 11828 bp, 7 predicted proteins | sample June2015DPH_4_15_FD_184692 | JGI IMG/M metagenome (GOLD analysis project Ga0208321, IMG submission 184692) | Peatland microbial communities from SPRUCE experiment site at the Marcell Experimental Forest, Minnesota, USA - June2015DPH_4_150... | ecosystem: Environmental > Terrestrial > Soil >... | reverse complement strand
AAGAAGCCTTACGTCGTAGAGTCGCTCTGCAATGGCTGCGGCATTTGTGAATATGTATGCCCCCTCGAAGAAAAGGCCGGCATAGAGGTCTTCAAGAAGGTCAAGAGGAAGGCCTTCCGGATTTGAACGGCAGGATGTTCCTCTGACAGTATCATCTTCCTTTACCGGTATCCCATAGTTTCCTTCCCCTGGGCGTCCGCTCCCGAGGAATACAGATTATAACCCATAGAGCAATTTGCAAAATTGAGTATCGATTCGAGAGGCGCAACCATGTCCTGAGCGCAGCATCGCGGAAGTCTCTCGGTTGCGACCCGCCTGTGGACGGCGGGCACCCCGCATTGTTGCCTTGCGCCGGAAGAAGCGGTGCGCGGGCCGCGCAGGCCGAGGCTGTCTGAGGGCCAGGCCGCCGGCAGCGGCCGGTCCGAGTTCCGAGGCCAGCGGAAGGGAGGCGCTAGGGCGGGTGAGAGACGAGAGCGCCAGCAAGAGAAGGATATGGTGAAGCCTCGAATCGATAATTTTGCAAATTGCTCTATCCTTTGAGTACTGCATATATGGTGGTCTTGCCCCGTTGGATCAGGAGAAGTACCCCTTCCTTCCCGGCAGCCGCCCGCGCCATTTTCTCTTTCATATCGTCCACGCTTTTCACTTCCTGGCGATTCACTTCGAGCACCACATCGTCCCTTTGGACGGAGGCTTCGTCTGCCGGACTTCCGGGCCGCACATCCACAACCAGGACGCCGCGCTCCGGCTTGAGGCCCAACTGACGGCTGCGTTCAGGTGTGAGCTCCTCGAGCTGAAGGCCCCACTTCCCCTCCTGCACGGCCTCTGCTTTTCCCGCCTCTTCTTCCTTGGATTCGAGCTTACCGACCTTGACCTTCAATGTGAGTTCCTTCCCATCCCTTATGACCTTCAACGGGACTTTCTCGCCTACCGGAGTTGCCGCGACGACGGACGGCAAATCGTGACTCTCCTTGATCTCCTTCCCGTCAAATGCCACAACCACGTCCCCCCGCTTCACGCCGGCTTTCTCAGCCGGGCTTTCCTTAAGAACGTCGCTCACCAGGGCACCTTTAGTTCCCTTGATATTGAGCGATGCAGCGAGATCCTCCGTGAGATTCTGGATATTGATTCCCAGATACCCCCGCGTCACGCTGCCTCTCGTAACAAGCTCCGGTAGAAGCGCCTTCGCTGTGTTTATCGGAATGGCGAACCCGATTCCCTGGCCGTTCGGGACAATGGCCGTCGCTATGCCTACCACCTCTCCCCTCATATTGAACAGGGGGCCGCCCGAGTTCCCCGGGTTGATAGGCGCATCGGTCTGGATGAAATCGTCGTACGGCCCGGCACCGATGATCCTTCCCTTTGCGCTCACGATACCTGAAGTGACCGTATTGCTCAGACCGAAGGGGTTGCCGACGGCAAGAATCCATTCACCCACGCGGAGCGCACCGGAGTCGCCCAATTTCGCCGCCACAAAATCCTCTTTAGCATCGATCTTGATTACGGCGAGGTCCGTCTTAGAGTCTCTGCCGACGACCCGTGCCTTAAATTCACGCTTGTCGCTCATGGTCACGGTAATCTCTTGCGCCCCGTCGACGACGTGGTTATTGGTAAGAATGGTACCGTCGCTGTTGATGATAACGCCCGACCCCGCCCCTCTGCTCTTGAACGTTCGCGGGGGCCGGGGCATATCGCCGAAGAAGTGCTTGAACATATCGCCGAAGGGCCCCTCCTCTGCCCAGGGCATACCGGAGGGGAATTGCGTCTTCTCGACCTTTGTGATCTTTACGTTGACTACCGAAGGTCCGAGCGCCTCCACAAGGTCCGGAAGATACTGGGGTGGGACCCCGGCCGTGGCCTGGCGAGGCTCGGCCTGCGCCGGATGGCCGAACGATGAGGCGATGAGCATGCCGGCCAACAGAAATATCAACGCTCCCAGGGCGAGCGCCCCGTACCTGAAGCCCGCCTCTTTCATGTGACTATTGGATTTATCCATGTTTTTCGATTCCTCCTTTCCGGGTATTCTCGAGGGCCTTGCCGGAAGACCCTCCGCTTCGAACTATATTATATCCGATGAGCATTAAAACATGATTAGGGGAAGATTAGAAAGTTCTCACCTTGCGGCGGAAAAACCTAAATCCCCTGACCCCCCGCACCTTTCTTTCGCTCCCAATGGTGCCGGGTACCCGCCGTCCACAGGCGGGTGGCAACCGGCCTTACCCGTAGTGGGGCTTCGCCGGCTCGAAGTGTTTGTCTTACTCCGGTTAAAAACTTCTCTTAACTACCCCCCGGCCGCTCGCACCTTATTCTTCCGCTCCTCGCTCCCGGACTCACCCGCCGACCCACGCCTCCGGCGCGGGTGCCCCGGTCTCCTTCCGCTCAGATTCTCAACTCGCAACCCATGTGGGTATCTCGTTTGTATAGTGGTGCATGGAGCATCTGTACAGGAATAACCTATCTCTCGTCACAAAGCCCGCCCCTGCTCAGACACGTCGAATCTGTGGCCCCCCGGGCCCGCCAACGCACACACTTATCGAATAGCAGGCTTTCATAGCCGCAGCATACTTTACTATCTAACCCCAGGCCCGCCCCACTATTGTTTTGTTTCTTCTATGGAAGTGCACCGCTCCCCCCTACCCAATCGGGTACCCGAGTCCTCCCGCGAATGTTCGCGGTAAGAAAAGGTCCTCCCGTCCGGGGTAAAGAAACTTCTTTCAAGAAAAACCACTGCTTGGCCTTCGGGGAGGCGTCGGGTGTGGGTTGTCGACTCGTCCATGTGAAAGGACAGCTTAGAAAAGCAGGCGACGACTTCCGGCGAGGTAAAATACCACCCGGAACGGAGGGAGCTGTGAAGCATGCGCGAGAAGCATCGAGCGCTACGGCTCCCGGAGTGGTGGGGGGATGGGGGGGAGCGCTCGACGGAATAAAGGAGCGTAGCTTTTCTCGGTGCTGAGGTGGGACAGGGAGACAACTTACACCCGGCGACGACGAGGGCAGGGCCTATAATGGAAGTGCACTACTGTTGGGGTATGCTGTATACCTTAAGCTGGGCACCCGTGGCAGACCACCCTGCCTGCGTGGGTACCACAGTGAACCACGGGTAAGCGCAATCGATAGACTTCGGACATGAGAGTCTGCTTACCGGTAGAGGCGTGGGTTGGCAAGCCCGGGAGGCAATCTGCACCCGGCGACGACGAGGACACCCTATTTCTAGCCCGGTAGAGCTGTCGGCGAAAGGAGGGGAAGGTAGACCCTGAAGGCGCTGCCCCGGCCGGGCTCGGCCTCGACCTCGATCCGCCCGCCGTGTGCCTCGGCGATGGACCTCGCAATCGAAAGCCCCAGGCCGGAGCCGCCCTGCGCCTGCGACCTGGCTTCGGCCGACCGGTAAAACCGCTGAAATACCTTTTCCCGTTCTTCAGCAGGAATGCCTATCCCCGTGTCTGTGACAGCGATTACGGCAGAGCCGCCGGACCGCCCGATAGCGACCTCGACCTTTCCATGGGGAGGGGTATACTTTATCGCATTATCCACGAGATTGAAGAGAAGGCGTCCGAGGTGTACGTGGTCTCCGAGGACCTCCAGCGGCTCTATCTGCTCGAGCCTGAGGTCCACCTGCCTCTCGGCAGCAAAGGACCCGAGCCGGCCAAAGACCTCCTCGGCGACAGAAACGAGGTCTACGGGCACCCGGTCCATTTTAAGCATACCCGCATCCGACCTGGCGAGCAGGAGAAGTCCTTCCACCAGGACCGATATTCTCTGTATCTCCTCGAGCGCGCTTCTCAGTAATTCCTTGTACTCGTCAGGGCTCCTCGTCGAGCGAAGGGCAACCTCGATCTCGCCCCTCAGGATGGTGAGGGGCGTCTGCAGCTCGTGGGAGGCGTCGGCGGTGAACTGGCGCATCTCGGTGAAAGCGGTTTGCAGGCGGCCAAGCATTTCGTTGAGCGTGTCGGCCAGTCCGTCCAGCTCGTCGCCCGCACCGGTTTTCTGCACCCTGTCGTGAAGCTGGCCGGCCTTTATGCTTCGCGCGGTTTGCGTCATCCTTGCTACGGGGCGGAGCGCCCGGTCTGCGACGAACCAGCCGCCGGCTGCGGCGAGGGCCAGCGCAATGGGGAAGAGGGCGGCCATGATGAGGAGAAAATGGGATAGTGTCCTGGCAATGTTCATCCGCGACATACCGACCCGGACGACGCCTATCAGCCTTCCGGAGTCGATGACGGGCCATGTGAGGACCCTCACGGGGTGTTGGCCGCCGTCAGTCACGGTCTCGAAGGTAGCTATTCCTTTAGCAGCATTGACCCGCGCCCTAGGGCTGAGGGCAGATAGCTCCCGCCCCGGGACTTCCCTATCGGCATCTGGGCCCGGGTTGAGCCATTCGAAATAGGGGGCCATGGGTACGGCTCCGAAAAAGCGTCGGAAGATCTCATCGACTTCGGCCGGCAGGCGGCGGTGCGCCTCCGTCAGGCTCCTCTCGGCGAGCGCCTCGGCCACACCGCGGAGGGCGGAGTCAGTCTCTTTCTCGAGGGTGTAGCCCACGAGCAGATAAGCGGCGATGCCTAGAATCACGAAAGTGAGAGCCAGAAGACCGGAATACCAAAGGGTCAGCCTGGTCCTTATGGAGCTGGACGGCATCAATCCACCTTCATTACATAGCCTACGCCGCGCACCGTGTGGATGAGCCTGGGTTCGGATTCTCCGTCGATCTTCTTTCGCAGATAGTTCACGTAAACGTCGACCACGTTAGTGCCGCTGTCGAAATCATGCCTCCATACGTGGTCGGTGATCATGGCTCTCGTCACAACCCGGTCCGTGTTCCTCATCAGATATTCCAGAAGTAAGAATTCCTTGAGGGTAAGGTCGATCCTGCGCGAGCCCCTGGAGACGGTATGCCGGACGGGGTCGAGGACGAGGTCTGAGAACCTGAGTACTGCCGGGTCGAGATGGCTGCGGCGCCTGAGGAGGGCTCTCACCCTCGCGATAAGCTCATCGAAAGCAAAGGGCTTGGTGAGGTAGTCGTCTGCGCCGGAGTTGAGGCCGAGGACTTTGTCTTCAATGGTGGCCCTGATCGTAAGGAGCAGGACCGGGGTATGGACTCTCCCTTCACGGAGCCTCTTAAGCACTTGGATGCCGTCGAGCCTGGGGAGGTAGATATCGAGGATGACGAGGTCGTAGTCGTTATCCAGGGCCATGGAAAGCCCGTCCTCCCCGTTATGGGCCAGGTCGACGGCGTAGCCCTCTTCCTGGAGGCCCTTCTTCAGGAAGAGGGCTACCTTCTTCTCATCTTCCACGACGAGGATGTGCACTTAAGTAGGTGATACCATAGATGATTGCAGACGTCAACGCCGGTTAGGCGTTGAGTCTCCCTGCGGCCGGGTTAATTTCGCGCCTTTTCCGTCGTTTGCTCGGCGCGGCGTCCTCGACGTACACCAACAGTACGCCTCCGGCGCGCGCTTTCGCAAAGCAACGAAAAATCCATCAAAATTTCCTCCGGCCGCAAAAAGGGCTTTTGCTTATCTAGTCTGCATGTTTCACATATGGTGGGCCACTGTCTTCAAGCATTACCACCGGAACGCGAGAGGCGGCCCCGGCCGGGCAAACGAAGGGGCGCGAGATGTCGCCGGTACCATTCGCTGCTGTTTTATTTTTCCGCTATCGCTTCTCTTGGCAAGCCCTTCATGCCTTGTTTTTCTTGAAATACGGAGCGGTCAATGGTAAACAATAGGAAGGTAATTCTTGTTTGAGACTGTAAAACTAAATATTGGGTTCTACGAAAGGCTGTCTATTTTGATTGTTGAGCATAGGGCGGAGTAGCGTGAATCCCTCGCTGGCTGAGGTTAGTAAGGCAGCCCAGAAGCTATCCAGAAACCCCCTGGGCATCATTGCCCTGTTCATTGTCCTTGTGTATGGGATAGCGGCTTTAGTCCTAGGAGTTTCATCCAACCATCTCCAGCCAAACGAAAGACTGCCGCTCATATACTTCCTGGTCTTTTTCCCAATCATTGTGCTGTTAGCCTTCTATCGACTGGTCTCGCATCATCACGTAAAGCTATATGCACCAAATGATTTTCAAGATAAGGAGGGGTTTTTTCGGGCCCTCTCTCCACTTGAGCAAAGGCTGAAGTTGGATCAAGAAATCAAGAGTATTGAAGAAGAGAATGCCACGACGGTTTCTAGGCTTACAGCAGCATGGAGGAATGACGTCGTTTCGGATGGAATGGAGGGCGTCGGTATTCTGAAAACTATTTCGACGAGGCATGCTTACGTCTTGGCCGAAGAGCTTGCGCTTCGTGAAATAGAAAGAGAATTCGGCGTAACAGTTCGCCGGCAGGTTGCAATTGTTGGTGATTACGGCCTGGACGGGGTTTTCCCGTATCAGGGGAAGTCGATGGCCGTCGAAATCAAGTATTCGAAGGTTCCGATGCATGCGAAGACGATTATAAAAAGTGAGCTTGATAAATTCTCTAACATGCCACAATCAATCAAGAGCGAAACCATCTTCCTATTGGCCATCGTGGCTGATGGTTGGACCGATGAACAACGTGAAACAGAAAAATTGGCGCTTATAGGCATTGCTCTTAAAACCAATATACCTGTGCAAATTAGGATTTTTGATTTTGACGAGTTAAAAGCCAAATACGGTGTTGCAGAGACTGAAAGCTGACGATGCGTTGCATCTGATACGCAAGGCCGGAAGACAGCAGGTCAAGGCAACGCGTGGTGGGGAATGGGAAGATATCAAGAAATAACAAGGAATATTCGGTGGAACTACTTGGGGAAAGAAACAACATCTTCGCTTGTTGGCAAAAGTATAGTTCCAGTTGGCCTACTCCCGTTCGAACCAATCCCGTATGACGGCGATGCAATACCCGCCATATCTATGAGAGACAGAGGCGCGGAGCAGTACCTAATGAACATCGTTGGTACCGCTATCCAGGCTGGCAAAGGTAAACTGGTTACGTGTACCCATGTCGTTGAAGCACTCTTTCAGCGAAACGCCAAGGGATACATTCTTTCCAGGATTTTTCGCAATAACACGATTGAATATGTGCCTTACCCGATTGTAAAAGCACTTAGGTATGTTGACCCAAGAACGAATAAGGTTAACGCAGGTGTAGACCTTACAGTGTTGATTGTTCCTGCTAAGACCACCGAACGTATCCCCTATGCGATTCCGAGCGTTTCCTGGGGGGATTCAGGCGAATTAGGGGTAGGCGATCACGTTTTCGTTTGTGGCTATCCTCATGGAACCGAGATGTTTAAATTCACACAATCGAACAGAGGCATAATACAGCCGACCTTCTATCGGGGTCTTATTAGCGCGATCTTACCTGCCACCAAGCCTCATGAGACGAGAATCATTCAGGTGAGCGTTCCAAGCGCTGGTGGGATGAGTGGTGGAGCTATATTCGATCCAAATACAGGGAAGGTAATGGGTATGATAACTTCATGCGTCCACACCAATGGTATCCCTCAGCCGATGTCATATGCCATACCTAGCGAGATTATTGCGCCGTACGTCGAGGTGATCACATTCGAGACAAAATAAAATGACCTTAATACTTGTATTCTTACAATCGCAAATCCATTACGATGAATGAGACTTTCACTGAAGTACGTACCTCATGACTGACTTTTCTGCCGTTTCAATACCACAACCTCTAAACTGGCAAGATTTTGAACGGAACTGTCGCGTTCTCTTTGCATGCATTCTGAATGATCCCAACACCCAGCTAAACGGCCGACAGGGCCAGCCCCAGCACGGGGTGGATATTTGGGGCAGACGAGGCGGAGAAGGCACACGTTGGGTTGGCATTCAATGCAAAGGCAAAAATGCCGATTATCCTTCCGCCGTCTCAGAAACCGAGCTCAGGGCTGAGGTAGCCAAAGCCCGCAAATTTCAGCCACCCATTTCGGAATTCATCCTCGCTACTACTGCGCCGGACGACGCGAAAATCCAGGAAGTGGCACGGACTATTACTCAGGAAAATGAAAAAGCCGGCAAACCAATGTCGGTCTCCGTCTGGGGATGGGGCACGATTCAGGCAGAAATCATTCGTTATTCCGACGCCCTAAAGTCGTTTCATCCGGACGTTACGCCTTTCACCGACCGAATCCTAAGCGACATTGAGGAGATAAAGACAGTCTCGGAGGCCACACAGGGCGTGCTGCTCAAAATCGCCACGCAACTGCAGCCAGTGTCCTCCATCAGAAGCGACGATTCGACAAAAGAGATCGAGGCGGTCGACCAACACCTCCACGCCGAAATAGATGCCTATCGAGATCTCATCAAGGAAGGCCGTCCACGAACCGCGATGGGGCTACTCGAAAAGCTCAAAAACCGGTGCTGGGAGAAGGCGTCCCCACGTGTTCGATTTCGTATAAAGACAAACATTGGAGCAGCGAAATTGCAGCTTGGGGACGAGAAAGGTGCAGCTATAGAGTTCCTGGCGGCCAGGGAACACGATCCGATCGACAAAACCGGTATGGCGAACGAGGTTTTAGCGAATATGCTGTTGGGCAGAGAGGATGAGGCGATAGCGGTGGGCAAAGCCGCCCTGATGCAAGATATTACTAACCAAGACGCCGCATCCTACCTTATACAGGCCCATATTGACGACGTGTCCGTTGCAGATCCGCTAAGCCTTGTGCCTGCCGGCCTCCGTGACACCGCCGTGGTAAGAGCGGCGGCCATCCTTTTCCTAAGAAAACGGAACATGAAAGAATGGCGGACTGCCGCCATGGATGCGGTCAACCTCTTCCCGGATAGAGGGGAACTAAAGCGCTTTGCAGCCGAAGCCCAGCTCGCGGTCATTTTGGAGGCAAAATGGTTCCTTCTGGGTGAGTCATCTCCACATCAAGACGGAATTGAGAATCTGCGGGAATCGGCAGAGACTCTCCAATCGATCTGGGACAGCACGAAGCATACCGAAAGCCCTCTTCTCGACACCGCCTTGCCGCACAACATTGCTATTGCCTGGCGAGCTTTGGGCAAGTACGACCGCGCGGCCACAGTCCTTGATGAGGCCATCGAAAAGAAGCCCGACACAGCGGACTTCGTCACCCTGAGAGCAGCAGTACATATCGTGATGAACGAAGACGACGAGGCGTTGAAGCTCTTGCAGCAGAAGGGAGGGGAAGACAATACAGCACTGATCATGACGGCCGAAGCCCTGCTAAAAAAAGATCCGGCCTCGGCTCGTAAAGCGTTGAGCAAGGTACGAGCTACAGATGACGAAGAGCTGCAGGTCTCTTGTTCCGTCTTAACCGTTGAAACCTATTTGACCGAGAAAAGGACAGAAGACGCGCGAACCGAGCTCGATGCACTCATAAAAAAATATCCCGAAAAGGTTGAACCGGTTATTGCTTTGTTTCGGCTGAAGGAAAATGGCGACGAAGCCAGCGCCGACGAGACTCTGACGCGCGCGAAGAACTTACTGAAACCGGAGGCAGCCTTTCATGACAGATTCATCGTAGCGGATGCTTTAGGTAGAAAAGGCCGTTACGACGAGGTCGTTGAGGTACTCGATGGAAAGGTTGATTATTTTCGAGATACCCCTGCTTTGCAGATCTTTCTACTGTCTCTCATTAACAGCGACCGAAGGAAACAAGCCCATGAAGTACTGAAAGCTTTACCTGATGCGGTCTCGAACCTGCCATTCTACCTTCGGATGAAGACAATCTTGCACGTGATCCGCGGTGACTATAAAGGTGCCGAACAGGCAGTCGCGAGTTATGTAGGGCTTTGTCCGGAAGACCTCGCCATGCGGCTGCGGTGGATCGACCTGCTTTTGCGAACCAACCGGCAGGACGAGGTGAAGCTTTTTCTTGAAGGGCAGGTGGAAAGCCTTAAGGGGAACGCTTCCGACCGGATGCACCTTGCTTTGTTCCTTGAATATTTTGGGTTCGCTGACCGTGCACTAAAACTCGCGTATGAAGTTTTTTTGAAGAACCGAAAGGATCCGCAGGTCCACCTGCAGTATGTTGGCTTATTGTTGAATCCCGGCCGACAAGACGACGATAGTTTGGAGATGACGCACGTTTCGGTCGATTCCGTTTTCGTAATGGAAAGCATAAGGGGTGAACGGGATACCTTTTTGATCGAAGCAAAAGACAGCCATCACATCGACGAGAGGTACATCGACCCCGACCATTCCCTGGCAAAAAAGGTTATGGGTCTCAAACCGGGTGACAGCTTTACTATTGAAGAGGCTGGACAGCCTATAGAATGGCGCATAATATCGGTAAAGCACAAGTACATAGAAGCATTGCATAGCTCCATGGATCGGTTTGAGCGGCAATTCCCGACAGAAAGAGGCCTGTCGAAGATTGTTGTAGATAAGGCTATTGGCCCCGACTCCCTTGAAAGCATTTTCAGACTCGTAAAGCAACGCCACGATTCCATCGAAAGGGGACTTCAACAATATGAACGGACTCCAGTTCCTCTCGAATGTCTCATTCATGGTTTTGGAGGGGACGCAATTCAAGTTTTTCACGGCATAATAAGCAGTGGACGCAAATTTCCGGTCAGCATTGGAACGATAGAAGAAAGGCAGGCAGCGCTAAACGCCATTATACAGAACGAAGAAAGGGGTTGCGTAGTCGATACCGTCACATTCTACATAATGAGGCGGTTCAAGATCGAGGAGACGGTTGCCCGGGTGTGTGGCAAAATCGGCATCACCGAAACCTCCGTAGACGTGTTACGCAGCCGGAGGGAAGAGTTACACTCCCGAATCGGCAAGCCCTCCATGTCAGTTTATTGGCAAGACGGTCAATATTATCGGCAAGAAGTGACAGACGAACAGCTGCAGGCCGCAGTCGCCGAACTTGACGACGACCTTGCCTTCATCGCCGACCACTGCCCGATCGTTCCCGCGGAGGGTGCACGAGACCTCTCACCGGAACTCAGAAAAATCGCCGACAAAATGGACAGAGGTTTCTTCGATACGGTACTTGCCGCACAGGGCTCGGGGACGCTCCTGCTCACCGATGACCGAGCGTACCGGATGCTTACCCGACGGGAGGTGGAGGGAAGAACGTCCTGGCTCCAACCGGTACTGATGATCGGTGTAGACCGGAATCTGATGTCGATGGAAGACTACTGCAACGCCGTTACTCGCATGATAGAGACAGGAATGACGTTCATCTCGATTGATGCTAACGTCCTGCTGGCTGCGGCAAGGGATGAGAGCGACGAAGAAGGGCAGCGGTTTTCTAAAATAGTAAGCGTTCTAGGCGGACCGCAGGCAGATATGGCCTCGCATATCCTTGTCGCTGCCAATTTTCTTAGGGAGATCTGGAAATACGATTTTCCGCCGACCCGCTACAAGGCTATGACTGGGAAAACGCTCGAATGTCTCATGAGGGGCAGGCTTTCTATGTTTCACAAGATTGCAGAAGCATTATTATTCCGCGTGGTAGAGCCCCATCGCGGTTTCAGTAACTATCTTTACCGGTGGCTCGAAGGCCATTTTTTATTGAGATTTTGGGTCAATAGGGACGCTCTTCAAAACTGATTCCTGAGAAGTAAGCACCCTTTTTCATGCGATCCGCTCGCTGAACTCATTCCAAAGGCTGGAAGGAGGGTCAAATCTTTACGGGACTGACTCAGGGACATCCTATATTCCTCCCCTGTCAAGCAAAATCTTATAACCTAATAATGCCGCCCACTTAGCAAAGGTACCAGCTCTTAGCAGGGGGCTATGGGGTCAAGCAGGGGGCTATGGGGGGCTATGGGGTCAAATCTTTACAGGCTGTTGAAAAACTAACTGCCCAAGCAGGTTTCATACCACCCCACACCATGTGTAACCCTCTTCTCCCTGAAGACTCGG